>Ga0105046_10000130_pt1 | contig 86259 bp, 84 predicted proteins | sample MAT03_FD_78385 | JGI IMG/M metagenome (GOLD analysis project Ga0105046, IMG submission 78385) | Freshwater microbial communities from Lake Fryxell liftoff mats and glacier meltwater in Antarctica - MAT-03 (megahit assembly) | ecosystem: Environmental > Aquatic > Freshwater > Ice > Liftoff... | reverse complement strand
TACAGATGACAACGGCGCCAGAGTCACGAGCGGTGACCTTCTCCATACCGGTACCGACGACAGGTGAGTCTGCGCGGAGCAGCGGCACGGCCTGGCGTTGCATGTTTGAACCCATGAGTGCGCGGTTAGCATCATCATGCTCAAGGAACGGGATAAGTGCAGCAGCTGGAGACGTAATCTGGTCGGTACTTACTTCCATGAAGTTCACCTCTGTTGGGTGAACCACTTTGTAGTCGCCACTTAGACGTGCCTTTACTGTTTCGCCAAGGATCTTGCCCCTAGCATCAATCGCGGTTGATGCCGGGATGATGATAAGACCTTCTTCTTTGTCTGCAGGAAGGAACACGATCTCTTCTGTGTTTACACCGTTTACAACTTTGCAGTACGGGGTCTCAATAAATCCAAACTTGTTAACGCGCGCATGGATGGCGAGCGACGAGATCAAACCAATGTTTGGACCTTCTGGTGTTTCGATTGGACAGAGCCTGCCGTAGTGCGTGTAGTGAACGTCACGAACCTCAAAACCAGCGCGCTCACGTGTAAGACCACCAGGTCCAAGAGCCGATGTACGGCGCTTGTGTGTGATCTCAGATAGAGGGTTGGTTTGATCCATGAACTGCGACAACTGGTTAGTGCCGAAGAACTGATTGATCACGCTCGTAATTGTGCGTGCGTTTACAAGTTCACTCGGTGTGATGTTTTCGCTATCACGAACACTCAAGCGCTCCTTGATCGTACGCGCCATACGCGTGAGACCAAGATTAAATGTTGCTTCGAGCTGCTCACCAACTGTACGAACGCGGCGGTTGGAAAGGTGGTCAATGTCGTCTACAGGCACCTTGGAATCACGAACATCGATAAGGTGCTTAACAATTGACACGATGTCATCAACCGTTAGCGTTGTTAGGTCAAGGGGCACCGTAAGACCAAGCTTCTCGTTAATACGATAGCGGCCCACAACTCCAAGATCATAACGCTTCGGATTGAAGAACAACTTCTCAAGCAAGCCCCATGCAACGTCAAGATCCGGTGGATCACTTGAACGAAGCTGGCGGTAGATTGTCTCAAGAGCGTCTTCACGAGTACGCGACGTATCCTTGACCAACGTTTTTGCGATGATTGGTTCGTCGTTTGTGCTTTCGTATTTGTAGATGCGGATATTTTCTACGTCAGCACTCTTCATACGCTCGATGAGTTCTTCATCAACGATGAGGTCGCGCTGGGCAACAATTTCGCCTGTAGACGTATCAACGGCATCTGCTGCAACGCGTCTTCCAAGGTATTCTTCTGTAATCTTCTTTACTGGAATGTCTATCGTGAGATCAAACAAGTTGAGAAGATCTTCATCAGAAGAATATCCAAGTGCGCGAAGGAGCGTAGTAACCGGAAACTTCTTTTTGCGATCGATATACGCGTACATCACATCATGGATGTCCGTAGTAAACTCTACCCACGACCCCTTAAATGGGATGATACGAGCAGAGAAGATCTTTGTACCGTTCGGGTGAACAGCTTCATCGAAGAAGCAACCAGGCGAACGGTGCAGCTGAGCAACAACAACGCGCTCGGCGCCGTTGATGATGAACGTGCCACGAGGCGTCATTGCTGGGATCTGACCGAGGTAAACCTCTTGGTCGATCGCTTCGATATAATCTTCAGAGCTAGGATCTGCTTTCGACGAAAGGCGAAGTTTTGCCTTTAACGTTTTGGCATAGGTGAGTTCGCGTTCACGACACTCTTCTTCGGAATATTTTGGCTTTTCGACAAAATATTCGAGGAAGCTGAGTTCATATACGCCAGCATTGTCCTCAATCGGGAAGTTACTCTCGAAGGCACGCTGAAGCCCAAGCAGTCTGCGCTCGGAAACATGAACGTCTTCCTGAAGGAAGTCGTGAAATGAATCGATCTGTATGCCGAGCAGGTCTGGGTACGTTGATTCCGACTCGATTGTCCCGAACGACACACGATCTCGTAGCCGCGGAAGTGGCAGCTTGTATAAAGACGTGTCCAGGGTTGATCCAATCATGGATGGGGCTCCGGAGTGCTTGGAAAAAATGCTATAAGACAACAACGCCCGAGACGGCACAAAAGACCGTCCCGGGGCTATTTTTCAATCTTGCTGATTACTTAAGCGTAACCTTTGCGCCAGCTTCTTCGAGCTTCTTCTTGAGCGCTTCGGCATCTGCCTTTGGTGCAGCTTCCTTAACGAGCTTTGGAGCTCCTTCTACTAAATCTTTTGCTTCCTTGAGACCAAGACCCGTGATTTCACGAACGGCCTTGATTACGTTGAGTTTTTGTGCACCGGCATCTGTGAGTTCTACGTCAAATTCGGTCTTCTCTTCAGCAACTGCTGCTGCGCCAGGAGCTGCTGCCATCATTACTGGAGCTGCTGCTGATACGCCAAACTTTTCTTCAAGTGCCTTCTTGAGGTCGGCGGCTTGAACAAGTGTAAGGGCACCGATTTTTTCTACGAGTTCTTCTACGATTGCTGACATGAAATTCTCCGCGATTGAAATGATTAGTGTTCTAATGAAAAATGGAAGGCCTTAGGCCGCCTTGCTCTTTGCTACTTCTTCAACCAGCGATGCTACATCTCTTATCACTGCATTGATGCTTCCAACGATACCTGTAATAGGTGCGTGGATGCTGCCGATCATAGAAGAGATGAGTTCTTCGCGTGTTGGAAGTTCTGATACTTGCTTGAGTTGCGACTTATCGAACACCATGCCTTCAACCACCGCTAGTTTGAGACTTGGCTTGCCGCCTTTGTCAAAGAACTGACGAATGATCTTAGCAGGAGCGATAGGATCCGCACCTCCGAAGATGATAGCTGTTTGTCCTGCTAATGTTGATTCCTCAACCTCGTATCCACCCACCTCAGTAAGAGCGCGCAAGATGAGGGTGTTTTTAGCCACCTTCATCGTTATGCCCTTCTGACGCAATTCGTTGCGGAAGGTTTTATCCATCGCAACGGTCATGCCTGTGAAGTCCACGAAGTAGAGACTCGACAAATCGCGGAAATCTTCCGCGAGTTCAGCTACAACAGCTCTCTTTTTTTCTTTCGTGATCATAAACCTGTTGATTAGTGTGTCGCCGTTGGTTCAATCGCCCGAAGACGTTTAGAAGCATGAACCACCGACCATGCGTAATAGTCGTTAATTAAGCGTCAGCGCCCATCGAGTTCTCATCAACAGGAACCGAAGGGCCCATGGTTGAACTGAACGATATGCTCTTGACGTATTTACCCTTTGCAGATGCTGGCTTTGCGCGAAGAACTGTGCCCACAAACAACTCAACGTTGTCTCTCAGCTTGTCTGCGCTAAAAGAACACTTGCCCACCGAGGCGTGCACGTTACCTGCTTTGTCTACGCGGAATTCAATCTTACCAGCTTTGACTTCGCCTACGGCCTTAGCTACGTCAAACGTTACGGTGCCGCTCTTAGGGTTAGGCATGAGGCCGCGTGGTCCAAGGATTCTACCGAGCTTACCAAGCTCACCCATCACGTCGGGCGTAGCAATGATGATGTCGATATCTGCCCAGCCCCCTTGAAGCTTTTCGATGTATTCCGTAAAGCCTGCAAAGTCTGCGCCTGCATCAAGAGCTTCTTTGTCCTTTGGTGCTTTTGCAACAACAAGAACTCGAACGCTCTTACCAGTTCCGTGAGGAAGAGCCACTGTTCCACGAACCAGCTGATCTGCCTTACGTGGGTCTACACCAAGGTTAAGTGCAACATCAAACGACTCGTCGAACTTGGCCGTTGCATTTTGCTTTACTAGGTCGATTGCCTTCTTAAACTCATGAGCAAGCTTACGGTTTATCGAAGCTGCTGCCTTTTTGTATCGTTTCCCTTGTGCCATGGGATAATCCTATTGTGTTGTTCAAACGGCCGGCGATGTTAGCCAACCTCCAACGGTGAAGATTCAGTGAAGTTGAGATGCAGAAGGGGCTTACCCTTCTACGATGATCCCCATTGAGCGTGCTGTACCGGCGATCATGCTGATTGCACTTTCTTCGGTTAAACAATTCAAGTCCTGCATCTTGATCTTGGCGATCTCAGCAAGTTGATCACGTGTTACCTTGCCTACTTTGTCTCTCTGAGGAACGGCAGAGCCCTTAGCTACGCCAGTTGCCTTGATCAGAAGAACCGCAGCAGGCGGGGACTTGATCTCAAACGTAAAGCTCTTGTCACTGAAAAACGTAACAAGCACTGGAAGTATCATGCCTGGCTGCTTAGCAGACTTAGCATTGAACTGCTTTACGAACTCCATACCGGGCAAGCCGCGCTGTCCGAATGCCGGACCCACGGGTGGCGCCATCGTTGCTTCGCCAGCTTTGAGCTGGAGCTTGAAGGTACCCATGACTTTTTTTGCCATGACTTCTTTCCTTTCGTGGTCAACGGCGGATTTTCATCCACCTCCCACTCTGTGTGTTAATGGTTTTCTAATTCTACTTGGCTAAAATCAAGCTCTATCGGAGTCTTACGGCCCAGAATGCCCACTTCAACCTTGATCTTCTGTTTTTCTACGTTCACTTCTTTAACTGTACCGTTGAAGTTGGCAAACGGCCCATCTATCACCTTAACAGGGTCTCCCTCACGGAATGAGGTTTCCACTGTGGTGATATCCTTACGTTCTTCAACTCGACCAAGAATCCGATCTACTTCATCCTTTTGCAAGGCCTGTGGCTCCGTCTTGGTGCCAACAAAACTCACGATGGACGGAAGAGAAAGAATGATTTCTTTCAGGCGCTTATCGAGCGAAAGCTCCACAAGGATATAGCCCGGAAGAAAGTTCTTGACCTTGGTGCGGCGCTTTCCGTTGCGAACCTCGTACACAGTTTCCATTGGGATCACAATACTGCGAACACGGCTCTCCATCGAGAGGCGTTGCATCTCGAGTTCAATAGAGGTCTTCACCTTAGTCTCATGACCAGTGAAGGTCCGAAGTGCATACCACTTCGGTTCAATCGTCTGCGTTTGCGCTGCGTCAAGCATTGCTTATTCCTAAACTCAAAAGATCGACTTCATGACGAATGTCATGCCTTGATCGATAATGAATACGATTGTTGCAATAACAAGGCATGTCACTACAACTACAACCGTACTCTCTCGCAATTGCTCGCGAGTAGGCCAGGAGACTTTTTTCATCTCCTTGTTTACGCCAACGAAAAACTGCCGAACACCTTCAATCATACTGCATCTCCGATGCGTGAATTTTTGCACGGGCGGCAGGATTTGAACCCGCGGCCTACGGTTTTGGAGACCGCCGCTCTACCAACTGAGCTACACCCGTTCGAATACGTCAACCACCCCGACTAACAGAGCTGATGACCGGGTTTGAACCGGTGACCTCCACCTTACCAAGGTGGTGCTCTACCAACTGAGCTACATCAGCAACCAAATTGCTAGAGACACCAAAGCCCTTCGGCGAACGACCACCAATGGTCAATCACTTCAGGGTCTGACTTCTCGAGCGGGAGACGAGACTCGAACTCGCGACCAACAGCTTGGAAGGCTGTGACTCTACCAACTGAGTTACTCCCGCGTGAACAGCCATGTCATCTTTTCCAGTGGGCAGGGAAGGATTTGAACCTCCGAAGGCGTACACCAGCAGATTTACAGTCTGCCCTCGTTGACCACTTGAGTACCTGCCCGAATTGTCAGAGCCGACAAAGTTAGGGGACAGAATCGGTGTTTCCAAAATTTCTGAGGGATTGTTTACCGTATCATTGCGGAGATTGAACTCCAGGCATGCAAGAAAAAACGATCTCATCGGGATTTATCCCAGAATTAACGGGCTTTCGCACGATTGCTGCGGGCATGGTATTTGTGTGCCATGTCCTGTTGCCCCATGCCCAATGGACGCCACTTTGGGTGCAATACGGCTGGGTGGGCGTAAATATGTTCTTTGCCCTGTCTGGCTTTCTTTTTACTCGCCTGTACATAGACGAGATTGAAAGGGGCGAGTTCTCCCTACGGACCTACCTTACAAAGCGCCTAATCCGTATTTACCCGGTTACCACGCTTGTTCTGATTGTATCGGTTATAGGAATTGGCTCTGCCTATTGGGTTGACGTGCTCGCCCACGTGACGCTTGTTCATGGGTGGTTCCCGCAATTTCGCGGTACGATTAATGGCCCAATGTGGACGCTTAGCGTAGAAGAGGCGTTTTATCTACTAGCACCGATCGGAATTTTCCTGGCTGCTGGACTTTCCCGCACAATCACACGGTATATGCACCTGCCTCGCAAACTACCGTGGATACAGCTTGCACTGCTCCTTGTAGGCCTTTGGGCACTATCGTTTGCTTTGTCTCGAGGTCTGGTTCTGCACTACCTAGAAATGCGCCTGCAGTTCTTTGGGACGTGGGATGACGGTGCATATACGTTCACGTTCCTTGGTAGGCTTTCCGACTTTGTTGCTGGAATGCTTGCAGCAGTAGCAATGAGGCATACGGTTGGCGTAAAGCAACAAACGTCATGGATTGCGCTCATAGGTGGTTTGGCCCTTCTCTGCGCCTGCATTTTGTTTATCGATTCTCAAGGGGGCCCCATGTTGGTGGCCAGCCATAAGCTTGGGATTGTTGCCGTACACACCATCGCCCTTGCCTGCGCATTGATCATCATTGGCGTGCAAGGAAACAACCCCGCAAAGTGGCTCTTGTCTAGGCGCTGGATGGTCTTGCTTGGCAACGCATCGTTCTCGTTGTACCTGATTCACTTTATACCAATATCGAACGTGCAGCTGTTGAGCCTGCGTGCCCAGACTTTGCTGGAGTCGGTAGGGCTACACCCAATTGCAGCTATGCTCGTGAACTATGCCGCTTTGAATGTGGTGGCAATCGCAATCTTTATGCTATTCGAACAGCCCGTATCCAAAGCCCTACGGCGTAGGGCATTCAGATAAGATCTAGCTTACATCATTGCAACGAACTCGTCAAACAAATAGTCCGAGTCATGAGGTCCGGGGCTAGCTTCAGGATGATATTGCACGGCAAAAGCAGGCACGTCCGTCAAGGCAATCCCAGCACAGGTATTGTCATTGAGGTTTACATGGGTCATCACGGCGTTTGACGGCAGTGAGGCGGGGTCTACTGCAAATCCGTGATTTTGAGAGGTGATCTCAATTGAGCCCGTCCGAAGATCCTGTACAGGGTGATTGGCACCTCGGTGTCCAAATTTCAGCTTGTAGGTTTTTGCTCCAACTGCTAGCGACAATATCTGATGACCAAGGCAGATGCCAAAGATTGGTTTGGCGCCTAATAGGTCTCGCACAGTTTGGATGCCGGCCGTTACAGCAGCGGGATCGCCAGGTCCGTTGCTCAGAAAGATGCCATCAGGGTTGTAAGCCATTATCTCTGCCGCGGTTGCCGTTGCGGGCACCACTGTTACGTTGCAGCCGTGGTGACTTAACCGCCGGAGGATATTGCGTTTTACACCGTAGTCTATAGCAACCACACGCTTACGCGTAACCGCTCCTAACACCTCGGGGCGATAGCCCCATTGAGTTGCCGCGTCATTTGCCCATTCGTACGGGTGTTTAGTTGTAACGAGTGGTGTTAGATCTAGGCCATTCATCGAAGGAACTGCCTTTGCTTTGGCCACAAGTTCTTCCATGTCGAGGTTTTCGCCGTGTGCGATTACGCACCGAAGAGCCCCTTCCGTCCGAAGAATGCGAACGATCATTCGAGTATCAACGCCTTCTATACCCGCCACTCCATGCGTTTGGAGGTAACTCTGGAGTGAACTTGTTGCTCGAAAATTGGAGACCACGGCAGAAAGTTCGTGGACTACTAGGCCTGACGCTTGGACGCCGGACGACTCAACATCTTCTTCGTTAACACCATAATTCCCGATGTGCGGATACGTAAACGTAACCACTTGCCCCTTGTACGAAGGGTCTGTAAGCACTTCCTGGTAGCCCGTCATGGCCGTATTGAACACGAGTTCTCCCGTGCACTCAGCACCAATTGCGCCAATGGCTTCCCCTACAATTGTGATGCCATTCTCGAGGGCCAGAACTGCTGTAGCGCGTGCCATGAAACTCCTGTTATTAACAAGCCGAAATTTGCGTGCAAAAATACCTTTTGTGTTCTATTTTCGGGCAGGAGAATTGCCTTCAGTACTAATCTCGCACAGATACACAACGAAATTCCCGGACGCACCGAGCCCGTGGTCTTTCTGTCACTGAATTCCAGGGTCCTGATTCTTAACCAATCGTACGAGCCTATTAGCGTTTGCTCGACGAAAAAAGCACTGTTGCTGCTTTTTCTTACAAAAGCTGAGATTGTTGAGGAGCGCGCTCACTGCGTTATCCGAACGGTTCGCGATTTATACGCGTTCCCATCGGTCATACGCTTATCGGCGTATTTACGTGTTCCGTTTCGCAAGATTGAACTTTCTCGTAAGAATATTCTACGGCGAGATGGATTCCGTTGCCAATACTGCAATGGCAACACGCCACCGCTTACGGTTGACCACGTAATCCCGCGCTCGCGGGGTGGCAACGATACGTGGGAGAATCTTGCTTGTGCCTGTGTAAAGTGCAACAACCGCAAAGGCAATCGCACTCCTGAAGAGGCACGGATGAAGCTGAGCTCAACTCCAAAGAAACCTCACCACGTGCTGTTCTTAAAGCACTACCTCGGCAAGGTAGACGAGACGTGGCGGCCGTACCTTTTCATGGACTAACAAAAGAGCACGGGGCTCTTAGCGCTTATTTGCCTTGAAGGCGTCCTTGATGTTATTGTCGATCTTAGACACGTTCTTTGAGTCTGCTGGATCAAGGATTTCACCACTGTCCTTGAATGCCTTTGATACGTCGAACATCAGTGACAGTGCTACGGGAGTGTCTGTTGTGATAGATATCGATGGGGAGAAGTCGATCTTGATGTTTGCAGTTACGTTACTACGATATACAAATGGCTCAACAACGCCATCACGATCAAGCGTTCCTTCGATGATTACAGTGTAACGGTTCCCGTCAACAAAGTCGCGGAAGGTGGTATCAGATGAGTAACTAGGAGCTTCGCTCGACGAGAACCGATGGATCTCCCATTTTATCTTTTGATACACGCCAGCAGGCATTACTACGCTGGCAACAATTCGGCCGCGGATGCTATCTGCACTGTACATAAAGGGCTCGAGCTTGATCTTCTTATCGTTTATCGAATCGGAGTTATTGTCTGGATGCAGGATCATACGCGAAACCAAAACACGTACTCGTCCGATCCTAATTCTACTCACCGAGTTGAAGACCTGGGTACGATCTGATTTTTTTTCCGTTGCACTTACGCTGCCGCTCGTAAGACTAGATTCAACAGAAACGTTCACAACGGGGTCCGTTGATGTGTCTGATGAACAAGAGATGGCTGCTAAGGAAACAGCGAGGAGAAGACCGCCTACATATTTCATGGAACTCTTTGATGCCTAGTTGTAGATGCCTAGTTGTACAAATTAGGGCACAACAACTGTTGACGTGCCCACAATATTTAGCCCGTGATACACCGATACCAGGTATGCACCAGACGTTAACGTAGACACATCAATAGAGGCAGAGGTTCCATCAACAACTTTGCGGGCCCATTCAGCACCATTTACATCAAACATGCGGACATTGTTAGCCCCTTGCGGGAATCCTACAACAAGTCGACCGTCAACAACCGGGTTCGGAAAAACCCGAATTGCAGAACTAGAAGACACATCATCAACACTTGTGGACGTACGGACCAACTCAAGCTGATACCAAGGTGTTTCGTCAGTTTGTGTGTTCAGGGTTGTTGAAAATCTGCCCCCTGCACCACGAGCAATCTTCTTTGAAATTCCCTTTCGCACACCTTGGCTACTCAACGGATGAATGAGGAGAGAATCAAACAACGGCGCTGTAATCGTTACACGCATTGTTACACCTTCCATCTGCATTGGGCCATTGCCCCACGTTGTGAATAGCTGAGTAACTGGATTGTAGATAGTGCCCGTGTTGAGTGCGCGAGAACTGATTACAAGCAAACTTTTCTCTGACTCAACGATTGGTTTTGTTGTAAGTGATGCAATCGATACTGAAGGGGGCACACCCTTACTTGTTTGCTCAAGAATAATCGAAGGTAGTGTGATAATCTGGCCCACTGTTCCCCCCGAGATTGCCATGTAGCGAGGAGTCTCAACACGGAACGCGGCCTTTGTTGCATCCCAGAATATTTGGCCGTTCTCGGCATCAAGTGCTGCTACATCTACCTGGTCGCTCAGCGCTGAGATGTCGCGATGGGGCAAGAAAGATTCTTGCACTGCCACGTTTGGATTCATTGATACCCTACGGAACAGAGGCATTCTTGAATCTGGAGACGTGCTGAGGGAGAACGCCTGTTGAACATGCAAACGTGGCTGATCAATCACCTCTTGTGTGTTGTCTATCACAATCTCTTTTAGCGAGGTTTTTACATCTGCATTACGCATCATGGATGCAACACTCGGCAAAAGGCACAGCACATTTGGTTTGTCGTAAATATTCCAATATGAATTGGAGTCTGCCTTCACAGCACCTGCAACTGGTGTTTCTGTAAAGACGCTGAAGTACACGCCGTCCCAATCTTGCAGCCCAGCATAGGCCGGCAAAACCGTTGCCATTTCGGCTTGATATGGCCGAGGATACGCTATGCTGGAGTGCGACAGTACAAATGCTTTGCCTTGAACTTTGTTCTGCGCTACCGCGTAAACAGACCCCCCATATGCTTCGGAGAGCATCGAACTTTCAGCATTGCGCCAATCATTCCCAGAGAACACTTCATACTCTCGAGCGGCATTGATTTCATAGAAAGAGATCATTCGTGCCGATGGGCACATGAGGACGTCACTCTTCAATGTGTCTCGCACCATCTTACGAACGTTTAGGTAGAATGCTCGGAGGTATTCATAATGAAACGCCGAATTGTCTCGGTACCGAGTTGAAGACACCCTATCATCTTGGATAATGTTACGGGGCACAGCTTTGCGTTCAACACTTTCACCTGCAAAGAGACCAGGTGTTGCTACTTCTTTCAACACAATGTCATCCAGAAAGACATCTCCGCTATCGGCACCCAGGAAGAACGATAAGTTTGCGGTACTCTCATCTGATGCACGGGAGGTAAACGAAAACGCAAACTGCTGCCATTGCGAGTTTATAGCAATCGTTTGGTTTAGGCCATAGTTATCGTATGGGAAGGTGCCGTTATAGGCATATGCCAACATGGATCGAGTTCCGCGGGCGGCAGTGGTCTTTGCCCAGAAGGAAAGCTGATACCGCGCCAATCTCTTCATTGCTGTCAATCGTTGATAGAGATTAATGCCATAGGACTGTTTACCTTCATTAAGAACATTGATTCGAACACGTCCCGATGCCGTACCCTCTTTCTTGTCGGCATCGCTGAACTGAAGAACGGCCTGCGCCTCAGCAGATACGCCCAATGTCCACGCCGCGCTAAAAGGATCCTCAAAACCTCCATTACGCAACATGTTGGCGCTAGATGTAGGAAGTACAGTCCAAGCAGAATTAAGAGCCCCGTCCGTGGTATATCCTTTCTTACGAAGCCACGATATCCAAAGTGAGTCAATCAATGCAATATGCTGAGATCCAGAGCTTGCATTGGCGCCCGGATTGGGACGAATAACGTCTGCGGTATAGAGCCAAAACGCAATGAGGGAGGCGTCTTCCGCCGCAATGATATAGGCAAGTGCAGGATCGCTCTTATATGCCAGGCCCGTATGTGGGTTCACGTGTTCGAGCAACAGTTTCATGATGCTGCGGTGAATCTTCTGTACTTGCGCATCAAATATCAGAGACATTCGGCTTCCCCATCCAGTTGAATCTGGCTGGCGCACGCCGTCTTCTGGGCGGGGTAGCCATACGGAGTGAAACGTAAACACGTAATACACACCGTTTTCACGAAGTTGATGCATGAACCAGTCGAACTTTTTCATTTGTTCAACGCCAAGTCCGTTTGCCGTTGATGACTGGCCGTCGGCAAGGATGCTACCTGCCGACCAAAACGGATAATCAAAGGCGTTGAAACGCACACAGTTGATACCAAGTGCTCGGAACCGGCGAGCCATTAAAATTGCGTTTGAACTGTCTGGCCAAATCCCCCCCCATTGGAGATTTGTTCCAACGATACGTAGGCGCGACCCATCGGCAAATCCAAGGTGACCGTCCGTTGTGAGCTTTACATTGCCACGAGCGCCCGCCTTCTCAAATTGAACACTTAGCAGATTCGTATCTAGCTGTGTATCAGCAGCAAACGAAAATGTAAATGGGTTTACAAGGGGCTGTGCATTAGTTGCTGCGATGGAAACAACAAGAGCAATGGCTACTAGGGAAACACGCATGTTCGTTACCGAGAGATTTGTACAAAGGTGTGGGTGACGGCTCTATCTGAACGAAGCGTTAACAGATAGGTGCCTTGCGAAAGACCCGTTAGGTCAACGGTTCCAACGCCTGTCCAACTGTCAAGCGAAACATTGCGTAGGGCAATGCCACGCAGGTTGCTGAGCGTTAACGAAGACGTTGAATGTGCGTCAACACGGGCACGAACCACCACGTGATCTGTTGCTGGATTTGGGCCAACACTCACAAATGCTGCGGGCGAAGCTTCGCCATCGTTGACAGATGTAGTTGATGTTTTGAAAAGGGGCAAGGCACCTGGACTGAAGTCACGCAGCAGAACTTCCTGCGCCTTTGTCTGTGTTGTGCCAAACCACTGCAGAAGAACGCTGGCATAAACATCGCGGTAGTCGTTCTCCATCAAGAGGTCGCCATAGTCATCGAGGTCTGTAAGGTTCGGATTTTTTCCATACACGCCCCCTTTAACATCAGCACCAAAAACAAAGAGAGGTGCTGCTGTTCCGTGGTCTGTTCCAACGCTGCCATTTTCTGCAACGCGCCGGCCAAATTCTGAGAACGTCATGCCCGAAATTTTTTCAGCAAAGCCGCGATTCTTCATATCCGTCATAAACGCCGAGACGGCCTCGCCTAGCTCACCGAGCAAGCCCGCGTGTGCTCCAAGTGTTGGATCGGATGTAGACGTTTGGTTGGCATGTGTATCAAAGTTGTTGTTGGCCCAAGACACAAGAAAGACGCGTGATTTGAGTCCACCACTCACAAGCTGAGACACCATTTTGAGTTTCGAACCTAGCTCACTTGTTGGGTAGGGCACTGTTGACGCCCCTGCTTTGTCGCTTGCTTGTTTAACTATCTCTGCGTACACATCTGCACTGCGGGCGATGTTGCGCATAAATGCCACTTCACGTCCAGCGGGCGTATCGCCCTGAAGGCCGCTTGGCACTTCTTCGATACTGCCTCCGCCATTTACGAGTCTGTAAAATTCATCTGGGTCTCTAAAACTGATTCCCATGGTACCTGTTGCACCGAGCAATCCCAGTGATATTGATGTGCCAATTTGAACAGCAAGTGGATGCTCAGGCAGTTGCGTAGGATAATTTGGGGCTAGGGTTTGCAGATATCTGCCTACCCAACCTGTAGTGCCATACACATCGGCATCTGTTGCCGTTAGCCAGATATCAGATCCGCGGAAGTGTGATCTGTCTGGGTTTGGATACGTAACACCCTGAACAATTGCTAACGACCCTTGCTCAAAGAGATCCCTAAGACCACTCAAAGCTGGATGGAATCCCAGTGTGTCATTTAGGCGTAGGGCTTTATTTTTTGGAATACCAATAGTTGGTCTGCGTTGGTAATACAAAGGGTCTGTGTATGGGATGATGGTGTTAAGACCATCATTACCACCGGCCATCTGGATGATAACCAGCACTCGGTCCTGAGATTCCAGCAACTGCTGAAGTCGAGGGTCTCCACCAGCCAAGGCACGCACCGAAACAGAGTCGATAAGCGATGGAAGCGCGGTAACAGCAAGGCCGGTTGTTCCGGCAGCACGTAGAAATTTTCTGCGATTCATGGTGGCTCCTTACATCAACTGGAATTCTGGCATACGAACGATTGCCTGCAACAAGAACTTTATTCTCTGCACGGCAGATGGTGCTTCGATATCCCACTCGTATATCTGTGCTCCTGCAAGCATGATGCTTAGCAGAACATCACGTTGCTCTTGTGTTGTGGGCACCGGCAAGAGAAGTTTTGCAACGTTCTCTACCACCTTTTTGGCATCGTTGCTATTTGGTAGTTGGCGGATGAATGCTACTACGTTGGGTACCAAGACCTTGCCCGCAGTATCCATCAACTTTGATGAGCTACCCGTTTGGCGACCATCGATATAACCCTCTGCATATCGTTGCCGCTGCGGAAAGGTGGAGCTTGTAATCCATGCATGGTGCCCCTTCCAACCTTGTACGGTTGGCGGGTAGAAAGGCTCTTGAGTTAATTTCGCCATGGACATAATGGCGTACGAGCGATCGATGTTTGTTGTATTGAGGACCGACGCCAAACCAATGATGAATTGCGTAGGACTCTTGATGAGTGAACCGCGGGTGGACTCGTCGTAGAAATGCTCTGACACAAGCAACACTTGAAGGATTTTCTTGAGATCGTATTCATGCTCCCGTACTAGATCGGTAAGGGGCTTTATGTCATCGGCAGTAATCGTTGCCGTTGGTTGAATAAAGTTCTCTTCCAACATTAATGCAACCCAGCGATAGGCCGCATCGCGCTCAAAGGTAATGCGGACAACGTCTTGCCATTCCCAAGGACCTGTGCTGCCGAGGATTGTCTTTTCTCCGAGGTCAGAAAACTGGCGATTGTAGACTCCTTCGTTTCCAGAAATCTTCCAGCCAGTAAACGCACGCGCGGTGTCTTCAATGTCCGCCTCCGAATAGTTTCCAACTCCAAGCGTAAACAGCTCAAACCACTCTCGGGCAAAATTTTCGTTTGGTCGGCCCTTGATGCTTAGTTCACCATTGAGGTAGCGGAGCATTGCGGGCTGACCGATCATAGCTGAGGATAGACCCTTTATATCGTACGCTTTTTCACGAATGAGCTGACTTTGTTTTACCATCCACTGACCAGCGTAAACAGTGATATAGTCGCTCGTGAATCTGTTGTGCCACATCCATACCAATCGCTCGCGGAGCGAAGGCAGGGTGAACGCGTGGTTGGCCCACCATGCCTGAAGTTCTGGCCAAAGGCGTGCTGCCGTCGCAAAGTCAGTGAATTCCGGAGGTGTGTTTGCCCACGATGGTGGCGGAGGAGCGGGCTCGCTAGCATTGAGCATAACATTTGCTGCCTCAGCGGGAGTCTTGCCCACGAGTGCCATGGCTGCAGCCCATGTGGGGTGAAACGTTGTTCTCCTTAGAAGGTGCACGGCATCTTCAAACGTGAGTGGAGTTGTACGTGGCGCTAGGTTCATCATACCTTGCCTGTTGCATTAGGAGTAACACATGAAACGTCGGGGGTCAATAGGTGGAACATACGTACTTTTGCGTTCAGATCTGTTACCTAAATCATGGAGCCAATTCATGGCATCTACTACTAAGAAGTCCCTTTCTGGCATGTTCTCTGAGAGGAATGCAGACATAGCAGCGTATGGCGCAATCGTGCTTGCCGTTATCGTGTTTTTTGCCGACGCGTTATTCGGTGGGAAGAACTTCCTTAGCGATGGTGACAATGTTGCCTTCTATTCATTTGCCCCGTATCTCGATGCCGCCAAACAAAGCGGAGAATTTCCGCTATGGATGCCGTACATCTTTTCTGGCATGCCCTCGTTGGCATCCTTTTTGGCCGCCGGAGAACGGCATTGGGATTTCCTCGGTGCCCTGATTTTTTCCTTGCCTCGCGCAATTGGCGACGTCTTCAATAACGACACGGCGCGTTTAGCAACCTGGTATACGATTTACGGCTGGGGCGTATACACGCTGATGCGCGTAAAGGGTCATACCAGAACCATTGGATCGTTCTCGGCTCTTGCCGCAATTTTCAGCACCTTCGTCATCGTCTGGGTTATGATTGGCCACAGTACAAAGCCGGTTTCGCTTGCCACGTTGCCGTGGATCCTTCTTGCACTTGAGAGACTTCGCGAGCGATTTACGCTTGCAAACTTGTTCCTTCTCATTCTACCTCTGATCGTTCTGGTAACGGCTACACACCCTCAGATGATGTTCTACGTTGGATGTGCTACAGCGCTGTATCTGCTTGTTGAAGTTGTGACGCGTGTGATAACCAAGCAGGGTTGGATGAACGTTCTGAAGGCGGCGGGTGGCCTTGCCGTTGCTGGCGCAATTGCTATTGGCACACATGCAGACATGTTCCTTGCTACTCGCGAGTATACACCTCAGTCAACACGTGGTTCTGCGCCCCTTGTGCAGTCAGACAAAAACAAGATTGACCAAACGGGCGGCAACGATTACGAATACGCAACCAACTGGTCCTTCTCGCCTGCTGAAATGGCTACGTTCTTCATTCCGAACTACTTCGGCTTTGGCAACACGTCAGTCAAGGTACCTGGTCAGGCCAAGGAACAGCGGACCAATCTCTACTGGGGTCAAATGCCCTTCACAGACGCAGCAAACTATATGGGCATTGGTGTACTGCTGCTTGCTTTGATTGGTGCATGGAATTACAGGAAAGATCCATTTGTGATATTCTTGATAGCACTGAGCACGTTCTCACTCTTGTTGTCTTTTGGTAAGAACATGCCTGTGCTCTATACAATCTTTTACGACGTTGTGCCGGCATTCAACAAGTTCAGAGCCCCTTCCATGGCACTTTGTCTGCTGCAGTTTGCCGTTCCAGTGCTCGCAGGCTATGGCATTGCATCAGTTTTTGCATGGGGCTCTTTGGCAACAAAGGTGTCTAAGAAAAAGGGGCTCATCGTTGGTGGCATTTCGATAGCTGTGTTCGCCATCATGTTCCTATTCTCAAGTGATGAAGCTGACTACAAAAAACAAGTGAGCGATGCAGTTACAGAGAAGCAAGCAGGACGTTCAGAGCAAGGAGTGTCTCCTCAATACTTACAGATTGTTTACAATGAAATGAAGAGCGACGCTACAACGTCGGGCTTAATTCTTCTTGCGTTTGGTGGCCTTGTTCTTCTTGTTGCTCGTGGTACGATAAAACCAAATGTTGCGATTGCACTCTTTCTTGTTTTACTCATCGGAGATCTCTGGCGTGTAGATAAGCGTCCGTATGAGCCAAAGAAGGGTTCGCCAGAGAAAAATGTTTTTGCCAAGAACGATATTGTTGACTTCATCAAGCGCGACGCAGGAGTGTTCCGTATTTGCGATCTATCTAACACACCTACTCCAAACTGGTGGGCTTACCACTTTGTTGAGAACATCCACGGATATTCTTCTGCAAAGCTACGTGTGTATCAAGACGTGCTTGACGTTGCGGGTCCAGGTCCGGGACGTGAGCCAGTTCCAGGGAACTCAAACATTCTCAATCCATTCTTATGGAATCTGCTAAACGTTAAATACATCGTATCTAGTCAACCACTATTTCAAGGTGTTGAGCCAGCATTCCGTTCTCAAGAAACTGGCGCGCTTGTTTACATTAACGGGGATGTGCTACCACGGGCATGGTTTGTAGACACCGTTCGTGTTGAATCAAACAAACGCGCGCTGCTTGAAAAGCTTCGTGACGGAACATTCAACGCACGCACCACTGCCTTTGTTGAGTCTGAGTTTGAAGGGAAGTCGGCTTTGGGCACAGACAGCGCAGCGTTTGCCACAGTGGCGGCAAAGAGTAATCAGCATCTAGCAGTTTCTACTTCGTCGCAAGCAACGCAGCTACTCGTAGTTAGTGAAGTGTTTTATGACGAATGGCATGCGTACGTGGACGGCACTGAAGTTCCGATGATCAAGACGGACTTTGTTCTGCGTGGAGTTAGTGTTCCTGCGGGTAAGCACACGGTTGAGTTTCGCTTTATCAGTCCAGCGTTTGAGCAAGGCCGAACAATTAGTCTTGCAGCAAATGTTTCTGCCCTGCTCATTGGGTTGGCCGGCCTGGGCCTTTGGTATCGCAAGAGAAAGGTAGCGGCCGCAGTATGACATTTGAAGAACTCATTTCTACTGCTGAGGTGGCAATCTCCTTGGCAAGCCCACTAACATTGACTACCGAAGAACTGTCTTCCATAACGGAAGAACAGGCCGAAGAACTTCGCGCAAAGTTTGGTGCGAAGCTCATGATGCACCTTCCTGCTCATGAACTCGCATTTCAAGAGTGGCTTAAGATTCATGATGAAGAAGTGTGGAAGGACCTTTGGGACCATGCAGATGAGCCACCCTATAGCGTATCTCTGTCGTTTCTCAAGGATATGGTTGGAGACAAACGGGAAGGGGCTTTCTACATCTGCGACCTGCAGAAGGCCGAGAACTACTTCTTTACACCTGACATGCTTTTGGAACGAGAATCGGCAGCATTTGTAGAAGCAGTTCGTGATCGGTTCTTAACTGGTGGCACACTTACACCCGAACAGGCGTTAACGGTTGAGATCTCGGCAGGGCAAACGGACGTGTGGCATTTTGCGTACAGACGAGGCCTCGATCTTGCCCGAGCAAAAAAGGCCGTTGCCGCACTTGTTGAAGATCGCATCCTTGTGCATGTACCCACGTCGGATCATTTGTCTACATTTTTCGATGTAGGCTAACATGCTCGTCATGAAGTTTGGCGGAACATCCGTCCAGGACGCCCAAGCCCTTGCGCGTGTTTCATGGATTATTCGTGAGCACAGTAGCGAGCCAGGTGGCATCGTAGTAGTACTGTCGGCAACGTGTGGCACAACAAACGATTTACTCTTGATTGCACGTGAAGCAGGCAGCGGCGTAAACGTTAATGAGAGAGTTGAATCGCTGGCACTTCGGCACCTCACCATCCTTGCCGAACTTGCCCCTTCTGCAGATACTCGTGCGGTTGGACTGCTCCTTGATGACGTTAGGATCTATGCACGAGCACTCGGTGTATTGGGCGAGTGTACCGATCAGTCATTAGATCATATAGCAGCATATGGCGAACTACTCAGCACCTCCATTCTATACAGCGCCTTCATTGCGAATTCATTCTCGGCATCGCTCGTTGATGTGCGAAGCATTGTGCGGACAGACCACCGATTCTGCTCAGCACGTGTTGACATGGACGAGACACGACGGCTGAGTTCGCGGCACCTATCTCCACTCTGCGCTACCGGCCACGTAGTGATTACGCAGGGGTTTCTGGGCTCAACGGTTGATGGTTTAACCACAAGTCTTGGACGTGGCGGCTCAGATTATTCAGGTGCCATACTTGGCGCCGCACTTGGTGCACGCGAGATTCAGATATGGACTGATGTAAGTGGAGTGTATTCGGCGGACCCGCGCGTTGTGCCAGACGCCAGCCCAATCGCAGAGCTATCTTTTGCAGAGGTTCGCGCGCTAGCACTGTATGGTGCAAAGGTGTTGCATCCCGATGCTATTGCACCTGCAATTGAAGTTTCGATTCCGGTAAGAGTACTAAATACGTTTCAGCCTCAAGATTCTGGAACTCGTATTGTAGCAAATACAGAGTCAAGCGCCGCCATACATGCTGTATCTATAGTCTCCGGCTGCACATACATTCAATGCAGTGTTGAATTGGCAGCGCACATATTACACGTACCTGTTATTGCAGACAATGTAATGTTGTCGTCTTCTTCAATCGAGACCTCTTCCCTAGTTATTCGAACACACGAAGAACAAGCCTCTGTTGCTCTTGACGTGGCAATAACACATGGCGCTTATACGCGGGCAAACGTTACTGTACTTGCTGTTAGCGGTCCAAGCGTTGGTACGCCAGCAGTGCTCAGCGCAATTACAAACTCGCTGCCTGCATCGAGTTTGCATGCTATTTTTTCGGGGACTACAACACACGTCACGTTCCTCGTTATAGAAGAGCCGTTCTCTTCAGATGCGTTACTCGCTGTTCACAACTTGATCATTCACCGTCGGTGACCGACATTGTTCGTAGAAATTCGCGTATGGGCTCGATATGTTTGATAAAGAGCATTGCCGATACAACACCAATGAAGACGCTTAGCTGAATCGGTTGGTAACAAACAACAATAGGCGTTAAGCGAAGAACTCTCTCTGGCATACTCCATGCAAGAATGGCTGTGCCAAGAATCGCCGTCATCGAGCCAACGTGAACGTTTTTTCGTATCACATAGTAGCCAGTGAGATACATCACTCCCCACACTGCCAGGAAGAACGGATCTACTGCGGCAAAAACTCCAGCGGCAGTGGCCAGACCCCTACCACCTTTAAACCGTAGCAGTACGTTCCAGTTGTGTCCGCATACTGCCATCGTTCCGGCAACCGCTACGGCCGCAAACCAATCTCCATGAATCAGGCGAGCAATACAAACAGCCGCAACGCCTTTTAAAGCATCGGTGATCCCTACCAATATGGCAAGCCACGTGCTTCCGGTTACATCGTAGGTATTATGCGCACCTACATTTCCGGTACCAACTGAACGAATGTCTCTTCCAGATGATAGCTTTAGCACAATCCATGCTGTTGGGATACAGCCAATAGCATAGCCGATCAGGGCAATGAGAATCAGTCCAGCATTCATGTTCTAACTCGCAATAGTCGCATCTGAACAAAAGAAATAACTAGTAGAATCGTAAACACAATGTAGGCAACCGCACTTGCATATCCCATCATGTTCGATTGTTCGAATGCTTGGTGATAGACCGAATAGACGAGAGTAGATGTTGCACCAAGAGGACCACCCTTGGTCATAATGTATACTTCAACAAAGATCTGAAACGACTTGATACTGTTGATAACAATAACAAACAAGAGTGTTGATCTCAACATCGGAAGGGTAATCCTAAAGAACTGTTGCCAGCGGTTTGCACCAGCTAACTCTGCTGCTTCATAGAGATCCTTTGGGATTGCCTCCATACCAGCAAGAAACAACACCATATAGTAGCCAGACGAGATCCACACATCCATTGCCATGATTGAGCCAAGAGCTGTGTTTTGACTCAGCAACCAACCCCCTTCGGGGTGTGGCAACCCCATCATCGAACAAAGAACATTCACATATCCGTCTCGCGCATACAGATTGGTGAAGACCAATGCGATAACAACCAACGATGTTACAGAAGGCAGAAAAAAGGAGGCTCGGAAGAACGAGGCAAGACGAGGAGACCTACGGCGCACCGCAACGGCCAACGTGAGCGCAAAGATGGTGGTAACGGGCACCGTTCCGAACGTGAAGATTGTTGTGTTCTTTAGTGCCTGCCAGAATGCAGGGTCGGCAAACGCACGACTGTAATTGGCAATGCCAATAAACGTAATCTCGTTGGTAAGCGTACGATACTCGGAGAAACTCAAAACCAGCGCATACACAAGTGGGTAAACCCAGAAGACCAGGAGTGTAACAATCCACGGTGCTAGTAACGTCCATGTATGAATGTTACGCCGTTGCATTCTTCATCTCAAGAACAAACGAACGAAGCATGGTATAGAGAAGTTCAAGTGGAAGCCCAACGATGGTGTAGTAGCAACCCTCAACGTGCGACACAAACACTGCGCCAAAGTCATCCTGTATACCATATGCGCCCGCTTTGTCAAGGGGCGAACCAGACGCCACATAGGCATGGATTTCTTCATCACTAAGATCACGAAACGTTACGGAAGTGGCACGTGACGCAACACGATGGGCAACACCTGGCGCTTTAGAAACAAGTGCAATACCTGTATGCACTACGTGTGTCCTGCCACTTAACGTTCTCAACATTCTACGTGCATCTGCCTCATCAATCGGTTTGTTAAGCACCTCACCATCTAATACAACGGTGGTGTCTGAACCAATCACGATGGCATCATGATTGAACAACTCGGCTCCACGTTCAGCCTTCATCAGAGCCAGCCGCTTAACGTACTCATCTGGTGGCAAGAGCGTAGAGACTGTTGTTTCGTCAACGTCTGGTGCTACCAATGAAAACGTAAAACCTACCTGAGCTAGCAGTGCAGAACGCCGTGGCGACGTTGACGCCAATACAAGCGGATACGGAATACGAAGTAGGTGGTTGAGCCGAATCACTATTTACTAACGATCGTAAATTCAACACGACGGTTTTGTTGCCGTCCGTCTTCAGTGTCATTTGAAGCCATCGGTTTAGTCTCTCCAAAGCCCCTTGCCGTCATACGCGGTGCCTGAACACCTTTTGATACGAGATAGGTTTGTACACTGTTAATCCGGCTTTGCGACAAGGCGGAATTCTCTCCGTCTGAACCCACGTTATCTGTGTGCCCAGCCAATGCAATACGCACCGTTGCATTTTTTTGTAAAAACTCAACGAGGCGATCGAGTTCAGGATACGACTCAGTTCGTAGGTCGAACTTCGCAACGTCAAAGAACACATTGTTCAAACGAATAGCAACGTTTACCTTGATCGGCGTTAGGTAGAGATCACGATCTGCTTCGGCATATGCTCCAAGATTCTGTGCATCGAATTGCTCACTCAAGGCATAATATCCTTCGGCTTCGGCACGCACACCATATAGGTTGCCTTTGACGAGGCCCACGCGATACGAACCATCCACAGAGCTAGACGTTGCAGTACCCGCAACTCGTCCGCTAGGAAGTTCTTCGTAGACAACCCTTGCTACCAATGGCTGTTTTGTCTCGATGTCTAACACCCGGCCTCGAGACATTAGGAGCGCCAAAGGACGGGCACCCGAGGGAAGAGCGATTGCAACAATGTCATCCTGACCAAGTGAATTTTTTTGTGTGCTGTAATACGCTGAGTCGCCGCGGGCCGGCACTTGGATAAATGTTTCATGTTCGTCCGTGTTTACGCCGCTTCCGAGATTTTCTGGTTCAGACCATTTGAGCCACGTATCATCTAGTCTGCGCGAGAAGAACAGATCTCTACCACCATATCCTGGATGGCCTGTGCTGCTAAAGAACAACGTCTTCCCATCACCGGCTATGAATGGGCCTTGCTCAACACCTTGCGTGTTAATGATAGGTCCGAGATTTTTTGGTGTAGACCATGAATCATCTGTTTCTCGGAAGCATACGTATAGGTCATTGCTCCCAAGTGAGTTTCTAGTTTGGATAGAAGTGATGAGAACAGATCCATCAGGAGAGAGGTGAGAGTTAACGTATGAATTCAGATTTTCATAGTCCTTGATGGGCATGTTTGTTGGCTGCGACCATCCTTCTCGTGTACGCGTAGCATATGAGATACCCTTGCCCATAGTGCCGTCTGCCTCATACGTGCCTTGCAGAAAAAGCGTATTAAGATCTTGCGTTACGGCAATGGCAAAGTTGTTCCCGGCGTTGTTTACTGGTGCGCCAAGGTTCTTCGGTGCAGACCATGAACCCTTAGCCGATTTTGTTGTTACCCAAACATCACGTTTGTCCTTGGTAACGTTTCCTTCATGGTCCTTGCGACTAAAGTACAACGTGCTGCCATCGGATGAGATACAGTCTACGGACTCATCAGCAGTCCCATTGATGGTACTACCAAGACTCACTGGCCTCACATTTGGATCTGCTCCTACAACGGGGCGAACTGGCATTGCAGACCAATCACGAATGGTCAACTCATCCATTTCGATTGTTTGGGCGCCATAATAGATGATGCCTTGACGTGATCCGAATACCGTGTAGAATGATGCAGTCATAGTAACAACGGCCTTGCCATTTACATAGCCGGAAAGTGCATCATTTACTTTTCGCAACTCAAGGACGTTCCATTCACCCTGTGGCTTAACGGCATCTGTTACGGTCCACTCATCGATATCAGAGTATTCTCCGGCTTTCATCCTACCGATACGTGCTCGCCCATCATCGCGTATCACGAACATGTAGATGTTCTTTGTGCTTTCCGCGTTGAAGGCAATGCCGTATGCATGTTTTTCTTCGCCTTTGGTTTGGCGGACGCGAAGACGTATCGACCAATTTTTGTCATTACTTAGGACAACTGTCTCCGAGAAATATCGAAAACCATTGTCGTCCCGTTCTTCATAGCGTAATACGCCATCGTCGATTTCAGCATTGCACGCTTCATCGGTAGTCTCACCCGTAAACCACTCTCCTGCATCATCAAACGTACGATTGACAAGGACTCGTTCTTGCGCCACGGCAAGGCCCTGACACACAACCAACGATAGAAGTGCTAATAGGAGGCGCATGTAAACTCCACAAAGTGTTGTGTGCGAACTTACAGCACACAAGACGATTGCTTTGTCGGAGTTTTTACGTTCTATTCGGCGAGTGCTGCTTCGATGTCCTTCAGGAATGAATCAGACAGCGGATCTACGGTACTTTTATAGCGATAGATCACCTTGCCGTGCCTGTTGATAAGGAACTTCTCGAAATTCCAGCCAATCTCGCCCGACAGCTCAGATTTTCCGCCACCACCAACAAGCCAAGAAAAAAGGGGGGGTCTATCTGGCCCCTTAACAGTCACTTTGGCAAACATTGGGAAGGTTACATTGAACTTCAACGTACAGAATTGTTCAATTTCTTCGTTTGTACCGGGCTCTTGGGCTCCGAAATCATTTGCCGGGAATCCAAGGATAACTAGGCCCCGATCTCGGTGGTTTTGGTATAGTTTTTCGAGTGAGGCGTATTGTTTCGTGTAACCGCAGAATGATGCAACATTTACTACCAGCACAACCTTACCCTTAAAGGAGTCGAGCTTTTGGGCTTTGCCGTGAATGTCGTTCATTACGAAGTCGAAGAGGATAGGAAGTATAATCATTTTGCTACAACAACAAAAACCACGGGAGGATTCCCGATTTGATTTAAGAAACTTGTTTCGGTGCAGGTATATTCATTCTGAGCCCAAGATTCCAACAACCGGCGTACAACATCAAGTTCTCGCTGGCCTTCGGCATGGCGATAGCAGACGATGGTTATTACTCCGTCTGTGGCAAGTAAGGAACGTGCCTGCTCAAGAGCACGTGTTGTTGTATTGGCCTGTGTAGTAACGTCTTTGCTGCCACCCGGCAGATATCCAAGATTAAACGTTATGGCTTGGATCTTCCCATGATGCTCTGGGTTGATATATGTTGCCATGTCTTCATGGCCTGAAAGCATCAGGCGCACGTCTGCCGCAACGCCTGCAATTCGGGTTTTGGTTACTTCAATAGCAATGGGCTGAATGTCAAACCCATAAACAACACCATTTTCACCTGCTAGCACGGCCATCAGCGCAGTATCCCAGCCATTTCCGATGGTTGCGTCAATCACCACAGATCCTGGGTTCACGGTATCTCGCAGGATTCTGTGTACATACGTTACAGCATTTTCATACATCATTGTTTCCACCATCGTTTGATATCGATATCGGGGTCGAGGAGCTCGCCATACACGATGTGCCTCGCCAATTGTTGTGCTGCCCATGGCCCTTGCAGCGCACCCTTGGTACCAAGTCCATTGAATACAGCGCGGGTTGGCTCAAGAGGATGAATTCCAACAAGTGGTCGTTTGAATCTTGTTGAGGGACGTAACGCGGCTTTTTGTTCATCAACATAAATCTCATGAGGTACAAGGCGCCTTGCATCTTCCAGTAGTTTGACTCGTGCCTCACCAGTTGGGCGAGGATCTTGATCGTCCCAGTTGTGTGTAGCACCGATACGGAAGTGCTCGCCCCTTACAGGAAGTATCCACGTGCCGTTGGTCAATACATGATCGAGTTGCAGTCCAGGAATTGTAACGTCCAGAATCTCCCCTTTTGAAGGTTCGATAGGTAGCCAATCCCAGCGGGGGTCCTGCAGCGCGCGATATCCCGTACAATCAACCGTGAGTAAAGGTTGGGATACTGATTGAACGGTGCCCTTTTTTAGTACATCTATCAACATGGGAATATCAACAATTGCAACTCCGTTGTGTGAAAAACCACCAAAGGGGTACTCAACGTTTTCGTACGTGCCTGGTATGATTTCGTTGACTTCAAGAGGGTGGTATTCGCCCCGTTGCAATCTCTCATGAAACCATGTGTTCATGATCTCTTCTCTGAACACCCTACGCAACGTCCAGTCCCGCCAAAGTTCCACATCATGCGTGTGCTCAATTGCTTCATACGTCAATCGAGCCAATTGAGTCAGTTCTGCGCCGCGCCACGTTGGCTTCAATCGCCGGCCCGTTATTGGCGTTATCATACCTGCAGCCACACGAGAAGACGTATGTTCTTCAGCGTAGTCGTGGTAAGAAACAGCAACACCCAACAGGCGCAATTCCCATGAAAGAAGGGCACCAGCCAGACCGAAGCCAACGATATGGACGTGGTTCACGGAAATTTTCCGGCTAGGTCTCGGACAACCACACTTGCGCATGCCGCACCATATGCGGCCGGCAGGTATGAAACAGTTCCGAATGCCGACTTCTTAAAATTCAGACCATCGGTATACATGAGCGACTCTTCATCTGTTTCTTCTAGAGAATACACAGCAGTGATTCCTGTTGTTACACCAAAACGTCTGAGTCGCTTGCGCACAAATCTACCGAGCTGACATTTCTGTGTATCTGCTATATCGGCAATTCGAATACGGGTAGGATCCAACTTGTCCCCTGCCCCCATTGAACTAACAAGCTTGAATCCCTTTTCATGAGCTCGTTGCAACAACGTTACCTTAGGTGTGAGCGAGTCTATTGCGTCAACAACGTAATCATAGGTGGTAGACAAAATTGTATCAATTCTATCTGGCGTTACGAATTCTTTTAGTGGTATAAGCCGCAAGTCGGGGTTAATCTGTCGAAGACGGTCGCGCATCACATCAACTTTGTACATTCCTTCAGTTGTGGTAAGCGCTGGTAGCTGACGATTACGGTTTGAAGGATCCACCACGTCTCCATCAACTATTGTCATACGTCCTATACCGGCACGAGCAATGAACTCTGCAGCATAGGAACCCACGCCACCCATCCCAACAATCAGGACGTGTTTATGAGCAAGGCCATCAACGGCATCATCGCCAAGGAGAAGTCTCGTGCGGGAAGACCATCCCGCGTCTGTCATTGCCTGAAGGCGGTGTCGAAAGTCTGATGCAGGGTCTCGCATAGATCCTCTATAGGCACACCGCGCATCGCAGCAACGGCTGAATAAACGTCTTCAATCAACACGTCATCGGCATCGGTTTCGAGCAAGAATCTATCGGGTGGACAAAGGCGAACGGCTTCAACGAGGGAAGGAGACTCCTTAAAAACGGCTGCACCAAAGGAAAGAATCATTCCAGCATCAAGGCATTGCCGCGCCAGGTCTGCCCCCTTCACAAATCCATGAAGTATCCACGGTTGGAGCGGGCCTACAAGCTTGTGTACTCGTAGTAGTTCATCGTGAGCTTTCACGCAATGAATAACAAGGGGCTTCGAGAGGCGCTCGGCCATATCTGCAAACAACTCAAAGGCATCCACTTGATAGAGCCACGGTGCATTACAGGATCTATCTAGCCCACTTTCTCCTATCGCAAGAACCAGCTCTTCAGCCGAGAGTTCCTCAACGAGGTCTGCAGCATCACGCCAATCTTCCGTTACATCCCAAGGATGTAATCCAACGGTGCAGATCCCATCCGTTTCAAACAAATCGGTTGTTGCCGTAATGCGCACGTTAACCAACGTTGAAACGTTTGGTTGTGGAGAACGGCTGTGCGAATGGGCGTCTGCGTACAACATGATGCAAAGATGCAGAAACGGGGCTATACAGGAAAGCCCGAACCTTGTAACAGGCCCGGGCTTTTCACTGGAGCACTTCTGTGCTGTGGTTTCTTAATACATGTCCATGCCGCCACCGCCGCCGTGCTGATGTCCGCCAGCTTCTTTCTTCTCCGGACGCTCAACGATGGTAGCTTCCGTAGTGATAAGAAGGGAGGCAACAGATGCCGCGTTCTCTAGAGCAACACGAGCAACTTTTGTAGGGTCTATCACACCTGCTTCGTAAAGGTCTTCGTATGTCTCGCTGTAGGCGTTAAAGCCAAACGATCCAGTGCCCTCTTTAATTTTGGCAACGATGACCGAACCTTCAAGACCGGCATTGTTGAGGATCTGACGGATTGGGGCTTCAACTGCACGACGGATGATATTGATGCCTGTGATCTGATCAGCATTCTCAGTTACAATTCCATCAAGCTTGCCGAGTGTGCGCAGATACGCAACTCCGCCACCAGGAACGATACCTTCTTCAACTGCAGCGCGAGTTGCATGAAGAGCGTCTTCAACGCGAGCTTTCTTTTCCTTCATTTCAACTTCTGTGGCTGCACCGATCTTAAGAACAGCTACACCACCGGCGAGCTTAGCAAGACGTTCTTGAAGCTTTTCAGCATCGTAATCGCTTGTTGTCTTTTCGATTTGAGCTTTGATTTCGTTGATACGCTTCTTGATATCGTCTGAACTGCCAGCACCTTCAACGATCGTGGTATTATCCTTGTCGATTGATACACGTTTTGCTGTGCCGAGTTGCTGAAGCGTTGCGCTCTCAAGCTTGTAACCCTTTTCTTCTGCGATAACCATACCACCTGTGATAACGGCAACGTCTTCGAGCATTGCCTTGCGGCGGTCGCCAAAGCCAGGAGCTTTGACAGCTGCTATCTTAAGCGTACCGCGCAGACGGTTTACTACGAGAGTTGCGAGTGCTTCACCTTCGATGTCTTCGGCAATGATGAGCAGGCCACGACCAGACTGAGCTGTTTTTTCGAGGATTGGAAGAAGGTCCTTGATGGCGCCAATCTTCTTGTCGTGGATCAAGATGTACGGGTTCTCAAGAACACATTCCATCGTGTCTGCGTCCGTTACGAAATACGGAGACAGGTATCCACGGTCGAACTGCATACCTTCAACAACGTCCATTGACGTCTCGGTACCCTTTGCTTCTTCAACTGTGATTACACCGTCTTTGCCAACCTTCTCCATAGCGTCTGCGATAAGGTTGCCAATCGTTGAGTCGTTGTTAGCAGAGATTGTTCCTACTTGAGCGATTTCTTTCTTACCAGGCACTGGACGGCTTAGTTCGCGTAGGCCTTCGTGTACTGCCTTCACTGCTAGGTCTATACCACGCTTAAGGTCCATCGGGTTTGCACCAGCAGTAACGTTCTTGAGACCTTCGGCCACAATTGCTTGGGCCAATACTGTTGCTGTTGTAGTTCCGTCACCTGCGATGTCGCTTGTTTTCGACGCTACTTCACGAACCATCGATGCGCCAAGATTCTCGATTGGATCTTCGAGTTCAATCTCTTTGGCAACAGTAACGCCGTCCTTGGTGATGGTTGGTGCACCGAATTTTTTGTCGATAACCACGTTGCGACCTTTTGGTCCGAGTGTGACCTTTACGGCGTCTGCTAATTGATCAACGCCGCGCTTGAGCGATGCTCGTGCGTCAACGTCAAATGTTATGATCTTACTTGCCATGGTAGTTTTTTCCTTGTTGGTGTTTCAATGTTAATGCTAGTGAAAAGGGGCTTATTTGATCACTGCAAAAATGTCTGCTTCGCGCATGATGAGGAAGTCATCCCCGTCTACGTTGATTTCTGTACCTGCATATTTACCGTAGAGCACCTTGTCGCCAACTTTTACATGTAGTGGCGTCACTTTGCCATCTTCAGATTGTTTGCCATTGCCGATGGCAATCACAACACCTTGCATTGGCTTTTCTTTTGCGGTATCGGGAATAATGATTCCGCCCTTAGTTACTTCTTCTGCTTCAGCGGCCTTTACGAGCACTCGGTCGTGCAGCGGGGTAAGATTCATACGGTTCTCCTAGTGAACAATAGTTTGGGGTTAGTAGTACGGTGCCCTATGACGAATGATATAGCACTCTTGGTGTATGAGTGCTAACTATCTGTGGGATGCAAAGGTAGAGCTGGAAAGCCCCCTAGACAAGTGAAATCATGGAAATGATTAGGAGGGGATGGTATTATTCCGTAAGTAGTTCTACGATTGTTTCGATTCTTTTCAAACTCTGTCTCCACCGGAATTCAGTAAATATGTCAAGGTTTAACATTACTGTCTTGTGGGCACTGATTGCAGCGGTTACCGCGCACTCCCAGCATAGTCTCGAACTGGTTCAAATATTACCAATGCCCTCACATCCGATAGTGTTTCGCAGCCAGGTCTTTATTGAGAAGTCTAAGAACCAGCCTGACAGCCGTCAGAACCGAGCAAATTGGTACTCAAGAGGGGTATATACAATTCATTGCAAGGCAAACACCCCTCAAATACGTGCTAATATGCTGATTTTAAAAGCTTTACGGCCATTTTCACAGTTCACATCCCGAATAGTTCCTGGCGAAGGGTTGCCTACTGAAATTGGTGGGAATATCGAAATCATGTTTGATTCAGTCGAGAATGTATTTGCAGTTGAAAACGCTCTACATGAGATCGGCATAGGCACTGCATTTTTTGTGGATGACTGGACGGCGCCAACAGGCGTGCCTGATGACGGAGTATTCTCTCCAAGAAAATCCACCTCCTACCTCTATGCAACTGGCACGGACGATCCGTACTCACATCACAATTTCAATACGCGAACCCGGGGTTGGGCCCTCTTCAGCATGAAGCTGCCAATGGCATGGGATATCTCAATGGGTTCGTCCTCAGTAGTTCTTGGATTTATTGATTCATTCAAAAGCTGCAGCCCATCTCCTACAACAACGGACGTAGTAGAGCGAACTTCTCCTGAAGGCACTGGGAATGTGAGACGAATTGTCTCAACCACTACAAGTGTTTACACGGGGTTACCGGCAAACGTCGGCAATGGCGTAGATAAGAGTACGTACCCTATCAAAACTGGTCATGGATATGCGGTGCTTGGCAGTGCCCTCAGCAAATCAGACAACGACCCTCATGCCCAACCGTCGGAAGGCCCCAGCGGGTCGGCAGTAGGTACGTGTCCAGAATGCAATGGCGTATTGTTTCCGCTTAATCCACCTGGTGCTGCATTTTTGGGAGATCCATGTTTGACGCCAGCACCAAACGCGATCGATGGAACGGTTGACGCGTCCCTGTCTTACGACATCGATAAAGTGGATGACTTCGATTTGGATATGAAGAATGACGCAAATGGGGCGATGAAACGCCTCGACATTCTCAATTGCAGCTATGTTGGAGGTAACGGCGTATTGCATCGCCTATTACTTCGCAATGGAGTTGCAGTTATCGCAGCAGCCGGGAACGACTGGGGCATGGCTCCGTTTGATCCTGCTGCCACTGTAATCATTGATGATATTCCAAGTAAGGATACCAAGGTACTTGCTGTTGGCTCAATCGAAGATGGTGTATTACTCGGCTCAGATTGCAACCCTTGGGCCTTGCCTCAGGTTATGTCTCCCGTATGGAAAGGATCTGAACGGTTCGCAAGGGGCTACGTCTATTCTCCAGGTCTCAATAAATTTTCGCTCGATACAGCCACCACTCGTGAGCAGGAAAAGCGTAATGCGTACATAGATGTTGTGGCGCCTGGTGGGAACATTTGGACGCTTCATCAAACTACAGGCACAGGAGCCGACCCACGAGGTTATGCCTTCCAAGGTGGAACGTCCCTTGCAACGGCACTTGTATCTGGAGTAGCTGGGCTGATGTTCTCAATCAATCCGGATATGGGCGTTGATATGAACGACATTACAGACTTGCCTGCTGTTAATGCTGATGGTCTCGATGTTCAACGGCGTTTGTATAACATCATTACGTTTACGGCCGATAAAACGGTCGACCTCGATGGACGATTCCAATACGTGATGCAAGGTAATGACCAGCTCCGTCGCACATGGACACAACGGATGGGCTTCGGAAAAGTCAACGCATATCGCGCAGTGGCCCATTGCATACAACATAAAGGCCAATACGAATATTTGACTTCTACAACACTTGCATTCTCCAACAACGTAAAGAGTCCGTCCGGTATTCGACTTATGCACTGGGGCTCTCGCATAAAAGACGGACTCGATTGGCCTCTAACTGCTATGCGTGGTGGCTCAGCTGCCGACGACGGCGTTGTAGACGTTATCGCACACGGCGGCAGAAGCTTGCCTAGTGAAGCACACAACAACCAGGGAGTAACCCGCCTTTCCTCCAATACTACTGTGATTGAGATCACCGTTCCAGATTCATCAACGCTCTGCATAGACGGCATGTTGCTTAGCGAAGGTTCGGCAATACAACACGTTGTGCGTGCAACAGAACCACACGCAATGTTGATGGCTGAGGGGCTTCTTAGAAACGTTGAACTCGCAGGTAGACTTCGCATCGGAGATCTCGTCATGGATGGACCAGACGCCCTACCAACACTGCGATTTACAAGAGACGGAGAAGTTTATGGTTCTCTGAAAATGACCCAGAGAGCCACTTTCATCGTAGAATCTGAAAGCGGTTCATGTCGGACTCGGCCTGGCTCGCATATACGCATGAGCGGTACTAAGGGCATCGTAGTTCAGGATGGTGCCGAGTTCACAATTGACCACGCGTCTAGAATAACTCGTTCCGCCGCTCAAGAGATTGATGTTAGAAACGGGGCTACGATGCGCGTGCTCGCCGGCTCAAAAGTACATATCGGCGCCCGCGTTAGGGTGCGCTCTGGCTCTACTCTCGTCATCGAAGATTCAAGCGTTGTGTTTCTCTTCGACTTAATTGTTGAACCCGGTGGAACATGCAGAATCATGCAAGGGGCTCACGTTGCATTTGGCGACTCTGTAATCGACTGCAATGGAATCATGGAAATCGACGGTGGCTCAACGCAGGCCACGCGCATTGTCCTTACTACTGCGATCTCTGACAATTGCATTTTCGATGTTCGCAATCATTCATCTATGAACTCCCTCACTGTAATTCGCGCTGCAGGCTCGTTGTCTGACTGGCGGCAGAGCAATTTTCTCTTACACAACACAGACCTTAAAAATGTACGTGTGAGCCTCATAAACATCGATAAGGCACCGGTAGACAATTGCGCATTCTCATTGCATTCCAACTTGCCTTCCCGGTTTACCTCGCCGGCTTCGTATGCAAGTCCGTACATGTTGCAAATGGACATCACAGTTAGACCATCCGATGCGCCTGATTCGTATTATTGTACCGCTGTTATGAACACAACATTCAAAGACAGTGCAGGTGCCATTCCAATTGCCTTCTATGCAGCACCAAACGGTATGTCGATGAACCGATACTACACGTGTGGCATACGCATTCAGAACCACGTTCGCTCGGATATTACCAACTGCGACTTCGAAAACCTCCATGAGTGTATTGCTACTCGTGCCGTAACATACTCGACGATAAACTTCTGCAACTTCACAGATGCGGACTATGGAGCGAATGTCCAAGACGGACAGCCCCGACTCTGCAACAACTCGTTCTTGAGGAGCGAATATCCTGCGTCGTTGTATAACGCTGAGCGAGCGTACCACAATGACAATACGATGGCGTCCTCACGGGTAGCCATACGTATCGTGCAGAGTGCCATGCAGGCATTTCGCAACAACGATCTGTCGGACTATTGGAAGGGCATCTCGGTTACCGGTTCTGTGGCTTCATTAACGTCGTTAAGAGAGGACATCGCCCCCTACGAGCTAGAAATGTATGGTAGAAATCGATTTGACGTGGCAGACCCACAACCCTACTTTCAGACACCTTTCAATCACCCTAACCCATTTATGAGGCGGCAAGATCTAGCACTCTATGCTGCAGACGTGGCCCAGCTTACTGATCTGTATGCTGATGCGTATGGTGGCATGTTTCTAGTGAAATGCGGTCAGAACCGATTTGGTGCAAACACCACATCTCATGTGTCGTATGAAGACCCGTCCCAACTTGTGATTGACTTTTCTGTGAACAACTGCCAACCATATGCTAACGTTCGTTACATTAATGTTGGTGCAACAGGAGCCCCTTTGAACATCGAAGGCGTTACCGATAACATGTGTGGGCCATTGTTAGAGCAAGACAATTGTTCAAATGAAACATGGAGAGACGGTCGCAACGAAATCCCTGGAGCCGAACATCTGAAGAGACGTCTTGGCAACGAACAGATTCAACTACGTGTATCTAGCACAACCATGTGTTTAGCTATTCCGATAGAATTGGCCTCTGATGCTCAACAGATTCTCCGCCTTGCGTTGCAAGGCACGCTGCCAACCGACGTGTTAGAAGTTAAGGGGCTCCATGGAGCTTCAACATTTTACGCAACAGGAACATACGCTGTATTGGTGTACCGAAGTGGCGCTGTAGTGCAACGGGCATTGTTGCTTATCACGCCATAGATCTGCGTCTCGAACACACCGCCGAAGGGCTAGAACACAACGCCGAAGAGCGCATCGATAATAAGAATGCCAGCAGCAGAGATTGTAAAAGCTCGCACGGTGGAGTTACCTACGCCTTCTGCTCCACCCTCTGTCTGGAAGCCAACATGACATCCTATCAGTGCGGTGAATCCACCAAAGACAAGTGACTTTACGAGGCCCCGGAGTATCTCACCAATACTAAAGTACGTTTGTACAGATGTAAAAAACGTTGTCACGCTAAAGTCGAACATGAAGCTTGTTAGGACGTAGGCGCCAACCAGCGCTACTACGCTTGAAAAGACGGCAAGTACAGGCATCATTGTTACCGCCGCGATTACTCGAGGCATCCCTAGATACCGATCCTTATCAATTGCCATCATGTCTAAGGCATCAATCTGCTCAGAAACCTTCATCGTTCCAATCTGAGCTGCAATGGAGCCGCCAACTCTGCCTGCTATTACCAGTGCGGTGAGTACTGGGGTTAGTTCCGTAAACACTACCGTTGCTATTGAACCACCTATGAAGGGGCGGGCAATGCCAATTAGATTAAACTTGGCAAAAAGATTAGTTGCCTGCAATGCGGCAATAGCACCAGTGAACGAACCAACCAAGACTACGAGTGGCAATGAATCTGAGCCAACAATCTTCATCTGATCAAGAACGAGAGCACGATCCTTGAAGACTCGAGGGATGTAGCGAACAATGCCAACTACGAGCAGCGCTATTTGTCCAATCTCGGCAAGAAAGTTAGTGACCAAACGGCCGATGCGGGCGAGAAACGTCGATAACATCATGCAACATACAACGATGCCCGTTGTTACACACGTAACAACGGGCATCGAAAATGTATTGAGCCGGTTTCTGGGTTAGATCAACCGCGACCACCAGTACCAGTTGAGTCACGACCACCACCACGAGGGCCACCACGAGGGCCACCATCCTGTGGCTTACCAGAGCGAGCGTTTACCCACCGTTGCAGAATCGCAAGTTGGTCAGGAGTAAGGATACCTTTGAGCCCTTCGAGGAAGGCGTCATCACACGCCTTAATGGCTGCACGTGCATCTAAACGACCTGGTAGGTTCCTGAGTGCTTCCTTGGTACGCTTGCTAAGCTCACGAAGCTTTACACGAGCTTCTTCACGCGTAAGAGTTCCATCTTTTACTTGTTGCTTGATAGCTTCAGACTCAGCACGTGCGGCTTCGATGATTGACTTTTCAGCAGCGCGGAGAGACTCAAAAGCTGACTTCACACAGTCATTATGTGATGCTAGAAGACGCCTTACTGCAACTTCTTGCTCTGGTGTTAGCTTGAGAGCCCGTAGGAGGTCATTGAACGGCGTGCGTACTGGCGCACCCTTGTTTGGATCCGGGCGCTCAGACATCATCATCTCAAGCGTTGGCTCGTTGAATTCCGTGGGAGTAGCATTGAGGTCAAATGTTGTTTCTGACTTCTGGGTAAGTCCCATCGGGTCAGCTGGAGCAACACCATTTTCGGAACAAGCCGTAAGGCCAAGAGCCAGAACAGCGAACGTAGCAACTGCTAATGTCGCAAAGAAATTGTGCTTTCTCATGGCGCACACCTAACTAAAAAATGAAAGAATTGGTTGAGTTTCTGTCTTCTGATGGCCTGAGACTGTTCAGACCACCAATCGCTTAACAAGAGGGAAAAACCCACGTATGTCATCAGAGTTACAGTTGAATTACAAAATTCTCTTCGGCGTGCCAACATTTGCTGCAAAAATCACGAGATTCAGTAACATGCACGTCCGCTCGGCTATCTAGCAGCAAAATTTAGGAATCTCACGATGATCAAGCATCTTCTTTTCAGTCTGTTCGCCATAGCAACCCTATCTAGCAGTACTTCTGCTGGCTTGATACCGGGCCAAGATGCCTATATCGTCCGCCGGGAAGCCCTGAGCATGGCAAATGGCCTAACAAGACCAGCAACTGCTAACCTTGTTCGTAGGCCAACACCTGGGACGTATATCCCGGGCATTTTGGTTGTTAAAACTCGCGTTCACCATGGTATTGCCCGCCAGCAGGTATCGATTGGTGGAAGCATGGTAAATCAGGATCTGGCAGTGCTGAACGTACAGGAAGTTAGTTCCGCCTTTATGAACCTAGCGGACGCCGATCTATCACATGAACTTGGGATGGACAGGATCTACCATGTCCGATACAATGAAGGCATCGACCCGTTCGATGCTTGTGCCCGTTTGATGGACAACCCAGACGTTGAATACGCGGTTCCTCTCTATACTCACAAGCTGTTCTATGCACCGAACGACGCGCGATACACCCAGCAGCCATGGATGAGCACAATGAGGGTGGACAAGGCGTGGGACGTAACCAAGGGCGCAGCAACAGTTATCATCGCCATTATTGACTCAGGAACGGACTGGCAGCACGAGGACCTTGCAGGTAATATCTGGAACAACACAAAAGAGATTGCTGGCAATGGAATCGATGACGATGCTAATGGCTATGTTGATGATATACGCGGATGGGACTTCGTTGGGAACATCTCATCCGCGGATGCACAGAACGGCATCGCAAGGCCAGACAATGATCCGCGGGTATCTGGCACTATCAGTGATGTAACAGGCCATGGAACCGTTGTAGGGGGCTGTGCAAGTGCCTCAACAAACAACGCCAAAGGTGTTGCTGGAGTTGGCTTCAACTGCAAGATCATTCCGATCAAATGTGGATCAGACAACCCGAATTACGGCGGCATCCTACGCGGTTATGAAGCAATCATATATGCAGCGGACCTTGGAGCCCATATTATCAATTGCTCATGGGGCGGAGCGGGACTAAACCCGGCTGGTCAAGACGTCATCGACTACGCAACATCAAAAGGGTCGCTGGTTATTGCTGCTTCAGGTAACGACGGCCTAGACAACGACTCCTACCTTCAGTCACCTGCAAGTTTTGACGGTGTATTGAGCGTCGGCTCGTGCTCAGTATCAGACGTTGTTTCGAACTTCTCGAACTACGGTGCAAACGTAGACGTTTACGCACCTGGCGAAGGCATTCTTAGCACCTATCCAAACAATCAGTATCGCGCCCTTAGCGGTACGTCCTTCTCCTCGCCCCTTACCTCGGGCATTGCTGGGCTTGTTAAGTCGGTTCACCCGGATTGGACGCCACAAATGATAGCTGCACAGATTCGCGGCACCGTAGATCCTTTGAATGGCATTTCGATAGACATGAAGCCAGACTATTGGGGTAGAGTTAATGCTGAGCGCGCCGTTAAAGTAAATGCCTCGTTCTCGAGCGGTGAGCGCATGCCAGGCCTCGTACTTTCGAAAACAGAAATCAATGGATCTACATCTGGTAAAATCACGAGCTTGAACAAAACCACTATAAAGTTCACAATCAAGAACGTCCTTGCAGATGCACAGAATGTTACCGTAGTGCCTCGTTTAATGAGTAGCAACGTAACATATCTGGGTACCGTTGCCATTGTTTTGGGTTCTATTACAAAGGGTGGCGAAGTATCTGGTACGTTCGACGTTCAGCTTGCCCAGAATTATCCATGGCATGCAGCATCAGTAGATATAGCTCTAAGTCTAAACAGTGGCACCTACACCAATCTTGAAGTTTTAAGCATTGCCGTCGAGTTACCAACGTCAAATGCTTTTGACGTTCTCGTCCAGATCCCTTCTTCTACCTTTGATCTTATAGACTACACGGCCGACGGAACACTTTTTGGTACGGGGCAGATTTTTGGTCAACGCGGAATGGTGCTTGGAAATAAGTCAGGTGCCGGAGGCTTCGTAGCCACCCCGTTTGTAGCAACAGCTATCGAGGCGATGGGTGCAAACTCCGTGATAATGGGCGGACTGTCCAATACCACGCCTACAATCTCTCGATCTACAAATGCCGGTAGCTCATGGAGTGGCATCAACGTTAGTGCATTTTCTGCCTCTGTTGAAGGCATCCGTATGTATGATGCACAGAATGGCGTTTTTATTGGGAATCCTGTTGCCGGCAAATACGGTATTGGAAGAACTACAAATGCTGGCGCGTCCTGGGTAACGTCAACTACATCGCCACTATCAACTGGCACCGACCGATTGATTCCTCGTGGCGTGTTCTTTCATGGCGACGCGATCTTCTTTGCAACTGTAAATTCAAAAGTGCTTGCGTCGTTAAACAAAGGGCAAACATGGTTGCAAGGTTCGCTGTCAGTTGCTGGCGCATCCATCGTAAGCATTGCATTCCGTGACAGTACAAATGGACTTCTGCTGTACCGCACTAATTCCGCTTCGGACGCTCCTTATCGCTTAGCGTCATCAACAAATGGCGGCGCCAATTGGAAGGCCGGCACAACAAACCTGGCACTCGGCTTTACACCTGCTCGCGTTGATGCAGGTCCTTCTCATTTCTTGCTCATTGGAACGAATGGTGCGGTAGTTGGTTCGGACAATAATGGAGTGAATTGGCAACCCATCCTTTCGCAGCCTGCCGGCACGGTGGTTTATGCACAGGCAATGACGCTAGATAGACCTTCAATTTTTATGTGTGGCAGTGCCATTTCCCTGCTGCAGTACAGGTATTCCGGTCCAAATGGAACGAAGCTCCCCGAGTTTACTACCTCCCAGGTTGGCTTTGGAATTATGGAGCCCGGCCAAGTGCGGAGTAGGACTGCAACGATTAAGAACACTGGCACAAGCGATGTAAATGTTTCGGCGTATGCTACTCTTTCCGAGGGCACTACTCCTGCCAACGTGTTTACAATCAGCTCAACACCTAAAGATGTAGTTCCTGCTGGTGGCAGCATCAGCGTACCACTTCGATGCACTGCAACAGACGTAGGTCAATACTCTGGTAAGCTACGTGTAACGAGTGATGGAACTCCGAACATCATTGAGATCATACTGGCTGCACTTGTTAATCCGCCAACGTCTGTGCAGGAGGATCTTTTTGCAATGGGCCCAGTAACAGTTGGCCCTAACCCAGCATCTGCCACGCTCGCAATCACTGGCTATACACCAATGCAGATTACACTCATCTCACTGGGCGGTTCTATCGTGCACCGATACACCGTAGAGCCTGGTACTACAGCCATTGATATTCGTTCGATTCCGGCCGGAGCGTATCAACTGGTGATGATCCACGGAATGGGAATTCGTACTGTTCCGATTTCTATCATTCGGTAACGAGTGAATCAGTTATTGGAAACTACTTTTTGCTCCGGGATTGTTATCTGTATCCGAATAGCCCCCTGCAGAAGACACATATCCAAGACTGCGCCTGCGCTTATTTCGGAGCCATACGTAGATGATGAATATCACACCACCTATGAGTAGTAGTGTGAAAAACAACGTGCCCCACTGAAATGTACCCGGGTAGATTGCGGTGGTGCCGTCTGGATTCATAGCAGTATAAGGGCGTGAGTAATAATATGCGGGGTGAAAGGGCATGCTCCAGTACCACGGCATTGCACCCATCATGTAGCCCATCATAAACCCGTCACCCATACCACCATAGCGGTTTACGGTGTAGTTCGTAGCGCCGCCCGTTCCGGAAACGGCCTGCCGAGTGGATGCGCGTGGAGTACCGTAACGGCTTGTGTAGTCGCTGGAAGACCCCATGCGCGACCCACCGAAGGAATTCCGTTGTGTAGGAGCATTGCCGAAGCGGCTTGTGGAGTTGTTCCCCGACCGTGGAGCAGTAGTTGGTCGAGAAGGGGCTGAGCGGCGCGAGCCACCGAACGATCCGCCTCCGGACCTTGGTGAAGAATAACCACGGCTGCCACCACGGCTACCACCGAATGATCCTCCACCTCTGCGTTGAGCGTATGCATCAAACGGAAAAGCCATCATGACAATTGCCAAGATCATGGAGAGTATTGCGATTGTACGTAGTGATTTCATGTTAGAAAAGTCCTTCAGTGGTGAGCTTGCCATCGTCTTCTCGGTAAACGATCTCTGCTTTGAATTCCGTGTGTTCTGGAATTTCTTTTTGTCCGCCAAAAAATGCTCGCAATCCCCCTCCCGGAGGCATGCTTGGTGCTTTTATGTGCACGTAGATACTTACAACACCGCCTTGTTCTTCATTATTCCGAAGAATCGTGGTCTGTGCAATGTCGCCCTCGCTTATCAGCGTAAAAATGGACAAGGACCGCGCCTCTTCCTCAGTAAAACCAGCTGGCTCTGTTGCGATCTTCTCGAGGTAGTCTGTGAAGACGTTTTTGGTGTACGCCACGCCGTCTGTACCCACGTACATGAGGATGGCGTCGAACGCTCCATTTTCATCGAGGTTGAGAAATATCTCCTTCACCCCGTTGAGTTGCTCGCCGTTGTAGTATATCGCCGTCTTTTCGAGGCGACCGTTACCTTCGATGCTGAATTCTGCCATAGACAATATTACGACGAATCAGTTCCTCAGAGGTTGCAGCCGCAACCCCATCTCCCTATCTTGGGACAACCGTAATACGAGGAAATCATGGCTGCAGATGATATGGGCGTCTCATTCGACCCCGGGAATCCGTACGAACGTCCGGCTTTTACGCTTGGAATAGAGGAAGAGTACATGGTGCTCGACCCAACAACGTATGATTTGAAATCTCACGTCAATCTTGAGCTTCTCAGTAAGGGGCGAGTGCTTCTCCACGAGCACATCAAGCCAGAGATGCATGGTTCGATGTTAGAAATCGGCACTGGCATCTGCAGGAACACAACTGAGGCAAAATTTGAGGTAACGAAGATCCGTTCGATTGTGGCCCATCTTGCGCAACAGAATGGTCTTCGTATTGGCGCCGCAAGCACGCACCCATTTGCTCGTTGGCAGGATCAAGAAATTTATCCGGATGAGCGATACAAGGTGATGATTGAAGACATGCAAATGCTTGCGCGATCGCTTCTGATTTTTGGCATGCACATCCACATTGGAATTGCGAATCGTGAAACGCAAATCCAGTTGATGAATGAGATGCGTTATTTTATGCCGCACATTCTTGCTCTCACCACAAACTCACCTTTCTGGATGGGCATGAATAGCGGCCTTAAGAGCTATCGCTCAAAAGTTTTCGAACGATTCCCTCGCACTGCACTTCCAGATTCCTTCTCTAGTTGGAAGGAATATGAGAGTTATGTGCAACTACTCATTCAAACTGGCTCGATAGATAATGCAAAGAAGATCTGGTGGGATATCCGTCCGCATCCATTCTTTCCAACACTAGAAATACGAATCTGCGATCTTCCAATGCGTGTTGAAGAAACCATTGCTATTGCCGCCTTGTGTCAGGCCCTTGCTGCCAAGCTCTTCTCGCTCTATGAAAAGAACTTGTCCTTCCGATCATATCGGCGCAGTCTGCTCATGGAAAATAAGTGGCGCGCAGTACGGTATGGAATTGATGGCAAACTTATCGACTTTGGTAGGCAGCGGGAAATGCCTGCACGTGAACTCATTCTGGAGCTTCTCGCATTTGTAGATGATGTTGTGGATGATTTAGGATCGCGCAAGGACCTTGAATACATCTACACAATTCTTGAGAATGGATCAGGCGCCGACCGCCAGTTGAGAGTGTTTAAAGAAACCAACAGCATGGAAGAAGTGGCTAGATACATCCATGAAGAAACCATGACTGGATTGTTTTCAGATATCACACCGTTTATGGATGAGTTTAAAGCGCCATCCGATGAAGTTATTGCTGAGAAGCTCACGTCTATCCGATCGGAAGGAAATAGCGAGTAACATCGCGTGTTTCACGCAGTGGCTCACTCACCCCCTACCCCCTCTCATCCTGAGAGGGGGTAAGAGATGCAATAGAAGGGCATTTGTTTAGCCCCTCTCAGGATGAGAGGGGCGGCGAGCGCAGCGAGCGGGGTGAGCCGTGGAAGTGTGGGGCGGCGAGCGGGGTGAGCCGTGGAAGTGTGGCGCAGCGCGCGCAGCGAGCCGTGGATTTTCTTTCTGGCTCGCCATATCGATGTCGTATCTTTCCCGCTCCACTTTTCACATGGTGTTATGCGACCTTTTCTAGCTTTTGCTGTATTTGTTTTGCTGCTACAATCTGCAGTTGCTGCCGACTCTACAGCAGCTCGCACAGCTTTATTCCAAACACCTGTCACAACAAAACATAGCGTAGCGATTAATGGTGCGCAGGTGTCGTACGAAGCAACTGCCGGACACCTCACGCTCCTCAAGGAAGATGGCACACCTCGCGCAAAGGTCTTCTTTGTTGCCTACGTTAAAACAGGGGTTTCAGATGTTTCTACACGTCCCATTACGGTCTCATTCAATGGTGGCCCTGGGTCATCAAGTGTGTGGTTGCACCTTGGTATGTTGGGCCCACGTAGAGTGACGATGAACGACGATGGCACCACTCTGCCCCCTCCCTACAAACTTGTAGACAATGATCAGTCGTGGCTGGATATGACGGATCTTGTGTTTATCGATCCGGTGAGCACGGGATACTCGCGCGCCAATGATGAGAAGGACGCAAAGCAGTTTCACGGCTACAATCAGGATATCGAGTCGGTTGGCGAATTCATCCGTCGGTGGATCTCTGATAACAAGCGCTGGGCTTCGCCCAAATATCTCATTGGCGAATCGTATGGCACAACGCGCGCAAGTGGTTTATCCGAGCACCTCCAACAACGTTATGGCATGTACCTGAACGGTGTGATACTTGTTAGTGCGGTGCTGAACTTCCAGTCGATTGACTTTAAAGATGGCAATGATTTGCCATTCGCAACATTTTTCCCAACGTATGCCGCCGCCGCTTGGTATCACAAGAAGCTTGGTGCCGATATGCAGGCGCTCACAGTCGAGCAGATTGTTGAGCAAGCAAGAGCATTCTCTATGGGCGATTATACACTCGCCCTGATGAAGGGTACACGACTCTCGGACGCAGAACGTAGATCGATGATTGAACGTATTTCGAAATTCACTGGACTAAGCAACGACTACATTGACAAATGCGATTTACGCCCAGTCATCTTTCGGTATTGCCAAGAATTGCTCCGCGATAGGGGGCTCGTTATTGGTCGGTTCGATGCACGTTATACGGGTACTGTGGCCGACCCGTTAGGAGTTTCTATGGAACGCGATCCAAGCCATCATCCAACGATTGCTGGTTGTTTTTCAACATGCATCAATGACTACCTAGCTCGCGAGTTAAATGTAACAACGGCTCTTCCATACGAAGTCCTCACAGGCCGAGTATGGCCCTGGGATTTCTCGAATGCAACAAACGAATACCTCAACGTAGCACCTAGCCTGCGAGAAGCTATCCAGATGAATCCAGCACTTCGGGTGTGGGTGCTAAACGGCTATTTTGACCTAGCAACGCCGTTTTATGGTACTGAGTATACCTTCGAACACATGGGTCTTCCGAAGCAGCTCCGGAACAACATTAGCATGACGTATTACCCCGCTGGGCACATGATGTATCTTTTGAAACAATCACTCATCCAGGTAAAGTCTGATGCGAGGAAGTTTTATGCGCCCTAGTCTATTACTACAACACGATGCTGCCGAGTACCTATCGCACAGCGTGATGAAGACTGTTCTCATTCTATTGGTAGTTACACTCACTGGCTGCGCGTCTGGCCATGTGGGTACCAGAATTGGCATGGATATTCCAGCGAGTGGAATTGGTGGAACCAGCAATGTTACATCAACGTCTAGTCAGCTTGGCTTCGTGGGTGGGCTTACCTTCGAAGGCCTATTCAATCGTTCGTGGGGGATTAGAGCCGATCCACAGATCAGAACAGTAGGGGGCGATATTGGATTTGCTGGGTCTGTTGTTTCCGACAACACAATATTAAATGCTACTGGTGTGATGACAACGGATGTTACGTTTTTAGATATGCCGGTGATGGCAGTGTTCAGCCCCATGGATTCCGGGAGCTCCATACATCCGTTTATTTGCATTGGCGCGATGCTGTCAGCAACAAGTTCTTCTACTATTAGAGCAGCGGGTACGGTTACTGTAGCAGATGGCAGTGGCTTTGTTTCGGCACCGATCTCTTCTCAGCAGACACGAACGGGCCTGGGTGGTCCTTTTGTCTACATGCTCTTTTCTGGTGGCATCCGTATTCCCATCTCAAACTCATGGGAATTGCGCGCGGAAGCTCGCATTCAACAGCTCATCACCGATGGAGACATTGCGAACTACACGCTGTATACATCTACGTACGATACCGTTGCACGTGTCACCATGTCTGCCCCTACCACCTCGCTCGGTGTTACTGTAGGCATGTTATTCAGACTATAGCAGTGCCACCGCTATTCACCGCTGTTTTGAATGATTGCGGATACTTCAACTTCTACCAACAATCGATCTTCAAGAAGTGCACTTACAACAACAAGTGTGGCCACTGGTCTAATATTCATGAAGACCTCTCCGTGTGCTTGAAGAACATCGTCTATTGAAGATCGCGATGTAACATACATTCTTGTGCGTATCACATCCGTGATCGATGCGCCAGCTTCGCTCAAAGCTTTTTCAATCTTGCGAAATATGAAACGTGCTTGCTCTAGTGCATCGCCCTCTCCAACGAAGACCGCTCCGTCCACAGCCGTAGTGCCTGCAACCTCAACAATGTTGCCAATACGTACTGCCCTGCTGTAACCAACTGTGGCCTCCCAAGGGGCTCCTGATGAGATGTTGACGCGCATGTAGTTACCGATTCTCAAGTTTAAGAACGCCACGAGGACAAACGGTAGCACAGACGCCGCAGCCAACACACGATGCACGTTTTATGTCTTCACCACGCTGCGCATATGCACGAACGTCTATTCCCATTTCACAATATGTGCTGCAATTGCCACATGAAATACACTGACTTCCGTTTGTTGTAATCCTAAATCGGGATGCGTATTTCTGAATGATTCCCAGTACCGCTGCCATTGGGCAACCAAATCGGCACCACACACGCGACCCTAACAGCGGGTAGAAACCAACGCCGATTACGCCAGAAAAAACGGAACCAATAAGAAATCCGTAAATACGATTTGCAGGCTCAGCGTATGATGCAAGGGGCGATGTGGGGTCAGCGTTGGCCCACCACAATAGCCCCGTAATAACTGTTACCAATGCTAACACACCGTGCACCATCCATCGTTCGAACTTCCACGCAGACAACTTCTTGCTGCTATTCTGTCTAAACGGGTCACCTGCCGTCTCGGCAAGTGCTGCACATCCACACACCCACGAACAATACCACCGTTTACCATAAAAATAGGTTAACACAGGTGTGGCGATCACCGTCATTGCAATGGTCCAGAACCCCATGAACATTAATAGTCCATTGTCGCTCTGAACAAGTGCAGAGATATTCGACGGAAACAGATACTCGGGCTTGAGTGGCCAGAAATAACTGAAGTAAAATTCGTTTGTGCCGATTCGTGAAAGAAACGCGGGAATGAGATACGCCGCGATCAACTGCACTATCATAAGTGTGATGGTGCGATACACATGATACCGTTGTGTACGATATCTCACGAGCATGCGAGCGCCCATGATGAGCACTGACAATGTGTACACTGTGCCATACAAGAACCAATGGTCTGCAGCACTGCCCCGAAGTGCACGAGCAAGGGGATCAAGTAGCGACGTTAAGGGGGCTAGAATCTCTGGGAACCAAAACACCATCACATAGAATCCGGTGAGCACAAGAGCAAGCAAATACGCCGGCACACCTCGATGTTTCCATTGAGACCACATTGTGCCGTGATTGCGCATGGAATCTGGAACGTTTAGTTCTATGTAGCTCATATCAACACTCCTCGTGTGAACTCAGGATCAAAGAGCCCCTTCGATAGTTGGCTCACTGCATTATCAATATGTGTACCCGCCTCAATCCAATTGGTCCACACTTCTTGGCGCAACCGCACGCCAATCCCGTGTACGCCTATTACCGAGCCCTTATCATGACAGATACGAAGGCAACGTTCAGAGCGCGCGTCCTTCCAAAACAGGGATGTTCCTAGATTAGAATCCTGTGGCACGACACCATAAATCTGCCATTCAAGATCAAAGAACTTAGCGCTGTTGAAATACAATCCGCGGCTGTATGGTCCAGCTCCCTGAATGACAACCTTTGCTACATGTTCTCCGTGAGAACGGGCGCTGTACCATAACTGCTGGATGCCATGACTAAACTGCGCACAGTCGCCAATAGCATAGATGTTTGCACGCGATGTTTCGAACCGATCATTAACAAGGATGCCACGATCGGTAGCAACACCAGAATCACGAGCCAGCGAGATGTTTGGCTTTACACCTGTTGCCAAAACAACGATATCGGCCTTGATACGCTCGCCGTTTGACGTAATAACGTGATCTACGCGACCATTCGTTTCTCCCTTCACGATTTGGTCGAGCTCTGTTGTTGTCTTCAACTCGATTCCGTAACTGGCAATATGCTTAGTAATAAAGTCCGACTCTTCGGCGGGAAATACGTTGCTGTAGAATCCACTCTCGCGCACAAGCATCGTTACATGTTTGCCTCGAGAATGAAGGACCTCGGCAGCTTCTACTCCAATCAATCCACCACCAACAACAACGGCTGTAGAAGCCCCTTGAATGTTTGCCTCTAACACATCAAGGTCTGAGCGGTGGACGTATGACTGAACCCCAGGAAGATACTGTCCCGGCCAGTTATACCACGCTGGAACCGAGCCCGTAGCGAAGATCACAATGTCTGCTTCTATCGTTTCACCACTTCCCAACACAATACAGTAACTAGGTACCTCCGTACCTCCGTACCTAGGCAACTCCGTACCTAGGCAACTCCGTATTTCCGTAACTGCCTCTTGCTTAAGCTCAATCCTGTTCTTCTTCCAAAACCAGTCTTCGTAGGGCTTTATATCGTTGAAGGTCATGTGCCCCATAGACACATACATCATTGCTGGACGTGAAAAATGGTACGGGGCTTCTTCTGATACCACAATGATTTCGTGGTCCGAGAGTTTCCGTAGATGTCTAGCCGCCGAGATGCCGGCAACGCCATTGCCAATGATAACGACACGCAATTGAGGGCTCCTACCTTGTAATGGCGATCGAGCGGACCGTCACGTTTGTTCCGCGAACAATTCTCACAAAGTACGCACCGGAGCTCAATTGACTTGTGACCTGGGCTACGATTCCATTATTATCTGACAACATACCATCCTGGGGTGAGATTATGCTCCCCGAAACTGATACAACTTCCACGGTTGCCGGAACGGATGACTCTAGGCTACTTTCATCCACGTCAGTGGCCATTTGGGCACTCACTTGTTGGGCCTGAAGGGATTTCTTTGAACTTGGATCTTGAACAGATACTACTACGCGCAATTTGGTTATGTCCCAGAGCCCTTGTCTCGCAAGTGCGATCCTACCCGTTGCTACGTTGTCTCCATTAAAGCTGAGTTGATTTCCTTCAACTAGCGTAAACAGAGCTCGCATTGCTCCGTCGTGATCAGAAACACCGTTCCTACCCTTATAGGTTACATTCTCTACAAGGACGCCGTAGACGCTGGGATTGCCGTCAACTGAGCTGCGTGAAATGGTGTATGAGAGAATAAGTGAATCAGCAGTGTACGTAAGCACGGGAACGATTGAGTAACGAGGAGAAGCGGCAATAAGACCGTCAAGCAACGAAGGCCATTGGCTGTATGAACCAGTTTGGCGCACCCCGTTGAAAAAGGTTGTAGGAGTTCCCGATACACCACCAAGCCACGTTGCCCGCAGGCGTGGCTGTGTTGTATTTGCTTGATAGATCGGATCATCCTGATACGTGCTCATGTGATTGTAGACAACAATTACATTCTTACCGCGAGCTGTAGATGTAATCGAGGAGTTTACAGCACCATGCATCGTAGCACATGGCGAACAGTGCGAGTTTGTGAATATGTCTACAAGAACCTTGGCTTCTTGTTGACAATACGCAGAAGAGTTCAACAGCAAGATTGCTACGGCTAATAACGCGAACTTCATATTTATCTCCAATGACATTAGTGAATTATGATCTGATTCTGTGACACCGTTGCAACGCCCTCTCTCTTTAGTTCGCTCAAAACAGTAGCCACGGTTTGCCTACTTGTACCTGTGAGGAGTCCAATCTCTGCATGCGTGAGTTGTATTGAAATGTGGGTGTAGAAAACCCAATATTCTCTCACGGGCCGTACGAAAGAGCATATCAGCTAACCTCTCCGATACTCGCTCAACACGTTCGGCCACAATTACAAGAACATGGTTGTGCATTGAGGGGATCTCACGCAGCGCACGCTCAAAATCTGCCTTTTCAAAAATGCAGATCGTTGCCTTGTCGATTACCGATGCGTACTCTTCTCGATGAGCCGATTTGACTCGAACATTTGAGCCTGTTTGGCCGAAGAACTCGCCTGGACCAAGTATATCCACGATGATCTCATTCTCTTCATCAACACGCTGTACGATCTTCACGTGGCCGTGCTTGATAAAGAACACCTTCGATTCTGGGTCATCCGTATTCGAGAAAACATCTTTATGAACTGCGATCTCCAATCGAACCAGCTCGGATATTTCCATGAGTTCGCTATCCGAAAGCATGCCGAAGAGCGGAGTAGAGCGTAGATACCAAAACGGACCCGGTGTGGCCGTTGACGTCACGTGTGCGCGATGAAAGAACTTAGGGATCTTCATAGAAGTCTCCTGTCGGCTAGGCGACAGCTCGTTACCGACGTTAAATGTAGTGTTGCAGCTACCATGACTTTCCCACTTTCAAGAGGTTACCGTGACACTACGCTCAATAGCAATGCAGGCATTCTTAGGATCTGCATTAATCCTCGGCACAGCGTGCTCTTCAGATCCCGTTTCAACTCCAGCTGAGGAAGTTCATTGCGGTAGCTTCAGACTTCGCGGGATTCACAAGTTGGACCGAGACTACTGAATCACGAGTTGGATTGGATCCAACAATGATCCTGTCTGGCGGTGCGCATGATGCCACTGACACTACAATCCGCCGCTGGATGTATATCAAGCAAAAGGACGCAGTAAAGGGCGCAAACGGCCAATTTCCAATCGGCACCGTTCTCATGAAACAGTCAAAACGCGCAAATGGTGATGTAGCAATGACCCTTGCCATGGCCAAGCGTGGGAATGGCTTTAATGCAAATGGGAAGGATTGGGAATGGTTTATGCTAAATCCCGACGGAACGATTATTGATCGTGGAGCTGGACTTATGGGCGGCATGTGTACAGTATGCCATTCTGGTGCTCCCGACATGGCATATACACGGTAACGTCTTAACGCATAACACGGCTGGCTTCAGTCAAAGGAGCCAGCCGTGCTATTGTTAGCTTCATTACCACACCATCGCACTATACGCCTAAATGTTCCTACCGCGTAAGCGCTACGGGATACACATTGCTTTTTGTTCCACGGCTAACGCGAACGAGATATAGCCCTGAGGGTACATCTCGTGGTATAAAGTTGTCAGGATCAAACGTTTCAACAGTTGTTATCACACCGGTAGAAATTACATTTCCAGCAAGGGAATACACACTGTACCTCGACACTGTGTTTGCATCTACGTTTGCTTCATCTTCAACCGACGTAGCCATTTCTACATTTACCTGCATGGCCTGCAACGACGCTTTTGTTAAAGGGGATTGCACGGAAATGATTCCGTGAAGTTTTGTTACATCCCATCCGCTCGATCGAACAACGGTTTCCCGTCCGTTGGCAATCCCATTGTCATCAAACGAGAGGGGCGTGCCTGCAACCGGTGTAAATAGTTTACGAAGAGCGTTCTTGTGATCTGAGATCCCATTGCGCCCAGAATACGTAATGTCTTCAGTGAGTAAGGCATATACAGATGCAGATGTCACCTGCGAACCCATCCTGCGCGCAACGGTATAGTTTAGCACAATGGAATCGGCGGTGTAGCCAACTGTAGCCGTAACGGTGAGCCCTGCTGACTCTGCCAGAAGTCCGTCGATGTATGTGTCCCATCCAGAACCATTTGCGGACTTGCGAGACCCATTGATATATACTGTTGGTGTGCCCGTTACTCCACCAAGGTACTGTGCACGTTGCATAGGTTCAGTCTTGTTTGCTTGGTAGATAGCGTCATCGGCATATGTAGACACGTGATTGAACACCGTTATCACACGTGACGCGCGAGAAGTATTCGTGATGACGTTGGATACTGCGGTGTAAGCGGTAGGACAACTACCGCAGTGAGAATTTGTGAAAACTTCTGCCAGAACAATTCTCTGTGCAAACGTGGCCGTAGAGAACAGGCACAAAAGAACGGCAATTGCAAGTAGGCGCATGTATGGCTCTTCTTGATGGGAATAGTGGTTAATGCGCAATCTACCAGATAATCTCTTGGGTCAGTTCTTCTTCATCATTTCTTTATGTGCAGAGTTGGCCATCTGGATCGTCTTTTCGGGATTCTTATCGAACGCTATTTTAGCTTCTGCTGATGAAAAGAGATATACCTTGCCCTTGTACACGGAGAACACGTTTGGGTCTGAGTCCATGGTCTTGCCCATGGAGAGAGCAGTTGCGCAGTGACCGTCATACACAATTTGATCGAGCACCTTCGCAGGGTCTTTGTCAAACATCATTTTTGCGTCGGCATTCATAAAGAGATACGTGTGATCCTTTACCTTCGACGAATATCGCGCGTCGCCCCGGACTGCTTTATACATTGATGTATAAGAAACGGGGCAATACCCGTGAAGAGCTGGCGCGTCTGCTGCGGTAGTTACTAAAGCAGATGCTATAAACAGGATCGAAATCGCTAAACCACGCAGGTAGTTCATAAAAGCTCCATCGTAAGGTTGTGAATATTTGTCGCTAATGTTGATCTCGAGCACCTTTTGACGAATACTTCAAATGAGACGGCAGCAGAATGGGTACGTATCTATGGCTCTGAGCTATACGTATACTCATTGCGCATGCTCGGAGTAGCACACGATGCTGAGGATGTAGTCCAAGAGACATTGCTAAACTGACTGTGACTCAAAGGTCAGCACTGCTACTGACGCACCTTGATGACTCGCCCGCGGAAGAAGTTCGTAAGGAACTCGGAATTTCAGCGTCTAACTATTGGGTGATTCTTCATCGGGCGCGACGTGATAACATGAAAAGAAGCAACGGAATTAATGCCGTCAGCCCAACTACGTCGCATCTCGTTGCGCGAGAGGCTTGCGCTGAGAGTTCACATTATTCTCTGCAAAAGCTGCAAAACTTTTGCGCGGCAAATGGAAATGATTCGTCAGGCAATTGCTCGCGAAACCAATAACATCCCAGGCAAAGATCTGATTGATGCTATCGGCCTACGGATACGTGAAGGCAACGGAAGTTAGAGGCGAACACCAAGGCCAATAAATGCGTTAACCCCGCCGTAGATGGCGCGTGGCACAGTAAATGCACTCGAGACATTTAGCGATAAAATCACTGGTGCTATCTCATAAGAAAACCCCGCATCCCATGCATTGTATTCAACGCCTTCGCCTAAACCGTTAAACGTGAACCGACCAGCTTTTGCTGTACCCGCCGTTGCAAATCGATAGATCGCAACTGTAGCCCACAACGCGTCAAAGAGTTTATAGCCCCCTTTTAACGATACACGATACTGATTTGTGAACTGACCGTTATCGAACTGTCGTGTATATTCAGACACCGCTAACCCACGAACATTATATCCCGCATCGGCACTTACAAAGGCCTCAGTGGGCCAGAATGAATGGCTCACACCAGCGTTGATCCACATGTTGAGCTCTCCATCACCTGTAGGGAGTGTGGCAATCGCAGCGGCCTCGTTACCAGTAGGAAGCTCAATGCCAAGACCTACACTCACGGGGTATTCACCACCCACAATGCCGTATCGAACATCAACGGCGATATCCCCTATGCCACCAACGGTGCCAACACCTTCAGCGCTTGATTGTCTGAAAAGTGGAGCGTTAAGAATTACCATAAGATCTGGCACAACACCATACTCGGCATACAGCCCAACACTCATAAGGGAATATGCGGGTGTAACAGACTTTACACCGTTGAGGTCATACGCGCTTTTAGTACTCAATGTTTGCACAGAAACTTTTCCGAACAGCTCACCGGCAGCGCGTATCCAACCCCCATCTGCATGCACCGCATTCGGAAGACACAGTACAAGCAACATCAACATCGTAACGGCACGCAGCCGTGATACGATTGTGGAATGACGTGGTGAAGGGGCTTCGAGGGCCATAATATCTCCAAGTGTGTCGATGTCTGACATTGGCTCGAGCAACTGCACTCTAAGACTCAACTCAGTGCAACGTTCAATTGTTTGCAGTAGCACGTATTCCGTACTCCAGTTGATGCGATAAAATAAAGACCGATGCAGGTTAGAAATGCCGATGAGATAATACCCGCCATCTAAAGCAGGACCCAACACTACATCAACTGCCGCGAGGCATTCTAATGCTGCGCCCACAACCTCTGCGTCTACAAATGGTGCATCAGAACCAACTATCAGGCATCGATTGAATTTGCCAATATCTGTTACAGCATGAATGAGGCGTTCGCCTAGATCATCGCCTCGTTGTGGAATGATCGCTCCCGCATACCACGGAATAGAAGACGTATCTCCATCAAGACAGATAACAACATCGCATGTTGACTCTCCAACATTCTCAACGATGTACCTGAGCAACATTGTATACGCTTGAAGTGCTGCTTCATGTCCAACGGAAGAAGCAAGCCGAGTTTTAACATTACCAAGCACCGGCGCCTTGCACATCACCACTACAACGTCGCGCGGTTTCACGTGAGCTGTCCACCACAACTTGAACCCGCACCAGCAGTGCAGCCATAACAATGCTGATCAACTACAATCGCCCGTCTATTCAACGCATCTACGTCAAACGTTGAGATGTGCTTCGCCGACGATGCAACTGGTAGTTCAAGCATCTGATTAAAGTCGCAGTCATACAACGCCCCATCCCAACCCACTGAAATGGTATTACGACACATAACATTAAGAGCTGCTGCTGGATTAAATGCGTTTACGAGCGTTTCCATATAGCTCGCATAGTTGCCACTGTCTATCAGGTATTCGAGAAATCTCGAAATAGGCATGTTCGTGATGCAGACAAGTGCGTTAAACGTTACCCCTTGTTTTGAAGAGAGCACACGCTTGAATTCTTTTTCAAGTGATGCCTGCGGTCCCGGGAGGAGCGCACCAAGGGGATTGTAGACCAGGTCTAGCACTAGCCCCGTTCCTTCAACACCATATCCCACCCCATTGAGAAGACGCATGGCCTCCATTGATTCGTCGAACACACCACCACCGCGTTGCCTGTCTGTATGGCTGGCATCATAGAATGGGAGTGATGAAACAACATGAACTCCACGATCAGCATAAAACTGAGGAAGGTCTCGGTATTTTGGATTTGCAACGATGATCGTGAGATTACAACGGACGATTATTTTGCGCCCTAATGCATGGATCTCATCAACGAACCAACGAAAGTCCGGGTTCATCTCTGGTGCGCCCCCTGTAAGATCAACAGTTCCGATATCCGTGCGCGCAAGAACATCCAAGCATTGCTGCATCGTTTTTTGCGTCATGATCTCCGTTCGGTCTGGTCCGGCATCTACGTGACAATGTTTACACGCCTGATTACACATCTTCCCTACGTTGATCTGCAGGATCTCTGGCGATAGGGGGCGAAGTGGCATTAGACCGTGCGGACGTAGCTTCTCTCCAAACGCGGCAAGTTTACTTACAGCTTCGCCAGTATGAAGCACCTTTAGCTGATATGCAGCATTCGCAAGGTCGGCACCGCGTTTATGTAGGCTTGTTGTTGCTTGTGACATCAGCTTACATTGTTACTTCTTTAACCTTGTTCATCATCATCACTCCGTGCACGAGTGATGCGCCGCCGCGAATGGCAGCAGCAACATGAACGGCCTCCATCATCATCTCCTCAGTAGCTCCTTTTTGGAGACTATCGGTTGAATATGCATCAATGCAGTATGGGCATTGAACTGCATGTGCCACGGCTAGGGCAATCAGCGACTTCTCGCGTTGGGTTAAAGCCCCTTCCGCAAAGACATCACCATACCATGAAAAAAACTTTTCTGCTAGAGCAGGTTGGAACTCGGCTATTTCGCCGAATTTTCCGAGGTCGGAGGGGTTGTAGTATGAAGACATAGAGTTGCGAAATGACGAGGTGACGAAATGACGAGATGACGAGATGACGAGACTAGCGAACGATTACAAGCATCTCGGAATCGGTTCCCGCCAAGCTCCTAGCGTGCACAATATAGACGCCTTGTGGCAAAGAACGAACATCAAGCTGCACATCAGTGGTCCCATTGGGCATTGCTACACCTGCGAGGGCACTGATATCGTTTGACAATAGCACTTCTCCAGTGAGTGAAACTAGTTCAATATTAATGTTCTTTAGCGCGTATCCGTTTGCGATGACTAACGAAACCGTAATGTTATTGACCGCGGGGTTGGGCCGGATTTTAGCAATGTCAACAATCTTAAGACCCGCATACGAGTCGCTAGATCTTGTGCTTTTAGCCATTCAAACGTCGCAGTTTGCGTGAGTTCGCTCATGGGGTTCTGTTCTCCTCATGGGGTTCTGTTCTCCGTGGTTGTGGTTGATGTGGCAATCAAATCTAACCGCGTTTTCAGAACCTCGTTCTATTTTCAGCTAGCTTTCGGACACTCCCCTACGGAGCGTCGTTCCCCGAATGGGAACCACCAGAATTGTGTCACGACCAAGAGTAATTCTCCATTTGTAACTATTTCTTGCGATGGCTGTTCAATCATGCTCTCACCGAATCCGGCGCGTGATGCTGTTACAGTTGGTTATGCGGCACCACAGGGACTCGTTTCACTAGGAGTGTTTGATGCAACAGGCAAACAGATTGCGTCAGGGGGCGAGATCATGAACTACGGCACAGCTTCGAGCATTCGGTTGGATGTTTCTGGTCTGCCCTCGGGCACCTACTACGTGCGCCTTTCTCATGCTACTGGGGCAACCGTCAAGATGCTTGCCGTGCAGAGATAAACCAACGCATTGCAAGTACAGAGATCACGATGGAAACCGATACAACGGCGTCCTCAACATAGACAGACCAGCTCATAAGCAGTCCGCACACAATGTCGATGGATCCTCGCAGGCGCCCCGATGCTACGCGTAGGTAGTTGAAAGCCATGAGCAACGTAAAGCCCATGATCGCAGATGGCAGTACGATTCGGAGTATGGAGAGAACAGCGATCTGCGGAACTAGTACATCAGCCCACAGATTAGGCCTGAATTCTGCAACGCCCGCCAGGGCTATCGAAATAGACGTTCCCAGACCAACGAGGATCTGAACGATACGCGCACGCCGTCCCTCGAAGAATGATTGAGCTAGCCACGCACAATACACTGTGGCTGGAATAAGCAAGAGCGCAATCCTCAACATGCGCCACACTCTCCGTCTAAATGAAGCTGTTCGCTTTCAACTTGAACTGTAGAATGTTGAATTGCGAAACGTTCTTTTAACATCGTCTGAACAGCTCGGACGGTATCATCTGAAGGGCGACTAGAAACAACGTGAACCGATGCCGAGTTGTTGTTTAACGTGAGCTGCCAAACATGTACGTCATGCACGTTTACAATTCCATCGATGCGTGCGATGGCCTCACGAACATCGTCTGGAGAGATATTGTCTGGCGCAGACTCCATGAGGATGGTGCTTGATTGCCGTATCACCCGTATTGCGCCCCTTGTAATCAGAACAGCAATCACCATCGAAATTGCCGGGTCAACCCATTCCCAGTCCGTTACTGCAAGAATGATTGCAGCAATGATCACGCCGCCACTTGATAGCAAATCAGTTATCACATGCAGGTACGCACTACGAGTTGTGATGTGCTCAGATCTATGGAGGTAAATCGCACTAATGGCGTTTGCTATAAAACCTATTACGGCAACCGCAAGCATTGATTCTGCATGCACGTGAGAATCCGCTGCAACAAGGCGTCGCACGGCCTCTACAACGATGTAAATACATATACCGATGAGCAAAAAGCCATTGGTAAGAGCAGCAAGAATCTCAATCCGGCGCATGCCAAACGTGTACTTTACGTTATGCTGTTCCCGCGCCTTGGCTGCGATTCGCAGTCCAAAAAACGCGATAAGCAATGATGCTAGATCAACTAATACATGACCCGCATCAGAGAGAAGTGCAAGACTTCCGGAAAAAATTCCCCCTACCACCTGAGCAACGAACACAGTTCCTGTTAGAGCCATTGCAATACGCAAAGGTCTTATGTCTTGGTGCTCATGGATATGCCCAGCTCCATGATGGTGATTGTGCGCCATTACCAGGGAACGAAAAGACGAAGCACATTATCGAAATACACTATCACCGTAACTAATGGTGCAGCAAACAGCATCGAATCAAACCGATCTAACACGCCGCCATGGCCAGGTAGCAGTTGGCCCGAGTCCTTGACTACGGCATCTCGTTTTAGAAGCGACTCGGCGAAGTCTCCAAAGGGGCCAACAATTCCAATCAACGCACCACAAAGTGCGGCAATGGTTACGTCAAGCTGTGGTAAAACAAACATTGCCATTCCAACAAATGCGGCTACAGATCCAACGAGTCCACCAATTGCCCCCTCCCACGATTTCTTAGGGCTTATACGTGGAAGGAGTTTGTGTTTGCCGAACTTCATGCCCACAAAATATGCAACGCTGTCTGCCGCCCAGATGGCTACAAAGACCGTTACAACCAGCGACGTTCCAAAATCGCCCCACGAACCTACAAACATCTTTTCCGTGCTATAACGAAGCACCATAAGGCAGGACAACGGCAGCGTAACGTAACAAACCCCAAAAACTGTTAAGGCAACGTTGAGAAAGGCATTCTCTCTGTTTCGGAATAATTCAACAGCAAGTGTAACAACGGTGCCGAGTAGTAACATGATGCCAACTACGTATGCAGCAGAAAAGGCGCCCATACCCCCTGGACCGGTGATCATTCCTCGAGCAATGTCGAGCTGTATCACAGCACTCCAGATCAAACCCAGAATAACGTTTGGAGTGGAGTGTTTAGACCCTGCCAGACCGTAGAGCTCTCTTAGAGCTAGTGTGGTAAGGATGATCAGAGCGGCAGCAAAGAACCAACCGCCGGCATAGATCGTTGCCAGGGCCAGTGGAATGCCCACGAGGCCTACGAGAATTCTTTTGACAAGGTTCGTCATGACGCGAAGCTACGTATTTTTGTAGTCTATGACTGTCTACACCCTACCAGAAGGGGAGACGTTTAACGTTCTTCTCACCGGCGACACAGACTTTGTGCTGGAGTTTGCCGGCATACTCGACAGACATGACGTGCCGTTTAACATTCTTCCAGCAATGGACGAAATGGATGAGCTGGATGTTGAGCTCGATCTTGTTGACCAGCAAATTGCTGACGCTGCGTTAGATACGGCTGAATACGGTCCGTACGCTCAGCGTGTGATTGCCGACGTGCGGAGTAATGCCGGCACGTATACACACATCATCGACCTTTCAGTATCTGCACATTTCAGTCGCAAGATTTCCCTTGAGATTGCAAGCTCGGTCAATCCGCGAGCTACGGTCATTGCATCCGTACTCACCAACACTGCAACCGAGCTTGGCATGGTTGCCAATGTGGCACAACGAATCGTGGGCGTTGGTCTAGCGCCTACAATCATGACAACAGCCACAACAATCGATGTTGCCGCAGGTTTAAACACCAAACCTGCACATCTGCAGAATGCAGTTGCGCTCTTGGTCCGCCTAGGCTATTCAACCGAAGTTGTTGAAGATCGCGTTGGACTTGTGCAGATACGTGTTTTAGCTACACTCATCAACGAGGCCGCCTTTGCCGTTATGGAAGGTCTTGCAACACCAGAAGACATAGACAAGGCAATGAAACTTGGCGTGAACTATCCTAAGGGGCTTCTGGCTTGGGCAGATGAAATCGGTATCGGCGTGGTTACACTGATACTCGACGGTCTAAGCAGAGAGTATGAGCAAGAGCGTTATCGTCCGTGTGTACTGCTCAAACAAATGATGCGGGCTGGCTGGACAGGTAAAGCGGTGGGAAGAGGATTCTTTATTTACGCCTAACATTCATGGCGCTTCATCTCTTTCTCGATTTTGACGGCACTATCTCCACACGTGATGTTGGCGATGAGTTCTTCCGCACGTTTGGACAGTTTGAACCTATCCACTCTGAGCTTTTGAACGGCAAACTATCGGTTGCTGAATATTACCGGAGGTCTGTGTTTTTGCTTCGAAACGACTGTACTCCTGCTTCAGTCTCGCAATTCGTTGCCTCTCAAGAAGTCGATGCTGGTTTTGTGGCACTTGTTCAATGGTGCCAACGCAACAACATCACCGTGACAATCGTGAGCGATGGTTTTGATGTCTACATAGAACCTATGCTTGCCCGATGTGATCTTTCTCATATTGATCGCGCCACGAATATTCTGGAATGGGATGGCGCAACCTATACGCCACGATTTCCTGGTGCTAGCGAATCATGCACATGCTTCTGCGCTTCATGTAAACGCAATGAAGTAGTTACCAGACTTGGTGAGGGAGATATTGCAGTGTACATCGGAGATGGTAGGTCCGATTCATGTGCTGCTGAATTTGCCGATGTGGTTTTCGCAAAGAGTACGCTTGCGTCGGATTGCACCCGTAAGGGCATACCTCACCATCCGTATCGAAATCTTTCAGAGGTAATGATCATCCTCCAAGGAAAGTTGGTAGAAGGGGCTCTGCGCCCCCGCCGGCAGGCCGTACTTGCACGAATGCGCGCTATACAGGCTGAGTAGCGTTAAACTACCAGGAGCGATGTGGGTCAGAGGGCCCGAAACACATTAACCGTATAATGGACGCCGATATGAAAATCTACTCTGCCATACTCATCGGCTTATTTGTAACCGTTGCAGCACAGCCCGCCTATACACAGGACAAGCCAAACAAACCAGAACGCAAAGCCGCTCTTAAAGATCTGCGGAATAACATGCGCACATGGTTTGAGGCAGATGTATTGCCATCACTAACTACGTGGCACCAAGACTACGATGCCAGTCTTACTTCGCAAGATCTTGCTACGCTCAACAGATATCGTGCCGAAGCTAAACAGCTCAAGACGGCCATGAAGGCCGATATCAGACAGTTGCATGCTACTGCGGAACGTGGCAATCGTGATGTTATGAAGGAGAAGATGCAAGCCGTTCGTGAGAAGTATCACGCCTCTATGAAGAACATTGCAGAAGGCGTCAAGCCCATTGCCAAGGGCTCAAGAGAGAAGTTGCGTTCATTGTTCGATACTAACGAAGATCAGATTGATGCATGGAGAAACAAGGCACGTGAGATCATGAAGCAATGGAAAACAGAAAACCCCGATATGGATCACCATGGTAAATCTGGTAAGGGGCTCCCTATCATCGGCGAGGACGGTAAACGTGCGGCTCTGCGATTCATTCTGTGGGATGGGATGATGCCATCTGCTGATGATGATATGATGGGTGATGACATGCGAATAACCGTTTCCCCAGCCCCTTCTGGCAATGCCGCCACGATAAACGTAACGAATGTTCCAAACGGTCCCGCAAAACTTGAGGTATATGACATGAACGGGACGCTCGTTCGCAGCATCAATGTTTCAGCATCGAATGGAACGATTGATCAGCGTGTAGACCTCTCTGGTCTGGTTTCAGGAACGTATATGGCTAGTGTGTCCACACCAGAAGGCAGACGAACTGGGCAGATCATTGTTCGGCACTAAATGACGCGGCGATATCTTATGTGTTGCAACACACTTTAATGTAGATTTCTTGGTCTAGTATTGCATCAACACATTAGAATAAGGTCCGCACTCGTGAACATTCTTGCCATATCTGGCTCCCTTCGTCAGCATTCAATCAATTCAGGCCTTCTTCGGTCAGCAGAATCTATCCTACCTGAAGGCGCCACACTGTCATTTGCAAGTCTGCAAGCAATTCCTCTTTTCGATGCCGACTTAGAGACGCAAGGTATTCCTGATGGAGTTGCACTGTTTAAGCAACAGATTACAGAAGCGGATGGTGTTTTGATTGCTACACCCGAGTACAACTTCTCATATCCCGGTGTTCTGAAGAACGCAATTGACTGGGCATCTCGCGGGCCGGTGCGCCCCTTTACTGATAAACCAGTTGCCATCATCGGAGCAAGCCCGGGAAATTTTGGAACGGTAAGAGCTCAAACAGACCTTCGAAGACTCATGCACGGCATGGGCTCGCACGTGCTACCAAAACCTGAACTTCTCGTGAATCAAGCAGCACAGAAATTTGATGATCATATTCTGCTTATTGATGAGAAGACAATCGCCGTCTACAAAACTCTCCTCAACAATTTTGCGGCATATATCAACGTGTTAAAAACGGAGTAATTAGTACTTATCTACTAGCGTAATACCTGCTTCTGATAGTTTTTTCCAGCTCAATCAACACGTAGAGCACAATACCAGCGGCGATATTAGTAAGCCACGACGTAACCGCTACTGGTGCGGTGTGAAAAAACGTGTTAAACACTGGCACATACGTGAATGCCACTTGAAGTAGCAACATTAGTCCCACTCCGTACCAAACGTAGAGGTTGGTAAAGGCACCAGAATTGGCAGAAGTAGATAAAGATCTACAGTTGAACAGATAGAACATTTGCATTACCACAAGTGCATTGGCAGCGGACGTTCGTGCAATTGCAAGACTGTTTCCGCTGTTCATTTCCCACAGGAATATGCCAAAGGAAGCTACGAGCAGCAAGGCGCCCACAAACAGTGTGCGCATAACAAGACTTGTGGTGAAAATCGGTGCCTTGGGATCTCGTGGTGAGCGATCCATCGTGTCTGGCGCCATTGGTTCAAATGCAAGTGGAAGCCCGAGGATCACCGCAGTTGTCATATTGATCCACAGTATCTGCACGGGTAATATTGGCAGGTCCATTCCCACGGCAACGGCAGCAACAATTATTAGTCCCTCCCCTAGATTTGTTGGGATAGTCCACACGATAAACTTCCTGAGATTATCGTACACCGTTCGGCCTTCTTCAACTGCCGCCACGATTGTTGCAAAGTTGTCGTCCGTTAGGATCATCGCAGCAGCATCTTTGGCTACGTCGGTACCGCTCTCACCCATTGCCACGCCGATGTTTGCCGCCCTTAGAGCGGGCGCATCGTTTACGCCATCACCTGTCATCGCTACAACATGTCCGCGCCGTTGCATCGCTTCTACGAGCCTGAGTTTTTGCTCTGGTGATACTCGAGCAAAAACAGCAAGGTTCTCTGCTGCGTCTTCGAACTGCGCGTCCGTCATTTCTGCGAGTTGGGTTCCCGTGTATGCTTCAAGTCTGCCCGCCTGCATACGCCCCACTAGACCAAGCTCACCTGCTATGGTTGATGCCGTAGCCGCATGGTCGCCAGTTATCATCTTCACCCGTATGCCTGCGTGTTGACATATCTCGATGGCCCGTTTTGCTTCGGGGCGTGGGGGGTCCACCATTGCTACAATCCCGCAAAAGACCATCTCCGATGCAACATCTTGATGGGTTATCGAATGAAGATGTGTGCCACTCTCTTTGTAGGCGCAAGCAAGAACTCTCCATCCTAAGGAGCTCATCGTTTCTACTGCTTGTGTAATGAGAGAACGGTTGAACGAATGAAGTTCGCCATCTGTACCGAGCATATTCTCGCACCGTTTGGATATCGCTTCAACGCTGCCCTTCATATAGATCCGGCTACCCGCTTGGTAATGATGCAATGTGGCCATATACTGTTCCTCGCTTGAGAATGGCAGCATATCGATACGTGGCATGAGTGCACCTTCTATCTCGGAGGTAATCGCCACTTTATGCCCAAGTACAATTAGTGCAGCCTCTGTTGGATCACCTACCGCCTCCCAGCGCCCCTTATCCAGACGCAACGTTGCCGTTGCACAAAGCACACCTGCTCTAATCGTCTCAAGCAGGGCAACGTCGCGTCCAATGTGTGTTCCTTGAACAGACATACCATCAGCCCCATGCAAATGGATTTCACCAACTGGTTCGTACCCAACTCCTGATACGTCATATTCCGAGTTTAGTGTTTGAACCTTGACTACCGTCATTTGGTTCTCTGTAAGCGTACCAGTTTTGTCGCTACAGATTATAGTTGTAGCACCTAGTGTTTCCACTGCAGGAAGTAGTCGGATGATTGCCTTGCGTTTTGCCATACGTCCAACGCCGATAGCCAAAATAATGGTGACGGCTGCAGGCAGTCCTTCTGGTATAGCTCCAACGCTGAGTGCAACAGAGGCCAGTAGCATGTCTACGGCACTTCCTCCGCGCATCATGCCCACGGCAAAGGTTGCTGCTGCTAATAGCAAGATTGCCCACAAAAGGCGTGCGGAGAATCTAGCTATCTGTTTTGTAAGCGGTGTTACAAGTGATTGCGTGTCTTGAAGCAACGAAGAGATCGTACCTAGTTCGGTGTGGGTGCCTGTTGCAACAACTATTCCGAGTGCACTTCCACGCGTAACAACTGTAGACGCGTATGCCATGTTCTTACGGTCGGCAAGTCCCACATCTGGATCTAGTTCTGCAATGTGTTTAGAAACGGGCATAGATTCCCCCGTTAAAGCTGCCTCGGCAAGCGATGCTTCTTTCACCCAAACAAGGCGCACATCTGCAGGAACTCTATCGCCACTTTCGAGAACAACAAGATCGCCCCGCACAATCGCTTCCATCGGAATTTTTAAACGCACACCACCACGAATCGCCGTGGACATACCTTGCACTCCTGCTGCAAGGGAGGCCAGTGATGCAATGGCCTTGCCTTCCTGAATAAAACCAATCATGGAATTGAGCAGAACAACACCTAGGATAACGCTAGCGTCTATTATACCACCGAAATATGCCGTCACTGCACCAGCAATTATCAGAACGTATACCAATGGGGCTTGCAACTGCCGAAAGAATCTTAGTAGTGAGCTTTCCTGCGCTGGCCGAGGCAATTCATTAGCACCGTCTCGTGCCAGTCTCAATGCTGCCTCCTCTGCCGAAAGACCGTCAGTGGCTGATGTGTTTAATGTGCGTGCAACATCCTCGCATGCTGCTGAATGCCAAAGAGATTGTTCTTTATTCATTGAGTTTGGTCCATACGTGCTGACGTTACGAGTGAACCGTTTGCAACCAACTGCCGCACTGATTCCATGTCGTGATAGAGCACCCTATCAACTTCAGCAAAGGGCACCACAGAGCGTACACATGATACAACATTCTCCAACGCCTCACTTGAGCGAAGGGGGCGAAGCAGATTGATACCTTGCGCAGCACAAAGCACCTCTATGCTAAGAACGTTCTCAACGTTTGCAACTACGTTCCAAAGTTTACGTGCGGCGATACTTCCCATCGAGTTGTGATCTTCCTGATTTGCTGATGTGGATATGCTGTCTACACTTGCGGGGTGACACAACACCTTGTTCTCACTGACCATTGATGCAGCAGTGTATTGAGCGATCATCATGCCCGAGTTGAGTCCACCGTTTGGTGTAAGGAATCTCGGCAAGCCCCCTAGTGCTGCATTAACAAGTCGCTCAGTTCTTCGTTCTGATATGCTCGCAAACTCAGCAAGGGCAATGGCAAGAAAGTCTAGGACAAGGGCAAGGGGCTGACCATGAAAGTTCCCGCCTTCTATATGGATATCATCATCTGCGAAAATCAGAGGGTTATCAGTAGCGCTATTCATCTCGCGTTCCACAACGCTAGCTACGTAGGCAACAGTATCGCGTGAGGCGCCGTGAACTTGAGGCATACACCGCAGACTATATGCGTCTTGGACTTTCCCATCTCCAATGCGATGTGAATTTCGGATTTCGCTACCACTCAAAAGTGTGCGCAGATTCTTTGCACTTGTTAGCTGTCCAGGATGTGGTCTCGTTGCATGGAGCCGCTCATCAAACGCACTATCTGTCCCACGTAGTGCGTCACACGAAAGTGCACCTACAATATCTGCTAGTGCCTCGATGTTTCGCGCTCTGTATAGCGCCAGTGCCCCGTATGCGCACATCATCTGTGTGCCATTTATTAAGGCGAGTCCTTCTTTTGCCGCAAGGCGAACAGGTTCGATGCCATGTCTGCGAAGAACCTTTGCACTTTGCTCACGTTTGCCATCTACCATACATTCGCCCCTTCCAATGAGACAAAGGGCCAGGTGTGCTAAAGGGGCTAAGTCTCCACTTGAGCCAACCGATCCTTGCCCAGGGATAGCTGGCATTATTCCTGCATTCACCATCGCCACAAGTGCATCGAGTGTAGAGAGGCGGATGCCAGAGAATCCTTTCACTAATGCGTTGATTCGTAACATCATCATCGCACGTACAACTTCTGGCGGCAACAGCTCTCCCATCCCAGCGCTATGAGAGATGATTAAATTTTCTTGCAGCGTTTCAACGTCGGCACTCGGGATGAAGACATTGGCAAACTCACCAAATCCCGTAGTTAGTCCATAGACCACCCGTCCTTGGACGATCCACCGTTCAACAGCTTGCCGTGCCGCTTCAACGCGTATACGTGCGCCAGACTCAATAGCCACCTGCGATTCTGGATGAAGTGCCGCTTGCGCTAGCGCGTCGATTGTGAGTGAAGCACCGTCGAGAACGAGAATCATAGAATTACGTATTTAATGTGTGCATTCAAGATGGTACAAACCTACGTCCCCCTTTCGCCCTTTCGCCCTTTCGCCCTTTCGCCCTTTCCCCCTTTCGCCCTTTCGCCCTTTCGCCCTTTCGCCCTTTCGCCCTTTTTCTTCCCCGGGATCAAATAGGCTCCACTGGTGCGCGATACATCGATACTATTTACAAATGGATATGCTACTAAATCAACAATGCCTCGTGCCACATCAATTCTGATGTGCCGTTTCCACAAGGCATTGTTGAAAGTAGTTCAATAGACGTTGCTGTTGGCCTACCGAGTGCTCGTTGGACATGCTCTGTATGGAACGGAATCGTAGAACCAGACCAACGAATGATAAGCGAGCCATTATTTCATTTCTTCTTCTTTGTGCCGCCTGTTCCGATGAAGTTGCTCCAATGATATTCTGACGGCACCGCTCTGCCCTTTTTGGCTTCATCAATCAGGAACGTAGCCGTAGTATTGAGCACCCACTGGAAGTTCTCTTCTTGAACGGATGTACGCTCAGCGTCGGGCGACGGATTCATGTAGTCAATCGCATATGGTATACCGTCACGAACCGCAAACTCCACCGTGTTAAAGTCATAACTCAGCATCGTGCATATCTTAATACACAGGTCGGTTAACATGCGGAGCATCTCTGGAGTAGGCGCAAAATCGGCCTTGTAGCGGAGATGATGCGGATTGCGTGGCTCGTATGGCATGATATGAACATGCTTCTTGCCAATGCAATAACAACGATAATATTCTGTGAAGTCGATGCCTTCTTGGAGAGTCATCACGATGTCTTCCGACTCTGAATACGCCGTGAAGAATTCTTCGATCGACTCCACTTTGTACACGTTTTTCCAACCACCACCATCGTACGGCTTGAGGTAGGCGGGAAATCCAACGTAGTCAAAGATCTCTTGCCAGTTGAGTGGGAACATCAGATTGCGGAATGAATCTGCCGTTGTATCCGGTGGATGATTCTTACTAGGTAGAAGCGCTGTTTTGGGAACCGGAATGCCGGCCTTATCCGCAACAGCGTAATTGAAAAACTTATCATCGGCCGACCACCAGAATGGATTGTTCACTACACGAACTCCGTTAAGAGCCGCAAGCTTGAGCATAGCGCGGTAGTACGGAACGTCTTGTGAAATGCGATCGAGGATCACATCATATTCGAACAACGTTTGGAGTGTAACTCCGCCAATTTTGACGAATTCAGCAGCAACACCCTGGTCGCGCCTATTAATTTCTTCTACGAGTGCCGGGGGGAACGACTGTTCCATGCCGAACAAAAGACCAATCTTCTTCATTCCCTCTCCCGTGTGTTAACGTGGCAACTAATTCTGCAGCACAAAAATACGCTACACAGGCTCAGCACCACCCAGCGGTGGCACGATGACGGGTTGGAAACCCATATCTGGCGAAAAAACCCCGTAGGTAGCCCCTTCATCAAGCCAATGCCCAAGGTTAATATAATATCCCCCTGCATGGGGCTCCATGCCTGCTTTGTGGCGGTGACCCATTACAACTAGGTCATAACCTTCGTCGATGCGGGCAAAGGCAAAATCCCTGAGTCCATCGTAAGGCCCATAGTCCTTTACGGCCGTATGGTACCTGCTACCATGTGAGGTTCTGGAAGCCAGCCAGACGCCGATATCTGGATGGAGCCAACGATAGGCCCATTGTGCTACTTGGTTTCTAAGCAAGGCACGGAGAAGAAGGTATCCTGTATCTCCGTGAGCTTTACCGTCTCCATGGCAGAGGTACAAACGCGTTCCATTGATGTGTACCTCTACGTCGCCGGCATCAACGGTGATTCCTAGCTCTTGGCGGAAGTAGCTGTAGTGGCCAAAGTCGTGGTTCCCCATCAGGTAGGTTACCGGAATACCCCGCGCCGTAAGGTTGTGGAGGGCCGCTAGGGTGCGGACGTGACCCTTGGGAATCACCCGCTTGTAGTCAAACCAGAGGTCAAAAAGGTCGCCTATGATAAAGACGTGGGACGATGTTTCTGCGCAAGAATCCAATACCGAGAGGAGTAGGTCTTCCCTTCTCCGGTCGGCCTGTGCCGAACCATATCCCAGATGGACATCAGAAATGAAGGTGACCATCTTTCCTGCAGGAACGGTTACCTCAATGGTCCGGAGTGATATTACTGGGCTGAACATGACGATAAGATAACGCCCAGAAGCTCTGTGACGGCTATCTTTGCCCCTCACGTCAGGTATACTTCATGTCCGCTACTCCTACAACTCGCAAACGTGTTACCACCCGTCGCCTCATAGATATGAAGGCCGCGGGCAAGGCAATTGCCTGCCTTACGGCGTATGATGCTATCACGGCAGAGATACTCGATAAGGCCGGCGTTGATGTATTACTAGTCGGAGACTCGGTGGGCAACGTTGTGCAAGGTCACGACACAACCATTCCGGTAACACTTGAACACATGATTTATCATACGCAGGCGGTGGTTCGCGTTGTTGAACATGCCATCGTAGTTACAGACATGCCTTTTATGAGCTATCAGGTTACTCCGCAAGAAGCGTTTCGCAATGCTGGCCGATTGATGAAGGAAGCCGGAAGCGGAGCCGTAAAGCTTGAAGGGGGCCAACGGGTTCTCGACGCCGTGCGCCTGATGACTGAGAATGGCATACCTGTGATGGCGCATCTTGGACTAACGCCGCAGAGCATACATCAATTTGGCTCATACAAGGAACGTGGTGGAACGCTTGAAGAAGCAGAACAAATCAAGAACGACGCTACGTCACTCGAAGAAGCTGGAGTATTTGCAATCGTTCTAGAAAAAATCCCAACGTTGTTGGCAGCCGAGGTTACGGCTTTAGTAAATGTTCCAACTATAGGCATAGGTGCCGGACCACATTGCGACGGACAAATCCTGGTGTGGACGGATATGATGGGCATGTCTACAGAGTTCAGGCCTCGTTTTGTTCGTAGATATGCCGAGCTACATTCGGTAATGACTGCAGGTGTTCAGCAATACGTTGCTGACGTCCGCAATCATTCGTTTCCGGGTCCGGAGGAGAGCTATTAATGTACGCGGGTTTTCTTGTGACATCTCTTCTATCATGCTCCGTTATCTTTTCGGCCTGCAACGGCGTAACGGTTACGGATCCGCAGGATGTGGTCTTTCCCGACTCAAATATTCGTTTTCGAGGTCAGGTACAACCCTTCCTCGCCGTTACATGTGCTACGGGTGGATGTCACGGAGATCTCAATCCTACCGGAGGGATTCGGTTGACCACGTATTCAAACGTAATGTTCGACCGGCCGAATCTCATCGTAGTAGGAAAGCCGGATGAGAGTACCGTTATACAAGTTCTTGAAGGCAAGCGTGGCCATCCCATTGGGAACATTCAACAACGTGTTACTTCTGGACACGTGCGAGGAATGCGGCTGTGGGTAATCGAAGGCGCATTAAATAACTAGCATACAATTCATCTTTGGAGACCGAAAAACATGACTTTCGCACGCATGATCGCAATTGCCCTCTTTTGCGCGTTCGCCATTTCCTTTACTGGTTGTTCACGCAGTGCCAAACCAGTGCCGATCGAATCGCTCAAACTTGTTAAGGACGAACTCAGAAAGTTCGAGATTAAAGTGCCAGCGAACTGGTATTTTCAGCAGCGAACGGGCGACCTTATAGTTGCAACAACAACGAGGGCAATTGGCACCCGTTTCATGAACTTCGGCAAGGGTGAAGGGGGCGCAAAAATTGAACTGCGCGTGGTTCTTATTGATAGCACCAACCCCTCTATTGATACCGTTATCAAGCGTTCGCGGCTGGAGTTTGAGGGCGGGCTAGAACTCTACAAGCCCCTTACCGATGTTACGCTTGGTGGAAAGCCCGCTAAGAAACTTTCTGTTTCTTTCGATCAGCTCGACGGTGAGTACCATTCGGAAATGTACTTCGCTGTTGATGACTCTTTGGTTACCATCGTACACCTTGCGGCATTCGGCAAGACGTTTGACGACTACAAGAAAGATTTTGAAGAAATCATTGCCTCGGTTAAGGTTGCTCAGCGTCCAGTTGTTGTAGAGAAACAACTGGTTGCTACTCCTACAGGTCCAGAGCCACCATCAGACACACTCCGCACATATAGTGCTCCTGACTTTTCAATTGAGATTCCACAAAACTTCGAAGGCAAAAAGGGTCAATCAAGTGGTCTGTCTTCGATGAGTTTTCTCGGTTCGCGTTTTGACTGCACAATCCAAGTTGATGTGTTTGACGCGAGCAAGCAGAATGACCTGAACAAGATCGTTGAACAAAACAAAGCTCGCTACCAAGGCGCAAGCCCAGTGGCGGCCTCGATTAACGGTCAGAAGGCATATTCATTCACCTACAATCCGGCTGCTAATGTGGCTGCACGTGCATATTTCACGGTAAAGGGGAACAAGATGTTCCGTATAACCTTGAATTGGTACAAGCCCGAACAATCTGTGTACCTCCCGATCTTTGAACGATGCTTAACCTCATTAAAGTTCAAATAGTCAAACACACAATCCTGAATTACTCATGCCACGGTTATTCATCGTTTTTCTCGGCATACTCTTTTCCATTCATTCTGGCTTTGCTATACCTCAGTTTTCAGCACTTACCGGAAATCGTTGCAGTAATTGCCACGTAAACCCTTCCGGTGGTGGCCTTCGCAACGATCTCGGATGGTATAGCTGGAACGATGTAAGCATCGTTCCTCGCAATGCCCCTGCCATTGATTGGCTGTACAAGGGCGACGAGTCCAATCGATTTGCCAACGGCATGTTGTCATTCGGTATGGATCTGCGAGTAATGAATGCACGTTCGTTTACTGAGGGGGCAGAACGCAAAACCTTTCCCATGCAGGCAACGCTGTATGCAGCGTTCATGCCAGTTAAAGCTGTTACAATCGAAGGGTCGTTTAACCTTGCTGCACTTCGTAAGGCGCCAAATAGCAACTCTCGTATTGTGTATGCAGGCCAACGAATGGGGGCGTTTTCCGTATTGTTTCAGCCCGACCTTACAATGCCGACGTTTCGTGCTGGTCTGTTCCGCCCTTCTGTTGGCATGAGATACGACGATCACACCATGGCCCCCTACAACTACACCAACGGCTCAACACGCCAGACCTATCTGGCGCCAGATTGGTCCGAATATGGTACGGAAGTAACCTATGAGGGTTTACGTTGGCTAACGCTACAAGCTGGAGCGTTTGGTTCAGAGGGACTTAGCCAGGTACAACTTAACAGCGGAACCAGAACCGTATCGGCTATCGGCGGCAACTCTCCCACAATCACCACTCGTGCTGTTGTGTGGCCACGTTTCTTCGATGATGTAGTTAATACCTGGTTAGGGGGCTCAGTGCTGGTCAACAATTCCTTCAGCATGATAAGCGCCTTTGCAAGTATTGGCTGGAGCGACCACTTGTCACTTATTGCCGATTATACAGTCACCCAAAAAATAGGCATCACTGAATCTCGGAATTTCATGGCGGAGCTCGGCTATCAGATTTTTTCACCCGTGTTGCTGTATGCGCGTTACGAGAGCTACCATACAAAACAGGCATCCGCTCCAAAGGCAAACGTTGGCGATGCTGGTGTTTTTGGAGCACAAGTGTTTGTATTGCCATACGTAGAGGTGCGGCCTGAGTACCGTATTTGGGATACACAGTTGGCTGGCACAAGCAATCGTTGGAATATTCAGTTGCATATTTTTTATTAACGGAGAAATCATGATCTGGCGCACACTCATCATCACTAGCATACTGGCTATTCTCATTGGCGGAGGAGTGTGGATCAAAGATGGCTTGCAGATCTACACAAAGGATCGTGAAGAAGTAGTAACAATTGTGAAGGATGAGTTGTTTGGAACAACCACCAAGAAAGTAGAATACGTGCCCGCGTTTAAGTTTGGATTGTTGCCCGTAGACTCCACCGTTGCGGATGCGCCTGCATGTTTTGGCTCCGTTCTCGGGTTCTCTGTTGTTGTAATTGCTTTCTCGTGGTACAAACTTCGTCGCAAATCTTAATTGAGGATTTCACCTATGGATGAACAGTCATCCCGTCGCTTTTTTCTACACAAGGCAGCAAGCTCAATCGGCTTAGTACTCTCTGCTCCTGTTATTGCAGCATTGGTGAGTGCCTGTGAGACAGACGAAACACCAATGGCCCCACCACCAGTTGGAACCACATATACAGTTGACGTTCATTCAATCCCAGAACTTGCCGCTGTAGGGGGCATAACGCTTACATTTGTAGACGAACTGAATGGTGGTAGCCCCGTGTTTATTTCCAGGATCTCGGAAAGTTCGTTTGCAGTTTTTACTTCAACTTGCACACATGCTGGTTGCGAGGTAGGTTTACCAGCCGCCTCTGGTGAAAACTGCGTTTGCCCATGCCACCGTGCAGAGTATTCGCCAGCAAACGGGGCGGTTGTAAGGCAGCCTCTTAGCGGACGAGCAATAGACCTTCCTCGATTTGTATCTAGCTATAATTCCGCAACAAAGATTCTCACTATTACGGCCTAAACGTGCCAATTCCAGCATCGCTCCATGAAGCGGTCCGCCAAAGCTTCGACGATGTTGTTTTGTCTGGTCGACACCTTTCTACTGCTATCGAAGTGCTCTTTAAGGAGCTTAAGCCCGCACCAGGTTTAGCCACTACCATTCGTTCGTTGCTGTTTCAAGCTGTACGGTATAACGACATAGACGAGGCACTTCGCGGGACGCTCGATGATGTAATTGACTCTGACCGTGCAGACATTCCGGCCTTCTTACGAACGCTCATCAATAACACGTATGGCAAGGACGCGCGGCGCGTGTTCACATCGTTTCTCGGCAATGCCCATACCTACGTCCGCGTGAACACGCTCCGTACGTCCATGGACGCGTGTTTCCGAAACCTCGCCTCTTTCTATCCCATTCGTATGGGTGGAGACGTGATTCGTATTGATCGCCCGTTTGGACTCTTTACCTCCGAGGCATTTGCAGCAGGTTGGTTTGAACAACAAGACATCACGTCTCAACGAGCGGCGCATGAATTGCACGCAAAACCGGGTCAGCGCATTGTAGACTCCTGCGCAGGTGCAGGAGGCAAGACCCTTCTCTTTGCTGCTGAGATGAAGAATAAGGGGCGCATCATTGCGCTTGATACCAGCGAGAATAAACTCAATGCGTTACGCCAACGCGTGGCTCGCGCGGGTGCTGATATTGTTGAAGCCCGCCATATAACATCTACCAAGGTTGTTAAGAGACTAGCCGAAACTGCCGATGGTGTATTCATTGATGAACCATGCACAGGCACAGGTGTGTTACGGAGGAACCCTGATATTCTTCGTAGTCTAACAGAGAAGACGTACCTAGAATTGTTAACTATGCAGTCGGACATCTTGCGCAGAAACGCACGTATTGCCAAGCCAGGTGGCACTGTTGTGTATGCAACTTGTAGCGTGTTACCATCAGAAGGTAAGGACCAGGTAGAAGCATTTCTGAAATCAGAACATGGTGCTTCATTTGGTTTAGAGCATAGCTGGCAAACGTTGCCTGGCGAAGACGGCGGAGACGGATTCTATGTTGCTCGGCTCAAGAGATCAAGTGCCTCATAAGTTTCCGTTTTGCAACAGGCAGTATTGTTTCGTCAAATGGAAAGTCGAGATCCGTATCCATCAAGAACGTTGCAGGATTGGGCATCTCCCTGTGAAGCTCCATAAGTGAGAGCTTAAGATCTTCAGGCGTTTCAAGTATGGATGAACGAACATGTGCCTCGATTTCTACAGTTCGCATTGCTCTATACTGTTCAGACTCAGCGGAGAAGAGAGAGAGTTCATACTTAAGTACGTGAATGATGTTCTGTCGATGATTTGGTACAAAGACATAACCCTCATCCTGATACAGCGGCATAATCCCAACGGGATCGAGCGTTAGGTTTTGGTGCACAAATTCAAACATTGCCACACCCTCGTCGGTAAGCTCCTTGAGGAACGGAATCGCCCAGGTCAGCAGTTGGAACGTACGTTCCACCGCCTGTTCATCTGCTGGCACGGCATCAAACAACAACCGCTTATGCTCCAAGTCTACCCCCGTTAACGTGCGAGGCAACGATGACCGGTATTGTTCACGATTCTGCCGAATGGTTTCTAGGATACCAGACAGTTCAATCAACTCGCCTAGAGCTGGATACAGGGAATTCTGACGGAATCCCTTACGTTGCGTTGCCAAAGCCGCAAGAATCCGATACTGAGTTGCCTCAACATCATTTAGTCCTTGCGTAAACATGTCAAGCGTGAGCGTTCCCATGTGTAACTCCTCGGAAAATCTGTCACTCCAGTTGCTGCGCTACTATCATAACAAATCTTAACGCATTTTTGTTACACGTTATGTCCACACCAACCACCATCGTAGTCTTTGACGGAGTTTGCAATCTTTGCAATTCCACCGTTGATTTCCTCATCACGCATGATAAAGGCGGAACCATGCGATTTGGTCAATTCCAGCAAGAACATGTTGCCGAGATGTTACGATTGCATCACGTAACCGATGCTCCAGAAACAGTATATGTTCTCACGCCTCAAGGCTCGCTCCTAAAAGAGAGCACGGCCATCATCTATCTCGGAACGCTGCTTGGTGGATGGTGGAAGTTCATGGCAACAATTGCTCGCGTTGTGCCTAGCCCCCTACGAGATGTTATCTATCGATTTGTTGCCAAAAACCGATACCGCTGGTTCGGGAAAAAGGAATCTTGTCGGCTGCCTACGCCAGAAGAGCGGAGTAGATTTATTTAGGAGATTACGAGATGACGAGATGACGTAATTCGTGATTCGTAATTCGAATTATTGCTATCTTTGTGGTTCTACTATTGAACTCAAACCCCTAGAAAGTTGCCATGAGTACATATATCGTTAATCCAGTCAAGGTTCGTGCTGACGAATCGGCCAAGGGCTCGATCTATAAGTCTATTGTAGCTATGGGCTTACGCTCACGCCAGATCAACGATCAGATTAAAATCCAGATATCTGAGCGCCTTGCAGATGTGATTCAGGACACGGATGAGGCAGAAGGCCCAAACGCTGACCAGATTGCTATCAGCAAAGAGTTCGACCTCTTGCCAAAGCCAACGTTCCTTGCAATGAAGGAAATGACCAGCGGCCAAATCCACCTTCGCACGGACTCTTCGTCCGCCGCGGAGTAAGCTCTTTTGGAATGAATGCGAGAGCCATCCGGTGTTGCCGCGATGGCTCTTTTTGTCTCTATGAACATTCTCCTCGGCATAACAGGTAGCGTTTCGGCGTACAAAACGCCGTGGCTCGTGCGGGATCTTATCCGCGCGGGGCATAACGTGCGCGTGGTTATCACTCCGTCTGCCCAACAGTTTGTGGCGCCCCTTGCCCTCGAAGCGGTATCGCGCAACCCTGTAATCATCAACCCCTACAGCCCCGCAATTCAAGAAGGGGGCTCCTGGCACGTACATCTGGCACAATGGGCAGATGTGATGCTAATTGCACCATGCTCTGCAACAACACTAGCTCGGCTTGCAATGGGATTGTGCGACACAGCTTTGATGACGGTTGTTTTGTCGCGTACGATTGCAACGCCCCTTATCGTTGCCCCAGCAATGGACACCGATATGTGGCTCCAAGCCGCTGTGCAACGAAATGTTGAACAACTGCGCAGTGATGGTATAGAAGTTATCAACCCGGAATCGGGCGAGCTTGCTTCGGGGCTCATCGGCGCTGGACGCCTACCAGAGCTAGCGGCGATTGTAGGGATTGTAAACACTCATGACGAGCCCCTAGATCCCTCAACTGCCTTCGGCAGGACAGGCTTCGGCGGGTCAGGCTCCGCTGCCTTCGTTTCACTCAGGGAATGCGGGGTAGTTGGTAAGCACGTTGTTGTTACCGCCGGTCCAACACACGAACCTATAGATGCTGTGCGCGCAATCGTGAATCATTCTACCGGTACGATGGGCTTTGCACTTGCATCAGCAGCACGTGAACGTGGTGCACTTGTGACGCTTATTGCTGGTCCGGTAGACCTACCGACGCCATTGGGCGTTGAGCGTGTAGATGTAACAACTGCAGCAGAAATGTTCGCAGCCGTTGCGCAACATGCAGATGCCGACGTATTCATTATGGCTGCAGCAGTTGCCGACTTCACACCAGCACACCCTGTTGATGGAAAGATTAAGAAGTCGATTTCTGGAGACACAGGGCTTACGCTTCATCTCCAACCAACCGTTGACATCCTTGCACACATCGGTGCACAGAAACAACAACATCAAACTGTTGTTGGTTTTGCACTTGAACACACAAATGTGATTGAATACGCAACCGATAAACTCAATCGTAAAAACGCAGACATGATTGTAGCTAATCAAGCAGCTGTTGCAGACAGTGGTTTTGGTACTGGCCACAACACGATTACGATCATCACCGCTACACAGCCCCCTAGAGAATATCCTCCTATGTCGAAACGCGCCTGCGCACAAATAATCCTTGATGCTGTGGAGCACATGTGATAACCCTCACTAACATTACTGTTGACTTTGGAACGCGCATTCTTTTTAAGAACGTTTCGTTTCTTGTGCGTCATGGAGACCGCATAGGTCTGGTAGGCCGCAACGGTGCCGGAAAGTCAACCATGCTTGGCATCATGGCCGGCGAGACGCAGGCTACCGGTGGCGACGTGTCCATGCAGAACGGTATCCGCCTCGGATTGCTCTCCCAAGATCTCACACTCGACCTGTCAAAAACCCTTCGTGAAACAGCGATGGCTGCTTTTGAAGAGGTGCTGCGCCTACATGCAGAGATTGATGAGATTCAACATCAACTCGAGACACGCACAGACTACGAAACCGATGCCTACATGGACCTCGTGCAACGTCTCACTGATGCTAACGACATGTATGCACGGCGGGGTGGTCTTACGATGCACGCCGATATCGAACGTGTACTTACAGGATTGGGCTTTGATGCAGCCGACTTAGATAAAAGCCTCACCGCTTTTTCAGGGGGCTGGCAGATGCGCGCAGAGCTTGGCAGACTGCTACTGTTGCACCCCGACTGTCTACTCTTGGACGAACCAACGAATCACCTCGACATTGATTCCGTGCGATGGCTGGAAGATTTCTTGAGTGTGTATGACGGCGCAGTTGTGCTGATCTCACACGATAGAACGTTTCTCGACAACATCACAAACCGGACCATTGAGATCACAAAGTTCAAGGTGTATGACATCCCAGCGTCGTATTCCGATTATGAAGAGATTCGTGCCGAGCGCATGGAGCTCCAAAAGAATCAAGCGGAGCGCCAGACGCGTGAACGAGACCGCATGCAGAAGTGGATTGACAGATTTAAGTATAAGGCATCACTTGCGTCACGTGCACAATCACGCATGAAGGCGCTGCAGCGCATGGAAGTAGTTGAGGTTGACGATATTGATACATCGTCTATACACTTCTCCTTCCCTCCCGCTCCAAGATCGGGAAGAGTTGTTGTAGACTGTGTTGGCATTTACAAGTCGTACGACGAAAAGAAAGTCCTACGTGGCGTAGACTTCGTTCTCGAACGTGGCGAAAAGATCGCCTTCATCGGTAAGAACGGCGAAGGTAAAACAACCCTCGCAAAGATTATTGCCGGTGTAGAGCCCCCTACCTCAGGAACGGTTACAAACGGTCACGCAACATCTATCGGCTATTATGCGCAACAGCAGGCAGACATGATGGGCGGCCATCACACCGTGTATGAGGTGATGGAGCAATCTGCGCCGCCCCCTATGCGCTCTCGCATCCGTTCGCTCCTTGGTGCATTTCTTTTCCGTGGAGACGATGTTAATAAGAAGGTTGGAGTTTTGAGCGGTGGTGAAAAATCACGTCTCGCTCTTGCACGCCTTCTTCTGCAACCGTACAACCTTTTGATCCTTGATGAGCCAACGAACCACCTCGATATGTTGTCGAAGGAAGTTCTCAAGGAAGCATTGATGTCCTATGATGGCACGATGATCGTTGTTTCGCACGACCGTGATTTTCTTGATGGACTTACAGAGAAGATCATTGCATTTCGTATGGGTACCCTCAAAGAATACGAAGGTGATGTAGATACGTACCTTAAACTGCTTGGAGACCCGCACGTTGCCGATGCCCCTGCACCGCATGAAATACCACTGTATCATGCAATAGCACCTGAGAAAACACAGGCGCAGTTGCGTGAAGAACAAAAACAACGAGACAAAGAGAAGCGAAAAGCCGAGCGCAGAGTTGTTGAGATTGAGAATCAGATTGCCGTTCAAGAAAAGATGATTGCCGAGCTCGAGCCAATGTTGTCGGACCCGGATCTCTACAAGGATCCTGTAAAACAGCACAAGACCGTTTCTAGGTACGACACTGCCAAACGTGTTCTGGCGTCGCTCATGGAAGAATGGTCATCACTCATGGAAACCGTTTCACAACCATCCGAAGGTTAACGTATGAAGTCCATCATTGCCGTAGTATGCTTCGTAATAGCGGCCACATTAGCCGTTGCACAGGTAGACACACGTAGAACAGTTTCTGTTGAAGGAGAAGCAGAAGTGTTTCTCACGCCAGATCGCGCCTCGGTGAGCATCGGTGTGGAGACTGAGGGCAAGGATGTTGTTACCATCAAGAAAGACAACGACCGCCGCGTGCGCGCTATCTTTGATGCCCTCAAGAAGATTGGCATCGACCAAAAAGACATCATGACCAGCGACCTTAACATTCAGCCCCAGTACAACTGGAAGTCCGAAGGCAGGCGTGAACTCGTGAAATATCAAATGCGCAATGTTGTGTATATCACCGTGCGAGACCTTACTAAACTCGAAGGCGTGATCAACGCAAGTGTTGCTGAAGGAAGCAACCTTCTTGATAACGTGAGTTTTTCAATGGCTGATAGCAAGACCGTGCACGACTCACTTCGCATTGCAGCCGCCAAGAATGCCAAGATCAAGGCCGAGGCACTCGCCGGCGCCGTTGGTGCACGTGTTAGCAGAGTGATTAACATTAGTGAGCAGAGTGGCTATCAGCCCCCTACCCCCATGTATAAGGCAATGCGGTCGATGGCCTCCGAAGCAGACATGGGCACGCCCGTAAGCGCGGGTCAACTCTCCATGAGAGTAACTGTGAACGCAACATTTGAGCTCGAATGATCAACGGTAAAAAGATCGTTGTTGTTTTGCCGGCGTATAATGCGGCTAAGACGTTGGAGATCACATATCGTGAGATCCCGTTCGACATTGTAGATGATGTTGTACTTGTGGACGACCATTCGCGAGACGACACATCAGAAGTTGCTAACGGGCTAGGCATCACGCATGTTATCCGTCATAACAACAATCGTGGCTACGGAGGCAATCAGAAAACGTGTTATGCAAAGGCGTTGGAGCTTGGTGCAGACATCGTGATTATGCTCCATCCAGACTACCAATACACCCCCAAGCTCATCCCCGTTATGAGTTGGATGATTGCCAATGATGTTTATCCTGTTGTATTGGGAAGCAGAATTCTTGGCAACGGTGCACGCCAGGGTGGTATGCCGTTGTACAAATACATCGCAAACCGCGCGCTCACTCTCATCCAGAATTTGTTGGTGGGTAAGAAGCTCAGTGAATATCACACAGGGTATCGAGCCTTCTCCCGCACGGTGATTGAGTCCATCAACATCCACGAAAACTCCGACGACTTTGTGTTCGACAACCAGATGTTATCTCAGATCATCATGCAGGACTTCCCTATCGGTGAGGTAACCTGCCCTACCAAATATTTTGACGACGCCTCGTCCATCAACTTCCTCAGAAGCACCATCTATGGCTTTGGTGTGTTGTGGACCAGCGTTCAGCATCGGCTGCATCGGATGGGGATGGTGAAGATTCGTCGGTACGGGCGTTAGGGAAGACAGTTAAGAAGGGAGTGAGTCTATCCATTTCTGCGTCTCTCCAAATTTTTAAGGGGCTAGCTTCAAGATCTCATCGGCAATTGTGTAGGCATGGACAAAGTACAATTGCCCTTGGTTGATGATGAATGAAGCATTGCCACGACCAATATCGAGCCTCAAGTATCCTCGAGTTAGAAAGCCTTGAAAATCAGTCGGAGTTAAGGTATATGAACCATCAGCGTCTGTTGATATCAATTTCAATACATCCTGACTTGGTAGTGTGGGATCTTCTGCATGTGAGTCACAACTGTGATACTGGAGACCAATGTAGACAACTCTATTATTGGAAGCATCAGGATTCCATGATATTACTGTTGCGCTCGATACGGGCACAGTTCCAAGCGGAGTAGCTGGAGAAATCATCCGCATTTCTTGGGGGACGTACATCCACATCGAGAATCCTCCAATACCCGTGGAAGCATTGCCCGAAAGTCTAAACGATTTCGTGCCACCAAACTGGGAAACACCAACTCCTAGGTGATTAGCGGCATTACGGCATTGCCCTTTGCAGTGTCTAAATCAAGTATAGAGCCACACACTACAGCAACCCCTCCATTAAAAAGAGTGCGCGGGGAAGTTGCTATTGAGTTATCTAGCGTGCCTATTACACAGTAAGCAACCACAGTGGCTGTTCCCATTCCACAAAACGCATAAATCAAAAAGCTCCGTTTGGGTCTTCTGGTAATTGAAGCGAGAGCATCCGGAACCGTGCTCGGAGTATGTTTGGGTGGCGCCGTGTTAACATCTGCGTGTTGCATCGCCTGCATACGAACGGGATGTTATGAATGAGCCGTATAGCAATTGGCTTCGTGCGTGCCAAGGAAGTAAAGTCTATTTTTGCCACCAGACTCAATTATCTGTACATCGCTCCTAAAGGCTGTTGAATTTGAAAAAACTCATCTATACGTTTTTACCTGCATTTGTTAAGAGCGCAATTAGAGCACGGTATTACCTCAAGAAATTTAACGGAGTATCCATCAATAGCGAAAAGGACTTGCTACTTCTACCAGAGGTTGTAAAATCTGGAAATGTAGTACTTGATATTGGTGCAAATTTTGGACTTTACACAAAGATTCTAGCAGAACTCGTTGGCGCCAATGGTCGCGTTTATAGTTTTGAACCAGTGCCCGACACATTCGACGTCCTCGTGAACAACGTCCGCAGATCCGGTTTACATCAAGTAACTGCAATGCCCCTTGCCATCTCAAATACATCGGGAGTGGCAACAATTTCGATTCCGAAATACGAAGATGGCAGCGAGAACTATTATGAAGCCTCCCTCGTGACTTCGAAGAATTCAGTTGGCATTGCCATTCAAACACTTCGTCTCGACGATCGAATTGATCTTTTCCAAAGATTAGATTTTGTCAAAATGGATGTTGAAGGCCACGAACCCCCAGCCCTCGAAGGAATGCGCGCAATTGTGGAACAATTCTACCCAATATTCCTCATCGAGATCAATGATGGATTCGCGCCCGGCTCTACGGGCAACCTCGTCCGCAACATGATGGCTGAATGGGGCTATTCGATGCACTATTATGATGGATCGGCACTACGCTTAAGCGCTGGGAAGGAAGACGGTGTGAACTACGTCTTTAAAAAAGGCAATTAGCACGAAATCCTGTAATCCCGTAATCCCGTAATCCCGTAATCCCGTAATTTGCGCCATGATCCTTACCGACGCAGAGATACTCGCCCATATCGAAAAGGGCACAATTAAAATCGAACCGTTTGATCCGTCATGCCTTGGCTCCAACTCCTATGATGTGCACCTCGGGCAGATGCTTGCGGAGTATGTTAACGCTGAGCTTGATTCGAAGAAACATAACCACATCGAGCGGTACGCGATTCCTGACGACGGCATCGTTCTACAGCCCGACCGTCTGTACCTTGGCGTAACTGAAGAATACACAGAGACACACGCACATGTGCCCTTCCTCGAAGGTAAGTCAAGTGTTGGCCGGCTTGGAATAGACATTCATGCAACAGCCGGAAAAGGCGATATCGGCTTCTGCAATTTCTGGACCTTGGAGATTAGCGTGAAGCTGCCAGTGCGGGTCTATGCAGGCATGCCCATCGGACAGCTCATCTATTTTGCGGTAGAAGGCACGGTGATCAATCCGTACAATACTAAGGTGTCCGCTAAATACAACGATCGCAGGAACGCCCCCGTAGAATCGATGATGTGGAAGAACTTTCCTACACACGAACAAAAATGAACCTGCGCTCAATCATCACGTGTGTTGCTGTAGTCTCATTGCTCATCGCATGCGAGGAGGAAGATGCGATGCCCCTTGATGGTTACGACGAACAAGAACTATTAGACGCGCGAAAAACAAAGGACGAGCAGTTTCGCTCTGAGGACAGTCCTCTGCTCCCTCAAGAGCGTGATGGGTTTAAGGGGCTTTCCTACTTTGAACCCAACGAGGACTACGCAGTGGATGCCGTGTTAACACGGGCCGTAAGGGCAGACACGATTTCCATGCAAACAACTTCCTCCGAACTTCGACGTGCCGTCCGAATTGGTTCGTTTGCCTTTGAGATCCAAGGCAATACACTGTCTCTCAATGCCTATCAATTCATAGACGGCTCTGCGGATTCGTATTTCGTGCCGTTTACGGACAAGACTAACGGTGAGCAGACGTATAAGGCCGGACGGTATCTCGATGTGGAGGTGCTGGACAACGACTCTGCGTATGTGATCGACTTCAACGCCGCATACCAACCGTATTGCGCCTACAACGAGAACTTCTCGTGTCCGATTGCGCCACGAGAAAACAGCCTCGCCGTTGCCATTAAGGCCGGAGAGAAGAAACAACCGTGATGGCTCGCACTCTATCGAGCGTCCTAGCAGCTGCCATTCTGGTGCTCGCAATTCCGTCATGTCTATTTGTAAAGGCACCAGAGCAGAAGCCCGATCTGCAGAATGTAGCGCTTAGCCCACAACCTGAGATTGAAATGAACGACGAGCTCATGAGAACGCGCGCAGGAGATATGATTGCGCTCATGCCCAAAGGGTGGGTGTACGTAGATACCAAAGGAGACGCGTCGGCAGACATCGTAGCTATCGCCGTTAATCCAGACTATACGATGTCTATGGTACTTAGCTCCATCCCCGCCGCTGAGTCTTCACGCGAACAAGTTCAGTCCGAAGGACTTCTTGGATTGGCTCGTGTTGCATACCAAAAACATCTACGCAAGAGCGCAGGCACAGCAAAACTTGTTGGAACCTATCGCATTGCCGAGTTGGGCCCACGTAGGTTTGGACTCTATGAATTTTCCACATCTGGCGGCGCCCTCAAAACACGTTCGGCCGTTTGTACCTCCGCACTTGGCAACCACTACGAGGTTTCCCTGGTGCCCCTTAACGTGAGCGGCAAAGATGTACCGAATGTATTAGAACAAGACAAGATCTTTCGTTCCATCCTTGCAACCGTGCAATACTGATGACACAGCTTTCCGCAGATACTCTTGCAGCCCTAGAATATTTTGACTCGATGATTGAAGGGGGCTTGCGCAAGCGCAACGATATCGGCACCATTCTAGAACTGGGTGCAACGTTTGCTGAGGCAGAGCTATTTCTCGACATAACACGCACAGGTACGGCTACGTGGAAGGTGTACTCTACACTTAAACGTCTTCAAAAAGGCGACGAAGGTTTCAGGCAACTAGAAGAAGAATTTGCACGTCAGATGAATGCCCTCCGAGAACAACTTGCCACCCTCGTTAACCACGCAGACGATGAAACACTAAAACGTTTTGATGAGATTTATTTTGGAATGACGCAGGGCGTTATTCGCAACATCGTTGATCTCGGACATGATCTCGCTAAGATCAAGGGCCTTCAAGGGGCTTCATAGCGAGTACTACATACAACAAAAAATGGGGCCCCTATAGAGCCCCATTATCGTTTGTATGTATTGCTTGTTCTGCTTGTTATTTACACGTTTCTACAACGCGTACCGCAATACGTCTGTTCTGCTTTCGAGCAGCTTCAATTTGATCTTTAGAACCCTTGGTAGGCTCTGGAACAACCGGACGTGACGTACCATACCCAATCGTTTTCGCTACGCGGTTTGCACTGATGCCCTGCCCTACAAGCCAATTCTTTACTGCCTGTGCACGCATGTCGGATAGTTCCTGATTGCGATCAACGGCGCCTTCGGAAGAAGCGTGACCTTCTATTTCTACTCGCATTTCTGGACATTGTTCTACGAGTGCACGAATCTTGTTGAGGTTTTCCATCGTGCCCGGTACAGACATATCAAAGTTGTCCGTGTTCACGATGAACAGGATTCCAGGGAAGTTCATAACAGTGTTCACCTTTGGCTTAGGTGGACATCCATCAGGTGCAACACCAGGAGTAAGTGGACACCTGTCTACATTATCGCGGAACGTGTCGCCATCGGTGTCTGGATTGAGCGGATTTGTTCGTGTGTCCTTAATCTCCTTACCATCTGCAAGTAGATCGCCGTCTGTATCGGCTTTGATAGGACTGGTAAGGTACGTCTTTACTTCGTCGCCATCAGATAGTCCGTCAAGATCCGTATCCACTACAAGTGGATTCGACTTCAGTTCGTTGATTTCACGCCCATCGGAAAGACCATCGCCGTCTGTGTCTTCTTTCTTAGGATTGGTCTTTGTTGTGTTTACTTCTACACCATCAGCTAGGCCATCACTATCGGAATCGGCCAGTACTGCACTTGTACCGTGTGTTTTTACCTCATCACCATCCATCAAATAGTCACCATCAGTGTCCATCTTCGTGGGATCAGACGCATAGGTTGCTACTTCGTCTCCATCGCCAAGACCATCGCCATCTGTGTCTGCTTTGTTTGGATCTGTCTTACGGGCAATTTCTTCATTGTCCTTGAGGCCATCGCCATCCGAATCGGCGTTGGTTGGATTAGTAGTGTATGTTACTAATTCTTCACGGTCGTTTAAGCCATCACCATCAGTGTCTTGCTTTTTAGGGTCGGTACGGGGCTGATCAGACGGTAACCCATCTATCTGCGACTGCTGCCAACCATTTGGCACAGCTCTCACACCGAGATATTCATAACCATCGGGAAGTCCGTCGCCGTCTGTATCGGGATTTTTCTCATCCGTACCAATCTGGTTTTCCTGACCATTCGTAATACCATCTGCATCAAAATCTGCATTTCCGAAAACGTAAAACGTAAAGCCCAAGCCTATTGTGAGAAGACCATCATTCGCACCTTGAGAAACACCAGCAGGAAGCGGCGCTGTGGTTGTAGTGTATTGATTTGATGCTACATCAAATGTTCGCATACTTCCCGGATTATAGTCGTCCAGATAAGGTGTTGACGTAAACCGATATGTTGCTTTTCCGTTAAAGACAATATCTTCAGAAAGATACATTTCAAAACCAGCACCAACTGGGAAGACCAAACCACCGTTCATACCCGATGTTTCATATAGGCCAGCCGCCTGACCTGGAAGTACTCCTGTAGTGGTCTGGCCTGTTGCGTCGAGACCAAGTCCTGCGCCGCCAGAAAGGCCCGGACGGACTTGAAAAGACATCAGGCCAACTCCACCAAAGATGAATGGGTTGAATCGCTCTCCCGGTAGAAGATTGATGGCAACAATCGCTTCGTAGGTGAAGACTCTTGTGTTATTCCGTCTCTCTTCGAGATCATTCGAAATCAAAGTTCCGTTAGGAAAACGATCCCCTGGTAGCTTTGTTGATCCATCTGTGTTCAGACCGAAGTAGTCCACGTATTTCACCGTTGCGTTATCAACGTCTACGCGAAATCGTGGATTTGCATAACCAAACTGTGCTTGGAGAGATAGCCAACTCATAATATTATAGCGGAAGAATATATCGCCCCCTAACCACCATGAATTGTCGGAAAACTCTCCGAACGACTTTGCACCCCCAGCCGAGAAACCAAAGCCAGCACGGCCTGCCTGGCTTTGAGCTGAAGTGTGTGTAGTAGCTGTAAATACCCCAAGTAGACATATCAGTGGTAGCCAGTAGCGGCGCAGTGATTGCATAGTTTTATCCCTTCCATGTGAGCAAATGTGGACTGAGCCACGCGAGTCTGACACATGTGCGGGAGTAAATGTTCCAATAGTTTACGTAAAGAGCTTCCTCGCGTGCTTCAATGCCCTCTCATGCCTTTTCCGAACACACTCTGCTGTAACACCTATCTGCCGTGCAATCTCTTCAAAAGGAAGCCCTTCGATATAGTGCTTCCGAAGGACGGTTGCATAGTGCTCTGGCATGGCACTGATTACCCTACCAGCATCAACGGTAGTTGCATGGTCCTCCGTAGCTCTTAGGATTGAAGAATCCTCCTCAAGTAGCGACCATCCATCAAACGTATCGCGCTCTGGATGAACAAATTTCCGGCTATATGATTTTGAGCGCGCGAGTGCCCTGCTTGCAACAGTTGTTACGTATGCTTGAATGTTGTGCGGCGGCTCGCGCATGATACATGCTTCGTACGCCACTACAACGGCATGTTGAACAGCCTCATGCACATCGTCTCGTTGCATTCCGTGATACTTGCGTGTTAACACACGATACAATTCATTACGGTCTACGTACATCATTACCTCCTCTGTGCTGCAGTGAGTGAATGTGTCAACGTACATTGAGGACACGTACTCTACAATCACGAGTTCGCGAGCAGGGCGATTGGGTATGTGAAGGCGCAAGGCGAAAGGGCGAAAAGGCGAAAGGGCGAAAGGCGAAAGGCGAAAGGGCGAAAGGGCGAAAGGGCGAAAGGGCAAGAGCCGCGGGTTTGTGTTCACGATTTTACGACCTGATTTGAGTCTTTCTCAGGTTTGTTGATCCAGACGCTATCTGGCAGTTGTTTGTGCTGGGGAAGTCCTTTGACGAAGCGTTCGGGATGCTCTTTATAGGCATTTGCCAACAGGCGTTGCCGTGATGCACCATTGCAGGAGTGAGCATCGCTATCCCTGAGTGATACATGTGGTTGTTGAACTCGTTGATGAATTCTTTGCAGAAGTTTCGTGCGGCGTTGATACTCGAGAATCGTTTTGGACAACTGTGGTTGTATTTCATTGTTTTGAACTGACTCTCGCTGTATGGATTGTCATTTGAACAATGAGGCCGTGAATGACTTCGTTGTACGCCGAGTTTATCAAACAATTCGTAGAGCGTATTCGACCGCATCACGCCGCCGTTATCGGCATGGATGGTGAGCTGACCGCGTGAGATGCCTTCGCGTTTGCAGGTAGGGTTGATGAGTCCTTTCGCAAGCTCGTCATCTTCATGTACAACCAGCAACCAACCAACGATGTATCTGGCTGTACCTTACAGTTTGGTGATGTCCCACGTCCACATCTGGAGCTGTTTTGTGGCTTGTGATACTTCGGCGCTCGCGCACCATCTCTGCCGAATGCAGTATGCGATAGAGCGTGCGTTCGCTGCAGATGTAGATTTGTAGGTTCAGCTGACTTGCAACAATCGTAGCAGGTGCCTTGTCTATGTACT
>Ga0105046_10000129_pt1 | contig 86423 bp, 94 predicted proteins | sample MAT03_FD_78385 | JGI IMG/M metagenome (GOLD analysis project Ga0105046, IMG submission 78385) | Freshwater microbial communities from Lake Fryxell liftoff mats and glacier meltwater in Antarctica - MAT-03 (megahit assembly) | ecosystem: Environmental > Aquatic > Freshwater > Ice > Liftoff... | reverse complement strand
GCTGCACCAGCTGCTGCAACCAGGCCGCGCTGACCAGGTCGAGCAAGGCTGAAGCGGTGACCAGATGCGCCGACGCCCAGGGCAATTGGGCCAACGACGCAGCGAGGTCGACTTGCTGGCGCACGATGGCGGCCTGGAAATGCGGGCTGCTGTGGTGCAGGGTTTCAGCCAACGCTGATTTCTTGGCAAGGCGCCGCGTTGCGGCCGTGCCCACGCGGGCCAGATGCTCAGGCCAGCTTTGCAACAACTCAGGGTCATGGTCCGCCACCAACCACTGCTGCCGCCCGCCCAGGCGCGGCGCCAGCCAACGCATGTTGGCGCCGGTGCCGCAAGCCAGGTCGATGACGCGCCAGGGCTCGGTGGCTGCCGCGGCTGAATTCGTGCCTTTGGGCCGCAGTGCCGCCAGCCTGGCGTCCAGGCCCAGATCAGACGCAGCAGCGTCACGTGCCGCTGCATCGAAGGGTTCGCGCTGCCCAAGCCAGTCGGCGCTGAAGCCCGCCACGTCAAAGCTGCTGCGTGGTTGTGCTGATGACGCCACTGCCGCTGTTGCCCCTGTTGCCCCTGTTGCCACTTTTTTTGTCGCCACCTTCATTCCACCCCCTGCAGCACGGCAGCAAAAAGCGCCGCCTGTTGCTGCCAGGTCGGCAGTTGCTGCCCGGCGGCCTTCGCACCTGCGGCCAGCCGCGAACGCAGCGCCGGGTCTGACACCAGCATTTGCAACGCTGCTTGCAAGGCCGGTACGTCGCCTGTGGGCACCTGCAAGCCGGCTTGCGGCGGCAAGGTCTGCGCCAGCGCACCGGCACGGCTGGCCAGCACCGGCAGGCCAGCAGCCAGCGCTTCTGCCACGGCCATTCCGTAGCCTTCATGCCAAGACGGCATCACCAGCAGGTCGGCGGCTGCGTAATGCGCTTGCAGCGCGGCAGGGCTGACTTCGCCATGCCACTGCACACGCCCACGCAGACGGGGCTGCTGGCTTTGGGCCAGCACTGCGGCAGCCGTTGCGGTGTCTCGCGTCATGCTGCCTACGCAGTGCAGCGTCCAGTTCAGCGTGCTCAGACCCGCCAGGGCATCCAACAGCAACCCGTGGCCCTTGCGCGGCGTGACGGTGGCCACGCACAGCAGTTGCACCGGGCGCTCGGAATCGGTTGGCTTGTCTACACCGCCACCCCCGCTGGCCGCGCTTGAAGTCGAAAACCCCAGATGACGCTCGGTTCCAGGCTCGACAACCGCCACGCGCGACAGCGCAACCCCCATCGCCACCACATCTTGCTGTGTGCTGGCACTGGTGACGATGGTCTGCCGCGCCAGCGCGAGGGCTTGCGTTTCGCTGTGCAGCAATTGTGCTTTCTGCACTGCACCCAACCCTGTTTCCATGTGCAAAGGGTGGTGCAGCAACGCCACCCAGCGCAGCCGCTGTGCATGTGCTGCCACGACCTCAGCCAGCACGCCGAAGGCCAGGCCGTCTGCCACCACCAGCGTGTCGTCTGCCAGCGCGCCGATCTGCGCTGCTGCACGTGCCAACGACGCTGTGTCGGGCGCAGGCCAGTCGGCGTCGATGCGCAGCACCGTCACGTCCCAGCCGGACTCGCCCATGGCCTGGGCCATCGCGCGCAGGTAGCGGTAGCCGCCAGTGGGTGTGGCCCAGTCGCCGGGTATCAGCAGCGTGAACGAGCGTGGGTTACTCATCAGCGATGTTCAAACCGGCGGCAAGGCGCCCTCGTAGGCCGCCCAAGCCACATGCGATTCGTTCAGCGTCACGCGCATCCACGCCAACCCAGACTGGCGAGCAGCGGGCAACGCGTGCGGCCCCAATGCGCCATCGGCAATGCGTGCGGCAATGCGGTCGTAGATGACGCGCGCCATGAATTCCGTCGTGGTGTTTTGGCCGGCAAATTCCGGCAGTTCGTCGAGGTTGCGAAAGTTCAACGCCGCCAGTTCTTCCTTCAACACCTGCGTGGCCAGGCCGATGTCGACGACGATGCCGTCGGCGTCCAGCGCCGTGCGGCGCAGTTCCAGGTCGACGACGTAGGTGGCGCCATGCAGGCGTTGCGCTGGCCCGAAGACTTCACCGCGGAAGCTGTGGGCGATCATGAAATGGTCTCTGACGTTGACGGTGTACATCGCTGCTGTGTTCTGGGTTCGGGGTTGTGGGTCTCAGGTGTCAGCCTGGGGGTAGTCGATGCGGTGGCACAAGACGTCGGCATGGGCATGGCCCGCCAAGCCCGCCAGCACATCGGGCAATTCTGCAAAAGGTGCGGTGTGGGTGATCAGTATGTCCAGCGCGGGGTCGGTCAGCAGGCTCAAGGCCAACGCCAAGCGGCGGCGGTGGGTCCAACGTGCGCGCTGGGCATTGGCTACTGTGCCCACTTGCGAGCTTTTCAGCACCAAACGGCGGGAATGGAATGCCTGGCCCAGTGGCACCGACACGTTGCGGCTGCCGTACCAACTGAGCTCTAGCACCGTGGCCTCGAAACCGGCCAATGCCAGCGCTGTGGCCAAACCTGCCGCTTGGCCGCTGGTGTGGATGACAAGGTCGGCGTCGGGCTGGGCAGCATCAGGCAACACAAACTGGGCGCCCAGCGCACGGGCTGGTGCGGCGCGTGCCGCTTGCGTGTCCACCACCTGCACCTGGCAGCCGGGCACGCGCGCAGCCAGCCAGGCCATCAGCAACCCCAGCGTGCCAGCGCCCACCACCACGACGCGGCTACCGACGCGCGGCGGCGCGTCCCACAGCGCATTGATCGCGGTTTCCAGCAGTGCTGCCAGCACCGCCCGCGCGGCGGGCACGCCTGGCGGCAGCGGCAGCACGGCATCAGCAGGGACCTGAAACAGCGTTTGGTGCGGATACAGGCAGAACACGGTGCGGCCCAACAGCGTAGGTGGCCCAGCTTCCACCACGCCCACATTCACATAGCCGTACTTCACCGGCCCGGGAAAGTCGCCAACCTGAAAGGGCGCGCGCATGCGTTCGAACTCGCTGGCAGGCACTTCGCCGCGCCAGACCAGGCTTTCAGTACCGCGACTGATGGCGCTGTGCAGGGTGCGTACGCGCACCTCGCCTTCAGCCAGCGGCGGCAGCACTTCGCTGCGCAACTCGGCGTGGCCGGGGGCCGCCACCCAGCAGGACTGTGCTGTGGGGCCGCTGGGGGGTGTTGAATGGTCGGGAGCAGTCAAAGTCAAAGCGCTTGATTTGGCGTGGGGGGCAGTTGGGGATAATCGGCGGCATTAGGGGGCAAGGCAGCTTGGGCGCGCAAGCTGGCGCAGTGAAACCCTGCGGATACACGCGCTGGCTGCGCTGATGTTACGGTTGACGCCATGAACCTGCATCGCCCCTTTGCTGCGCCAACCCAGGCCGGGCCGTGCACAGGCGCAGGCGCATTCCAGCCCGCATTGCGCCAATCTGAGCGCCGCGAATTGCTGGCTTTTGCTGTCGGCCTGCTGCTGCTGGCCCTTGTCGCCAGCGGGGCCGCTGGCCTGGGCGCTGACTACGTCGTCAAGGCCATGCTGCTGTACACCGCAGCGGCCACCCTGGCCTGGCGCGCGTCGCGCGGCGGCACGCACCCGTTCCCGCGTTGGGGGCCTGCCAACCGCGTCACCACGCTGCGCCTGATGCTGGTGGCGCTGCTGGCGGCGTTGATCGGAGAAAGCCTGCTGCACCCGCCGATGCAAGCCACACCGCTGACCTGGGGCATCGTCGTGCTGGCGACCGTGACCGCGCTGCTGGACGCAGTCGATGGCGCACTGGCGCGGCGCAGTGGTTTGAGCAGCGCCTTTGGCGGGCGTTTCGACATGGAAACCGATGCTGCGCTGATCCTGGTGCTGTGCGCTCTGGTCTGGCAAAGCGGCCAGGCCGGGGCTTGGATACTGGCCGCCGGGCTGATGCGCTACGCCTTCGTGGCTGCCGCCTGGCGCTGGACCTGGCTGGCGGCACCGCTGGCGCCCAGCCGTCGCCGCCAGACGGTGTGCGTGGTGCAGATCACGACCCTGATCGTCTGTCTGGGGCCGATCGTGCCGCAGCCGCTGGCCACAGCCTTGGCGGGGTGTAGCCTTGCTCTGCTTTGTTTGTCCTTTGCCGTGGATATTCGTCAGCTGGCGCAACAGCGCCGCCCCCTGCAAGGGGCATAACAAGGAGTGCTGAACATGCGTACCGAAACTGGCCAAACTCAAACCCAACCCCAACCAACACGCCGCACTGCGCTGTACCTTGGAGCTGCCTTGTTGACGGCATTCGCAGCGCCAGCGCTCGTGCAGGCGCAAGCAACCAGCCAAGGCGCACGCTACGAGCTCGACCCCGATCATCTGACGGTCGCTTTTTTGGTCGACCACATCGGCTACGCCAAAACCTTGGGCATGTTCCGCGCCGCGCGCGGCAGCTACAACTTCGATGAGGCCAGCAAGACGCTGACCGATGTGCGCATCGAAGTGCAGACCGACAGCGTGTTCAGCAACCAGCGCAAACGCGACGATCACCTGAAAGGCGCCGACTTTCTGAACAGCGCCCAGTTCCCGCGCATGGTGTTTACTGCCGCTACCGCCCAGCGAACGGGTGATCGAACTTTCGAGATCAAGGGTCAGTTGCAGTTGCTGGGCAAGACGCTGCCGCTGACGCTGCTGGCCACGTGGAACAAGAGTGCCGAGTCCCCCATGGGCGGCATCGGGCGCAAGCCTTATGTGATGGGCGTGTCAGCACGCGGCAGCTTCAAGCGCAGCAGTTTCGGCATGAACTACGCCGTGGCCAATGGCTGGGTCGGCGACAAAGTGGACTTGATCATCGAGTTCGAGGCCATTCGCCGGTGACGCCCGCCAGGGCCTGGGCCCTGGGCACCGTGGGCACCCTGACCGCTTTGGCGCCGGGCTGGTGGCTGTGTACGGATACGCGGGATCGTCGATGGGGCGATGCTGCGCGAGGTGCTGGCCGCGGTGCGATGATTAACCTGCCGAGTGGCACGCGGATCTGGATCGCCTGCGGGGTGACGGATCTGCGCAACGGCTTCGATGGCCTGGCGGGATTGATCCAGACGCAGCTGAGCGAGGATCCGTTCTCGGGCCAGTTGTTTGTGTTTCGCGGCCGGCGCATCGATCGCTGAACGGCGCCGACCGAGGACGACTCTGGGCCGGCGCTATGGCAGAACGCGCAGAGAGCGAACGCGTGAGAAATCGCGGTCGCGCGTGACCAATGCGTAGGCGTTGATTGCGATCGCGCTGGCAGCCTGCACCGCATCGGGAAGCTTGAGCCGCAGCGATGCGCGAAGGCGGGCCGCGCTGGTGGCGATGTCCGCCGTCAACTCGACGATCTGCCAGGACTCGAGGATGGCGCGATAGCGCTCGGTCAGTGCTTCATCACCGTCCCGAAGCGGACCCGTCAGGACCTCTGCGAGGGTGATGGTCGTCACCGCAAATCGGACGCGCCCCTCAGCGTGAGCAATGAAGAGGGGCTTGAAAAGGGCCGAAAGCCGAGGGTGGCTCTCGAGAAAATAGATGATCGGCGCTGAATCCAGAAGCAGCAGCGCATTCTCGGGGATCTCTTTGAGATTCAGCGATCCCACTCGTCGCGCAATTTTTCGAGTGTGCGTCGACTGTTCTTGCCCCACAGTCGCCGACCTGATCCTTCCAGCGAGAGAATCGACTGCTGGTTGCGCCGGCCGCGGTACTGCTCGAGAGGGACCAAAGCCGCTACCGGCCGCCCCCGTCGGGTGATGATGGTCGCGGAGCCGCCTTCTGCCGCCTCGATGAGGCTGGGTAGTTCATTGCGGGCTTCTTCCGAGCCGCGATGGACGACTTTGTTCACGATCATGACCTCAGATACAAACTGTACAGACCGTACAGCACGATTTCAAGCGGCGGAAGCCATCGGCAAGCGGCCACCGATAGCGTGACCGTGTTTGCCGTCTGATTCGGGGCTCTCGGGCCCGTGCTGCATGACCCGAGGTCGCAGCCTGGGAAAAGGCCAGCAATAGTTGAGGATTACCCAAGCCCGACGATGAACAACTGCGAATAGGCCTTTATTTATGGGTCATCAGGAAACCGAGTGGGTCGAAATTGACGTTTTTCGATCAGAGCCTGGGCAGCATGCAGGTGAGTACCTTCAGCCGAAGGTATTCCTCGTCGCGCAAACCGTAGGCACGGCGTTGAAGCACGCGGATCTTGTTGTTCAATCCTTCGACGAAGCCGAGGGAGGCTTTGTTCTCGGGTCGGCAGTAGGCGGCGAGACCATCCCAGTGACGCTCGATCATGGCGGCGAAGCGCTCGTACGGCGCGAGCCGTTGCCATTTGAGCTGGGCGCGCCAGTTGTCGAAGAACTTTCGTGCCCAGGCCTCGCTCGAGTAGTCCCACAGTTGTCCGAAGGACTCTTTCAGCACGTAGGCGGTGTTGAGCCGCTTGTTGGCGGCGAGCAGCAGCTTGAGGTTCTCGCGAGCTGGACCTTTGAGGTTTTGCGGGTGAGAGAGCAACGCGTACTTCTGCCCCTTGATGAACGCTCTGGATCTGCCATCGAGCCGGGCGTACTCGTGCTTGCGGACCTTGTCGAGCGCCTCTCCGAGATGACGCATGACGTGGAACTTGTCGAACAGGATCGCCGCCTGCGGCGCATGCCCGGTGGTCGAGGTTCGAAACGGCCTCCACATGTCCATGACGGCCAGGCGGATCCTGCGAGCCTTCCTTTTCCCCGAGAAATCGAAAGAACTCGTCCATGCTGGCTTCCGAGCGATCCTTGCCGTCGAACCAGATGGGTCGACGACGTTCGAGATCGCTGACCACGATCCGAGACGTATGGCCCTTGCGGATCGAGATCTCGTCGATGCCGATCGCCTTCGGTCCAGGCGTGCCGGCGCGCTTCAGCTGCGCCCGCATGTACTGCTTGTCGAGTTCCTTGACCGTGTCCCAGTCGAGGGCAAGTTCCATCGCCACGTCCTTGATCGTCTGCGAGCGGCAGCGCCGTCCGACGTCGGTCGCAAAGCGACGGGTATAGAAAGGGTTGCTCGCGAGCCAATCGAGCCCTTCGCGCTTCACGAAGCCGCAGCGGCGACAATCGAGCCGCCGAACGTCGAACTGCAGATAGATCCGAAACGGACCACTGGCAAGGTCCCGGATCCGGCGTTTCCGGCGGTCGTACCAACCACGCTGGATCCGTCCGCAGCCGCCGCAGGTCGTTTTTTTGACCGCCGCCGCAGCACGATGACTCGCGCTCGCGGATCGCCGAACACGCCACGGGTCGTGGGCTCAGGGCGACAGCCCGGAAACGCGTACGCGTCCCACAGCTGTCGGGGTCTCGATGTCTTGGCCATCCGCAAATGATGCCAAATCTGACGACCTCATGGTGCAGCGAAAACCCCGAGAAACAAAGCCTCAAACGGCCGCTCAGGCCCCTAAAGCGCCCACTCGATTACCGGAAGACCCCTTTTTGAATTCGATCACCGAGAGTGTGAACGGTGGGACCGTGTTTCCGGCGCAGGTGAAGCTGACGGTGTCGCCCGGACTGGCAAAGAGGTTGCCGCCGTCCTCGGCCTCGAGCAGCACGCGACCATTATCGACCTTCACAACGATTGGAAATGTCAGCAGCGGGCGAGCTGGTGATTTCTTCTTTGCTGCCTTCTTCTTGATTGCCATGTCCTGTATCCCTGTACGGACGATTGCTATTAACGCGCAACGCTCTCAAAGCTACGCCAGTGGCGGCCGCGTGTTCAAGGGTTGGTGCAGCAGCGAACGGGTCGGCCATCGGTCGATGGGGACCGGTGGCCGATACGTCGTTCGTGACTTGTCAACGGAGTGCAATCAGCAGCGGCCGGACCGTGTCGGCTGCGTGAGCGTCGGCGTGCGGGTGCGCTTTACCGGTTGGCAGCGGCCGGCTGATGCGCGGGTGCGCGTGGTCTTGATCGTCGTTTGATTGTTGAGCCAGGCTTCGAGCCGACGCCATTCGGCGTCGGTCAGGTCGGTGAGGCGTTCGCCGCGGCGGCCGTGGGTCATGCGCAGGCCGAAGCTAGCGGGCAGCGGTGGACCGTTGGCGCCGAAGCGCCAGGCGGGCTTGAAGGCGAGCACCAAATGTCCGTTCAGGTCGCGTTGTGCGGCTTCGGGACCGTGAACCGGATTTTCCATCCACATCAGTCCGCCGCCTTCGGTCGGGCGATAGAAGTTGTCGGCCGTCGGTGAGCGGTCAGCTTTCTTCGTCTGGAAGCGTGCGTCGTTCCAGTAGGCGGCGAAGGTCATCTTCTCTTTTACGAGGCCGGCCCAGACGACGGTGTGTGGCTCGTAGGGATTGATCTTCTGTCCTGCGAACGCAAGCACGAGTTCGCTGATGTTGGCTTTACGGCGGATGCGCGGCTTGCAGACCGCGAGTGCGACCATCGGTGCGTCGTAGTTTGGGGCGGCACCTGAATTCACGGCAATTACGTACGTGTGGACTAGCATCTCAGCTCTCAGCGTCGAGGATCTCGGTCAGCCAGTCGAGTGCATCTTTGCGTTCGCCGATGTCGGCGATGAATTCCTGGCCACGGGCGGCGGCGCGCAGCTGATGGCCCGCTCTTTAGCGTTCGGGCGGATGGTAGGTGAGTCCGGTGCCGCCGTGCAGGGGGTCTAGCCAAGCGGGTGCGGTCCAGGTCGAGGGCTGTGGGCTGCCGGCCTTGGTCAGTCGCACGCCGGTCTTCATCAGTCCGCAGCCGGGCAGGCTTTGCGACAGTCCGGGCAACGCGAGTGTGTCGCGTGCCAGATAGACCGTATTGTTTGCGCTCCAGCCGGTGGCGAGGTGCGGGTGGGAGGCGAGCCAGGGGTGGGCGGCAAGTGCTGCGGTCGGGTCGGTGCCGACGTGGACAATCTCGTCGATCTGCAGCCAGCCGAAGAGGCGGTGTTCGGCGTGACCGGTGAATTGCCAACGTCGCGATTTATTTTTCGTGACCGGTTGGAACAGACCCCAGAACAGAAAGAGGTCGCCGGGCGCAATGCGGTTGTTCGCGAGGTGGCTCTGCGCGGCGCTCACCTGCCCGAGTGCGCCGCGCCAGCCGGGTGGGCGCGGCAACGTGCGTGCTTCGAGGTCCGGGTCGAGGTGGCACGGATGATCGGCCGTCAGTTTGCCGCGCGTCAGATCGGTGACGAGTTGCGCGAGCTCAATGTCGTGAGCGCTGGCGAGATCGCGGTTCGCGGGCGATGGCGTGTAGGCCTCGCCTTGATCGACGAGTGCGACCAGGTCACTTTGCATGCGGCGAATATCTTCGAGCAGTCGCAATGGATCCAGCTGCGAGCTGCTCTGGCTGAGCTTGACCTTGATTTCCGCCGGGATCGCATCCGAGGCCAGGAGGCGCTGGCAAGGCGTTTGCCGGGGATGGTAGCGTTTGCGAATGTGCGCACCGACTCGAATCTTTGCCGCAAGTTTGAAGGAAGGCTGAAAGAAGTTGACGAACAGTCTCGATGCGGAATAGAGCCGAGAGAGCGCCTCCGCGGCCGGCCATCCCTCGAGCCGCCGATAGCCGACGAGTCGACGCACCACAGCGCCGTTTTTTTGTTCGACCCAGGCCTGGTCGTTCTTGCGATAGGGTCGTGAGTGGGTGAACTCAATGTTGCGCTCGTGGCAATATTCGATCAGCCTGTCGTTGAGAAACTCGCTCCCGTTGTCGGTGTCCAGCGCGCGCCGCGGAAACGGCATCAACGGCCGCAGCGCCTCGATCGCTTCGGTCACCTGCGCGCACCCACGCACGGGCAGCGGCACACACTCGGTCCAGCCGCTGGCGATGTCGGTCAATGTCAATGTGTGCACAAAGCGGCCCGCCACCGTATCGCCGCATCGAGATGTAGATGGCCATGGGCTTCCAGCGCAGGGACCAGCAACGGGAAAGCCGCCTTCAGTCGCTTCCCGCCGCTATCGGTGGCCGGCAAGCGACGGCGGCGTCCGTTCAGCACAGTGATCGCGTACTTGCGATGGTAGCCACTGAGGCGCACCAGCTCCTCGAGCAGCATCTTGCGCTCCTCGCCGGCACTCTATCTGATACCGCTCGCGCAATACCCGCACCAGCTCGCGTCGTACCGCACCCGCAATCTTGCTCATGGTTGCCTGCATCTCCTGCCGCCAATCGGTAAGGAACTTTATGAGGCAACGACCCCCGGCGGGTCCGATAGTTTCTGAGGCAATGCGCCGGCATTTCTAATTGTCGTCAACCAGCGCGAGTCCATGCGACGTGCCCAGAATGGCCTATCCACCTGGGTGATCCGTCATCTGCGCGATCGGCAATTGCCGGAGTCTGATCAGAGCCGGCGAGTCCGGCGGGTGGGGGCAGCGATCGCGTTGAACAGCCCTGAAGACACTGCGCACGGTCTGCCGGTCGAGGGTGAAGCCTTGCTGCCTTTTCTGTTGGCGACGCTCAAACTCACCGCAGTCGGCACATCCACCGGTGTCGTGATCCCTGAGATGCTGACGCACATGCGCGTGGAACGGGGTGACACTCTGCATGTGGTCGAGACCCCGGAAGGGTATCTGCTTACGCCGTTCGACCCTGCTGTAGAGGCGCAGCTCAAAGCCGGACGCGAGTTCATGAAGGAGTACCGCGACAGTTTCAAAGTCCTCGCGAAGTAAGCGAAGTGCCGGTCTGGATCGACAAGCGTGCTTTGATGCTTCTTCACACGGAAACTCTGGCGCAGTTCGGTGGCGTCAGCGGTCTGCGCGACGAGAGCCTGCTGGAGTCGGCTTACGGGTTTGGCCTCGCGCGCAAACATCCTTTCGTCGACGGCAACAAGCGGATGGCGTTCCTGGCCGTCGGCGTGTTTCTGGCAATAAACGCACATCGTTTGTCGACGACGCCGGTCGATGCCATCGACGCGATGCTCGCGCTGGCCGCGGGAAGCATGGACGAAGTGCAGTTCGGCGACTGGATCAAGCGGCATTTGGTTGCTGCTCCGTGAGCGGGACGCTTACGATTTGGTAGCCGCGAGGCTTGCGGTGAGTACACGCGACGTCGTTCTGCGCGCATGCTTCCTGTTGAGAACGGTTGCGCGTACCGTTACCCGCTGAATTGCGCGCCGCTGCAGGACGGCCATAGTCGTGCCGTCGTTGCGCCTTGGCCTAGTTTGGCGGCGGTGTCTGGCGTTCCGTGGAACGTGCACGTCATCGCCAGCCTTGCCGCCACTTCTGGTATTCGGCTGGTCGCAGTCGGTAGCGCGCGATGTTGCCTTCGTGCAGGCTCATGATCTCGGTCTCCACGACTTCAACAAATCGTGCCTGGTTGGCTGGGGGTACTTGCTCCGCGGCGCGTTGACGCGCGAGTGCCGTCGCAGCTTGCTTGTCCATTCCGTCCCGCACCACCGCCGCAATCAACTCTGCAACCAGCGTCCGGTGGCTCAAGCGGAGCGGGTCGGGTTCTCCCAGCGACTGGCGCACCGCCGAGTACCGCGCGCTCGAGCGCTCGTAGGCCCAGACGAAAACGTCGCGCAACAACTCGACGCGATTTAGCTCATAGACGCCCAGCACGCCATCGATGTAGGCGCGCTCCGGGACGTCCACGAAGGACAGGGGGCACAGGTTTCCGCGGATCATCGGGATATTTGCTGCAAGCCGGGATACCCGCTTGTTGACGTCCTCGAAGGCCTGCAGGTACGGGAGGTGCACGAGGGCGAAGAAGGCCTGCTCGTAAGGGTCGGTTATCTTGGCCGCTGTATTCAGAACGAGCTCGAAGCACTCGTCGATGAGCTGCGGTACCTCGAGTGGATGGTAGACCGTCCTGTCGATGCCCACCGCGATACGCCTCAGGCGGCCGCCGGCCTGCGGATCGGCAAGCAGGTTGTCCGCAAGCAGAGCGTGCAGGTTTAGGAGGGTGTACCGGTTGAAACTGATTTCGTCGGCCCGGTCGACCAGCAGCTCAATGGCTGCTTTGTGGTTCAGGATCATCTGCGCTTCGCGCGCATTCTTCCCCTCGGCGGCTTCGCCCAATTCGAGCAGGCGCTCGGTCTCCAGCAGGGAGTAGGTGTTGCCTTCCAGGCGGCTGGAGTTCCAGGACAGGTCGATGAGCAGCCGGCTATAGATTGTCCGGGCATAGGTTCCCGCCGCACGCTGGCCATCGCGCGGGCGACCCACTTCGAGTAGACGCTGGCGCGTTTTCGCCGGCAGGTAATAGGTTTCATTGGGTCGGTAATCATCCAAGAACGCGCGCTGGTAGCCGACTGGCCGCCGGTCTTGGATTGGTGCCCGGACCGACTGTTTGATCGCTTCTGCCTCGGGCGAAATGGGTACGTACGCCTCACCGCGCGCCTCGACGGTCGCGCTAACCCGCAGACTTGCCGTGCCGGTGATAGTGACGGGCGCACGATAGCGACGCCCCTTGCCCGTTCCTTCGGCGATCAGCCGCTGCTTCTGGACCAGCAGGGCGAGGCGACGCTGCAGCATTCGCGACGGCATCCCGTATGGCAACCCCGCGCGGATGGTGCTGACCGGCACGCCCGCAGGATGCGCCATAACGACAGCCAGGATGGCGTCAAGCTCTTGATCGGGGATCTGCTTCGGCATGCGGTGAATTATATGTCGCTAAAAGGACTTATGCGACATATAAAGCGATTTATATGACGCGTAATTGTTTTTGCGTCGTATAAAGGGCTTTTGAAGTCGTGAATGCACCTTCAAGCACCGCTGGGAATTCGGCAACGAACCCCGTGAAGCTTGACCGAAAGCCTAGCCGAGCTGGCTACACATCGCGCTCCCAAGGTCGCCCTAAACCTGCGGGTGGCCGCTCCTCAGAATGTTTGCTCGAGTTCGGCGTCAACCGGGTGGTTAATGAATTGACTGGAGTTGGCCCGCTTTCATGGACGGGTCGTTGTTTACTTGCCGAATCAGCGCCTGATTCCGGTCCAATCAGGTACACAATCGGTTGTTTATTCCGGTCTAAACCGGTATATAAACCGGCATGCTTCCTGTTGAGTCGATCCAGATAACTCCCCAGCTCCTGGCACTGCTGTCCGAGCTGGATGAATTCAAGGGCGCTTGGCGAGCGCTGGGTACCCTCGCGCCAGACCGACTGCGCGCACTGCAGCGCATTGCGACCATCGAGAGTATTGGTTCGTCCACCCGGATTGAAGGCAGCAGATTGACAGACCGCGAAGTGGAGCGGCTGCTCGGGCAGATTGATATCCAGGCGTTTGCCACACGGGACGAGCAAGAAGTGTTGGGCTATGCCGAGGTCATGGAGACAGTGTTCCAGTCATGGGCGGACATTCGCTTGAACGAGAACCATGTCAAGCAGCTGCACCGCGACCTGCTTTGCCGCAGCAACAAGGACGAACGCCACCGAGGTGAGTACAAGTCTCTGCCCAACGATGTCGGTGCGTTCGATGAAGCCGGCAACATGATCGGTGTCGTGTTTGAGACGGCGACTCCGTTCGACACCCCACATCGAATGGCGGAGATCTTTGCCTGGCTCGAAGAGGCTCGGGCAAGCAAGCAGCTTCATCCTTTGTTGATTGTGGCTGTCTTTGTTGTGGTGTTTCTGGCAATCCATCCCTTCCAGGATGGCAATGGCCGTCTGAGCCGGATACTGACTACCTTGCTTTTGCTTCAGGCGGGGTACGTTTATGTGCCCTACAGCTCACTTGAGCACATCATCGAAAGCAGCAAGGACGCTTACTATCTCGCGCTACGCCAAACTCAGGGAACGCTCGGCAGCAGTACGCCCGATTGGCAACCATGGCTACTCTACTTTCTGCGCGCGATGCAGCGGCAGAAACGGAATCTCGCCGAGAAAGTCGAGCGGGAGCGGTCGGCCGTTGCGCTCACCGAACTCGCATCGAATATTCTCGACTATGCTCGGGAGCAGGGTCGCGTCACCACGCGGGACATGGTTCGGGCGTACGGTGCTAGTCCCAATACGCTCAAGTCCACATTCCGCGGCCTGGTCGAGAAGGGGCTGCTTGCGCGTCACGGTGGGGGTCGATCGACCTGGTATGCATTGCCGTAGAAGCGCTTTGTGGCCAATCAGGAGGCTTGTCATGGCTAGCTTGTTCACCGGCGTGCAACGTTGACGAACCCGACTTACCGGGTAAATCCGTGTGGTCTGTGTTGTACGCCGAACGCTCAAAACTCTGGCTAATGTTCCACGCTGACTAACACGGGTGCCCGTGGATGAACCGCTGATCGCGGAAGTCTATGTCCAGAATCAGGACATTGGCTTTGTGCGTCGCGGGCAGACGGCGCGCGTGAAGCTGGAGGCGTATCCGTTCACCAAGTACAGCATGCTCGAAGGGACCGTCGTGACCTTGTCCGCGGATGCGGCCGTACTGGGACGCGAACGCAATGAATCCGACAGTGAGCTCAATGACAGTAGTAGTGGAGCCTCGCCGTTCAAGGCGCGCTTGGAGCTTCAGCAACAATCTCTGGTGTGGAACTGTACCAAGTTGCCCATTGCAGCCGGCATGCGTGTGCAGGCGGAGATCAGACAAGGAGAGCGAACCCTGATCGAGTACTTGTTGTCACCCGTGCGACGGGTGGCCAGTGAAGCGGGGGTGGAGCGATGAATAGCCCCGATCGAAGACGGTTCATTGGTCGACTCGCCTCGCTCGGCGGCTTCGCCGCGCTTGGCACAACGACCGGCTGTCACCGATGGGGTCTCGGGAGCCTCGAGTGGACCGAGACGGTGACGCTGAGCTCGGGCGAGCAGATCGAGATCGAGCGCGATGTGGCGTACTCGCATCCGAAATACCTGGGTGGCGGTTTTGGCACGGCTCGCAAGTGGCGCAAGGCGATCCTTCGCTCGACCGCCAAGCCGCCACTCTTTCCGAAGTGGGATGCACCACTGTTTGCGATCTATCTCGATCGTGATGCGAGAGGTGTGTGGTGGTTGATCGGTGCCAGCGACAGCGCATCATTCTGGCTTCGAAACGCCGAGCCTCCGACCGGACAGTGGGCCTTCTGCGTCAAGGGGGACCGCTGGGTGCTCGCGCCCGTGCCGGCTGACTACCTCGGCCGAAAGGCAAACCTGCTGGTCGAACTGCACCCGGACGATACGGACTGGAAGATCCGGCGGGAGATCGCGGCGCGCAAAGCGCGACCGAACCCGCTGTACTTGCATGAGTCTTTCTGGACTGTGCTTAGGGAACGAACTGAAGTTTACGGAAAGCAATACGGACCTCGCATCTATCGTGAGCTATCTCCTTATCTCGGAGGACACACCATGACCGCCATCAATCCGCAGCTCGCTGTGCTCAGCTACCTGGCATATGCGAATTCTACGGCGAACAGATTATAGATCCCGAGTCCTTTGGTTGGGCGCGACAAATCGGCTTGGTGCCACCGGGCGGCGGGTCCGGCTTTGCCGCAGAAGTGTCCAAGAACGGCAACGACTACGTGATTGCGTTCCGTGGCACGAACTTCGACTTGGCGAACATTGCCGGCGCGGCAGTCGGTCTCGGCGACCTAGCGACCAGCATGGACGCGGTACGTGGTGCGCGAACCGAGCAACTGCGCAGAGCGATCGAGGTGGTGGCGCGAGTGCAGGCGTTCCCGAACGTCCGAACCATCACGCTCACGGGGCACTCTCTCGGCGGCGGTATCCCCAGCGTGATGTCGGTGTTCTTCAATCTACCGGCAGTGACGTTCGCGACCGGCCCGTAAGAGCTATCGGCGCGGAATCTGGTCAGTGACTCGATCAGTAGCGTGCTTGGCTATTTCTCGGTGCAGGATTATTACAATCACTACCTGCGCTACATTCAGACGCAAGGGTTGGGCGCACCGAGCGAGGGTTTCCTTCTGTACAGAAACGCGTTTGATGCGGGGCTTTCGAACGGTCGGACCATGTTCTTCGCGCGCGAACAGAACGTCGAGAATTTTTATGTTTCCGGTGAAGTTGTCTCAGAACTTCGATCCTCGTCGACCGCAATCATGGGTTCCGATACGCTCATTGATATGGGGCCCGGGTGGGCTGATGCCGCTCTCGTTGACGCCGAGTTAAGAGCAAAATTAATTGACCATTGTGGGACGCCCGGAGCGTCCACTTCTCTGCATTCATCGCGGCCTGTTGTCGGCGCTGGAATCGACCCTGCGTCGGGTAAAAATCTACACCTTGATTTCGCATACCAGAATCCCGGCGAAGTTGGGTGCCGGGTAATGTAGACGCGGACACGAAGTTGCTCGCTCGTGACGACAAATTAGTCTGCGAGAAAATTAGAACACGCCCTGTCGCACGAGACTCAGCGGTTCGCATCCGCCGACCCGATCGGCTAGCATCGTGTGCCCCGTGTAGCGCGCCGATATGGCTCGCACCACGGGAAAAAGGGCTCAGATTTCTGTAGAATTCACTTTATAAAGTAGTTCTATCTATCTGATAAATAACATATTGGTGCCCGGGAGAGGACTCGAACCTCCACGGTGTTACCCGCTAGCACCTGAAGCTAGTGCGTCTACCAATTCCGCCACCCGGGCATTCTGGGCAGGGCGGCGCAATCTACTCACGGGGTCGCAAGCTGTCAATGAAGAATAAGAAGTCCGGTCGTGCCGGAGGAGCCCGCCGCGGCAAGCGCCCGAATTCCGGAGCCAGCAAGCGTCAGGCGTCGGGGCGGGGCGCGGAGGCGCCTCAGACCCAGCGTAGCGACGCAGTGCAGCCCAAGGGCGAAGCCGAGGGCGTGGTCAGCGCACATCGCGCTGGCTACGGGTTCGTGCGCGTGCAGGGCATGACCGAGAGTGTCTTCCTGCCGCCCGGGCAGATGTCCGGCGTGTTGCACGGCGATCGGATCCGGCTCGAAATCAAGCGCGAACGCGATGGCCGCTACTCGGGTCGGGTGACGGATCTGGTCGAGCGCGGCACGAAAGCGTTGCTCGGCACGATCGAGTTCGAGGGGCGGGCGGCTTTCGTGAACTCTGCTGATCGCCGCATCGGGTTGCGCTGTCAGATCGCACCGGCCGATCTCAACGATGCGCGGCGCGGGGATTGGGTCATTGCGCGGATCACCACTTACCCGAAACCCGGAGTCGCGGGGCGTGCCGTCGTGGTCCGTAGGCTGGACCCGGACAACTCCGTCGAGATGGCAACCGAATCGGCGATCGCAAAAGTGGGTCTGCCGGTGGACTTTCCGCCGGCCGCACTCGTGGAGGCCGAGGCTTTCGGTGCGCGCGTGGCCGCAGCCGAGTCCGCGCGCCGGGTTGACCTGAGACCGCTGCCGCTGGTGACGATCGATGGCGCGGACGCGCGCGACTTCGACGATGCGGTCTATGCGGAGCGGCAGCCTGATGGCTTCCGGCTGATCGTCGCGATTGCCGACGTCAGCCATTATGTGCGCCCCGGAACGGCACTCGACGACGAAGCGCGCGAGCGGGGCACATCGGTCTATTTCCCGTCGCGTGTCATTCCAATGCTGCCGACGGCGCTGTCGAATCAGCTTTGCTCGCTAGAGCCTCATGTCGATCGGCTATGCATGGCCGCCGATATGCGGGTCTCGAAGCAGGGCGCGCTGCTGGAAGCGCGGTTCTACCCGGCGGTGATGCGCTCGGCCGCGCGACTCACGTATGACAAGGCCTATGCGGCGCTGTTCGAGGGCCATGCCGATGCGGTCCGTGAACTCGGTGATCTGCGCGAGCAGTTGCTGCCGCTGGTGGATCTGTACCGCGCGTTGGTCAAGGCGCGCGGTCGGCGGGGGGCGCTCGATTTCGATGCGCCGGAGCCGACATTCGATCTTGACGATCGGGGCCGCGTGCGGGCGGTGCATCGCTACTCGCGCAACGACGCGCACAAGCTGATCGAGGAATGCATGATCCTCGCCAACGTGGCGGTCGCACGCGAGCTGCAGGGCAGCAAGTCACCGACGTTGTTTCGTGTGCATGGTGAGCCGGATCCGGAAAAACTTGATCAATTGCTGGCGACGCTGAATGCACTGGGGGTCGCCGCCGAGATTCCGCAGAGCGTCACATCGCGCGCCTTGCGGCAGATTACGCATCGGCTTGGTTCTGCGCCGGAGCGTCCGTTCATCGAGTCGCTGGTCATCCGCTCGATGCCACAGGCCGTCTACCAGAGTGCCAACATTGGTCACTTCGGTCTGGCGCTGCAGCAGTACGCGCACTTCACGTCGCCGATCCGTCGTTATCCGGACCTGGTCGTGCATCGCACGCTCAAGGCAAGACTGGGAATCGCGCCACCTGCAGGCGTGGCCTATCGCACCGAGGAGCTTGGACCGATGGGCGAGGCGCTGACGCGACTCGAGAAGCGTGCCGACGAAGCGGATCGCTATGTCGATCAGTTCCTGAAGTGCAGCTACCTGCGTGAGCGCATCGGTCAAACCTTCGAAGGCCTGATCACATCTGTGGTCGACTTCGGCTGTTTTGTGCAGATTCTCGAGGTTTCGGCGGATGGCTTGCTGCACCTCGACGCGTTGCGTGACGATGAATACAAGCTCGACGACGGCGGTTACGCCTGGGTGGGCCAACGCTCGCGGCGCAAGCTGCAGCTTGGATCGAAGGTCAAGGTGATCGTCACGGGCGCCAATCCGATCGAGGGTCTCATCGACCTGACGCTTGCGGAACTCGAGTGAGCGGCACCGAGACGATCTACGGTCTGCATGCGGTCCGCGCACTGCTGCAGCGCCATCCGGAACGCGTGCTGTCGGTGCAGATTGCGGAGCGACGCGACGATCCGCGCGCAGCGCAGATCGAAGCTTTGGCCAAGCAGCATGGCGTAACCGTGAAGCGCATTGATGCGCGCACGCTGGCGCAGCGGCTTGGCGATGTCGCGCACCAGGGCGTGCTCGCGGAAGTCCGGTCGATGCCGCCCTGGGACGAGGCGCAGTTGCTGACCGCGGTCGCCGCCGCAACGCAGCCAATCGTACTCGCGCTCGATGGCGTGCAGGACCCGCACAACCTTGGCGCGTGTCTGCGCACGGCCGATGCCTGCGGTGTGCTGGCCGTGATCGTGCCACGCGACCGGGCGGCGCAACTCAACGCAACCGTACGTAAAGTCGCGGCGGGCGCGGCGGAGGCCGTGCCCGTGGTGCCAGTGACGAATCTGGCGCGGACGCTGAAGCTGCTGAAGGGCGCCGGGCTCTGGGTTATCGGTGCTGCCGGCGATGCGCCGCAGCTGGCGCGGGACGTCGACCTTGCTGGCGGGGTCGTGCTCGTGCTCGGCGCGGAGGGCGGCGGGTTGCGTCAGCTGACCCGCCAGTCCTGCGATCTGCTGGCACGCCTGCCGAGCCTCGGCACGGTTGAAAGCCTCAACGTCTCGGTGGCCGCCGGAATGCTGCTGTATGAAACCCTGCGGCAGCGCTCGGTTGCGCCCAAAGGGGCCATCGGCTAACCTTCGCGACCCTTGCCACACCTGCGCGCCTCGCGGGGTGGCTCATAGCCCCAAGGAGCAACAATGAGGCACTACGAGATCGTGTTTCTGGTCCATCCGGACCAGAGCGAGCAGGTTCCTGCCATGCTGGAGCGCTACCAGGGAATGATTTCCCAGGGCGGTGGCCAGATTCACCGCACCGAAGACTGGGGCCGTCGCCAGCTGGCCTTTCCCATCGCCAAGGTCCACAAGGCGCACTACGTGCTGCTGAATATCGAGTGCGGTCAAGCCACATTGACCGAGCTGACCGGGGCATTCCGCTTCAGCGATGCGGTGCTGCGGCATCTTGTCGTCAGAATGGATGAAGCAGTGACCGAGCCGTCGCCGATGGCGCGCGCCGATGAAGAAGAAGCCGGCGGCGAGCGTCGCGAGCGCCGCGAGCGCCCGGACTTCGACGATGACTCCGCCAGCGACAACGGGTGAAACAATCATGAGAGACGGAAGACAAAGTGGTGGTGGTGGTGGTGGCGGCGGTCAGGGCGGTGGACGCTTCACCCGCCGCAAGAAGTTCTGCCGCTTCACGGCCGATGACGTCAAGCAGATCGATTACAAGGATCTCGCCACGCTGAAGGCCTATGTGACCGAGACCGGCAAGATCGTGCCGAGTCGCATCACGGGCACGCGCTCGTTCTACCAGCGTCAGCTGGCCCAGGCTGTGCGCCGCGCGCGCTTCCTGTCGCTGCTGCCCTACACCGATCAGCATTGAGGACTTAAGCGTATGGACGTCATCCTCCTCCAGAAGGTTGCGAACCTCGGCAGCATCGGCGACAAGGTCAGCGTGCGTTCCGGCTACGCGCGGAATTTCCTGCTGCCGAAGGGCAAGGCGACACTCGCCACGGCCGCCAACACTGCGCAGTTCGAGGCGCGTCGGGCCGAGCTCGAGAAGCTGGCCGGCGACGATCTGGCTGCCGCGCAAACGCGGGCTGAAGCCTTGAAGGAACTCAAGCTCGTGATTGCCGCCAAGGCGGGCAGTGAAGGCAAGCTGTTCGGCTCTGTCGGCACGCCGGATGTTGCCGAAGCGCTGTCTGCTCAGGGCCTCAAGGTGGCACGCAGCGAGCTGCGTCTGCCGTCTGGCCCGATCCGCATGACAGGCGAGCACCTGGTGACTGTGCACCTGCATGCGGATATCGATGTCGAACTGACCGTGACTGTCGTCGCGGCAGAGTGAGCCGCAGCGACGAACTTCGTACTCCACCGCATTCCGTCGAGGCCGAGCAGTCGGTCCTCGGCGGACTGCTCCTCGATGCCACGGCCTGGGACAACGTCGCCGACGTGGTCCGCGCCGAGGACTTCTACCGCCCCGATCACGCGCTGATCTTCGAGGCCATTGGTCAGCTGGCCGCCGCCGGTAAACCCTGCGATGTCGTGACCGTCAGCGAGCAGCTTGAGCGGCATGCGAGACTGGCCGATGCGGGTGGGCTGGCCTACCTCGGGACGCTCGCGCGCGACACGCCTGGTGCGGCCAACGTGCGTGCCTACGGTGAAATCGTTCGCGAGCGCTCGCTGCTGCGCAAGCTTGCGAGCACCGGCAGCAACATCACGAGCTCGGTGTTCAGCAACTCGGGCGAATCAGCGCGCGATCTGGTGGACCGTGCCGAAAGCCAGATCTTCGAGATCGCCGAGATGGGCGTGCGTGGCCGGCTGGAAGGTGCGGTGTCGATCCAGACGCTGATGCCTGCCTTGATCGATCAGATCGACGAATGGCATGCCAATCCGGGTGGCCTGCGTGGCCTGCCGACAGGCTTCGATTCTTTCGACAGCAAGACCGGTGGGCTGCGCCCGGGCGATCTCGTGGTCGTGGCCGGCCGACCGTCGATGGGCAAGACGACGCTGGCGGTCAATATGGCGGAGTACGCAGCCCTGAAGGCCGATGTGAAAGCCTCGGTGGTGATCTTCTCGATGGAGATGCCTTCCGAACAGCTGATGACTCGCATGCTGGCGTCGGTCGGGCGGGTGTCGCTGGGCCACATCCGCAGCGGCCAGATTTCCGATGAGGACTGGCCGCGCATCAGTGGTGCTGCGGGTCAGCTCTCCGAGGCGCGGATCTTCATCGATGAAACGCCGGCGCTGACGCCGACTGAGTTGCGCGCGCGGGCTCGGCGCGTCAAGCGTGAGCACGGACTTGGGCTCGTGATCGTTGACTACCTGCAGCTGATGCAGGTGCCGGGCACCAAGGAGAACCGTGCTACGGAGATCGCCGAGATCTCGCGTGGTCTGAAGGCGCTCGCGAAGGAACTGGCTGTGCCGGTGATCGCGCTTTCGCAGCTCAATCGCGGCGTCGAGCAGCGCGCTGACAAGAAACCCGTCATGTCGGATCTGCGCGAGTCGGGCGCCATCGAGCAGGATGCCGACATGATCCTGCTGATCTACCGCGAAGAGGTCTACGACAAGAACACGACCAAGAAGGGCATGGCAGAGATCGACCTCGCCAAGCATCGCAACGGCGAGACCGGTACGTTCGTGCTGACCTTCCAGGGCCAGTACTCGCGCTTCGTGAATTATGCGCCGGACTCCTATGCCGAGGGCGTGCTGCGCTGAAGGCCAGACAATGAACCGCCCGCCGATTTGCGTGCGCATCAGTCGCGCAGCCTTGCATCACAACCTTGCGGTGATCCGGCGCACGGCGCCGCAGTCTAAAGTCATGGCCGTCATCAAGGCCAATGCCTACGGGCATGGCCTGATCGAAACCGCCCGCGCGCTGGCGGCTGCTGACGCGCTGGCGGTCGCGCGCCTCGATGAGGCCGTGATGCTGCGAGAGGCCGGCGTGCAATCGCCGCTCGTTTTGCTCGAAGGTGTCGCGACAGCGGAGCAGTTGACCGAAGCGGCAGCGCGGAATCTCGAACTTGTCGTGCATGATCCGTCCCAACTCGCGCTGCTGCAGGAATCGGCTTCGACAGCTGGCTTGGTCGTGTGGCTGAAGGCCGATACCGGCATGAACCGGCTGGGTTTTCGTGCCGAGGGTTTTCGCACCGCGCTGGCGCAGCTGCGCGCCATGCCCGCTCCGCCGCGCGAGATTCGTGCCCTGACCCATCTGGCGCGCGCCGAGGAAGTCGACGTTGACATGACGTCGCAGCAGATTTCCCGGTTTACGGCGCTGACGCACCAAGCTCGCATCCTCGTGACCAGCATTGGCAACTCCGCGGGCATCTTCGGTTGGGAAGCGGCGCGCAGTGCCTGGGTGCGACCGGGTCTGGCGCTGTATGGCGTCTCGCCGTTTGCCGCATCGAGACAGCGGCCTGATTTGCTTCCGGCCATGAGCTTCCTGACGACCGTGATTACCGTGCGTAAGGTTCCGCGCGGCGAAACCGTCGGCTATGGCGCCGCCTGGCGAGCGGAACGCGACAGTCGAATCGCGGTCCTGGCCGCTGGCTACGGCGATGGTGTGCCGAGATCATTGCCGAACGGCGCGCCGGTGTTGATCCATGCACAGCGCGTAGCGGTTGTTGGCCGAGTGTCGATGGACATGCTGGCGGTCGACGTCACCGATGCACCGGATGTCCGCGTCGGTGACGCGGCCGAACTATGGGGCACCGGCCTGCCGGTTGAAGAGGTCGCCGACTGGGCTGCGACGATTGCCTACGATCTGCTGTGCGGCGTGCGCGGCCGCGTGCCGCACTTGTACGACTGAAACAGCTAGGCGGCTGGCGAGTCGAAGAACCCCATCTTGACGCCGGCCAGCTGGATCACGTCGTTGTCCTTGAGGCGGTGTGCCTGCGGACCGATCGACGCGCCGTTGACCAGCGGAAAGTCGTTCTCGGTTTCGCTCTCCACATGCACGATGTAATAGCCGTCGTTGCGCCGCGTGATCGCCGCGACCTGCACACCGGGCCGCCCTAGGGTCGTGAGGGCCTTGGTGAGTTCGAGTTCGCGACCTGAGAACTGGCCCGAGATCACCTGCAATCGCCCTGGCTTCAGCGCCGTTTGTTTCGCCAGGTCGGGTCGCGCCGAGCTTTTCGCGGCGACCATATCGGCCTTGGCTTCGGCCTTGCGGATCATGTCGACCGGCCGCGCCGATGGCTGAATGACCATCGTTTTCTGGAACTCGTCCTGCTGTTCGTCGTCCTCGATGAAGCGCAACTGATGATGGCCGACGGTGACGATGTCGCCGTGCTGCATCGCGTGCTTCTTGATCAGCTTGCCGTTGACGTAGGTGCCATTGGTGCTGTTCAGATCCTCGAGAAACGAATCGTTGAGGATGTTGATGATGAGTGAGTGATGACCGCTGACGGCCGGGTTGTCGATCCGGATGTCATTGTCGGGGAGGCGGCCAATCGTGTACCGCTCCTTGTTCATGTTGTATTCGGCCAAAGTCTGACCGTCGAGGCTCAGGATGAGTCTAGCCATGCTTGTGCCTATTCAGCTGAACCAACGCAGCACCTTGTCGACCAGTCCCCGACGAGCTGGGAACTTTTCGACGATTCGTGCCAGCAGCACCGATATGTTGTCCCGGCCACCGTTGTCGTTGGCCAGTTGTATCAATTGTTTAGCGACCGAGTCCAGATTATCACCAAAGGTGTTGAGCGTTAAGAGGATGTCGCTGTCTTCGACCATATCAGACAGCCCATCCGAGCAAAGAACGTAGTGATCGCCCTTTTCGACGGCCTGCACCTGGATCTCCACCTCGACTACGGGCTCGACTCCAAGCGCCCGCGTGACATAGTTCTTGTTCGCGGCGCGCTGGGCTTCCTCGGGCGAGTAGAAGCCGCGGTCCACCAGTTCCTGCAGCAGCGAGTGGTCCATCGTGACCTGTTCGAAGCGGCCCAGCCGCGCGCGATACATCCGGGAGTCCCCGACATGCGCCGCAGTCACCAGGTTGTCGTGAAACAGCGCGGCGACCACGGTGGTGCCCATGCCTTCGCACTGCGGCTGGGTTTTGGCAGTCTGGAAGATGATCTTGTTGGCACGGACGATGGCATCGCGAAGGATGATGCTTGCGCGGGACAAGCCGCTCTGCGCATCCGTTGCGCTGAGGTTCTCGCGCTCGACCGCCTCCCGTACGAGGTTGGTGATGGTTTTCACGGCGATGCCGCTGGCTACCTCGCCGGCGTTGTAGCCGCCCATGCCGTCGGCCAGCACCATCAGGCCGATGTCCGAATCAAAGGCGATCGTGTCTTCGTTGTGCTCGCGCACTTTGCCGGTGTCGGTCTCGCCAACAATTCGCAGCTTGCCCCGCAGGCTCATCCCGCGCACTCAGCCGCGAAAGTGTGACGCAGTTCACATTCCTGTTCTGATGCGAGCGGGGGATCGGCCCGCTGACGGGCGTAGTCGAGGCTCGGCGAGGTCCCGCTGGCGCGATAGATCATGGGCTTTATTTAGGGTCTCTGCAGCCGCCTGCCCTCGGCTTGCGGCATAGCGTAACGTAACACTCCGGCGTTTTCAGTCCGAGTCGGCAGTCACAATTCGGCTTGGCTCCGCAGCTATCGCTGCGGCGGATGAATCAACCTCGCGTGCTAGCATCCAGCGCCTCGCGGGTGCGTCTCAGATGTCAAAGAATTCGATCGTATTCGTGTGCAGTGCGTGTGCGGGCGAGACCCTGAAGTGGCAGGGTCAGTGCCCGAACTGCGGCGAATGGAACTCGCTGACCCAGACGAGTGCGAAGAGCGCCTCGAAGCGGAGCGCTGCTCCCGTTGCGGCCGCAGCCACCAGATCCGCGGCCGGCGCGCCCGCTGCAACACGCCGCGGCACCGGCCAGGCGGAACTGGATCGGGTGCTCGGCGGAGGAATCGTGGCTGGCAGCGTCGTTCTGATCGGCGGCGATCCAGGGATCGGCAAGTCAACCCTGTTGCTGCAGATGGCCAGTCACCTGGCCGCCGACGCACCCGTGCTGTATGCCAGTGGTGAAGAGTCGCTGGAGCAGATCAGTCTGCGCGCCGGTCGCCTCGGCGTAAGCACGGGATCGCTCGAGATCGTCGCGGACACAGATCTGCCTGGGATCCTGCAAGCTGCACGCACAGTCAGCGCGCGGTTGCTGGTGATTGATTCCATCCAGACCGTGCAGCTGCCCGAACTCGCAGCGAGTGCCGGCGGAGTCTCGCAGCTGCGGGAGTGCTCCGCGGAGCTCGTGCGCTTCGCGAAGTCGACCGGCACCGCCGTCGTGCTCATTGGCCATGTGACCAAGGACGGCGCGATCGCCGGACCGCGGGTGCTCGAGCACCTCGTCGATGTCGTGCTGTACTTCGAGTCAGATCTCGGTTCGCGCTTTCGCGTCGTGCGCGCGACCAAGAACCGCTTCGGTGCGGCCGGTGAGCTGGCTTTTTTCGCGATGACCGAAGGCGGCTTGCGCGAAATCGCCAACCCTGCAGCGATCTTCCTGGCACGACCCGCGGTCGTTGCGGCGGGCAGTCTCGTGACCGTCGCGCGGGAAGGAACACGACCGTTGCTGGTCGAGCTGCAGGCGCTCGTGGATCCGATGCGTGGAGGCAATCCGCGGCGTGTCGCCCAGGGGCTCGATGCCGGGCGACTGGCGATGCTGCTTGCGGTGCTGAATCGCCATGCGGGCGTAGCGCTGCACGATCATGACGTGTTTGCCAATGTGGTCGGTGGCCTGCAGCTGGGCGAGACGGCGACGGATCTGCCGCTTTGCCTTGCGCTGGCATCGAGTCTGCGCGATCGGGCCCTGCCGCGCGATCTCGTGGTGTTCGGCGAAATCGGCCTGACCGGCGAAGTCCGGCCGGTGGCTTTCGGTGAAGAGCGGCTGCGTGAAGCGGCCAAGCAGGGATTCCGCGTAGGCCTCGTGCCGCGCGACAACCTGCCGCGCAAGGCGATCGAGGGCATCGAGGTGCGGGCCGTTGCCCGGCTTGCCGAGGCGCTAGATCAGTTCTGAGTCGGACTCTTCGGTCTTGTGGGTTGTGACCCGCGCGGCGCGGATGCTGTTGTCGGTGATCTGCAGAACTTCGAAGACGTGATTGCCGACCCGCAACACGGCACCCGCAGATGGAATGGTCTCAAGCTGCTCCAGCAACAGACCGTTCAGTGTCTTCGGCCCCGTCGTTGGCAGCTTCCAGCCGAGTGCGCGGTTGACGGCACGGATCGTCGTGCTGCCATTGATGATGTAGACGCCAGGGGCGTCTTCGTGAATATCCTTGTGCGCGACGGTGCCGGCATCGGTCGTGAAGTCCCCGACGATCTCCTCCAGCAGATCCTCCAGCGTGATCAGGCCCTGCACGTCACCGTACTCGTCGACGACGAAGCCGAATCGGCGCCGGTCACGTTGGAAGTTCAGCAGTTGAGTATTGAGTGGTGTGCCCTTGGGTACGAACGAAGCGCCGCGTTGGACGGCCAGTTCGCGCAGGGAATCACGGGTCAGGCGATTTCGCGCCAGTTCGTTGGCGATGCGCTTCATGTGCAGCACGCCAATCAGATTGTTGAGCTCGCCTTCATAGACAGGCAGCCGGGTGTGCTGGCTGTCGCGCAGACGCTCGAGCACGACACTCCAGTCTTCGGTGATGTCGATGCCGAAAACCTCGCTGCGCGGGATCATGATGTCGTCGACCGTGATGCGTTCCAGATCCAGAATGCTCATCAGCATCTGCTGGTGGCGACGCGGGATCAACGCACCGGCCTCGGCGACGACCGTGCGCAATTCCTCCTGGGTCAGCGCAGTTTGCTGGGTTTGCCGATCTACTGTGACGCCGACCAGGCGCAGCAGGCCGTTCGTGATCCGGTTGATGACCCAGACGAACGGATAGAGGCCCCACTCGAGCACCCGGTAGATCGGCACCGAGGCGAGCGCAATGGGCTGCGAGTACAGGGCGCCGGCCGTTTTCGGGCCGACCTCGCAGAAGATCAGCATCAACAGCGTCAGTAGCCCCGCGCCGACAGCAAGCCACTCGTCGTTCATGATGCGCAGCACGATCACCGCGACAAGGGTCGCTGCCAGATTGTTGGCAAGGTTGTTGCCAAGCAGCACGAGTCCGATCAGCTTGTCGGGCCGGCCGAGCAGACGCTCGGCAACGATGGCCCGACGATGGCCCTGGCGCGCCAGGGTCCGCAGCTGGTAGCGGTTCACGCTCATCAATGCGGTTTCGGTGCCTGAGAAAAACGCCGAGAGCGTCAGGCACAGGGCCAGCAGGCTAAAGAGAAGGGCGAGCGATAGTTCGTTCACGAATGGTCGGATCGTCTGCCGGATCGGGCAGACCTCGCGGGAATCATAGCAGTGCAGCGCGGCCTGTCCGCAATCGTCGATATAATCGGCGCTGTTTCGGTCGCCATCAGGGGAAATCTTGTTCGACAACCTGTCCCAGCGCCTGACGCGCACGGTCCAGAACCTGCGCGGCAAGGGGCGGATCACCGAGGACAACATCGGTGAGACGCTGCGCGAAGTGCGCATGGCGCTGCTCGAGGCGGACGTGGCGCTGCCGGTCGTCAAGACTTTCATTGATTCGGTCAAGCAGAAGGCCATCGGTGCCGAGGTTGCGACCAGCCTGAACCCCGGCCAGGTGTTCATCAGCATCATCCAGCGCGAACTGATCGAACTGATGGGCGGTGCGCGGGCCGGTTTCGAGCTCCGTGCCAAGCCACCGTTCGTGGTGCTGCTTGCCGGGCTGCAGGGTGCGGGCAAGACCACGACGGCGGCCAAGCTTGCCCGCTGGCTGATCGAATCGGGCCGCAAGCGCGTGCTGCTGGTCAGTACCGACGTGCGCCGCCCGGCGGCCATGCTGCAGCTGCAGCGCCTGGCGGAGCAGGTCGGAGCCGGCTTCTTCGATGCCGCGGGGTCGCAGGATCCGCCGGCGATTGCGGCCGCCGCACTTGCCAGCGCGCGCAGTGGCGTCTATGACGCCCTGATTGTCGATACGGCGGGGCGGTTGCATGTCGACGCCGAACTGATGCAGGAAGTGCGCGCGATCGAGGCACAGGTTGCTACCCACGAGCGTCTGTTCGTGGTCGATTCAATGGCCGGGCAGGATGCGGTCAACTCGGCGCGCGCCTTCTCGGAAGCGCTGGATCTGACCGGCGTGATCCTGACCAAGGCAGACGGCGACGCGCGCGGCGGTGTCGCGCTGTCGGTGCGCCAGGTCACGGGCAAGCCGATCGTGTTTGTCGGCGTCGGCGAGAAAGTCGACGCGCTGGAGCCGTTCGATCCGGAGCGGATGGCGGGGCGCATTCTCGGCATGGGCGATGTCGTCGCGCTGGTCGAACAGGTACAGGGCAACGTCAATGCAGCGGAGGCCGAGCGGCTCGCCCGCAAGGTGATCGGGGGCCAGGGCTTTGACCTCAACGATCTGCGCAGCCAGCTCCAGCAGCTGCAGAACATGGGTGGACTGGGCGCGCTGGTGGACAAGCTGCCAGCGCAGATGATGCGCGGCGCAGCCGTGCCGCAGCACGGCGATCGCGAGGTTCGGCGTCAGGTCGCCATCATCAATTCCATGACCCGGGTCGAGCGCCGCAAGCCGGGCGTGATCGACGGCTCAAGGCGCCGGCGCATTGCCGCCGGCGCCGGCGTGCAGGTTCAGGACGTCAACCGGCTGATGAAGCAGTTCCTCGAGATGCAGCGCATGATGAAAAAGATGAAGGGCGGCAAGCTGCGCCGGATGCTGGGCGGGCAGGGCCTGCTGCCGGGAGGCATGAAGGGCCTGCCGCCAGGCCGCTGAGCAGGGTCGCGCGCCATGCTTCCCTCAACTGGCTGATTTCTGTAGACTCCGCGCTCTTTTTTCACAGGTCTGGTGTCGTCCGCAGGGGCAGGCGATGCGGACTTACCGGTAAATACTATGGTAACGATCCGATTGACCCGTCGCGGCGCAAAGAATTCGCCGTTCTATCACGTTGTGGTGACCGACAGCCGCAAGCGCCAGGGCGGCCCGGCACTCGAACATGTCGGGTTTTTCAACCCCGTCGCACGCAAGAGCGAAGCGAAGCTCAAGCTCGATCTGCCGCGGATCGACTATTGGGTCGGTCAGGGCGCGCAGCAGTCCGACCGGGTCCGCACGCTGGTGGCGGGCTATCGCAAAGAGGCTGTCGCGGCCTGACGCCCGAGGCGGACTGGCTCGAACTCGGCCGGATCGGCCGACCTCACGGAGTCAGGGGCTGGTTCCATGTACAGTCTTTTGCTGACCCGCCGGAATCGCTGACGACGCTTCGGCCCTGGCGACTTGACGGCCCTGAGGAGCCCAGGGTTTTTGAGCGGATCGAAGCGCGGGTGCAGGGCAACGGTATCGTGGCCCGGATCGAGGGCATCGGCGATCGTGACCAGGCGGCCGAGCTCAACGGCAGGGCGATTGCGGTGCCGAGGGCAGCCTTGCCGCCCTTGGCCGCTGGAGAGTTTTATCGGGCCGATCTTTTCGGTTGGCGGGTGGTCAATCTGCAGGGTCAGGAGCTCGGCGTGCTGGATCACTTTGTCGATTCTCCAGCGCATGCACTGATGGTCGTGAGAGGTACCCGGGAGCGCTGGATTCCGGTCACGTCGCAGCACTTGCGACGCATCGTTGCGGCAGGGAGGCAGATCGAGGTCGACTGGCTGGCCGATGAGGATTGAAGTCGTCACGCTGTTTCCGTCGCTGATCGGTGAGGCTTTGCGGCATGGGGTGCTCGGGCGGGCGCAGGAGCGCGGCATGCTGGTCGTCGAGACCCAGGATCCGCGTTCATATGCGACGGATCCGCACCGGACGGTCGACGATCGACCCTACGGCGGCGGACCCGGGATGGTGGGCACTGCGCCGCCCTGGGCGGCCGCAATCGATGCCGCGCAGGTACGGCTGGCGAAGCACGGTGTACCTGCGGCGCGACGGCTGTATCTGAGCGCGCAGGGGCGCAGGTTCTGCCAGCAGGATGCCAACAGGCTGGGCGCTGAGGGCGGTTTTGTGCTGATTGCGGGCCGTTACGAGGGCCTGGATGAGCGGGTGGTGGCGGAGCTCGTCGACGAAGAGCTTTCGCTGGGCGACTTCGTGCTGTCCGGCGGCGAGTTTGCGGCGCTGGCGGTCATCGACGCGGTCGCGAGGCTGTTGCCTGGTGTGCTCGGCGATGAGCGCTCCAGCGTCGAGGAGTCATTCACCACCGGTCGTTTGGACTGGCCGCACTACACGCGGCCGGTACAATGGCGGGGTCGCGAGGTGCCCGAGGCCCTGCAGGGCGGCAACCACGCGCTCATCGCGCGTTGGAGATTGAAGGAAGCGATTGGGCGGACGTGGCTGCGTCGGCCCGATCTGATTGTCGAAAACGGGCTCTCCGAAGACGAGAGTCGATTGCTGAACGAATTTCTCGCCGAGCGAGAGGACCAGGAAAATGCCTAATCTGATTGCGGAAATTGACAAGGCGCGGATGACGCGCGAGCTGCCGGACTTCAAGCCCGGCGACACGGTGGTCGTCAACGTCAAGGTCGTCGAGGGCGAGCGCGAGCGTGTCCAGGCCTACGAGGGCGTGGTGATTGCACGCAGCAATCGGGGTCTGAATTCCTCGTTCACGGTGCGCAAGATCTCCCATGGCGAAGGCGTCGAGAGAACCTTCCCATCGCATAGCCCGGCAATCGCCGATGTCAGCGTCAAGCGTCGCGGCAACGTGCGGCGCGCCAAGCTGTACTACCTGCGCAAGCTGTCGGGCAAGGCAGCCAGGATCGAAGAAAAAGTCTGATGCGTGCGTTCTTTGGTGTGCTCTGGCGCGGTCTGGATGGACTGCGCCGGATCCTGCACCTGATCCTGCTGCTGGTGATCTTCGGATTCATTGTCGGTGCACTGAGTCCGTCGATCCCGAGCCTGCCGGCGAAAGCCGCGCTGGTCATCGCGCCGCAGGGCGAAATTGTCGAGCAGCTCTCTGGCGATCCAATCGATCGGGCCATTGCCGAGGCCCGCGGGCTCGGTGAATCCGAGACGCTGCTGCGCGACCTGACCGACTCGATCCGCAACGCGGCCACCGATGATCGTATCCAGGCGCTGGTACTGGATCTGGATGCGATGACCGGCGGCGGCCAGCCGACGCTCGATGAACTGGCGCGCGCCATCGATGAGTTTCGCAACAGTGACAAGAAGGTTATTGCGCACGGCATCGCCATGCTGCAAGGGCAGTACTACGTCGCTGCCCACGCTGACGAAATCTACCTCGATCCGTTCGGGCTGCTCGTGCTCGAGGGCTACGATCGCTACCGCACTTACTTCAGGGACGCGCTGGAGAAGATCGGCGTCGACATCAATCTGTTCCGCGTCGGCGCTTACAAGAGCGCCGCCGAGCCGTATGTCAGACAGGACATGTCGTCCGAGGATCGTGAAGAAAGCGTCGCTTATCTGACGTCCCTCTGGAGCAGCTACCAGGACGCGGTTGGCCGGGCGCGCGGGCTGCCAGCTGCGGACATCGCTCGTTATGCTGATACCTACCCCGATGCGGTCGTTGCTGCCAGCGGCGATGCGCCGTTGGTCGCACTCAATGCAAAGCTGATCACCGGTATTCTCGATGCGACGGCGGTCGGCCAGCGCGTCATCGAACTGGTTGGCGAGGACGAGACCACCGGTTCGTTCCAGCAGGTGTCGCTGAAGGATTATCGCCGGGTCATGCGGGCAACCGAGTCTCTGAAAACGGAGAGCGGTCCTCGGGTTGCGGTGCTGGTTGCGAGCGGTGAGATTCTCGATGGTCGACAGCCTGCCGGCATGATCGGGGGCGAGTCCACGGCGGAACTGGTTCGCAAGGCGCGCCTGGATGACGACATCAAGGCGCTGGTGCTGCGGATCGACAGCCCCGGCGGCAGCGTCATCGCCTCGGAGCAGATTTACCGTGAGGTCAAGGCGTTCCGCGAGTCTGGCAGACCCGTGGTGGTCTCGATGGGAGATCTGGCGGCCTCGGGAGGCTATTACATCGCGGCCCCTGCGGATCAGATCTGGGCGAGCCCGGCAACCTTGACGGGGTCGATCGGAATCTTCGGCGTCTTCCCGACTGTCAATCGCGGTCTCGACAAGCTCGGTATCGCGGTCGATGGCGTCGGCACGACGCCGCTATCCGGCGAGTTTCGGCTCGATCGGCCGCTGGGCCCGGCGGCCAGCAAGTTGTTCCAGGCAACGATCGAACGCGGCTACGTCGAGTTTCTGGGTCGCGTTGCCGACGGACGAGAGCGTCCTGCGGAAGAGCTTGACGCAGTGGCCCAGGGCCGCGTCTGGGCGGGTGTCGATGCGAAGCGCGTGGGTCTGGTCGACGAACTGGGCAGCTTCAAGCAAGCCGTCGACGCGGCCGCCAGGCTTGCAGGGCTCGACGACCAGGACTACATGCTCGACTACATCGAGCCCGAGATGTCCTGGACGCAGGAATTGCTGACCTCGATCGAAGTCCGTCTGCTGAGCAGCGTCGCCCGACTGGTGCCTGCGACAGCAGGACTCTGGTCAGTGGCGGGGATCATTTCTCCGGCCACGACGCCCTTGCAGCGCGAGCTGGCGCGCTGGCAGCGTTTGAAGGCGCCGAATCATCTCTACGCCTACTGCTTCTGCGGCATCGAGTAGCGTCGTCAGGATCCCCAGTCGAGGATGACCTTGCCCGACTGGCCTGAGGCCATCGTCTCGAAGCCCTGCTGAAAGTCATCGATGCCGAAACGGTGCGTGATGACTGGCGCCAGGTCCAGCCCGCTTTGCAACAGGCTCGACATCTTGTACCAGGTCTCGAACATCTCGCGTCCATAGATCCCGCGCAACGTCAGGCCCTTGAAGATGACCTGATTCCAGTCGATGGCCGTCTCTCCGGGCGGAATTCCAAGCAGCGCGACGCTGCCGCCATGATGCATCGTGCGCAACAGTTCGCGCAGCGCACTCGGGTTGCCCGACATCTCAAGACCAATGTCGAATCCCTCCTGCATACCGAGTTCCTGCATCGCTGTGTCGAGCGATTCACGCGCGACATTGACGGTACGCGATGCGCCCATGCGTCGCGCCAGCTCAAGGCGATAGTCGTTGACATCACTGATCACGACATGCCGCGCGCCGGTAAAGCGCGCGATCGCGGTCGCCATGATGCCGATCGGCCCGGCGCCGGTGATCAGCACGTCTTCGCCCACCATGTTGAACGCCAGCGCCGAATGCGTGGCATTGCCGAAAGGGTCGAGGATCGCGGCAAAGTCGTCGCCAATCGAGTCCGGTAGTTTGAAAGCATTGACAGCCGGAATCGACAGGTACTCGGCGAAGCATCCCTGCCGGTCGACACCCACCCCGACCGTGTTGCGGCAAAGATGACGGCGACCCGCGCGGCAGTTGCGGCAGTGACCGCAGGTGATGTGACCTTCGCCGGAAACACGATCGCCGAGCGAGAAGCCACGCACCTCGCTGCCAATCTCGACGATGCGACCGCAGTACTCATGACCGACCGCCATGGGCACCCGGATCGTCTCGCGGGCCCAGGCATCCCAGTGGTAGATATGCATGTCGGTGCCGCAGATCGCGGTCTTTGCAATCTGGATCAGTACGTCATTGGGCCCGACGGCAGGTTCCGGAATGCTGCCCATCCAGATGCCAGGCTCGGCTTTCGCCTTGATCAGCGCCTTCATGCGAGCTCTTGCGCGGCCTGCGCGAACGCGCCAACCGCCGTGTCGATATCCGCCGTCGTCAGGATCGATGACATCTGCGTCCGGATGCGGGCCTGGCCCAATGGCACCACCGGATACGAGAAACCGATCACGTAGACGCCGAGTTCCAGCAGCCGTTCGGCCATACGATTGGCGCGCGTCGCATCGCCGATCATGACCGGAATGATCGGATGCGATCCGGGCGTCAGACTCAAGCCCGCGGCCGTGAGTCCGGCTCTGAAGCGGGCCGAATTGGTGCGCAATCGTTCACGGAGTCCGGGATCATTTTCGATCAGCTCGAGCACGCGGAGGCTGACCGCGGCGACGACGGGCGGCAGGCTGTTCGAGAACAGGTAGGGACGTGCGCGCTGCCGCAGCCAACCGACAACCTGCCGACTCGCCGCGATGTAGCCGCCGCTGGCGCCGCCGAGTGCCTTGCCGAGCGTGCCGGTCAGGATCTGCACGCGACCTGCAACGCCGCAGTGCTCGGGCGTGCCGCGTCCGCGTGCGCCGAGGAAGCCGGTGGCATGCGAATCATCGACCATGACAATTGCATCGTAACGCTCGGCCAGCTCGCAGATACCCTGCAGCGGCGCGATGGTTCCATCCATCGAGAAGACGCCGTCGGTGGCGATCAGGCGCGTGCGCGCGTCGCGGGCCTCGATCAGACAGCGCTCCAGGTCAGCGAGGTCCCGGTTCGCAAAGCGCAGCCGCCGCGCCTTGCAGAGCCGGATGCCATCGATGATGCTCGCGTGATTCAGCGCGTCCGAAATCACGGCATCGCTGTCATCCAGCAGCGCCTCGAACAGGCCGCCGTTGGCATCAAAGCAGGATGAGAACAGGATGGTGTCCTGCATGCCGAGAAAGGCGCTGAGGCGCTGCTCGAGCTCGCGATGCGGTGACTGCGTGCCACAGATGAAGCGTACCGATGCCATACCATAGCCGTAGCGGTCAATGGCGCGATGCGCCGCCTCGCGTACCGCGGGATGGTTTGCGAGACCCAGATAATTGTTGGCACAGAGATTGATCAGCTCACCGCGTACGTCCTGGCTCGCGGTGCGCACCCGCCCGCCCTGCGGCGAGGTGAGCACGCGTTCGCGCTTCAGCAGGCCGTCTCGATCATAGTCAAGCAGTGCAGCATCGAGACGTTGGTCGAGTGGGGTCGTCATGCCGACTGCGCCGTCAGTGACCGCACCATCAGTGAATGAGGGCGGCAAGACGGCGGCGCGCCGTCGACAGCAGGCTGGTCTCCGATGAAGCCAGATCGAATGCAGCGAGCAGATCGATGCGGCCCTGATTGCGGGCGAAGCGCGCATTGCGCTCCATCGCCCCCAGCAGCATTTCGATGCCGCGTTCGAACTCACCCGCGAGCAAGTGGCGGGCCGCACGGACACGCGTGGACTGGATCAGGTCGGTTTCGTCCGGGGCGAGGCGGATCGCAGTAAAATACGCGGTGGCGCGCGCCGACAACACGGCAGGCTCGCTTTGCATGGGCGGGGGCAGGGCATCCAGCAGTTTGACGGCTTCGTCAGGCTGTCCGTTGTGCGCTGTGCTCAGCGCTGCCTCGATGCGCGGATCGACAGTCGGCGCGGCGACAATATGCGGCGCCAGCAGTTGTCGGATCGCGGCCGCGCTCTGGGCGCCGACGAACTCCGTCGCAACAGCGCCGTCCTTGAAAAGCTTGACCGCCGGAATGCTGCGTATCTGGTAACGCGTGGCGAGTTCCGGTTCCTCGTCGGTGTTGAGCTTGACGATCGTCAGCGCAGCGCCGTACTCGTCTGCGAGCTGCTCCAGCGTCGGGCCGAGTGCGCGGCACGGGCCGCACCACGGTGCCCAGAAATCGACCAGCACAGGCTGTGTGGCAGACCCCCCGAGCACGAGCTCCGCGAAATTGTTGCTGCCAACCGAAGTCAAGGACGCCATTTGGTCATTGTCGGGCCGAACTGTAAAAAATCAACAAGCGGCACCGTTCCGTTTGACGTCTGCCAAGGCAGTCCCTACGCTGCCGGCCCTCTCAAGGAGGCAGCTATGCGGGTGGCGTTGGGAATTCTATTGGCAATGGCGCTGGGCGGCATTCAGCCCGCCGTCGCAAACTGGAAGGGCAGCAGCGAAGTCGGGATCGTTTTCGCACGTGGCAACAGCGACACCGACACGGCCAACGTCAAGCTGGAGTTGTCGACCGAGCGGGACCGCTGGAAACACGGCTTCAATATCGCGGCGCTGCGCTCCAGCAACGACGGCCTGAAGACCGCGCAGCGATACGGTGCCGGTTGGCAGTCCGATTTCGCACTCAGCGAGCGCAATTACCTGTTCGGCGGTCTGCGCTACGAGGACGACGAGTTCTCGGGTTTCGATTACCAGGCGAGCGCCACGGCCGGTATTGGCCACAAGTTCATCGATACGGCCACGACCAGGTTCAATGGCCAGATTGGCGCAGGCTATCGTCGTTCCAAGGACGCCCTGAGCGGCGCGACCAACGGCGAGCCGGTGCTGCGCGGCGATCTGGCTTTCGAGACCGCCGTGACCGCTACGACCAAGCTCATCAACAAGTTTGTGGTCGAGGCTGGTTCGGACAATACGTTTGCGTCGAACGAATTTGCGCTGCAGGTGCGAATGAGTGACGCGTTCGCGTTGTCGCTGGGACTCGGCGCGCGCTTCAACAGCGACCCGCCGTTGGGGCTGAAGAAGACCGACACGCTGACGACGGTGAATCTCGTTTACGGATTCTGAGACTCTCAGGTCCACAGCTCGAACAGGCCGCGGGGACGCAGATAGCGCGCCTCGCGGCCGCTGCCGTCGCCGAGCGCAGTCCATTCGGGCAGCTCGAGCTGGATCTCGCACAGTGCGCCCGTATCGAAATCGCTAAGGCCGGCGCCCGGTACCAGGCGTTGCGCGGCCTCTGAGATGCCCGGGTTGTGCCCGACCAGCAGGAGTTGGATGATCATCGGGCCGACCTCGCGGGCAGCCGCGAAGATTTCTTCCGGCGACGCCAGGTAGAGCTTCTCGCTGCAGATCAGTCGCCGCTCAGGCAGCGCCATTGCTCGCAGCACCGCTTCTGCGGTACGCCGCGTGCGCGTCGCGGCGCTGGCGAGGATCAGGTCCGGCGGCGAGCCAAGGCCCCGCAACAGCTTCGCTGCCTCGGCCACTTCCGCGATCCCGCGGCGGTTCAGATCGCGGTCGAAGTCGGGCGCGCGGTCGGATTGCCATTCCGCCTGTGCGTGGCGCATCAGGATCAGCCGCCGCGTGCCGTCGGTCATGGTTCTGGTGCACGCACTTCGAGTCGACCTTCACGAAGGCGCGTCGAAAAAACCTGTACGGGTTCATAGGCCGGCGGCGACAGCGCGTCGCCGCTGCGCAGGCAGAAGCGTGCGCCGTGCCGGGGGCAAATGACAACGGGTCGACCCTGGTCGTCGATTTCATGCTCGGCATCGGCCAGCGGCTCGCCATCGTGCGTGCAGCGATCCTCGAATGCATAGAACTGGCCCGCCACTGCGACGATCGCCACGGGCACGCCGTCGAGGTCCAGTTCGCGTCTTTCGCCGGCGGCAGCTGTGTCTGGGCCGGCGTCGATCCAGCGTTCGCTCACATCATGCCTGTTTGCAGTCGGGCCGCCTCGGACATCATCGACTGGTTCCAGGGCGGGTCAAACACCAGTTCGACATCGGCTGACCTGACCGTGGGAATGGCCTCGATCTTCTCTTTGACGTCCTGCACCAGTACTTCGCCCATGCCGCAGCCCGGCGCGGTCAGGGTCATCTTGACGCTGATGGTGCGTTCCGCCGGGGCGTCCTTGGCTGAATGCACCTCGCATTCGTAGATCAGGCCGAGATCGACGATGTTGACAGGGATCTCGGGATCGAAGCAGCCGCGCATCTGTTGCCAGGCCAGCTCCCGAACCTGCTCGTCGCCGGCGCCTGGCGGTAGTTCGAGGGGCTTCACAATTTGCTTGCCGATCGCGTCGGCATTGTCGCCGCTGAGTCTGAAGAGGTTGCCCTCGATGTAGAGTGTAAAGCTGCCGCCGAGCGCCTGGGCAATGAAGCCCGACTGGCCCGCTTTCAGCGTTACTTCAACACCGGCAGGAACGATCACCGCAGGGGTATCGCGCTCGATGACAAAGGCTTCGTTTTCGTGACTGCGCATCGAATTTCCTTATTCAGTTGATACAGCGCCGTTCGCGTCTCGCGCGCGCTCCAGCGCTGCGGCGAGAGTATGCCAACAAAGGCTGGCGCATTTGACGCGTGCCGGGTATTCCCTCACACCAGACAAAGCCGCGAGCTTGCCCAGCGACGGCGCAGCAACGGCCTCGGGGTCGGTCAGCATCTTGCGCACCTGCTCGCCAAGCTGCTGCGCGGTATTGCGGTCCAGTCCCTTGACCGCTTCGGTCATCAGCGACGCCGAGGCTGTCGAGATGGCGCAGCCTTTGCCGTCAAACTTGATATCGGCGATCTGCCCGCCGTTCAGACGCAATGTCAGGTTCAAGCGATCGCCACACAACGGATTGTGGCCCACTGCGGAGCTGTCGCAGGGCGACAGCGCGCCGAAGTTCCTGGGCGCACGATTATGGTCGAGAATCACGTCGCGGTAGAGATCCTTGAGGTCCATCAACCAAACACCTCGCGAGCCCGCGCGACCGCAGTGACCAGTGCGGCGATGTCTTCCTCATTGGTGTAGCAGCCAAACGACGCGCGGGCAGTGGCGGGAACGTCGAAGAATTCCATGACAGGCATTGCGCAGTGATGTCCCGTACGCACCGCTACACCTTCTGCATCGAGTATGGTCCCGAGATCGTGCGGATGAATGCCGTCGAGCACGAAGGAGATCACCCCGGTCTTGTGCTCAGCCTCGCCAATGATGCGCAGGCCCGGCACGCGCTCGAGTTCGGCAGTGGCCAGGTCGAGCAGGGCGGCCTCGTGGCGCGCGACCTGGTCGCGACCGAGGGACTCGAGGTAGTCGATCGCGGCACCGAGGCCAATGACCCCCGAGATATTCGGCGTGCCCGCTTCGAACTTGTAGGGGACATCGTTGTAGGTCGTGCCCTCGAAACTGACGGTCAGGATCATGTCGCCGCCGCCCTGCCAGGGTGGCATTGCTCGCAGCAGCGCTTCGCGCCCCCAGAGCACGCCGACGCCGGTCGGTCCGTACATCTTGTGGGCTGAAAACGCGTAGAAATCTGCGCCGAGCGCTGCGACATCGACTGATCCGTGCGGCACGGCCTGCGCGCCATCAACCAACACCAGTGCGCCGGCCGCATGCGCTGCGCGCGCGAGCGCGGCAACGGGCAGCACAGTGCCCAGTGCATTCGATACCTGGGTGATGGCGACCAGACGCGTACGCGGCCCCAGCAGTTTGTGGAATTCGTCGAGCATCAGCTCACCGCGACGATTGATCGGCGCGACGCGTAGAACAGCGCCCGTGGCGGCGCAGAGCATCTGCCACGGCACGATGTTGGCATGGTGCTCCATCCAGGTGATCAGGATCTCGTCGCCCGCTGCGAGGTTTGTCCTTCCCCAGGAGTTGGCCACCAGATTGATCGACTCGGTCGTACCACGCGTGAAGATGATCTCGCGAGGGCTTTGGGCACCGATGAACCGCTGCACCTTGCCGCGCACGGCTTCGAAAGCGGTCGTTGCCTTCTGACTGAGCTGATAGACGCCGCGATGCACGTTCGCATGACTGGTGCGCTCGTAGTGGCTGACGGCGTCGATGACCGCAGCAGGCCGCTGTGATGAGGCTGCGCTGTCGAGGAACGCCAGCCGCTTGCCATGCACTTGCGTGGCGAGGATCGGGAAGTCGACGCGCACGCGCTCGACATCGTAGGGCCGGGCGTCGGCGGCCAGATCAATCCTGTCCGAGGTGGCGCTCACTTCTACACTCACTGGGGCACTTCCGTGACGCCGAGCGACTGCAGATGCGCTCCCAGCCAGACCTCGATCTGCTTGCGCAGTCCTGGGTCGCGAACTGCGGTGACGACCTCCTCGATAAACGCCCACTTCATCAGCTGCTCAGCCACGTCGGCTTCGATGCCGCGTGACAGCAGATAAAAGAGCTGCTCCGGATCGAGCTTGCCGGTCGTCGCACCATGGCTGGCCTTGACATCGTCGGTGTAGATTTCGAGTTGCGGTCGCAGGTCCGCCTCAGCAGTGTTGCCTGCCAGCAGCGCACGCAGCGACTGCTGGGACTGCGCGCCGGTTGCCGCTTCGCGCATCACGATATGGCCATTGCAGGCGATCCGCGAGCGATCCACGGCAATGCCGCGAAACTGTTCGCGGGTGCCGGTGTTCGGGGCGCGATGCTCGATCAAGGCATAAATGTCAGCGACGCCCTGTGCCGACCCAATCGACGCTGCCTGAAAGTCGACGTTTGCGCCGCGACCTGCCAGCTCGATCCGCAGGGTGCTGCGGGTCGAAAGACCGCTGACCGTGAATTGACCGAGCCGGTAGTTGGCGTCGGGGCCGAGTACCGCGTTGAGCGTATCGAGCAGCACGCTGCGCGGCCCGTCGGCAAGCAGGCGGGTATGTTCGACTGTGGCGCCCTGTGCGACCGACAGCATGCAATGGCCGTTCGTGAAGGTTGCATGGCGCGTGGCGCCGATGTGCCGTTCGACCAGCCGCACCGTCGAGGCGGGCTCTGCCTGCAGTCGCAGCTGCGGGTGGGCCGCGGCCGTCTGTTGCTCCACGGTGGTGACGAAAACGACTTCGATACTGACGGACCTGCCCGCGGGCACGTGAACACGCAGGCTCTCGATGCCGAACGCGGCGCCGATCGTCGCAAACGCGAGGTCGCCGGTTTCAGGCGGGCCGTCGGGGAGGCGGGCACTCGCGGTCTCTACCGTGAGCAGTTCCGTCAGCGGTGCCGACAGCTCGGCGGCAAAGCGGCCATCGACGAATACGAATCGACCATAGCCCGGCAAACGCTCCGGCAGCAGCGAACGTGCCTCGTCGAGAGTCGTATGCAGCGGCGCCGAAGTCGGGCTGAAGCGTGCCTTGTCGAGCAGGCGCAGATTGGCGTATTTCCAGTTCTCAGCTCTCGGCGTCGGCAGGCCGCCGGCAACCAGCGATTGCAGCGCGCTCGCCGTCGCGGCGCTGAGGCTCGCGCCATTCTGCGCGGCGTCGCGATGTTCGCTGAGGATGCGTTCGATCAGGCTGGGAGTAGACATGGACTGGTCCTCAAGCGGCCGCCGTGACCCAGTCGTAGCCGCGCTTTTCAAGCTCCAGTGCGAGGCTGCGGTCGCCACTGCGCGCAATGCGCCCCTTGGCCAACACGTGCACCTGATCCGGAACGATGTGATCGAGCAGGCGCTGATAGTGGGTGACGAGGACAATGGCGCGCTCGGGCGAGCGCAGCGTGTTGACGCCTTGCGCGACGATCTTCAGCGCGTCGATGTCGAGCCCGGAGTCGGTTTCATCGAGCAGCGCAAGGCGTGGTTCGAGCACCAGCATCTGCAGGATCTCATTGCGCTTCTTCTCCCCACCCGAGAAACCTTCATTGACGCCGCGCGACAGGAAGGCTTCATCGATCTGCATCAGCTTCATCTTGTCGCGCACCAGCCCCAGAAACTCGAACGCGTCGACCTCCGGCTGGCCGCGATGCTTGCGCGCTGCGTTGACGGCCGCCTTGAGCAGGTAAACGTTGTTGACGCCTGGAATCTCTACCGGGTACTGGAAGCCAAGGAACACCCCAGCCTGGGCCCGTTCCTCGGGCGCGAGCTTGAGCAGGTCGGTGCCGTCGTAGCGAACGGTGCCGGCCGTGATCGTGTAGCCCGGTCGCCCGGCCAATACGTAGGCGAGAGTGCTCTTGCCCGAGCCGTTCGGTCCCATGATTGCATGGACCTCGCCGGCGCCGACCGTGAGGCTGAGGCCATTGAGAACCTTGCGGTCACCGATCGTGACGTGCAGATTGTCGATATCGAGCATCGCTGGCGAACTCCGTTTTCTGGTGCCTGGCAGTCAGCCGACTGCGCCTTCAAGGCTGACCGCGAGCAGTGCCTGGGCTTCGACCGCGAATTCCATCGGCAGCTCCTTGAAGACACTCTTGCAGAAGCCACTGACGATCATGTTCACGGCATCTTCCTGCGATATTCCGCGCTGCAGGCAATAGAACAGCTGATCGTCACTGATCTTGGAAGTCGAAGCTTCGTGCTCGACGATCGCCGTTGGATTCTTGACCTCGATGTACGGGAAGGTGTGCGCCGCCGACGTGGAGCTCATCAGCAGTGAATCGCACTGCGTGAAATTGCGCGCGTCGCGGGCGGAAGGCAGGATCTTTACGAGCCCCCGATAGCTGCTGCGGCCCTTGCCAGCCGAAATGCCTTTGGAAACGATCGTGCTGCGGGTGCCCGCGCCGATGTGAATCATCTTCGTGCCGGTGTCGGCCTGCTGATAATTGTTGACGGTGGCAACAGAATAGAACTCGCCGACCGAGTTCTCGCCACGCAGCACGCAGCTCGGGTACTTCCAGGTGATCGCAGAACCCGTTTCGACCTGCGTCCAGGAAATCTTGGAATTGCGGCCGCGACACTCGCCACGCTTGGTCACGAAGTTGTAGATGCCGCCCACGCCGTGTTCGTCGCCGGGGTACCAGTTTTGCACCGTCGAGTACTTGATCTGTGCGTCATCCTCGGTAATCAATTCAACGACCGCTGCGTGCAGCTGGTTCTCGTCGCGCATCGGTGCCGTGCAGCCTTCGAGATAGCTGACGTGGCTGCCTGCGTCGGCAATGATCAGCGTTCTTTCAAACTGGCCGGTATTGGCTGCGTTGATTCGAAAGTATGTCGACAGCTCCATCGGGCAACGCACTCCTTTGGGCACGTAAACGAAGGATCCGTCCGAAAAGACTGCCGAATTCAGGCAGGCGTAGAAGTTGTCGGTATGCGGTACGACACTGCCGAGATAGCGCTCGATCAGCTCCGGGTGGCTCTGCACCGCATCGGAAAACGAACAGAACACGACACCGGCCTTGTGCAGCCGATCCTTGAAAGTCGTCGCCACCGACACACTGTCGAATACGGCATCAACGGCGACGCCCGCAAGACGCGCGCGTTCGTGCAATGGCACGCCCAGCTTCTCGTAGGTCGCAAGCAGCTTCGGATCGACTTCATCAAGACTCTTCGGACCATCGGTCTTGCTCTTGGGCGCCGAGTAGTACGACAGCGCCTGGTAGTCGATCGGCGGATACTCCACATGGGCCCAGTGGGGCTCGCGCATGGTGAACCAGTGATCCAGCGCCTTCAGGCGCCAGTCGAGCAGGAACTGCGGCTCACGCTTCTTGAGCGAGATTGCTCGCACGACGTCGGAGTCGAGTCCTGGCGGCAGGCTGTCCGACTCGATGTCAGTGACGAAACCGTGACGGTAGTTGCGAGCGACCAGCCCTTCGAGTTCTGCCGACACGGTCATCGCTGCTCCCTCTCAACATGTATCGAAGTGCGCGGCCGCAGTGCGACCGAAAAATGCTCCATCCGATCGAGCCCGGCGAGCTGCGCGAGGCTGACATCACCCAGGGCGCGGCGGATCGCGTGATTGACGCGCTTCCAGGTCGTGCTGACCCTGCAGGTCTCCTCGATACCGCACTGGCCGTGACCGGCAGCGCAGTCCGTCAGCTGCACCGGGCCTTCCAGTGCATCGAGGATCGCGGCGGCGCTGATTGCATCAGGCGAGCGAGCCAGCGCGTAGCCGCCGTGCGAGCCGCGCGTTGACACCACGAGCCCGGCCCGCTGCAGGCGCTTGAGCACCTTGCTGACCGTCGTCGCGCTCAGCCCGGTCTGCCCGGCCAGTTGCGTGGTCGTGAGCTGGCGGGCGCGCTCCTGCGCCAACACGCCGAGAATCACGGTCGCATAGTCGGCAAGTTTGCTGATTCGGAGCATCGTCGGTTCCGGCTGCGGGCACGAAGGCCCCGGGAGTAGAGGACCATTTTAGTCCAGATTAACTTTCAGTGCCAGAGCCGGCATTTGCTATCATCCGCGCCCTGTTTTCTCAGGAGATCGTACGACATGAACGCAGCGGAACTGGAGCGCATTGCGCGCGGCATGGTGGCCCCAGGCCGCGGTATTCTGGCCGCCGACGAGAGCTCAGGCACCATCAAGAAGCGTTTTGACGCGATCAAGCTTGAGTCCACGGAAGAGAGCAGGCGTACCTACCGCGAGATGCTGTTCACGGCGCCAGAGGTCGCCGCGGCGATCAGCGGCGTGATTTTCTATGACGAGACGCTCAGGCAGAAGACCCGCGACGGCGTGCCGTTTGCGCAGTACCTGACCAGTCTAGGCGTGATTCCCGGCATAAAGGTCGATGCAGGAGCGAAACCGCTGGCCGGATTTCCCGGCGAGACGATTACGGAAGGGCTAGACGGGCTGCGTGAACGGCTGGCCGAGTACCACGGCCTGGGGGCTCGGTTCGCGAAGTGGCGCGCGGTCCTCGACATCGGTGCCGGAGTTCCCTCGCGCTTCGCGATCCACGCCAATGCGCATGCGCTCGGTCGCTATGCGGCGCTGTGCCAGCAGGCGGGAATCGTGCCGATCGTCGAGCCCGAAGTGCTGATGGACGGCGACCATACGATCGAGCGCTGCGAGGCCGTCACCGACGAAGTTCTCGAAGCCGTGTTCCATGAGCTCGCGCTGCATCGCGTGTACCTGCCCGGCATGGTGCTGAAGCCGAACATGGTGATCGCCGGCAAGCAATGCGCTACGCAGGCAGCACCCGAGGCCGTTGCAGTTGCGACCGTCCGCACGCTGCTGCGCCGGGTGCCCGCCGCTGTGCCGGGAATCGCGTTTCTGTCCGGTGGCCAGAGCACCACGGCGGCCACGCTGCACCTGTCACTGATCAACCAGAGCCCTGCTTTGCCCTGGGCGCTGACGTTCAGTTACGGCCGTGCGCTGCAGGCGTCAGCGCTGCAGGCCTGGGGCGGCAAGGCAGCGACGTTCGAGGCCGGGCAACAGGAGTTCGCGCGCCGCGCGCGGCTGAATGGTTTGGCGGCAGCCGGCAAGTACGTCGCCTCGATGGAAAGCGGCGCCTCTTGAGCCACGCGGCGGCCACCGATGCCTCGGAGACCGTCGTTGCTGTCAGCGATGTCAGCTTTTCGATCGGCCGACGAAAAATATTCGACGGCCTGTCGATCGAAGCCAGGCTCGGCCAGATTACGGCGATCATGGGGCCGAGCGGAACCGGCAAGACGACGCTGCTGCGTCTGATCACGGGCCAGATTCGGCCAGATGCTGGCCGCATCCGCGTGTTTGGCGAGGAACTCGGTTCATTGCGGCAGGTGGAGCTGTTCGGCTTGCGCAAGCGGATGGGCATGCTGTTCCAGAATGGCGCGCTGCTGACTGATCTCAGCGTGTTCGAGAACGTCGCGTTCCCGCTGCGGGAGCACACCCGTTTGCCGGAGGCGCTGATCCGTCAGCTGGTGCTCAGCAAGCTGCACGCGGTTGGCTTGCGCGGCGCCGCACAGCTGATGCCGGCCGAACTGTCGGGTGGCATGGCGCGGCGGGTTGCGCTAGCGCGCGCGATCATCATGGATCCGGAATTATTGATCTACGACGAGCCGTTCGCCGGCCTCGATCCGATTTCGATGGGCGTGATCCTGCGGCTGATCCGGCAGATGAACGAGTCGCTCGGCATCACCAGCATCGTGGTCTCACACGACGTCGACGAACTGTCGCGAGTCGCTCATTCCAGCTATCTGTTGTCGCAGGGTAGGGTGGTCGCCTCGGGCACGCCGGACGAGCTGCGCGCCAGCAGTGTCGACGTGGTGCGGCAGTTCATGGACGGCGTTGCCGATGGCCCGGTGCCGTTTCATTACCCAGCGCCCGACTACTTCTCGCAGCTGCTCGATTCCCCGGAGCCGCGCTGATGGTCGCCAGCTGATGCCTGTGCTGCAGTCGGAATCGACCGTGATCTCCAGCCTGCGCCGGATCGGTGCGGTCGGCGTTTTCTTTGCGCAGCTGCTTGGCCACTGCGGTCCGGCGCTGGCAAAACCGGGTCTGATCGTCCAGCAGATCTACAATAGCGGTGCTCGCTCGCTGATCATCATCATGCTTTGCGGGCTGTTCGTCGGCATGGTGCTCGGACTGCAGGGTTTCGATCTGCTGCAGCGTTTCGGCTCGGAAGACGCCCTGGGCATTGCCGCAGCCCTGGGCCTTCTCAAGGAACTCGGGCCAGTCGTCACGGCGCTGCTGTTTGCAGGACGGGCAGGCACATCGCTGACTTCGGAAATCGGCCTGATGCGTGCGACCGATCAACTGACGGCCATGCAGATGATGGCCGTTGATCCGATGCGTCGAGTGGTCGCGCCGCGCTTCATTGGCGGTATTGTTGCGATGCCACTGCTGGTCGCGGTCTTCAATGTCATCGGCCTGTTCGGGGCGCAGCTGATCGGCGTGCAGGTCATGGGCGTCGATGGCGGTGCGTTCTGGTCGCAGATGCAGGGCGCAGTCGAGCTCAATGATGTCTATGAGGGCATCCTCAAGAGTTTTGCGTTCGGGGTAGCCTGCAGTCTGGTTGCGGTCTACGAAGGCTTTCATGCCGAGCCCACCGCCAGCGGAGTGGGCCTGGCCACCACGCGCACCGTTGTGACTTCGTCGGTGCTGATCCTTTTGATCGATTACATTCTGACCGCCGCCTTCCTGTGAGCGGCTGTTGCGAGGAGTGCTAGACATCATGCAATCCAATCGAGCGCTTGAAATCGGAACCGGTCTGTTCATCCTGCTGGGGTTCACGGCGCTGTTCTTCCTGACAACCCAGTTGCCTGGCAGCGGGCTGCGATTTGGCGGCACGGAGGGCTACCTGGTCCGCGCCAGCTTCGACAATGTCGGTGACCTCAAGACGGGCTCTCCCGTCAGCATGGGCGGCGTCAATATCGGCCGGGTGGAATCCGTTACCTACGACTCGCAGCTGTTCAAAGCCGTCGTGGGCCTCAGGATCTCGCCCGATTTCCGCCAGATTCCCGAAGACAGTGACGCCAGCATCCAGACGGCGGGCCTGCTGGGGGGGAAGTATATCGGCATCGGGCCGGGTGGTTCTGAAACCTATTTGCAGGACGGCAGTCAGATAGAGTTCACGCAGTCGGCCATCGTGCTCGAGACCCTGGTCAACAAGTTCTTTGCGAACTTCGCGGAAGGCGGGCAGACAGGCGATTCGGCCGAGTAAGGAACCAGGAGTACGCATGACGCTCAATAAATTCATAGTGACGGCTTCCGCTTGCGTCGCGACCGCGCTGCTCGGCGCCGGTGCGGCATCGGCATCGGCGTCGGCAGCGGCAGCGGCTAAGGTCGATACCTCCGGCCCCACCCAGCTCATTGAGACCGCGGCCAACACGATGGTCAGCGAGATCGCGCAGCGGCGCGCCGAATTTCGCAAGGAGCCATCAAAGCTTTACCAGCTCGTCGATGCAGTACTGCTGCCGCACTTTGACGTCGACTTCGCAGCGCGTGCCGTGCTCGGCACGACCTGGCGCAGCGCCAGCGACGACCAGCGCAGGCGCTTCGTCACGGCGTTCTATCACTCGCTGCTGAACAACTACGGCGATGCACTGGTGGACTTCACCGGCGACCGGATCCGCGTGTTTCCGAGCAATGTTGCCGATGACGCGACGCGTGCCACGGTACGCACGGAAGTCAAGCGCAGCAACGGACAGAAGGTTCCGGTCAACTACACGCTGCGCAAGACGGACGGCGGCTGGAAGGCCTGGGACGTCACGATCGAAGGCATCAGCTACGTCAAGTCGTTCAAGGAAGACTTTGCTGCCGAGATCAACCAGAAGGGTCTGGATGCGGTGATCCAACGTCTCGAGACGCAGGCCTCGCAGAGTGGCGTCGCGCAGGGCGCGTGAACGATGGCGCCGATGTTTACGCTGACCGAACGCGAGGCGGGACATTTTCGGGCCGACGGCTCACTGCTGTTCAGCAATGCTGCGGAGGCCTTCGGCAAGGGCCTGGCCGTTCTTGCGGCGACGAAGAGCCAGGACCTGCACCTGGATTGTTCCGGCATCTCATCGAGCGATAGCGCCGGCCTCGCGGTGCTCGTGGAGTGGCTGGCGTGGGCGCGGCGAAGCGGTCGTCATTTGAAGCTGCAGCGGGTCCCGACGCAGCTGCAGGACATTGCCCGGATCAGCGAGCTCGAGGACCTGCTCGCCGAGGGTATATAGCCGCACAGTCGGCTAGTAGTCTTCTGGCTCGAGCTCGCTCGGTTCGTCCGCCGGTGGAACGTCGATCTCACCGTCGCTGACCAGATAGGCCTCGCGCTGCAGGTAGGCGCTGCGTACAAACGTGTACTTGTCGGCGGCACGTTCGAGCAGGCGGTCGGTACTCAATAGGCGCGCGCGGCGATCCAGCAAGCGTCCGGCCGTCAATCCGATGCGTGTGCGGTCGTCCTTGAGGTAATGCGGCGGTTCTGTGAACTCATCGGCAACTCGGCCGACGGCATCCCGGGCGCTGGACGGCCCGAGTAAGGGCAGCACTAGGTAGGGGCCGCTGGAAATACCCCAGACGCCCAGCGTTTGTCCGAAATCCTCATCGCGCAGCGCAAGTCCGAGGCTCGCCGCCGGGTCCAGCAAGCCTCCCAGCCCGAGCGTGCTGTTGACGACGAAGCGTGTCAGGCCGGACGCGGCGTAGCCCGGCTTACCCTGCAGCAGGTCGTTGATGACGACGCGCGGGTAGAGAAGGTTTCGGTAAAAATTCGACACACCGGTTTCGACGAACTGCGGTGTGACGGCCTGATACGCCTTGGCCGCAGGTTTGGCAACCCAGCGGTCCGCGCCTTCATTGAAAGCGAAGGACATCCGGTTGATTCGTTCCAGCGGGTCGCGTGGATCGGGTGACAAGTCACGCGTCGTCGCGCAACCGGCGAGCAGCAGCAGCACAGGCAAGCCCATCGCGACCCATGTGGCTCGCGGCAATAAGATCGACGGCATCATCGAATTGTAGCATCGTCGCGCTGCGCACGACGACGCGGCTGCTCGGCCAGAAAGTCGCGTATTTCCTTCAGCCGGGCCTCGAAGCGCGCACGCTGCACGCCGGTCAGAGCGGGCGCCGCCAGTGCGAGTTCCAGCTGCTTGGTGGCGAGTATCAGATCGCCGCTCGAAATGTGGTACTCGCTCATGTAGTAGTACGCGTCGCCGGTGTCGCCGGCGGCGCTTGCCGCCATCGCCGTCTGCCGGATCTGCTCCGGGCTCGGCACCACATTGTTGAAAACGTCCAGCAGCACGGCATGTGCTTCGCTGGCACGGCCGACTCGCAGCAGCGCCTGCGCGTAGCGCACGGACAGCGGCACGTTGCGTGGCGCGATGCGCAGCGCGGTTTCGAACGTGGCAAGTGCCTCGTCGGTCCGCTCCGCCTGCAGCAGGGCTTCACCGAGAGCCGACTGCAGCATCGGCGTGCCATCGCGTTCGCCGGCCAACTCCATCAGCGTTCCAACTGCAGCCGCAGCCTGTCCCGCTCGCACCATCGCGATGGCCTCGCCGTACCGCTCGCCGGGCGTCAGCTGGCGACGCTCTCGCAGTGCCGAGTAGTACGGGCGCACGTCCGCGCCCTGCGGGCCGCCTACTACCCGAACGCGTTCCTTCGCATACTGATAGCTGATCGACTGGGGTACCGCTGAGCGTGGAAACTGTGCGGCACGCTCGCGCGATTCGGCGATGCGGTTGCTGGTGACGGGATGGGTCTGCAGGAACTCCGGTACCTGCGAGCCGCCAAGGCCAGAGCGCCGGCCCAGGGTTTCGAAAAAGTCCGGCATGGCGTTCGGATCGAAGCCTGCCGCCGCCAGAAAGCTGATGCCGATCCGGTCGGCTTCGTACTCGTTGGCGCGTGTGAAATTGATGCGCTGCTGTGCAGCCGTGCCCTGCGCAATGGCGATGCCGGCCTGCACGGCGTCGGTCGCGCCGGTGGTCGCGCCGATCAGGATCGCGGCGAGGATCGCCGCCGCCGATGCCAGGCTCTGCCGGCCCTGCGCCTTGATCGAACGGGCGATATGCCGCTGCGTCACATGCGCGATCTCGTGCGCGAGCACGCTGGCGAGCTGCGCCTCGTTGCTGGTCATTGTCACGAGACCCTGGTTGATGCCGATGAAGCCACCAGGCAGCGCGAAGGCGTTGATCCGTGAATCACGCACGACGAAAAAGTAGAACCGCTGGCCACCTTCCTGGGCCTGCGAGGCGATCCGGCTGCCGAGCGCCTGGATGTAGTCGTTGATTTCCGGATCCTCGACGATCTGGCCCTGGTCGCGCAGGCCGCGGATGACCATCAGGCCGATCTGGTACTCGTCACTGAGGGTCAAAGCCGAATCCGCTGGCGTACCGATGTCGGGCAGATCGTTGGGGCCGCCGAGGCCGAGGCCCTGCGCCTGCGCGGCATTGAGCCCCGGCAGGGTCGCGAGCAGCAGACAGAGCACTCGGATCAGGCAACGCATCTGGATTGGGACCGCCGATGTCAGGCTGAGTTCAGAGCGGGGGGCTATAGGATCTCGGAGGCATGATCGGCGAGCCGGGAGCGCTCCCCACGGACCAGCGTGATGTGCCCCGAATAAGGCCAGCCCTGGAACCGGTTGACGACAAACGTCAGCCCCGAAGTCGTTTCGGTGAGGTAGGGGGAGTCGATCTGCGCGATATTGCCGAGACAGACCAGTTTGGTGCCGGGGCCGGCCCGCGTGACCAGGGCCTTCATCTGCTTCGGCGTCAGGTTCTGGGCTTCATCGACAATGATGAAGCGATTCAGGAAGGTCCGCCCCCGCATGAAATTCAGCGACCGAATCCGGATTCGGTTGCGTAGCAGGTCATTGGTCGCCGCACGGCCCCAGGAGCCGCCCTCGCTGCTTTGCGTCAGCACTTCGAGATTGTCCATCAGCGCGCCCATCCACGGTTCCATCTTTTCTTCTTCGGTACCGGGCAGGAAGCCGATGTCGTCGCCGAGCGGAATGGTGACCCGCGTCATGATGATCTCGACGAAGCGATTCGTTTCGAGCGTCTGCATGAGGCCAGCGGCCAAGGTCAGCAGGGTCTTGCCGGTGCCGGCGGCGCCGAGAATCGTCACGAAATCGATGTCGGGATCCATCAGCAGGTTCAGCGCAAAGTTCTGTTCGCGATTGCGCGCCGCGATCCCCCAGACACTGTGCCTTTCGCTGCGGAAATCCTGCACGAGTTGGATCGTGGCGCGGTCCCCGTCGACTTTGCGGACGATGCCCTCGATACCCTCGGCGCGTTCCTCGTAGATGAACAGGTTCGAGTTCCAGTCCCGCACTGCACTCGCGTTGACTTCGTAGAACGTGCCCTTGCCGTCGCGCCAGGAGCGCATGTCCGAGCCGTGACGCTCCCAGAAGTCGCTGCCGAGCGCACGATGACCGGTGTAGAGGATGTCGGCGTCTTCGATCGTGCGGTCGCTGTAATAGTCCTCGGCATGCACGCCCACGATGGCGGCCTTGATGCGCAGATTGATGTCCTTGGAGACCAGCACCACGCGCGCGTCGCGGTGCAGTGCCTGCAGCGCCAGCGTTTGCGCCAGCAGGGCGTTGTCATTGCCGTGTCCGGGAATGTTGTCCGGCAGCACGGAACTCAGCTGACGAGTCTGGAAGTACAGCCGGCCGGAGGCGGGACGCTTGCCATGGTTGCCGCGCAGTGACGAGGGCAGCGGCAGGCCCTGGTCAATCTGTTGCTTGGTGGCCCCCTGCATCAGCTCGTCGAGAAAGCGGCTGGTCTGACGCACGTTGCGTGACGATTCCGACAGGCCCTTCTTGTTCGCGTCGAGTTCTTCGAGCACGACCATCGGCAGGTAGATGTCGTGTTCCTCGAAGCGGAAGATTGCTGCCGGATCGTGCATCAACACGTTGGTGTCGAGCACGAACAGCCTGCGTTGCGGCGCAACGCTCCGAGGCTTGGGTTTGCGCGCCTTGCTTGCGGGTTTAGAGCGCGCGGACTGCTTCAAGCACTTCCTCGGCGTGACCGTCGACCTTCACCTTACGCCACTCGCGCAGCAGTTTGCCTGACCCGTCGATCAGGAACGTGCTGCGCTCGATGCCCTTGACCTTCTTGCCGTACATGTTCTTGTCTTTGATCACATCGAACAGCGCGCAAAGCTTCTCGTCATCATCTGAAAGCAGTTCAAAGTTGAGCTGCTCTTTCTGCTGGAACTTGACGTGCGAAGCGCAGCTGTCGCGCGAAACACCGATCACCTGTGCGCCGGCCTTCCGAAACCTGGCCGCCAGATCCCGGAAGTTCTGGGCTTCGACCGTGCAGCCTGGCGTCATGTCGCGCGGGTAGAAGTACAGCACCACGATGCTGTCCTTGGCATCCGATAGCCGCCAGGTTTCCCCGGTGCTGGTCTTGGCGCTGAACGCCGGGATTTTCTTGCCTACTGCAACGCTGGCCATTGCCGATACTCCTCAGGACTTGACGGGTTCCATGATGGCGTCGAGATTCAGGGAGTCGCAGAACTCCATGAACTCTTCGCGAAGATGCGACAGATGCAGGCGGCTCGGCACGTTGACGATCATCTGCACCGCGAACATCTGTGCCCCCGTGTGCGCGGCGGGGTAGGTCCGGGTCGTGACCTCGCCGATATCGATGCCGCGGCTCGAGCAAAACCCCGCTATGCCGGAGACGACGCCAGCCTGATCCAGGCAAACCGCATCGATCGAGTAGGGCAGCATGTCGGTACGCGAGGCGCGCGGTTCGGTGCGCTTGATCGACAGCGTCAGGCCCGCCGTTTCGCCGAGCTTCTTGAGCTCCGTCTCCAGCTTGGCGAGGGAGTGCCAGTTGCCGGAGACCAGCAAAACCATCGCGAACTCGGAGCCGAGATTGACCATCCGGCTGTCGCTGATGTTGCCGCCGCTATCGCTGATAGCCCGTGCGAGTTCGTGCACGATGCCGGTACGGTCGGTGCCGATGGCCGAGACGGCGATGTGTTGCTTCATCACCGACAGTTTAGCGAGTGACGGCAGGGCGTGCGAACGATGATCGCCGTTCGGACCGGAACCTTGCTTTGGCAAGCCGCGGACCCTTAACATCGCGACCCCTTTCGCGGCTCGGTGCAGGCATGTTTTCAGGCAGTCTGGTTGCCATCGTCACGCCGATGTCCGATGACGGCGCCGTCGATGCGGCGGCCTGGGAGCGCCTGCTCGAGATGCACCTCACCGCGGGCACCGACGGTATCGTCGTCGGCGGCACGACCGGCGAGTCCTCTGCGCTCAGCGATACCGAGTTGCGGGAGCTTGTGATGTCTGCACAGCGCTATTGCCAGGGCCGAATGCAGATCCTGGCCGGTGCCGGTACCAGCAGCACGGCAAGCACCGTGGCTCGGGCGCGCTGGCTGTCCGAACTTGGCGTCGATGGCTTGCTGGTTGTCACGCCGGCGTACAACAAGCCAACCCAGCTCGGCCTCGAGTTGCATTTCCGCGCTGTGGCCGGGGCCGCCTCGGTGCCTGTGATTCTCTACAATGTGCCGGGGCGCACCGCTGTGGACCTGTTACCGGAGACCGTGGCAAAACTGCTGGACGAACCGCGAATCGTCGCCATCAAGGAGGCGGTCGCGGACGTCGCGCGGGTGCGCCGGTTGCGGGCGCTGTGCGGGACCGATCTCGGCGTGCTCAGTGGTGATGATCCAACGGCTTGCAGCGCCGTGCTGAACGGTGCCGTGGGCGTGGTTTCCGTGACCAGCAATGTTGCGCCGGTGCAGATGGCGCAGATGATTGCGGCGGCGATGCGCGGTGATGAGGCGGAAGCGCAGTTGCTTGATGCACCCTTGCGGCTGCTGCACGAACGCCTGTTCGTCGAATCCAATCCGATTCCGGTAAAGTGGGCGTTGGCGCGGATGGGAATGATCAGCGGCGGCTTGCGTTTACCGCTGACGCCGCTGTCTGCGCATCTGCAGTCTACGGTTGAAGAGGCGCTGACCCGCGCTGGTGTTGGCATTGGAGAGGCTTAAATAGATGACAGCTACCAGGGTCGTTGCAGTAATGGTCGCCGTCATGGCGCTGAGCGGTTGCGGCCGGCTGTTGAAGGCGAGCTGCGCGCAGCCCGGTGATTACGCCGGTGCGGTCCAGAATGCGCCCCTGAAGGTGCCTGCGGGCTTGACCGCACCCGACACGCGATCCGCGCTGCCGATCCCTGATATCGAGGCATCGGAACGCACTCGGCAGGCGACCGAAGGGTGCCTGGACGCGCCGCCCAAGTTTGCTGTGCCTCGGGAATCTGCACCGGCAGCCTGATAAGGTGCAAGTGCAATGAATTCCTGCAAGCTATTGATTTCGTTTATTTTTGGAGAGGTGGCCGAGTGGTCGAAGGCGCTTGATTGGAAGTCAAGTAACATCGCAAGGTGTTCGTGGGTTCGAATCCCACCCTCTCCGCCAGTTGAGTCTATGGCGCCCCGCATCGGTCCCTTCGCGACGACCAGCCGCAAACCCCGCCAGGCCCGGAAGGGAGCAACGGTAGCGGCGATGTCGGGTGCCGGAGTTCAGGCTGGTGCGGGTCGCCTCCTCGGTCCCCGATGGGGCAGGCGTTGGTGAGTGCGCCGGCCTACACGGCGCTGGCCCGCAAATGGCGGCCGCGCAGTTTCGAGGATCTCGTCGGTCAGGAGCATGTGCTGCGGGCGCTGCAGAATGCGCTGGATCAGCAGCGCGTCCACCATGCGTTCCTGTTCACGGGCACGCGCGGAGTCGGCAAGACGACCATCGCCCGTATCCTGGCCAAGTGCCTGAACTGCGAACAGGGCGTCAGTTCCAAGCCCTGCGGCGTCTGCGACAGCTGTCGGGAAATCGATGAAGGGCGGTTCGTCGATCTGATCGAGGTCGACGCTGCATCCCGCACCAAGGTCGACGACACGCGCGAACTGCTCGACAACGTTCAATACCTTCCGACCCGCGGTCGGCACAAGGTTTATCTGATCGACGAAGTCCATATGCTGTCGACGAGCTCGTTCAACGCCCTGTTGAAGACGCTCGAAGAGCCGCCGCCGCACGTCAAGTTCCTGCTCGCAACGACCGATCCACAGAAACTGCCGGCGACCGTGCTGTCGCGCTGTCTGCAATTCAATCTCAAGCGTCTGCCGATTGCCCTGATCGCCGCGCGACTCGAAAAGATTCTAGTTGCCGAGTCCATCGAGTTCGAATCCGCTGCCATTCGACTCGTCGCGCGATCTGCCGACGGCAGCCTGCGCGACGGGTTGTCATTGCTCGACCAGCTGATCGCATTTTCCGGCGACCGGGTCACGGAGCAGCACGCCCGCAGCATGCTCGGGACGATTGACCAGGAGCAGGTAGTCCGACTTGTCGAACTGCTGGCCGAAGCCGACCCTAAAGCCCTGCTGGATTACGCACGCTCGCTCGAGCAATGGTCGCTGGAGCCCGCGGCGCTGCTGGATGGGCTGGCGGCACTGCTCGGACGGATCGCCATTGCGCAGGTCGTGCCGGACGATCCGGGTGACGAGGCTTATCCGCAGGAATTGCTGGCGCGCCTTGCGGCACGCTTTGTACCTGAGGACCTGCAGCTCTACTATCAGACCGCCATCCTCGGGAGCCGTGACCTGCCGCTGGCGCCTGATGCAGCGTTGGGGCTGCAGTTGACCTTGCTGCGGATGCTGGCGTTTCGCCCGGCGACCGGCGATGGTGCGCTGCCTGACGCTGAGCGCCCGGCGACGCCCGCCGTCCGTGCACCGGGTCGATCCGCGGATGCACGGATCGCCGCGGCAGCCAGCGAAATCAGCTGGGAGCCATCCGAATGGCCCGCGCTGGTCGAATCCCTGGAACTCAGCCGCGCGGCACGCCAGCTTGCGCTCCACTGTTCGTTGCTGTCGCGCGAAGGCGTGACGCTGCGCCTGCAGCTGGAGCAGCGCCATCAGACGATGCGCACGCGTGCGCAGGAAGAGAAACTCGCGCAGGCCCTCTCGAAACGCGTCGGCGAACCCCTTCGAATCGAAATCGAGCTGTCGACCGACGCGCTCGATACGCCGGCGGCCGCTGCCCAGCGAGAGGCCTCAGAGGAGGTCGCCGCTGCGACGCGCTCACTGCAATCGGATCCTACGGTCCGCGCGCTGCAGGACCGGTTTGGTGCGGTGCTGCAGAACGACAGCGTGCGACCGCACAAACGTCAGTGACAGTGTCCAAAGGTCTCGAGGAGGCAATCGGATGAGTGGAAACTTCGGCAACATGATGAAGCAGGCTGAGGCCATGCAGCGCAACATGAAGAAAGCGCAGGAAGAGATTGCGCTGCTCGAAGTCGTCGGCGAGTCCGGCGGCGGCATGGTCAAGGTCACACTCAACGGCCGTCACGAAGCACGGCGCGTGCAGATCGAACCGACCGTGTTTGGTGAGGATCGCGAGTTGCTCGAGGACTTGATCGCTGCGGCCATCAATGACGCCGTTCACAAGGTCGAGCAGCAGACCCAGGAGAAAATGTCCCAGGTCATGTCGGGCATGAAACTGCCGCCGGGCATGAAGCTGCCATTCTGAGCGGATCGTGAAGCAACCGCCGACGCTGGAGGCGCTGATCGATGCGCTGCGCACATTGCCCGGCGTCGGCCCGAAGACGGCCCAGCGCATGGCATTTCATCTGTTGCAGGAAGGCCGGACCGGCGCTCGTGCGCTGGCCACATCGATCGACAAGGCGCTGCAGAATATCGGACGCTGCGCGCGCTGCCGGATGCTGACCGAGAATGACCTTTGCTCGATCTGCGTCTCCACGCAGCGCGACGAATCCATGCTCTGTGTCGTTGAATCTCCGGCGGACGTCGTTGCGCTGGAAGGGTCGGGCGGCTACCGCGGGCGCTACTTCGTGCTGATGGGCCATCTGTCCCCGCTCGATGGCATTGGCCCCGCGGAAATTGGTGTGCATGAACTCGAGACGATTCTCGAAGAAGCCGGCATTGCCGAGCTGATCATCGCCACCAATCCCACCGTGGAGGGCGAAGCCACCGCGCACTTCCTGTCGGAGCTTGCAGCGCGGCATGCGGTGCGTGCGACCCGTATCGCGCATGGCGTGCCGATCGGTGGCGAGCTCGAGTACATCGATGGCGGCACGCTCGCGCACGCAATGGCGGGGCGTCAGCAGCTGCGCTAGTCGCGCCGCGCTCGCAGCTGTTCGACGAGTCGACGTAGGCGTCGATAGCTTTCATAGCGCCTTGAATCAATACTGCCGGCCTCGACGGCGGCAATCACCGCGCAGCCGGGTTCCACCATATGACGGCAGTCGTTGAAGCGGCAGGCGGCGAGGCGGTGCGCGATCTCGGGAAAGCCCAGTGAGCGTTCGTCGAGAGCATCGTCTGCCGGGGCGAAGTCCCGCACGCCTGGCGAGTCGACAATCTGACCACCAGCCGGCAGCTGGAAGGTTTCTGACCAGGTCGTCGTGTGGCGTCCCTCATCGTCCCGTGCGAGTGTGCCCGTCGTGGCATCGCGGCTCGGGCACAAGCGATTGACCAGCGATGACTTGCCAACGCCTGACTGGCCCACCAGTACGGATCGATGCTCGCGCAACAGCTCGGCCAGCGCCTCGACTCCCGCGCCGTCGTGAGCGCTGCACTCCAGCGTTCGATACCCGGCTGCGGCGTACACCGTCAGCGCCGTGCGCAGCTCTGCGGTCTCTGGCAGGTCCGCCTTGTTCAGGATCACTGCGCCCGCGATGCAGGCTGACGTTGCCGCACACAGGTATCGATCGGCGATAAACAGGTCGGCCGCGGGTTTCGGTGCGATGACTACCAGCAGCAGAGTGACGTTGGCAACGATCGGTTCGGATTCGCCTCTGACGTTCGCGCGCCTCAGCACGGTTGTGCGTGGCTCGACCTGCACGACGTGAGTCTCGCCATGGGTTGGATCATCGCGGCACAGGACCTGGTCGCCACACAGTACGCCCAGGCGACGACCGATCGGCCGGGCGTCGCGTTCCAGGCCGTGTTCGTCGCGCACCCGGACCCGGCGGCCGAAGCTTGCGACGACTTCGGCACGGAACTCAGTCGTCAGCTTTCCGGGGGTCATGCAGGTCGTCTGCTAGGATTGCGGCGGTTGAGGGGCAACGCGGATTACAAGTATGACCGACCCGGACCTGCTCGTATGGATCGATCTGGAAATGACCGGGCTTCGACCCGAGGTTGATCAGATCATCGAGATGGCCGTGCTGCTGACCGACGCCGAGCTTTGCGTGGTCGCGGAAGGTCCAGTGATTGCCATTCACCAGGACGAGGCTGCGCTGCAGCAGATGGACGACTGGAATCAGCGACAGCATGGCGGGTCTGGTCTGCTTGCGCGCGTGCGAGCCAGCGAGGTTTCCACGGCACAGGCAGAGCGCGCCATGCTCGAGTTCCTCGGCGGTCGGGTGGAGCCTGGCATGTCGCCGATGTGTGGCAACAGCATCTGCCAGGATCGTCGCTTTCTGGCGCGGCACATGCCGGAGCTGGAACGGTTTTTTCATTACCGCAATCTTGACGTCAGCACTGTCAAGGAGCTCGCGCGCCGCTGGGCGCCACAGGTCTATTCGGGCCATCAGAAAAGCGGCAGCCATCTTGCCCTCGACGATATCCGCGACTCAGTCGAGGAACTGCGCTACTACCGCCGCCACTTCTTGGCGGAACCGTATCGGGGTTGAAGCGCCGTGGACCTGCCGAGCTTCGCCGATGTGCTGCGGGCCGCCGGCCGGTTGCACGGGCGGGTCAGGCGCACGTCGGTGCTGTCCGCCACGGGTATCGATGGACTCACCAATCGGAGAGTCTTCCTCAAATGCGAGAATCTGCAACACGGCGGTGCATTCAAGTATCGCGGCGCGCTGAATGCGCTGCTGCAGACTCCGGTAGACGCGCGGAACCGGATTGCAGCGACCCATTCCTCCGGCAACCATGGCTTGGCCCTGTCATTGGCCGCGCAGTCTTTGGGCCGCTCCGCCGTGGTGGTCATGCCTGAAAATTCGTCGGCGTCCAAGCTCGTGGCCGTTCGGGCTTCCGGTGCCGAGCTGTTGCTGTGTGCGCCTGGAATCGCTGCGCGCGAGGCGGCGCTTTCCACTCTGGCTGCTGCGCGGCCGTTACAGATCGTGCATCCGTTCGACGACGCGCAGGTCATCGCGGGGCAGGGCACTGCGGCGCTGGAGCTGATCAGCGAGTGTGGGGACCTCGATCTGATCGTGACCCCGGTCGGTGGCGGCGGCCTGATCGGTGGCACTGCACTGGCGGCCCGGGCTTTGCTGCCGGACTGCCGGATTGTCGCGGCCGAACCGGCTGCGGCCGACGATGCTTACCGCTCGCTGCGGTCCGGGCGGCGTCAGAACGTCGGGAACCCTGAGACAATCGCCGACGGGCTGCGGGCGTCGATCGGTCAACGCAATTTCGAGTTGTTGAGGCAGCTTGTGGACGAGGTCGTTCGGGTCGAGGAGCGCCAGATCGTTCGCGCGATGCGCGTTGCGCTCGATGAGCTGAAGCTGCTGATCGAACCCTCGGCAGCCGTGGCGCTGGCTGCGGTGCTTGCAGGTACGCTCGGCTCGCCCGGAGATCGCATTGGAGTGGTGCTCTCCGGCGGCAACGTTGATCTCGGCCAGTGTCCGTTCCTGTCTAGCGCCGGCTAGTGCTTAGCCTGCAGTTTTCTGGCCCGCCAGAAACAGCCAGGTCTCGATCACCGAATCAGGGTTCAAGGACATGCTTTCGATGCCCTGATCGACCAGCCAGCGCGCAAGTTCAGGATGATCGGACGGTCCCTGCCCGCAGATGCCGACGTACTTGCCGGCCTTGCGGCAGGCGCTGATCGCCATCGACAACATGGCCTTGACGGCATCGTCCCGTTCGTCGAACAGCTTCGCGACGATCGCAGAGTCACGATCCAATCCGAGTGTCAGCTGAGTCATGTCGTTGGAACCGATCGACATGCCATCGAAGTATTCGAGATAGCGATCCGCCAGCACGGCGTTGGTCGGCAGTTCGCACATCATGATGACCTTGAGGCCGCGTTCGCCTCGCGCCAGTCCCTTGGTAGCGAGCAGGGCGGTGACGTCGCGCGCTTCCTGCAGCGTGCGCACGAACGGCACCATCAGCCAGACATTGTCGAGACCCATTTCCTCACGGACATAGCGCAGCGCCCGGCATTCGAGGTCGAAACAGGGCTGGAACGCGGGGTCGAGATAGCGGCATGCGCCGCGAAAGCCGAGCATTGGATTCTCTTCCGAAGGCTCGTAGATCCTGCCGCCGATCAGGTTGGCGTACTCGTTCGACTTGAAATCCGACAGCCGCACGATAACTGGTGAGGGCGCAAACGCAGCGGCGATCTGCGAAATGCCTTCGGCGAGCTTGCTGACGTAGAACCCGACCGGGTCCGGGTAGCCGGCCATCTGAATGCGAATCTGCTGCTTGAGGCTGCTCTCGAGCGTGTCGAAGTCGAGCAACGCCCGAGGATGCACGCCGATCATTCGATTGATGATGAACTCGAGTCGCGCGAGACCGACTCCGGCATTCGGAATTCCGGCAAAGTCGAACGCCCGATCCGGATTGCCGACATTCATCATGATCTTGACCGGGCATGGCGGCAGCGAGTCGAGCTCGATCTGTTTGCGTTCGAAATCAAGCGACCCTTCGTAGATGTAGCCGGTGTCGCCTTCAGCGCAGGACACAGTGACTTCCTGGCCCTCCCTGAGAATCTCAGTCGCGTTGCCGCAGCCTACCACTGCGGGAATTCCGAGTTCGCGAGCAATGATCGCGGCATGGCAGGTTCGACCGCCCCGGTTCGTGACGATAGCCGCCGCTCGCTTCATGACCGGCTCCCAGTCCGGATCCGTCATGTCGGCGACCAGCACGTCGCCACTCTGCACGCGGGCCATCTCGCCAATGCTGCGCACGACACGCACGGCTCCAGACCCGATGCGCTGGCCGACACTGCGGCCCGTGATCAGCACGCGAGAGCGGGACTTCAGTGAGAAGCGTTGAATGGTCCTTCCGGCGCGGCTCTGCACGGTTTCCGGGCGTGCCTGCAGAATGAAGATTTCGCGGGTTTCGCCGTCGATGCCCCATTCGATGTCCATCGGCACCCCATAGTGGTCTTCGATGATCAGTGCCTGCAGCGACAGGGCCGTGAGCTCTTGATCGGAAATCGAAAATCGCAAGCGGTCGTGCGGCGGCACGTCGATCGTGCGGACGCGGTCTGGCGCGCCGGCCGGGGCGTAAACCATCTTGATCGCCTTGCCACCCAGATTGCGGCGGAGGATGGCTGGGCGTGCCGCGCGCAGCGCAGTTTTGTAGACATAGAACTCGTCGGGGTTGACGGCTCCCTGTACGACGGTTTCGCCGAGCCCATAGGATGAAGTGACGAACACCGCCTCGCGAAAGCCCGAGTCAGTGTCGAGCGTGAACATGACACCGCTGGCGCCGAGGTCGGACCGCACCATGTGTTGCACGCCCGCCGACAGCGCGACCTGCGAATGATCGAAGCCCTGATGCACTCGGTACGCAATTGCACGGTCATTGAAAAGGGACGCGAACACTTCATGCGTGGCATGGAGAATCGCAGCCTCACCGCGCACATTCAGAAAGGTCTCCTGCTGGCCGGCAAAGGACGCCTCGGGGAGATCTTCGGCGGTGGCAGAGGAGCGCACCGCGACCGAGATTTCGCGACCCGCAGCCATCTCCCGGTACGCCTCGCGAACCGCTGAATCGAAGGCCGCAGGGAATGGCGTCGCCATGATCCAGTTGCGAATGCTTGCGCCGGTCTCGGCCAGGCGCACGACGTCGTCGACGTCGAGTTCGTGCAGCACCTTGCGGATCTTCTCGTCAAGGCCGCCCTGGGCGAGGAACTCGCGATAGGCGCTGGCGGTGGTTGCGAACCCGCCTGGCACATTGACACCGACCCGCGACAATGAGCCGATCATCTCGCCGAGGGACGCGTTCTTTCCGCCGACCGTCTCGACGTCGCGCATCTTCAGCTGCTCAAACGGAATGACGTAGATCAATATCTCTCCAAGGGTGCTTGTTCCGGTGTCTGGACGGTGAAACACTCTGGCATGCCGAGCAAATGCAGTGAGTGCAAAATGTGAGCAGGCGAGCTGTTTTCTTTGTTTCCGACCAAACCGGCGTGACGGCCGAGACAATGGGGCACAGTCTGCTGACGCAGTTCGATGCCCAGCAGTTTCGGCCGGTGACTCTGCCATTTGTGTCGAGTGTTGACAAGGCAGAGGAGGCGGTGCGGAGGATCAATGAGGCGGCGCTCGACACAGGACTGCGTCCGATCATCTTCGGCACGCTCGTTCAGGACGAGCTGCGGGACATACTGAAGCGCAGCGATGCGCTGTTTCTTGACTTCTTCGAAGCTTTCGTCGGACCCATCGAGCGCGAGCTCAATGAGCGTTCGACTCATAGCGCCGGCCGTGCGCACGGTATGCTCGACCATCTGGCTTACGAGGCGCGGATCAACGCGACCAACTATGCGATGGCAAATGACGACGGGTCGAGCCACGACTACGACCGCGCCGACGTCATCCTGGTCGGCGTCTCACGCTCCGGAAAGACGCCAACCTGTCTGTACATGGCACTGCAATACGGCATTTTCGCGGCAAACTATCCGCTCACAGATGAGGATCTCGAGAACAGCCGCATCCCACCGCTGCTCACGGCCCATCGGCGCAAGCTCTATGGCTTGACGATACGGGCAGATCGACTGCAACAGATCCGTCACGAGCGCCGTCCCGACAGCCGCTACGCCTCGCCGCAACAGGTTCAGTACGAACTGCGGGCCGCTGAGGCGATGTTCCAGCGTTTTGCAATTCCGCACCTCGATACGACTGAATGTTCCATCGAGGAGATCGCCAGTCGAGTGATGGTGGCTACAGGCGTCGAACGTCGGGTGATGCCATGACGGATCCAGCTGTTGGTTCGATTCTTGCGCCCTTGCGGACCGTTGCCCAACCGATATAGTGCTCGGTAATGACCACCGTATTCGAATTCTGTGATTCTCTTCAGCGAACGAGTTGGCGCGCTACGCCGCGCAGTTTTGTTGCGCTCATGAGCCTGTATGAAAGCAACTATTTGCGTCTTTGCCGGCTGACCGGCGAGCCCGCGCAACTGCGGGATTCGCGGGTGTCCCGCCTGGCTGGAGACTGTGATCTGGTTCTCACGGTGGTCGAGCACTGTGCGTACACCACCACGCTGAACCTGACCTACGTCAGTGAGGAGTGGGCAGAACACGAAGGCCGCCCGTTGCGCCTGCCGGATCTCACCGTGAGGGTCTATCGCGACGCGCGCTTGGCCGAGGCCATGGCCGTATCTGGATTCGCCGTTGCGTCGGCGGTAGTGGAGCGTGAACTGGCTCAGCGCTGGCATCGCAACACCGTGCTAAACAAGTGGTTGGAATACTGCATCGATTCCGGCCATCGACTCACCGCGCCGCCCGAGAGCCATGAAGATCCCAAATCCGTTGGACTTAGCCAAGGTGGTGCTTGCTCCGACAGCGCCGGATGACCAACAGCGGGTCGTCGATCTGTTCCGCAATCGGGCGGAACTCAAGAAGGCCTACGTCGAGCTTCAGGATGAGATTCATCGCCTCAAGGATCGCCTGAAACAGCAGGAAGGCGCGACTGCACGGGTGCGCGAACTGCTGGAGCAACTCGAGGCGAGACTCTGCGCGCCTGAAGCGGCCTACCCGACGCTGGTGTTCTACCAGCTGCGCAGCCTCTGGTCGCGCGGGGGATCTCTGCTGAAGGCGTTCGCGAGCGACCTCGAGCGGCAGTATGTCGAGCGCGAGAAAAAGCTGTTCCTTGCGAATTTCAACCGGCGGCAATTCGCGGAGCGGCGGCTCGTCGAGGCCCGGCTGCGCGAAGCGGAGTTGGCCGCAACGGACGCTCAACGTGAAAACGAGCGGCTGCAGGCGCAGCTCGCGCGCCTGAAAATGCCCTGGCACCACTTCAAGCGCCGGCGGGCCGAGGAGGGCGTCGCGTCTGCGAGGCTGGTGCGTGCCCAGGCCGAATCGCACCTGCACGAGTCACGCGAACTTCTGGAACGCCTGCTGCCTTGCGCAGACGTGCCATTTCCCGGCTTGTCGGTTGAGGCGCGCCGCGCCATCAACATTGCCGTGATCGCCTATGCACAGGTTCTGGCCGTGCGGCTCACCCAGACATCGTTGCTGGAGCTGGCGCGGGCTGCAACGCTGCGTCGGGACGCGGCAGACGATTACGGCGACCGCAGTGAATGCGAAGCATTGATGGCGGACATTGGCCGTGCGCAGGGCGTGCTGCAGCAACGCACCAATCTGGGCCAGGAACTGCAGGTCCGCGGCGAGTCGATACGCAAGGTTGCCGCTTACATCGGCGACGATGACACCGTGCCCACGCCTGAATCGCTGCTCGCCGCGGGCAAGATCGACGTGCTCAGCGGCGATACCTGGGACGTGTTCCGCGCCCTGGTTCGTTGACGCGCACCGCCTGACTACAACGGATTCAGCCGCGCTCTTTGCCCGCGCGGGTGGGCGCGGTGTTGCGTGCCGGCATTGCGCGCGTGCCACCGACCATGTCCGCCATGACTTCGGCCGCCTGTTCGAGCACCACATCAGGCGCTTCACCGGGAGTCAGGTCTTCGATGCTCTTGAGCTTCGGTTTGCCCTGGGCTTCGAGGCGCAGGTTCTCCCGTCGCAGCCGCTCGGCATCCAGACGCACCCGTTCGGCCTGGCGCTGTTCGAGGTTCAGCGAAACACTCTTCTGTCGGCGCAGTTCATCGACTGCGGCGATGTCGGAGACGAGCCAGCGGTAGTTCGGATCTTTTTGTGAACGCGCGCCTTCTTCCAGTGCCAGCTGAGCGACGGATTCAGGTGAACGGGGGTCGGTGCGGAATGGCACGCCGGCGATACGATCCCAGGGGAGCGCGTCGCTCAACGCGCTTTCGCCGACCTCTTCGAGATCGATCGGAGAGGCGAGCTGAACGTCGGGTTCGACACCCCGATGCTGGGTGCTTTCGCCCGTAACGCGGTAGAACTTTCCGATCGTGACAGTCAGTTGCCCGTTGACGGGTCGGGATGACCAGCGCGACAGTGGCACCAGATTCTGCACCGTGCCTTTGCCGAAGGTTCGCTGCCCCAGCACCACCGCACGACGATAGTCCTGCAGCGCGCCGGCAAAGATCTCCGACGCCGAGGCGCTGAAGCGATCGACCAGCACGGCCAGCGGGCCGTCATAGATGGAACCCGCTTCGGCGTCGTCGAGCACTTCCTTCTCGCCGTTCGAGAATTTGACCTGGACAACCGGTCCACGGTCAATGAACAGGCCCGTCAGCGACTGCGCCTCTGGCAGGAAGCCACCACCGTTGCCCCGCAGGTCGAGCACGATGCCGGCGACGTTTTCCGCGCGCAGTTCATCGACGAGCCGGCGAACATCCCGGGTGGTACTGCGGTAGTTCGGATCGCCAGCGCGCTGCGCGGCATAGTCCGAATAAAAACTGGGCACCGTGATCACGCCCACGCGCAATTCGGCATCGCCACGGCTAATCGTGCGGATTTCCTTCTTGGCTGCCTGGGCCTCCAGTGTCACGTTGCCGCGAGTGAAGCTGACGATCTGTTCGGTCGTGCCGGGAGCAGCGCCGGCCGCAAGGATTGACAGGCGCACGGCAGAGCCGCCCTTGCCGCGGATCAGCTGCACGACGTCGTCGATCCGCCAACCGATGACGTCGGTCATCGTTCCATTGTCGCCTTGCCCCACGGCCGTGATCCGGTCGTTGATCTTCAGCGTCGCAGCAACTGCGGCAGGTCCGCCTTCGATGATGCCCATGACGGTGACGTAGTCATCCAGGAGTTGCAGCGAGGCGCCGATACCCTCGTAGTTCAGACTCATCTGGATGCGGTATTCCTCGGAGTTGCGCGGCGAGAAATAGCTCGAGTGAGGATCGAACGTGCGCGCATAGGCGTTCATCAGATTCTCGAACACATCGTCGGGAGTGATCTGGTCAACGCGTTTCAGCACCCGCTCGTAGCGCTTGCGAAGGATCTCCGCAGCCTCCGGCCATTCCTTGCCGGTCAGCAACAGCGACAGGGCGTCGTTCTTGATGCGTTGGCGCCAGAGCTCGTTGATTTCCGCCGTCGTTGCAGGCCATGGAGCCTTCTCGCGGTCGAAGTTGAATGACTCGTTGATCGCCCAGTCCGGTTGCTTGTCGAGCTGGGTCAGTGCAAAGCGGATGCGATCGCGATTGCGCTGCTGGTAGCGCGCAAAGATGGCGTACGCCGGTTCCAGGTCGCCACTGCGAATCATGTCGTCGAAGCGCAGCCGGTCAGCCTCGAACTCGACGAGGTCAGAGTCGAGGAAGTAGCTGCGCTGACCATCCAGAAAATCGATGTACTTCTGGAAAACTGCTGCAGAAAATCGGTCATCGATCGATGCCCGGCGGAAGTGTTCCTCCTCGAGTATCGAACCGACCTGGCGAGCGATCATGCGCTGCCGATCCGTCGGCGCAATGGCACCGGGGGGCAATGTCTCGGTGCTGGCAGGCACCCGCGACGAGCTGGCCACCGCCAGCAGGACCGTGGCGAGTGCTGAGCAGGCTACCAGGCCGATCGAGGATCGAGTCGCTTTGAGCATCGGGTGCACGGTTTGGTTAGACTCCCTAAGGCTAGAGCGCGGCGCTCAAGGCTTCAAGTGCGTTCACAGGAAGGTGGCTCCGGAATATGCGCCCGCTCGCTGTTCTACTCGGAATCGTGATGGGTTCGGCGGTTTCCGTCACCATCGGGCTCGCCATGACCCTGATTGTGTTTGCGTCGCTGCCGGAAGCCAGTGACCGCGTCGCGTCCGAGTTTGCACCCCTGACGCGGCTTTTCGTCGGCGTAGGCGCGTTTGCGGCGGTCGCGTCGGCCAGCTTCTACGGCGAACTTCGCGATCGACCCTGGCGCTACTGGACCCATGCGGCACTGAGTGGCGCAACCTTGCTCGGTTGCTGGCAGATATATCGGCAAATCTGACAGTATTTCTCAGAGCATCTCTCGGAGGAGCTATCCCATCGTGCGCCATATTCGTTACGACCGCTGGATCGCCGCATTCGTTCCGTTGGTTCTGCTGGGCTGCGCAAGCCTGCAGGCAACCCCACCCCCGACGGTCCGGGTCGCACTGGCGGACTATGAACGACATCTGGCGGCCCTGGCGTCCGATCAGTTCGAAGGTCGCAAGCCTGGCACAGCCGGGGAGCGCATCACGGTCGACTATCTCAGCGCACAGTTTCGGAGTCTCGGCGTTGGACCCGGCAATGGCGTCAGCTACCGGCAGCCGGTTCCGTTGGTGGAGATCACCGCGGCCAGTGACGCGTCATTGAGCCTGGCTGGGCAAACGCTGCGCTATCCTGAGGCTGCCGTGTTCTGGACCAAGCGGGTCGTGCCCCAGGTCGCGGTCGAGAACAGTCCGCTGGTGTTCGTAGGCTATGGCATCGTTGCGCCCGAGTACGGCTGGAACGATTACGCCGGTGTCGATATGCGCGGCAAGACTGCCGTGATCCTGGTCAACGATCCCGGCTTTGCCAGCGGCGATCCGGCGCTGTTTCGTGGCCGGGCCATGACTTACTACGGGCGCTGGGTCTACAAGTTCGAGGAGGCGGCACGCCAGGGCGCGGCAGCGGCCCTGATCATTCATGAGACGGAGCCGGCCGCCTATCCATGGCAGACCGTCCAGAACAGCTGGACGGGACCGCAGCTCGATGCGGAATCGGCCGACGGCAATGCCTCGCGGGTCGCGATCGAAGGCTGGATCACCTCGGAAGCGGCCGATGCGCTGCTGCAACGCGCAGGGCTCAGCTACGCCGACGCGAAAGCGAGCGCATTGCAGCGCGAGTTCAAGCCGTTGCCGCTGGGTGTTGCGGCGACCGCAAGCCTGCGCAACGGCGTGCGACGCTCCGAGTCGGCCAACGTGATCGCTACGATTCCCGGTGCGCGCTACCCGAACGAGTACATCGTTTACATGGCGCACTGGGACCACTTCGGGCGTTCGCTCGGCCGAAGTGGCGACACGATCTTCAACGGCGCCGTCGACAATGCCACCGGCACGGCCGCGCTGCTGGCGATTGCCGCGGCCTATCAGCGCGCTTCGGCGCCGCCCGATCGCAGCGTCGTCTTCATGGCGTTGACGGCCGAAGAGGCCGGTTTGCTGGGCTCCGCCTACTACGTGACGAACCCTGTGCTGCCGCTTGCCCAGACAGTCGCGGCCTTCAATATGGACGCGATTCACTTTGGCGGCCCGACGCGCGATGTCATCGTTGTCGGTGCCGGTGCATCCGAGCTCGAAGCGCCGCTCGAACGCGCGGCTGCGCGCCAATCACGCGTGCTGCGCGGCGAGTCGAAACCCGAACAGGGCATGTTCTACCGCTCGGATCATTTCAACTTCGCGAAAGCGGGCGTGCCGTCGCTGTACATCAAGATGGGCATCGACGATCGCGAGTTCGGGGCTGCCTGGGGGCAGGCGGCGCAGGAGCAGTACACGGCACGCGATTATCACCAGCAGACCGATGAGTATCGACCGGGAGTCGACCTGCGCGGTGGACTGGAGAATATCCAGTTGTTCTACGAGGTTGGTGCCGAGCTTGCGAACTCGCGGCAGTTCCCCAACTGGTTCGAAGACAACGAGTTTCGCGCTGCGCGCGATCGCTCCAGGGCGCTGATGACCCGCTGAGCGATGGCGGCTAGCGCGCCGGCCGGGAAGTGTCGTAGGGGTTATAGCCGCGCTTGGGGCGGTCTTTTTCAAGTTCGAGCGTTGTCGGTTCGACAGCGGCTCGCTTCCCGAGCAGGCGCTGCATCACTCGCGGATCCGTTTCGGTTCGATGCCGGTCGCTACGCTCACGCAGCACGGCCTCGACAAACTCGAATCGTGGATCTTCGTCCATTCCCAATCCCCTGCATTCTTGTCGCCAAATTGTGACACTCGACCCTTTGCGGCGTCGTCACTCTCGCTGAAAGTATGACTCAGTTCACACTTTGCGAATTCCATTGCGACATAACTCGGCTGGCATTCCAGCGCTTCAGCTCACGCGGCGAACCAACGCAACCCCTATGCGGGCGCCGCTGACGAGCACATAGGGACCCAGAATCACAATCCAGTGCACGAGTGATCCGCGGCCGAGTTCGGCCAGCAGGTCTTTCCAAAGCGCAAACGGACCGCCGTTGACGTAGTCCCCGAGGCTGATTCGACCGGCCACCCAGATCAGTGCCGGCAACAGCAGCAAACCCACCGCAAGAGACACGCCGAGCCAGACCAGCTCGCGACGCCAACCGATCGAAGCGGTCGAGTCGCCGACTGATGTGGACGCGTTGTCCTGAGCATTCATGGTTTCGCTGCTGATGATCTTGATTCCAAACGGCCATAATAGCAGCCATGGCAAGCCTCAAGACGGCCGTGATCGGCGTAGGTTACCTCGGCAGGTTTCATGCGCAGAAGTACGCGCAGATTCCTGGCAGTGAGCTGATTGGCGTCGTCGACGCGCGACCGCAGGCGCGCGAGGCCGTTGCTGCGGAACTGGGCGTGCAGGCGTTCGCCGATTACGATGCTTTGCTGGGGCGCGTGGATGCGGTCAGCGTCGTCACTCAGACGCCGGCGCATTTCGTAATCGCGCGGGATTTCCTGCAGGCGGGCGCACATGTGCTGGTCGAGAAGCCCGTCACCGAGCGTATCGAAGACGCTCGCGAGCTGATCCGGGTTGCCGCTGCGGCGGGCAAGGTGCTGCAGGTCGGGCATCTGGAGCGCTTCAATGCCGCGATCATGGCGGCGGAGCCGTACTTTGACCGGCCGCGCTTCATTGAATGCCAGCGACTTGCGCCGTACAAGGAGCGGGGCACTGACGTCAATGTCGTGCTCGATCTGATGATTCACGATATCGACATCATCCAGACCGTGGTGGCGAGCGAAATCGAATCGATCGATGCGATCGGCACGCCGGTGTTCTCGGGCGAAATCGACATTGCCAACGCGCGGATCCGTTTCGTCAACGGTTGCATCGCCAACGCTACCGCAAGCCGCGTCAGCCTCAAGGCGGAACGAAAGATGCGTCTGTTTCGCGACGACGCTTACCTGTCGATCGATCTGCAGCAGAAGATCCTGACTGTGATCCGCAAGCGCAGCCCGCCCGCGGCTGAGGGGCAGCTGCCAGTGACAATCGAAGAGCAGAGCTTCGAGCAGGGCGACGCGCTGCGGGCTGAAATCGAATCCTTCCTCCGCTGCGCGCGCAGCGGCGCCCGGCCCGTTGTCAGCGGCGAAGACGGGCTGCGGGCGCTGGAAACGGCGATCCGAATCACGGCGGCGGTCGAGGCGTCGCGGCAGACCGGCAATTGAGCCCCGCTTGAAACTTTCGTTCGGTGGCCCCATCAAACGGCACATGCAACAGAATCTTATTGCGGTGATCCCGGCCTCGCCTCGGCTGACACTGGATCTGGTCGGTGACTTCACCTGTCCCTGGTCGTTCCTCGGCACGCGCCGGGTCGCGCGCGCACTGGAAGCGGTGCAGGGCCTGGCTGTGCCGCCACTGTGGCGCTGGCACGGCTTTCGGTTGGCGCGTCCTGAAGCCAGTGTCAGCAATGCCTGGAGCGCGCATCTGGCTGCACGCCTGCCGCCGGGTGTCTCGGTCCAAATGGCGCAGGGTGCCTTGACGGAAGCTGGCCGACCGCTGGGCATCGAGTTCGACTTCGATTCGATTAACGCCGTGCCCGACACGACGCTCGCGCACGTACTCGCAGCCATGGCGCGGGAGCAGGATCGGCACGGTGATGCGGTCGACGCGATCTTCCGCGCCTACTTCGAACAGGGAATCGATGTCGGCAGCGTGCCGCAATTGAGCCGTATCGGCGCCAGCGTGGGGCTTTCCTCCGAGGCGCTGATGCAGTTCGAATCGTCTGCGGCCGGTACCGAAGCAGTGGCCGCCGAGCATGCGCGGCTGACCGCGCTCGGCGTGACCAATGTACCGAACCTGCTGTTGAACGGTGCGGTGCTGGTGCCGGGTTCGGCTGAAGTTGCCACTTACGTCCAGGCACTCGATCATGCGCTGTTTCCCACCGCGCCCGGTACCGTGCAAGATAGGCGCCTGTTGAACTGACCTGGTTGCCGCGTGAGTGCCGATCCCGCCGAGCTGCGCGCCCCGATTTCCCTGACCGACGCTGAGCTGGCCTCGCAGTTCGCGCGCCTCATCGGTGAGGACAGCGTACTGCTTGACGCCACGGCGACCGCGGACGCGTGGGTCGGCCCGCAGCGTGCGCGCGTCACGGTCCGGCCCCGCTCGACCGAGGCCGTCGCGACCGTACTGCGCTACTGCGACGAGCGGCGCATCGGCGTGGTCACGCAGGGCGGCCTCACAGGCTTGGTGCATGGCGCCGTGACCGAGCCGGGCCAGATCGTATTGTCCACCGCGGCGATGCGCGCGATCGAGTCGATCGATGCGGCCGGCCGCACACTTCGCGCTCAGGCCGGCACGCCATTGCAGCAAGTGCAGGAGGCAGCGGACGCCGAGGGGCTGCTGTTCCCGCTCGATCTCGGCGCACGCGGCACGGCGACCATTGGCGGCAATATTTCGACCAACGCGGGCGGTACCCAGGTGCTCCGCTATGGCATGGCGCGAGGACTCGTGCTCGGACTCGAGGCTGTGCTCGCAGACGGTACCGTGCTGACATCGCTGAACCGGATGCTCAAGAACAACGCCGGCTACGACCTGAAGCAACTGTTCATCGGCACCGAGGGCACTCTGGGTGTGGTGACACGCGCAGAGTTGCGCTTGATGCCGCGGCCTGCCAGTCACGACACGGCACTCGTTTCCCTGAGCAGTTTCGAGGCCTTGCTGCAGCTGCTGGCCGCGCTCGAGTCGCGCCTTGGCGCGAACCTTGCGAGCTTTGAGGTGCTTTGGCCGGAGTTCTACGAACTCACGACCACCGCACCGGCGAAGCAGCGCCCACCGCTGCCGCATGGCGCGGCCCTCTATGCGCTGATCGACGCGCAAGGTCCGGACGCGGGGCAGGATTCGGAGCGCTTCCTGACGGTGCTCGGTGCGCTGCTGGAGGCGCGGGTCATCGACGATGCGGTGATTGCGGAATCAGCTGCGCAACGCCAGCAGATCTGGGCGATCCGTGAGGACGTCTGGCAGACCCGTCGCGCGGGTCCCGCTTTCATGTTTGACGTCAGCCTGCCGCTCGGTGAGATGCAGGGCTATGTTGCGCAATTGCGGCGTGCAATTGCTCTCCGCTGGCCGCAGGGGCAGGTTTTCGTGTTCGGCCATGTCGCTGACGGCAACCTGCACCTGGCGATTGCAGTGGGTTCGCGCGATGCTGAGACGCGCCGTGTGGTCGAGACCCGCGTCTACGAGCCGCTCAAGGCCATCGGCGGTTCCATCTCGGCTGAACATGGCATCGGGCTCGAGAAGCGGGATTATCTGTCGCTGTCGCGAACACCGGCCGAGATCAACACGATGCGCCGCCTCAAGCTGGCGCTCGATCCCAACGGGATCCTCAATCCCGGCAAGGTTTTTCCCGTTTCACAGCCGGCGTCCGGGCAGGAATGAGCGTACCCGGCCACTTGCACGCGGTGCCGCGTGAAGTAGTCGTCGCAGCGACGCAGTTCGACTGTGACTGGGACCTCAATGCCAACATCATGGCCGCTGAGCAGCTCGTGCGGGAAGCGGCGGCAGGCGGTGCGCAGGTGATCCTTCTGCAGGAGCTGTTCGAGACGCCGTACTTCTGTATCGAGCAGGATGCGCGGCACTTGCGGCTGGCGGCGTCCCTGCAGGAGAACCGCGCAGTGCGGCATTTTCAGGTCATCGCGCGTGAGCTGTCGGTCGTGTTGCCGATCAGTTTCTTCGAGCGTGCCGGCCAGGCGTGCTTCAACAGCATTGCCATCATCGACGCCGACGGTGAAATCCTCGGCGTCTATCGCAAGGCGCATATCCCGAATGGCCCGGGTTACCAGGAAAAAAACTACTTCGCCCCGGGCGATACCGGCTTCAAGGTCTGGCAGACGCGCTACGCGAAACTTGGAGTGGGCATCTGTTGGGATCAGTGGTTTCCCGAATGCGCGCGCGCGATGGCGCTGATGGGCGCCGAGTTGCTGCTGTACCCGACGGCGATCGGCTCGGAGCCGCCGCCAGCGCTGCCCGTGAACTCCCGCGAGCATTGGCAGCGGACGCAACAGGGGCATTCGGCGGCCAATCTGATGCCGCTGATCGCCGCCAACCGCTGGGGTCTCGAGCGCTCGCTGCAAAACCCCGAGGAACTCTACATCCGGTTCTATGGCTCCTCCTTCATCACCGATGGCACGGGAGCGAAACTCAAGGAAGCACCTGAAGCGGCGGATGCCGTGTTGATCGCCAGTTTCGATTTGCAGGCACTCGCAGAGCAGCGCAACAACTGGTTCGTGTTTCGCGATCGGCGCCCGGAGCTCTATGGAGCTCTGACCAGCTTCGATGGCCAGACGCGCAGCTGAGATCCACCCAACCATGATGCCGGTGCACGTCATCGCCGGACCCCTCGGGGTAGGCAAGACCACCGTGCTGTCGTATCTGTTGGCCAACAAGCCACCGGAACAGAACTGGGTCGTGCTGATGAACGAGTTCAGTGAAGCGGGCATCGACGCCCTGACGGTCGCGAGCGCCGCGCGCGGCGCCTATGACGTACGGTTGCTCGCGGGTGGTTGCCTGCATTGCTCCGGCGAGCAGGACTTTCAGCGCACGCTGGGCGAACTGATCGATCGCGTGCAACCGGATCGGGTGCTGGTGGAACCGTCGGGAATCGGACATCCGGCGGGGATAGTCGATGGATTGCTCGGCTTCGAAGCGCGCGGCGATATCCGGCTGGAAGGCGTCGTGGCGCTGATTGATCCTGTACGCTTGCTCGCAGGTGAAGCCGAGCGTCCCGGCACGCTGCGCGATGGGCTGGAGATCGCTGATGCGGTGGCGCTGACACGCGCCGCCAGCGCTTCACCGGCGGAACTTCACGCGTTCGAGGTGCTTGTCGCGACGATGGTACCGGCCAAGCGCTGGCACGGCGCGATCGAAGCTGGTGCCCTGCCGCTTGCAGCGCTGCAGGCGGGTGTCGGAGAGTCTCGGCGTGAGCGCGGGCTGCCTGGGCATGCGCATTGGGCGACGACGAGCAAAGCGAGTGTCGGTGAAGCGATCGCTACGATCGGCGGCGAACGTATCAATGCCAGCCATATCGACTTCACGGGCGCGAGCTGGCGGTTTCCTCGCGCCATCGAGTTCATCGGCGAAGCCCTGCAACTGGCTCTGGGCGGTCTCTACGCGGGCAATAGTGCAACGCTGGCTCCGCCATTACGGCTCAAAGCCGTATTGCGTGTGGCCGAGGATCGCTGGTTGCTCTGGCAGCATGACGGCAGCCGCAGTGAAGTGCGCGAATCGAGTTGGCGACGCGACAGCCGTATCGAGGTTATCCATTCGCCCGGTACCCGCGTTGATTGGCGTCATTGGGATCAGTTCTGGAGTCAATGCCAGGCTCGACCTGCATGATCGCGTCGGCAACACTCATCGTGCTGCGGGACCGCGGCCAGCGCGCCGAAGTGCTGCTCGTGCGGCGTCACCCGGATCTCAATTTCATGGGTGGGCTCTGGGCTTTTCCTGGGGGCCGGGTCGAGCCGGCGGACGTCGGGATCGCGCTGGGTGACGTAGAGACTACCAGTCGAGTGGCGGCATGCCGTGAAACGTTCGAGGAGTGCGCGCTGCGGTTCGCGCCGCGCGATCTGCTGTTGTGGTCGCACTGGATCACGCCGGCCGGCGCCGCGCGTCGGTATGACACAAGGTTTTACGTCGTCGAAATGCACAACAAGGTCGAGATCGTGCTGGATCAAACCGAGCTGGTCGACTTCGACTGGTTAACGCCCCAGGCTGCGGTGGTCGCGGCGCAGGCCAGCACGCATCGTGTTTCGCCACCGACGCACTTCGTGCTCGAGGATCTGCGGCTGACTCTCGAACGCCACGGCAACCTCACTGAGCTGCTGGCTGCGGAGCAGCGACGCGTGGTGCCGCCGATCACCCCACGGCTGCGCGACGTCGATGGCCGACGTGAGGTCGTGATGCCTTGGGAGTCGGGCTACCTGGATTTGCCGGGTGACGGCCAGCCCTTGATCGAACACATGCCGGAGCACATCCGGCGGCTCGCGGCCTTGGGTGGGCCGCGACTCGAGCCAGTTATCGCGATTCGGTAAATCGCGGAAAAATGGCCAGCAACAGGCAAGCCGCAATCAGCAGCGCGCCGTGCACGGCCAGAGCCACGCTGTACCCACCCGTTGCGTCGACGCTCACCGCGGTCAGCAATGGGCCAACTCCACCGCCAAGCGAGTAAACGCCGAAGTAGGTTCCATAGATGCTGCTGAATGATCGCGTGCCAAAATAGCGGCCTGTCAGGTAGGCGAGCACGTCGACTTCTGCACCGACCGCCAGACCCACGAGCAGTGCGGCAATCAGTGCTGCTGCACCCGCCGCGCCGCCCGCCAACAGGCCGATCCCGCCAATCGACAGGATCAGAAACGCCATCGCAACGCGAGGCGCGAACATTCGGTCCATCAGCCAGCCGGTAACCAGTCGCCCGCTGGTCACGGCGAAGAACAGCAGCGATTGGGCCAGCGCCGCCAGCATCGGCGACAAACCACGAGTCGTCAGGATCGGCACCAGATGGACCATGACGCTCTGTACCGCGAGGCCGATCAGTCCGAAGGTGGCGAGCATCAACCAGTACTGGCGCGTGCGCCCGGCTTCTCGCAGCGTGAGGCCGGCGGCCGGGCCCTGCTGAGTCGCAGCGGGTTGCGGATCACCGTCGATATACTGACCCAATGATTCCGGACGGTCGCGCAGCAGCAGGGTCATTACTGGCAACGCGACGGCAGCGATCGTCACGGCCATCACGAGATAGGCCTGACGCCACCCGAACGCATCGATCGAAGCCTGCACCAGTAGCGGCCAGATCACGCCACCGACTCCCACCCCAGACAGCGTGATGCCGAGGGCCAGTCCGCGGCGGCGGTCGAACCACAGTGTGATGACCCTGGCGAAAGCCACGTGCGTGGTCCCGAGACCGAGGATGGCGAGCGCGACGTACCGGGCATAGAAGGTCCACAGCACATCGGACTGCAGCGCGAATGACGCGAACACCAGCGCTTCGCAGACGAAGGCCGCGAGGACGATGCGCCGAGCCCCGAATCGATCGACAAATCCCCCGACGACGGGGGCCAGCGCGGCGCTCGCGATCGTGACCACCAGCAGTCCCGCAAACGTCTCGCTCTGCGTCCAGCCGAACTCGGCGCGGATCGGTCCGAGGAAAACGCCGAAAGTCGAGACGATCGTCGTCGCGATACCGCAGGCGAGACCGACTGCGGAAGCTGCGACGACATACCAGCCGTCAAAAACCCGGGTACTCAACTGTGCGTCATCGCTCGTGGGTCATCGCTTGTGGGCCCCGAAGCAGAACCAGCGAATGCCATCTGCGAGGCGACCAGTGGCTTGATCGACAACCTGTTCGTCCGCTGCCGCCGCAGTCGCCCAGCGCGCAGGTCCGAACGCCGTCAAGGAGGGCACGACATACTGCAGATAGTCGACGGCTGAAAACCCGGCCGCCGCTACTGCCTGCCGCGGGTCGACCGCCCGGAACGCGCGGTAGAACGGTTCATTGTTGTACCAGCCATCCCAGTCGAGATAGAACGAATCGTACGGCGACAACTGCGAAGTGGGTGGCAGTTCCATGTGCAACATCAGGCCGCCGGGCCGCAGAACTCGGTGGCACTCACGCAGTACGCGAAGGAAGCCCTGGCGCGGGACTTCGTGCAGGAACATCGACGAGAACACCAGATCGAAACTTGCGTCAGGAAACTCGAGGGCCTCGGCATTCATCTGCTTGAAATGGATTGCGCGGCTTTGAGCGCGCGCGCGGGCCGCGCCGTAACGCAGGCAAGGCGCTGCGACATCGATGCCGACGACCGCAGCGTCCGGATAGCGGTCCTTCCAAGCGCCCGTGTTGTGTCCGACGGTGCAACCGAGATCCAGGATGCGCTGCGGCCGGAACTCCGGATGACGCAGCCTCAAGAACCGGGCGATTGACTGGCCGATGTCATCGAGGTTGGGACCAAACACGCCGAACGTCGAAATGTGCAGCCGGTGCTCATATACGGCGCCCATGGTCAGATCGTTGGCCGCGTATTCGGTGTGATAACTGCCCGGCATCAGGTGAATGTCGATCGCCGAAACGGATCGGGGTACCTTGAAGCCCCGTTTCAGTTCCAGCGATCCGATCTTCACGTCTCTGGCAAGCCTGCGCGCGGCTCTCACAAGAGCGGGTTGCGCGCGCTCGAGCGGTGCCCGAACGCAGTGGTACAGCAGATCCTGCGAGGCAACGCGCAGACAGGAATAGAACCTGAACTGCTCGTTCGACGCGAGCAAGTCACGGACCTCGACGGCAGTTGAAGGCGCGCGTCCCGCCTTGCGCCTGAACTTTGGTAGCGCCACGTTTTCATAGCTGCACCGCAGCGACTTTGAAAGATCATAGAACACGTGGCGACGCAGCCCGGCAACGAATGCAGCGCGCGCCTTTTCGTCACGGCGCATCGGGACAGCGAGTGAATCGGAAGGAGAAGGCATGATTGCTGTCGATCGTACCCGGAAATCACCCTGCATCGTCCGCTGCGATCAAGCCCTTGCTGTGCCGGGCTCGAATCTTGAATGGGCGATCGCGTGATATCCGCGGCGTCGGATATAGTGGGACAGTCCAGTTCACGCGAAGCTTGAAGGGCGAGGGCGAGGGCGAAGGCAGGGCAATGCCGCCCCGCGTTGCTGGCTGCCGCCTCCGGAGAACACGATGATCCGATGCCTGTTGCAAACGTCCCTGTTCGCGGTTGCGCTGTTGTGCTTGGGCACGATGCCCTCAGCGGCTGGCGCCGCCGACCGCGCGGCGCTTCGGTTCCAGGTGGTCGAAGGCGCCGGCGGAGTGCCGCTCAGCGTCGTGACCGCAGGCGACCCGTCGAAGCCTGCGATCCTGCTCGTACATGGCATCGGTCAGAGCTATGTCAGCTGGGAGAACCAGCTGCGTGCACCGCTGACCGACGAATTCCATGTAGTCGCCTTCGACATGCGCGGCCATGGAAACTCGGGAAAGCCGTGGAACCAGGACGCCTACCAGGACTACCGCAACTACGCTGGGGACGTCGCCGCGGTGATCAAGGCGACGGGCATCGACCGCCCGGTGCTGGTCGGCTGGTCCTATGGCACGCTGGTCGTCTCTGACTACCTGCGCACATACGGTGCCTCGGGACTGCGGGCCATCGTGCTGGTTGGCGCTTACGGCGGCCTCACGCCGCCGCCGCCGCCCGCGCCACCGGCGCTTGCCGCGCAAATGGCGAAGACGCGCGAACAACAGCTGAGCGGCAACCTCGAGAACAATATCGCCGCGGCTCGCAGCTTCTCGCGTTTCCTGACCGGCCATGAGATGTCGCCGGCCTGGTACCAGCGTGCGACCGAGCTGTCGCTGATGCTGCCCCGCTATGCCCGCCGCTGGATGTTCGATCGCCCGCTCGCGAACATGGACCAGATTCCCAAGATCACGATCCCGTTGCTGATCAATGTCGGCGGCAAGGACGGCAGCACGCCGGAGAAGGATGCCCGGGAGCTTGCCGCAAAAGTGCCGGGCGCCGACGTCAGCGTGTATCCCGACAGCGGCCATTCGCCGTTTGCCGAGGAGCCCGAACGGTTCAACCGCGAACTCGCCGAGTTTGCGCGTGCGGCTCTGAACAAGCGATAGCCGCGGTGACGCTCAAGACCGACCGGCGCGCATCGTTCGGAGTTGAGCTGCGATCCGAATTCGGGTTCAACGATAGTGAATGCTGTTGGCGCCCGTCATGCGCCGAATCGCTTCAGCGCGGCTGACGCAGTTTCTTGAATGCGCGACCGGGACATCGCGCGTACTGCTCGAGCAGTGACGACGCATCGGAGCGCCATTCAACTATGTCTGTTGGCGCACAGACCCAGCAGCGGCTCGCTGCCTATCCTGCAATGCTTGGGAGCCACGGGTGGCGGCTCATCCACTGCGTAATGCATCTCGGTTGACCGCAGCGGGCAGAGGCGCAAGTGATCCGACCCGAGTAGGGGAATCAAACGCAGATTGCCTGCCAACCGATCGTGAATTGGATGCGCTACTGATGGTCATCTCGATGACTTGCTCGCTGCTGGTGCATGCGGGGGTCCGCTTCAACGCGATCCCTGCGTGGCTCGCGATTGCGAGCATCAGGGCGCAGAGCGTTCGAAGGCGATGAAGCCGTTTTCGCCAAAAGCGCTACCTGCCAGGTAGGAAATACGTTCAGCCAGTACATCTGCTACGGTCGTCACGAGCACACCATCGCAATGCCGATGAATCCGACAAACTCAACGACGCCGACCAGGACTACCTCGATGACGCGAGAATCTGCCACGCCGCGCTTGAAGTCCTACCGCGTATGGGATGTGCCCACGAGGTTGTTTCACTGGATCAACATGCTCTGTGTGCTGGCGCTCGCCGGGCTTGGCCTGGTGATCCTCAACGCGAGTGCGTTGGAGATATCCAATGCCGGCAAGATCCTGCTGAAAACCTTTCATGTCTGGGCGGGTTACGTGTTTGCGCTGAACATCGCCGTGCGGATTGTGTGGGGTTTCTACGGCAACCCACACGCGCGATGGCGCCAGATGCTGCCGGGCGGCAGGGGCTACTTCCAACGTCTGCGGAGCTATGGCGCGTCGTTTGTTGCTGGCAAACCTGAAACCTACCTCGGCCACAATCCGCTGGGGCGCATTGCGGTCGCCGGGTTGCTACTGGTCATGATCGTGCAGGCGTCGAGCGGACTGCTGCTCGCTGGTACCGACATCTACTTTCCGCCTTTCGGTTTCTGGATTGCGCAATGGATCGCCGCGCCCGGCGTCGACCCCGCCACGCTGATACCGTACTCACCCGAGATGTACGACAAGGCCTCCTACGCCGACATGCGGGCACTGCGCGAGCCCGTAGCTCTGGTCCATCTCTACGGCTTTTATCTGCTTGCCATCGGTATCGTGATTCATGTTGCCGGGGTGGTGATCACGGAACTGCGCGAGGGCGGCAGCCTGACCTCGGCCATGATCAGCGGACGCAAAGTACTGAAGGGCAGGCCGGTCGATACGTTGGAACCCACGGTCGGCAACGCGGACCGAGGTGACGCCTAGCATGTCTGACTTCGGTGGTTGTCCACCATTCGTTTGAATTTGACAGCTCGAGCAGGTCCGCGACATGAAGCAGCTGATCACGGGCGCGCGGGGTGAAACAGGCCAGATCGGAGTGAGCCGCGCCAATGCGGGCAAGACCATGCGCAATGAGTTACCACGAGGTCCAGAGTTGCGCGGTCTGAGTGCTGCGGATGCGGCTGCTCGCCTGCAACGAGAAGGGTTCAATGAGCTTCCGCAGGCGCACGGGCGCACGCCGCTGCGGATCGTTCTGGACGTCATTCGTGAACCCATGCTGGCGCTGCTGATTGGCGGTGGCGTGGTCTATCTGGCGCTCGGCAGTGCCCGGGAAGCCGCGGTCTTGCTCGCCTTTGCCTGTCTGTCTGTGTTGATAACTGTCGTGCAGGAGGCTCGCACGGAGCGCGTCATGGAGGCACTGCGCGATCTGACGAGTCCACGCGCGCTGGTGATCCGGGATGGAGAGCGTCTGCGCATCGCCGGACGTGAGGTTGTGCGCGGCGACCTGGTCGTGCTGGCCGAAGGTGATCGGGTGCCCGCCGACGCGCGCGTGCTCACGGCAGACGATCTACAGGCGGACGAGTCCTTGCTTACCGGCGAATCAGTGCCTGTGCGCAAGACGGCAGGTCCTGATGGATCACAGCCGGCGCCTCGTCCGGGTGGCGACGATCTGGCATTCGTATTTTCCGGGGCACTGATCGTGCGAGGGGCCGGTGTCGCCGAGGTCGTTGCCACCGGCGTCGGCAGCGAAATCGGCAAAATTGGCAAATCTTTGAGTCTGCTGGAGGTCGAGGTCCCGCACCTGCAGCGGCAGACTCGACGCTTGGTGTTCATTTTCGCACTGGCGGGTGGGCTGGTCAGCGCCGTCGTCGTGCTGCTCTACGGGATATTGCGCGGTGGTTGGCTCGAGGCGCTGCTGGCCGGCATTGCCGTGGGCATGTCGATGCTGCCGGAAGAGTTTCCGGTGGTGCTGGCCGTCTTCATGGCGATGGGGGCTTGGCGGATCTCTCAGGTGCGGGTACTGACCCGCCGCGCCTCGGCGATCGAGATGCTGGGCGCCGCGACGGTGCTCTGCACCGACAAGACCGGAACATTGACCGAGAACCGAATGACCGTGAGCGAACTACGTCTGCCCGAGGGAAGCACGTTCAGAGTCGGCGCTACGGATACTCGGATGCCACAGCCGTTCCAGGAGCTGGCCTCACTGGGGACTCTGGCCAGTGCACCCGAGCCATTCGATCCGATGGAAAAGGCATTCCATGCGCTCTCGGAAAGCGAACTGACGCGGGCGCCAGCGGTTGGACAGACCCTGGTCCGGAGCTACGCGCTGCGCCCTGATCTGCTGGCCATGACGCAAGTGTGGGAAGGCATCGGGAACGGGTTTCTGGTGGCCGCGAAGGGCGCGCCTGAGGCCATTGCCGAACTCTGCCGCCTCGATGCTGCAGCTCGCGCAGCCACGACGCAGGCCGTCGACGAGATGGCACAAACGGGCCTGCGCGTGCTGGGCATAGCGCAGGCTTCCTTCGCAGGCGCCGATCTGCCGAGCTCCCAGCAGGATTTCAATTTCCGTTTTATGGGGCTTGTGGGTCTTGCCGATCCGGTGCGTGAAAGCGTGCCGCCGGCTCTTGCGGAATGCCGCAACGCTGGTATCCGGGTGATCATGATCACCGGCGACTACCCGGCCACTGCGCGGGCTGTCGCGGCTGCGGCGGGTCTGAGCGGCCATGAGCTGGTGACCGGTGATGAGCTCGAAAGCCTCAACGATGACGAGCTGGCCTCCCGCATGCGGACCGTCACGATCTTTGCCCGCATCATGCCCGAGCAGAAGCTGCGCATCGTCGAGGCGCTCAAGGCGAACGGGGAGATCGTGGCGATGACCGGAGACGGCGTAAACGACGCGCCGTCTCTCAAGGCCGCGCACATCGGTGTGGCGATGGGAGGGCGTGGTACCGATGTCGCGCGCGAGGCATCGTCGATTGTCCTGCTCGATGATGATTTCGGTTCGATCGTCGACACCATCCGGCTCGGCCGTCGCATTTACACTAACCTTCGCAAGGCAATCAGTTTCATTTTGGCGGTCCATATTCCGATCGCCGGCCTGGCATTAATGCCCTTGGTATTTGGCCTGCCGATTCTGTTCGGACCGATGCACATTGCCTTTCTCGAGATGGTGATCGATCCGGTGTGCTCCTTGGTGTTCGAGGCTGAGACTGCCGAGAAGGGGCAGATGCGTCGCCCTCCGCGCGCCGCAAAGGAGCCGCTTTTTTCCGCGCTCACGGTCGCCTGGAGCCTGCTTCAGGGCGTCCTCGTGTTCGGCGTGCTTGCCGCGATCTTTGTCCTGTCCATGCAATACGGTCTGGCTGATGATCAGGTGCGGGCCGTGGTGTTCGGATCCTTGGTGATGTCCATCATCGCGCTGATCCTGGTGAATCGTTCTGCTGGCGCATCGATCATGGTGGCGATCCGGCGACCCAACCGGGCACTGGCAATCGTGCTCCCGATCGTCGTCACATTGCTTGCTGTGACGCTCTCTTGGCCATATGCACGCGCCATGTTCGGCTTTGGGGGGCTCGACGTTTCAGCTCTTCTGATCCTGCCGGCTGCCGGGGTACTCGTTCTGGTCGCGCTGGAAGGTCTCAAACCTGTGTGGCGTACGGCCTTCCTTCGCCATACCGGACAGTCCGCCGCATCTGATGCCTCGTGATGCGCAGCTCAGACGGCTCGGTCGGGCCTCATCACTTGGGAAATACGCGGTCGGTGCAGTGCACCCGGAATGAAAAAATCCAGACGCTTGTGATCTACGACTCAGGATCACTGCCAAACGACACCACCGATCTGCAGTTGCAGCGCATTCATGAACGGCGTCAACTCAGCGCGCGGCGATAGGTCTGACGGTCCACCGAGTAGCATTCGCAGGCCGCTGCTTCCAGTCCCGGATTGTCGATGATGGAGATCGCGCCGCGGTGGTAGCGAATCAATCGACGTGTCTGCAATGAGAGGGCGGCCCGCGTAATTCCGGGCCGACGGACGCCCAGAATACCCGCGAGATCTTCGTGCGTGACGTGAAAGTCGTCGGCATGGGCTCGGTCGCGGGTCATCAAGAACCAGCGCGCCAGTCGCGTTTCGATGAGATGAAAACACGCGCAGGCGGCTGATTGGGTGAGCTGTGCAAGCGTCACGGAGAGGTAACGCTCGAGCCGCTGTCGCAGCGCGGGGCTACGCTCCAGTTCGCGCACGAACGCCGCTGCATCCAATCTCCAGGCCGTCACCGCACCCTGGACCTCGGCACGCAAGGGTGCCACACGGACGCCCAGCATCAGCCAGATCCCGAGCATGCCCTCATCCCCAATCAGTCCGACCGCGAGGCTGGAGTGACCCGACATGGGTGTGGTCAGGGCAATGAAGCCGCGGGTAGGAAAAAAGATGTGGCGAATGGGCTGGCCCGGCTCGAGAATCACCTCCGAGGGCGAGAGTTCTATTTGTTTGCCACATCCGAGTAGACGTCGCTGAGCCCGCAGCGGCAGCGCGTCGATCAGTTGGTTGGTAGCGGAATCGGGCGAACCGTAGGGCATGGCAAGACTTTCGGCGGTGGCGGCATCACAGATTCGCTGAGTTTGGCGAATTGCCGTGGCTTTCTCTGTTCGCTGGCCAACGGAGAGCCCCTGTCCGCGTGACCCTCAGCGGGCAAACCAGCGAGCATCGCCCGCGACAACTCGTTGATCATGTCGCCCGCTCGACGTCGTGCATCGGCACCGTGACGTTCTTCACCGGGATGCCGCGCTTGCGCGCCTGCCGCACATACAGAGACGACATGGGCAATCTCGGGGTCGGTGCAGGTGCACCGCGGAACTGTTGGCGCGCTCGGGCGGTCACGGCCGAAGCACATTGCCGGTGCGACCTGGCAGCCCACTGGGCCGCCACCAATGACCAGCAGGCTCTTCGGCAGCACGGTCAGATCGAACAAGGTGTCGTTGAGGCCGGTGATCGTTGGCCGCAGCGAACGGGATCCCGTGGCGATCAGCGAAACCTCCGAGCGCCAGACACGCGTGCCGCTCTCAATGTCGAGGAAGTGGAAGTAGCAGCTGCGATAACCCCTGGCCCGGGTGCTGTCCGACTGGTCGTTGGCCCGCAGGAAATAGTCGAACGCGCCACACTGCAGATGGTCGAAGAGCGCTTCGTCGGCCCGATCGGCAGTCACGGTCACGCGACTGCCCGGTCGACGATCGCCTGCGCTTCCTTCAGGATTCGTTGCAGGTGCCCGGTGCCGCTAAAATTCTCGCCGTAGATCTTGTAAATGTCCTCGGTGCCCGAAGGCCTGGCGGCGAACCAGCCGTTTTTCGTGATGACCTTGATGCCGCCGATCGCAGCGCCGTTGCCCGGTGCATGGTCGAGCACGGCCGTGATCGCTTCGCCCGCCAGTTCGCGCGCGCTGATGCTTGCCGGCGCCAGCGCCGCGAGTTGCGCTTTCTGCGCCGCCGTCGCTGGCGCTTCGATGCGGTCGGCGAGCGGCTCGCCACGCGCCTGCAACAGTTCCGCATACAGCTGGGCCGGATCGCGACCACAGCGCGCCGCGATCTCGGCGGCCAGCAGCGCCGGCACCAGGCCGTCCTTGTCGGGCGGTCCAGACTTTGCCGTCGCGGCGCAGGAAAGTGGCCCCGGCGCTTTCCTCGCCGCCGAAGCCGAGCGAACCGTCCAGGAGGCCAGCCGAGAACCACTTGAAGCCGACCGGCACCTCGTACAGCTCGCGGCCCAGCCTTGCTGCGACACGGTCGATCAGGCTGGTGCTGACCACCGTCTTGCCGACTGCGGCATGCGCGTTCCACGACGGCCGGTGCCTGAACAGATAGTCAATGGCGACCGAGAGGTAGTGGTTCGGCGGCATCAGGCCAGCGGTGGGCGTGACGATGCCATGGCGGTCGTGGTCGGTGTCGTAGGCGAACGCGATATCGAAGCGATCCTTTCATGCCTTGCAGGCGTTGCATCGCATACGGCGACGACGGGTCCATGCGGATCTTGCCGTCCCAGTCCACTGTCATGAAACCGAAGGTCGGGTCGACGACGTCGCTGTCGACGGTGAGGTCGAGCCGGTACTGCTCGGCGATGCGCGCCCAGTAATGCACGCCGGCACCGCCGAGCGGATCGATGCCGATGTGAATCTTGGCGGTGCGTGGTCGCGGCGCGCAGCGCCTGTCCGTACGGCACGCGCTTGACACCGCCGTTGTCCGGCGGGTTGTGCGAGGGTGTTACCACGATGCCGTCAGCCAGCCCCGAGCTTCGCCCCCGGTTGTGCGCGAGGATCGCGTGCGAGACAGCCGGTGTCGGCGTCTATTCGTCGCTCAATGCCAGCATCACATCGACGCCGTTGGCGGTACTCGCAGATGGCCTGCGTGATCGCCAGCACATGCCCGTCGTTGAAAGAAGGCTCGAACGACGAGCCGCGATGGCCTGAGGTGCCGAACGCGACACGCTGCGACGGCACTGCAGGGTCGGGCATGCCGGTGTAGTACGCGCTGACGAGCCGAGGCACGTCGACGAGCAGCGTGCGGCCAGTAGCGCCCGCCATGATTTTGCAAAGGCATCGGCACCTTCGCGCTGCAGGCGCGAGGCCTGTGCCTCGGCGTCGCCCCCATCGACTGGCAACGCGGCTACGACCTCGCCGTGGTCGGCGAACGCCTGTAGTGTCTTCTCGGGCATCGTGTTGATGGTGTCGGGCGCTGCCAGTGCCTCGACGTACAGCGTGTCGGGCGCCGCCGCGTCCTTGGTGCCGGTGCTGGCCCACAGCAGCCGCTGCGGTCGCGCACCCGCTTCGGCTAGCTTCAGCCAGCGCGGCGAGGCGAGCAGATCGCGATAGGCCTTGTAGGTACGCATCGCGATCGCGATACCCAGACAGTTCTGGAACTGAGGCGTCCCAGCGGCTGCCGAACAGCGAGGCCACCGAGCGCACGTTCGGGTCCAGGCCCGCCTCGATGCGGCGTTCAATGCCGCGCAGGTAGGCCTCGGCCGCTGCGAGATACTGCTCGCGCGAGAACAGCAGGGTCACGTCGACTGGCACGCCGCCGAAGATCGATTCCTTAAAATGGCTTCGATGCCGGCTGCGGTGCCCGGAATCTTGATGAAGAGATTTAGTCGGTCCGCCGCCGCGTGCAGCCATGCCGCGGCGTGGATGGTGCTGGCCGCATTTTCAGCGAGCAGCGGCGACACCTCGAGCGAGACCCAGCCGTCGAGCCCATCGGTCGCATGGAAGATCGGGCGGAGCGGATCGGCCGCCGTGGTCAGATCCTCCAGTGCCAGCGCGAAGAACAGCTTCTCTGCAGATTCTCCGTGTCGCGCCAGCCTCCCCGTCATCAGCATTTCGCGGCTGATGTGGTCGACCCACAGGCTCTGGCCCAGGTCGTGCAGTTTCTTCGTGTTGGCGTTCATCGTTTCTCGTGCTTGATCAATGGCGAGCGATCGAGGATCAGCGAGATCGCCGATGCACTCGATCGTGAAGTTGGCGGCCGCGTTGAACAGCACCGGGTAGCTGCCATAGCAGTCGGAGTTGGCCTCCGGGCATGGCGGTCAGGACGACGGGGTCAGGACGACGCGAGCGCCCGGTACGCCCGGCGTC
>Ga0105046_10000128_pt1 | contig 86424 bp, 73 predicted proteins | sample MAT03_FD_78385 | JGI IMG/M metagenome (GOLD analysis project Ga0105046, IMG submission 78385) | Freshwater microbial communities from Lake Fryxell liftoff mats and glacier meltwater in Antarctica - MAT-03 (megahit assembly) | ecosystem: Environmental > Aquatic > Freshwater > Ice > Liftoff... | reverse complement strand
TGGATTCGTACAGGCGGCAAAGTTTTTGCACATGTTGCACATTTACCGAATCTTCGACCTCCCCTATCAGTCTCAAGTTGTCCCGCTCGCGGCGATCTTGGCGGACATCGGCGAGGCATGGGAGCATGAAGCAAACCGGGCCAAACTTGTTCGGTGGTATTGGAACGGTGTGTTCGGGGAACTCTACGGTTCGACCATCGAAACCAGGATCGCCCACGATTTCATGGAAGTTCCGGAATGGCTCAAGGGTGGTCCGGAACCGTCAACGGTGAGCGAAACGATGTTCCGCGCTGACCGCCTGAAGTCGATGCGGATGCGCTTGTCAGCCGCCTACAAGGGAGTCAATGCGCTCTTGATGAAAGAAGGCGCCCAGGATTTCCGCTCGGGTCAGAAATTCGATCACACGGTCTTCTTTGGCGAGAGCGTCGACATTCATCACATCTTCCCGCAGGACTGGTGCAAAAAGCAGGGAATCAAGGCGAAGGTTTTCGATTCCATTATCAACAAGACCCCACTGTCCTACCGGACGAATCAGATCATTGGCGGTGTTTCTCCCTCGGAATATCTCGCCAAATTGGAGAAGGGCGACAAAACAACGCCAGCAATCGAACACGACAGACTTGACTCCTACCTTGCTTCCCACCTCGTCGATCCGGTGCTTCTACGCGCCGACGATTTCGAGTCGTTCATGGTCGATCGGCAGAAGCGACTTTTGGCTCTCATTGAGCATTCGACCGGGAAAGCAGCATATATCGGAGACGTTCAAGAAGAAGGCGAGGAAGTTGAAGCCGATGACGACGCGTTTTAATTCGCCCCGAAAAACGGACGGGTTCGCACGGATGCTGCCCGCCACCGACAGCGTTTGATTGGTACGACGACACCTTTCCCGATGACAGCGGCGACACCGGCCATTCGCTGCGTTGGGCGTTGACGCGGTTCCGGTCCGGCGACAGTGTTGGAGCGGGCCGACGCCTGGCGACCGCAAAGTTGCAGAATCGATACCTCTTGGCCCATCTGCGCGGCGACGACTTCGATGCCCTTGGCGTATCCGGGGACAATGATCAGATCCAGCTGATGGAACCCGAATGGATCCCTCAAACACGGTGACACGAATGACGCCGTCACTCGACACTGCCCACCTTCACGCGACGCTATAGACCCAACAACTTCGGAATCGGCCTTGCGGCGTGGAAAATCGTCACGATCCAGACGACCTCGTTCTTGATGAGATACACGCATCGATATGGCGGCGATACGATCTCTCGCAAGTCCTCGCGCTGGTGTTCGGGCACCACGCGCCCTGACATCGGAAACCGCTCCAACCGGTCGAGCCCGCTCGCGAGCATCGCGACAACCGCGGATGCATACCGTTCGGAATCGCGCGCGATATATTTATGCAGCGCCTCAAGATCGTCCGCAGCCTGCGGCGTCCAGCGGATCTCTTTCATTTCAGGAATCGGCGCTTGATGTCTTCGTGCGAAACGAAATCACCGCGGTCCACTTCGTCGAGGCCACGCTGAACTTTGGACAAGAAGAAAAGCCGTTCCATCGCGTCTTCCACCGTTGCGTCTTCGGGGAGTTCCTGAAAGGAATCAAGAATCCTCTGTTTCGTCGTCGCGTTTGGCATCTGCTCATCCGCAGTATACCAGCGCCGCCCAGTAGAGATCGCCGCGACACCGTAACCCACCCGACCCGCGCACCCCGGTCAACCCTTCCCCCCAACAAAACGCGCAACCCGCGCAACCCATCAAATCCGTCAACCGCCCTTTACCCCCGCCCAAAACCCTCCCACGCGATTCCGCAAACTGACGCGCCCACCCCACCGCCCCGATTCCCTCATTCCTCCCTCATGCCCCCCGATTCCCTCGTGCACCATTCCGCACAAAAAAAAGCCCTGGAATTTCCAGGGCTTTTGAGCGGGAGACGAGGGTCGAACTCGCGACGTCCACCTTGGCAAGGTGGCACTCTACCACTGAGTTACTCCCGCAAGATTAAGTTGGGAGGCAGGGATTTAAGGCAAAAGTTACGTGTTGTCAACGCCTTGCGTACGGAATCGCCACGGCACCAATCTGGCGGCTGTACGTCATTGATTTGACGGCGTTTTTTTCCTAAAGCCGCGAGCCCTCGGTACCGAGAAAAGACCCCGCCACGCGGTTGCAGTACCCCCCTCACCCGTGGCTTTTTCTTTTCCAAGGCCGCTCACACCATGATCCCAATCATCCAGCTTCGCGAAGGCCAGAGCGAGTCCCGCCCCACCCTGCGAGACATGGAGACCTGCGTCGTATCGCTATGTTCCGGTTCATTCGTCCGAATCCCACCCTGGTTCTCGGTGGGCGGCTCGTTGCAGGTTGCCCGCTACAAGAACGCCCGCTTTGTACTGGTGGAAGACAACGGCCAGATCATCGCGATGGCAAGCACCCAGACGCTCGCCGTGGCCCCCTCCGCCCAGGTCTTGCGCAAGGCTTCTTCTCCCGTGACCCTTCGAATGAAGCCCGAGACCTCCTGGCGCGAAGGCCTCGCCATCCTCCGCCGCACCGGCCTCGAAGCCATGCTGGTCGCGAACGAAACATTGCTCGTCGGAATCATCACGCGCGACACCCTCGAACGCATCGAAGCCTCGCAAAGCTAGACATGTTGAGGTTGCGAACGCCTGTATCGTGTTACACGCGTTTCCGATGGTCGGCGCCTGACGCGATCAAACGACTCGCACCGTTCTGACGCGACTCGCTTATCGGTTGTCACAATCAAGTCATGCGATTTTGTCTCCGCTCGGAGTGCTTTCCGTTATCATCCGCCGCAATGAGCAAGAAAACCGCGGCGAAGAAGACCCAGAAACAGCCTGCCAAGAAGCAAGCACCCGCGGTCGCAAAGAAGACAACGACCAAAGCTGCGCCAAAAGCTGCGCCAAAAGCCAAGGCAAAAGCCAAGGCAAACGTGGTGAAGCCTGCGCCCCGGAAGAAACCGGTTGTCGTAAAGGCAACCAAGAAAGCCGTTGCCCCGAAAGCCAAGGCAACCGCCGCTGCCAAGGCACCTGCCAAGAAATCGAAACTGACGATCGAAACCTACGTGGCTGGTCTCCAGGGTTGGCAAGCCACCATCGTCAACGAACTCCGCAAGCTGTTAAAGGTGTCCGCACCGGGCACGCGTGAACGCATTCGCGATGAACAGCCTACATTTGAAGTGAACGGTCCGTTTGCGTTCATCAAGGCCGATGAACAATCGGTCAACTTCGGATTCTGGCGCGGCGACGAGCTGGACGATCCGCACAAGCTACTGAAGAAAGCCACCGGCAAGGTCCGCGTCGTGCCGCTGAAAAGCAAGACCGCCTTGCCGGAAGATCCGCTGGTCGCAATGATCCAGAAGGCCGTCGTGTTGAACCTCGCCAAGGGCGATCCAACCGCCTCGATGTAGACATCAGAGGATCTGAATCACGCCCTGCACCGACTGAATGACGGCGTAGATCGTCAGCACGTGATCCGCATCGCGACAGACCATCGTCACCCGGTGGCTGACGAATCGACCCGTGCTGCTTGGCTGCGCTACCCAGGCGTCCTCGGGTAGCGGCTCACTCAGCAAGGCTTCGATGGTGGCGCGCAGCGAGTCGCGAACTTCATCGTGGTTGCGGGTCACGACCGCGAGCGAAAATGGCCCTGGGAAGCTGTGGTTGGCTTCCAGCATTTCAATCATCCGCGCGCGACGTTCCTCCTCGGTCACGATCGCCATCTTACCAGGCCCAAAAACGGTTTAAAGACCGTCGAAAAGCACCGGCGCTGTCGCACAGCCCCTCGCCCGCCAGGCAGCCACCGTCGCATCGCAAGGCGTACTTTCGGCAAGTTCGACCGGACGCTGAGTCGAAGGCATGGGCTTTCGCGTGCGCAACACCTGGACCGGCACGATGAGGGACATCGGGTCGGGTATCGCATCGAAGAACCAACCGGATACGACCGTCTGCATACACGCTGTCACAGGGCATTCTTCGCCAAAACTAGAACGGGCGATCCACGACCGTTCAACCGCACCATTTTTCGCAAGCTTCAGACCCACGCCCACGTAGCCCGCGCGGTGACAGGAAAGCGGCAACGGTTCAAAGCAATCGTGTAACGTTTGCGCCTGAAGCTGCGCCTGTTTGCGCAGTTGCAACTCGACCGCATGTGGCGTGAGATTTGGGTCAATGGCGGATACCAGGTCGGCATCCAGCAACGCGACCGGAGAAGACGAGGCGGTAAAGAAGGAAACCAACATCGCGAGCGGGACAAAACGCATGCCGAGCGCCACAAATTGACGTGGGCCCAGACCGGGAACCTTCACGGCCGCAAGCAGAGGCAACTTCTCGGACTTTTCTTCGATGGGTCCGCAGCGCACCGAGAAAGTCGCGGCGGGTAAATCGATGATTGCCCGGGTGCCACTTTCAAGCGGCACGTACCGCAGATCCGTGTGGGACGTGAGTCCCTCGATGGGACGCTTGGCATCGCCTTCGTACAAGGTCCCTCGCATACCGGGCGCCAGTGCCAGCTCGTAGCCGTTGCCCGCGCCACGCATGCGGCGTACCAGATCAAACTCCCACTCACCAAAGGCGTCCGACTCCATGCTGGCGCCGAGGGCGAAACGTCCCACACGTTTGCGAGCACGCCGGTAGGCAATGCCACACGCGAGCGCAGTGGATACACCCCAGGCGGCGGCAAAGACGGGCGTGTGTAATACGAAACGAGCCGCGGTTGCGAGACCAACAAAGGCACCCATCGCCAGTACTGAAAAACCGGCAGTCAGCGCCACGGCAGTGACACCTGCTCGCAGCTCGCGGTGGGTGGATAGAACCCGGGCGTTCTGGCGTTCGCCTCGATAAAACGCTACCACTTCGACTGGGTCCTGCATCAGCGCCCCCTGCTGCTCACCTGTAGGTTTCGTTAACGGTGTTACTTGAGTTTGACACCGGAGCGCGGCGGGCGGTTGCAAATATTTTTGGAAAACTGGCGGCGCGGGATTTCGCCACGGCACCGCCAGTTGCTGCGAACGGCTACGGGTTGACCGTAACCTTGATCATCGTGACCGGCGTTTTCGGACGATCTCGTCCGTCGCGGGGCGTCTTGGAAATGGCGTCAACCACCTCGAGACCCTTGATAACCTTGCCGAAAACCGGGTGCTTCGAGCCCCCTGGGGAGAAGAAGTCGAGAAAGGCGTTGTGCACTGTGTTGATGAAGAACTGCGAGCTGCCGCTTTGCGGACCAGCGTTCGCCATCGACAGAGTGCCGCGCTCGTTGGAGATCTTGGCATCGGCGGGATGCTCATCGGCGATGTTGCCGTGCGGCGAGTTGCCGGTACCTGCGCGGCCGCTGTTTGGGTCGCGGCTGTGCGGACAGCCAAACTGAACCATGAAGTTGTCGATGACGCGGTGAAAGTGTAGGCCATCGTAAAAGCCTTCACTGGCCAGGCGAACGAAGTTGCCGGCGGTGATGGGCATCTTGTCGACCAAAAGCTCGATCTCGATGTCGCCCATGGAAGTGTTGAGGGTCGCGGTGGGGTTTGCCATGGACGGACATTAGCGCCTTTGCCCAGGGTCGGGCCATACAGAAGGCAATTGCATGTGACTGAACATTTGTTTAGCCTCATCGATCCGATGGCCCCCACCCCACCCTATGTCGAGTTGCGCTGCCGCTCGGCATTTAGCTTTCTGGATGGCGCCTCTGCGCCCGAAGATCTGCTGCAAAGGGCGGGAGAATTGGGGTATTCGGCCATCGCGCTGTCGGACCGTGGCGGCATTTATGGCGCCCCTCGTTTTTTTCGGGCTTCCCGCAAGGGGGTGGGACCCAGACCCATCGTGGGCGCCGAGCTGCCAGTGCAAGACGCGGCCCCCATCCTGCTGTTGGTCGAGAATCGAAGGGGGTATCAGAACCTCTGTCGGCTCATCACCACGATGAAGGTCGGCTTTGCCAAGAATGACCCCACGTCATGTGCTACGTTTGAACAGATCGAGACCCACTCGGCCGGCCTGATTGCCCTCGGTGGCCCCGAACTGCGCAGCGACACCGATCGGATGCTGGGCATCTTTGGAAAGGACCGCTTCTTTGTCGAGGCGCAACACCACTTCGACGACGCGGCTCTTCTCCGCAACCGTCGCACGATCGATCACGCGACCGCAATGGGCATTGGCGTGGTCGCCACCAACGATGTGCGTTACGCTCTGCCCGAACAACGGGGCGTTCAGGACATCCTGACCTGCGCGCGTGAAAAGACCACCGTCGATGGCATTGGCCGTCGTTTGCACACCAACAACGAACGGTTCTTGAAGACGCCTGCAGCCATGGCGCAACTGTTGTCTTTCAACCCACGCACGGTGCAAAACACCCTGCGCATCGCCGAGCGCTGTGAGTTCACCCTGGCCGATCTCGGATATACCTTTCCCCGCTTTCCCGTTCCCGAGGGACAGAACGAACACAGCCTGCTTGAGCATCTAACCTGGGAGGGTGCACAGGCGCGCTATGGCCGCTGCGATCGCGCAATGAAAGACAAGGTCCGCAAGCAATTGCGCCACGAGCTAAACATCATCGGACGACTATCCCTGGCGGGATACTTTCTGGTGGTATGGGACATCGTTCGTTACGCGCGCACGCTGGGGATCCTGGTGCAGGGGCGCGGCTCGGCGGCGAACTCGGCGGTTTGTTTTGCGCTTGGGATCACAGCGGTGGATCCCGTGGGCATGGAACTGTTATTCGAACGATTCCTGTCCGAAGAACGGGTTCAAAGCGCACCCAACGCGGCCGATCGCATTCCCGACATTGACCTCGACTTGCCCTCGGGGACCCGTCGCGAGGCTGTCATACAGTACGTCTACCGCCGGTACAAGGGCGCGGCAATGACCGCAAACGTCATCACCTATCGGCCCCGCATGGCGGTGCGAACAGTGGGTCGGGCGCTTGGGTTTGGCGAGGCCGAGATGTCGCGCATGTCGAAACACCTGCCCTACTCGATAGGGCCTGAGGACACGCCTTTGTTGGAAATTCTCGCCTCCGCGGGTTTTCCAGCCACTGAACGCCGAACGCGACATCTCGCCGAAATCGCAACACAACTTTTGGATCTGCCGCGGCATCTGGGTCAACACTCGGGCGGCATGGTGCTGTGTGCCGGGCGCCTGGACGAGATCGTCCCACTTGAACCCGCGAGCATGGAAAACCGAACGGTCGTGCAGTGGGACAAGGATGACTGCGCCGATCTTGGCATCGTGAAGGTGGATCTTCTGGGACTCGGAATGCTGGCGGTACTTGAAGAAGCCGTTCCGTTGATTCAGCAACACGAGGGGATCGCGATCGATTACGCGCATCTGCCCGCCGACGATCCGAAGGTCTACGACATGCTGTGCAAGGCCGATACGGTCGGTGTCTTTCAGGTGGAATCGCGCGCCCAGATGGCCACCTTGCCGCGCATGTTGCCTCGGCGCTTTTACGATCTGGTGGTCGAGGTGGCGATCATCCGGCCTGGGCCCATCGTCGGAAAGATGGTCAATCCTTACCTGGAACGACGCGCGGGCCGACAGAAGGTCACCTATCCGCATCCGGCACTTGAGCCGATCCTGAAACGAACGCTGGGCATACCGCTGTTTCAAGAGCAGCTCATTCGCATGGCGATGGCGGTGGCCAACTTCTCGGGCGGTCAGGCCGAGGCCCTGCGAAGGGCGATGGGCTTCAAGCGTTCGGAGAAACGGATGCGGGAGATTGAACACGATCTGCGGGTCGGCATGACAGGCAACGGCATTGTCGGAGAAGCACAGGAAGAAATCGTTCGCGGGATTCAATCGTTTGCGATGTATGGCTTTCCGGAATCGCATGCGGCCTCGTTTGCGCTCATTGCTTACGCCTCGGCTTATCTAAAAGCGCATCACGGCGCGGCCTTTTTGTGTGCGTTGTTGAACAACTATCCAATGGGTTTTTACCATCCGTCTACCCTGGTTTCGGATGCGGCCCGCCATGGCATCGAGACCTTGCCGGTGGATGTCGCCCATTCGGACTGGAACTGCACGCTGGAGGGACAGCCGCCGAGCAAACCCAAAGTACGTCTGGGTCTGAAATACGTGGCGGGCCTGCGCGCCGAGGTAGGCGAGCGGATCATGACAGAGCGCAAGCGACGGCCATTCGTACTACTCGGCGACTTTTCGGCTCGGGTGACGGCGCAACAGGACGAGATGATCGCGCTGACCGAGGCGGGCGCATTTTCGTCGCTGGGCGGCAATCGACGGGCGGCGTTGTGGCAGGTCGAGGCACTGGGCCGCTCGGGGGCGTTGTTTGCGCGAGCGCAAGGCAACGATGATGACTCACCGCTTCCGGAGATGACGGTCACAGAAACATTGCACGCGGATCTACGACGCACGGGGCTTTCCACGATGGCCCATCCGGTGGGACTGGCGCGGCCGGAATTGCAACGCATGGGCATCGTGGCGGCCTGTGTGCTGGCGGACATTCCCGATGGTCAGATGGTGCGCATCGGTGGGATCGTGATCGTGCGTCAGCGACCGGGCACGGCCAAGGGGGTCATCTTTGTCACACTGGAAGACGAGACGGGTTTTGCAAACGCGATCGTGATGCCCGACGTGTACGAGAAGTGGCGCAAGGTTATCGTGTCACACCCAGCGCTCCTCATCGAAGGCCGCATTCAAAACCGAAACGGGGTTATTCACATCAAGGCGGAGCGCTTTGCGCCTTTGGGGCCCGGTGCGGAAAGTTATGGCGAGACCGACTGGTCCCGCGATTTTCACTGACTTTGCGCCAGACAGGTCAACGAACCGGTGCGGCGGTTGCGGATGCTGGTGCCGTGATACCCTTGATAAAGTCGATCTCTTTCTGACTGAACGGCGTGCCATCGGGACGAAAGATGTCGTGAAACCACACCGGGGGCTCGTTGCGGTCTGGCATCGGGGTTTTCCAGGCAAAGATGGTGTTGGTCTTGCCCTTCACGAGACCCCAGTTCAGTGCGCCAACGCGGCGGCGCTTGAAGACCGGAAGGCTGGTCTCGAACAAACTGTCTTGGGTTCGAGCCATGTATTCGGTGCAGATGAGCGGACGGTTTTTGGCGGCGAGTTCCTTGATTTTCGCGTCGAGCTTGTCGGCCGGAGTATAGGCGTGAAAGGTGACGACATCTGAATTCGCGAGCATGATCGCGTTGCTCATCGCATGGTCGTTCCAGATGCCCGCAGTCAGAGGCTGAGACGGATTTGCCTTCCGCGCCCACGCAAAGACCGACTTCAAAAGGGGTACGCTTGCATCCTTGTAATCAGAGTTTGAAGGCTCGTTGAAGAGATCCCACGCGAGAACCCGCCTGTCGTTGCCAAACGTCTTGAGGATGTCGGTTGTGTAGGCCTCAAGAACGCCCCATGTACTGGAGTCGAAGAGACGTTTTGACCCCGGTGAACGGGCCCATCCCGAATTGTGAATGCCGGGTTTCGGCACCGGTTGCACACCTGACTTGGGGTTATCGTTCCAGCAGGAATCGAAGAACACAAACATCGTCCGAATGTGATGTCGATCGGCGATTCCGAGGTATTGCTCGATGCGTTTTTTAAAGCCGACTGCGTCCTGTTCCCAGGGTAGGTTGTGTAGGAACACCCGCATCGTGTTCATCCCGATGCCGCTTGCAAATTCCAATTCACGATCGATGGTGGCCGGATCAAACGTTTCGGCCTGCCACATCTCAAGCTGGTTGATGGCCGTGCTGGGGATGAAATTGGCCCCTACGGGCCACCCCTGCGCGGCGTACCACTTGTTGGCCTTCGCAACCGGCCAACGCGGCTCGGCGTTGGCGACGGTTGTGGCAAGCAGAACGGAAAGAATGATGGCCGACTTCAAACCGAAAATACCGCGGTTTTGGAAATTCGTATCACGACAAAATCCAGTGTCCAATTGGCCATTTTTCATCGTGTGACAGTTGCAACGCCGTCCCGCACGGTTGAGCCGAGCGACTGAACCACGGCGGCCTTCGCGCCGGTATCCATGGTTGACACGAAGTGGCCGTCGTAGCCGGCCGGTGCGTACTGGATTTGCACCGCGGTGAACTTGGTGTTGCCGTGCATGAGGTTCCCGGAGGCCGGAGATGCGGTGGCGGTCAGGCCGTGATCGGCATAGACAGCCGTTCCCGCAAGGGCCACCCCTGCTTGCCTGGCGAGTTCGGCCTGCGTCACTTCGGGGGCGTAGGTGTCCAACGTTCCGAAGATGTGGAGCAAATTCTTGGCGCCCACATCCATGCGCGGGTAAAGCGCAATGCGATTTACCATGTTCAACGGATCGCCACGCTCGAAGTAGGTCTGAAGAACGGTGATAAGTGGATGGCTGATAGGATTCTGTGCATCGACGGGCTCTCCAACGATAATCGGCAGCGCCGCTGCGATGTTCACCGGTTTCTGCTTTGAAACCAGGCTCTTCGCCAAAAAGCCACCCGAGCCCGACAGAACGACCGACTTGTAGATCGGTTCATAGCCGGCAGCCATGGCAGCAGCGTTGGCACCCTGCGAATGACCGTAGAGCACCACCTTGGCCGGATCGAGCTTGACGCCCATTTGATCGAAAGAGGAGGTGACTTTGGCCATCACGAAGAGATCGGCTGCGGCTTGCAGTTGCGTATCACGCGCCGATTGCGGATTCAGGATGTTGAACACCAGTTCTTCAACGCCAAGGGTTGTTGTACCCGTGCGTGTGCCGTGCAAGGCACCGTCGTAGCTTATCATTGCCATCGGAACGGCGGCCCCACCTGGAACCGTACCGACGGCGAAGGCCTGTGACCAACCCACGTTGCGACCCGATAGGTACGAACCCGTTGTGCCGTGACCATAAACTGCGACCGGCCAGCCTCCGGCGGGCATGGTGCTCTTCGGCACGGTCAGCGAGAAACAAACCGATTCACTTGGCGTGGTTGCATTCAAGGTCGGTGCGCCGTTGGCGTCGTACTGAATCGCGCCACCGTTCTCGGGGTTTTCGTAAGGACGCGTGCCCTGCTGCCAAACCGGGAAGGTGATCTGACCCTGGTATTCGTCGTACGATGCGCTGGCTTCGGCAGCAAGACATCCCCGGGTCTTTTCAGCACCGGTCTTGCCATCATCACAAGGCGAAAGCACGCCGACCTCTCCGCATTTGACCATCTTGGTGACGGTGGCCATGGGCGCTGCCAGCGTGGTGGTGGCTTTACGTAGCGCAACCAGCGGATCCTCAACCTTCTGCGTGGTGAATACAGCCGCCACCAAGAAATCCTGCGGATTTTGTGCAGTCTCCGTAATCCAGTCGCGCAGGGGCTTGTGGTTCATCCAGGCAGCGCTCAACTCGGCATCGACGGGCGCAGTTGCCGACAACATCGCATCGAAGTCCGCATCGCGTTGAAAGGGTGAACCCGTTGTATCAAGCAGTTTTTGCGCGGCGGTATTCTTGAGCACGACAGCGTAGGTCGTATCGGGCTGGAGGTGACCGTCACCCGGCTGCAATACCATGTGGCGCGGACAGAGATAGTTCGTTTTGTTGGGATTGTAGCTCCAAGTGTGACCCAGCCGACTGTTGTAATCCGTCTTGCGTTTGTCGATGTTCCACACTGTCACCATGCCATCGGCCTTTAGATTTGCAGAATCCACCAGCCGCGAGAAGCGCAGGAACACGCGACCATTCAGCGCAAAGCCACCAATATCCGCTTCAATCGCCTTCTTGTAGCGATCGATCGGATCGAAGGGCAAAAGTCGCACACCCGGCGTGGGGAAGTTGCGCATGCTCAGTTTTCCGTTTACAAGGCGTGCGTCGCTTGGGAAAGGCAGACGGAAATAGTCCTCGTGAGGTGCGGCCGATGCGCGCGGAATCTCGAAGTGGATCTTCGGAACGATTTCCTCGGTGGCCGAGCACATCGCCCCCGCCCACATCGGAATCGAACGATACGACTGGCAGGAACCAGCGGCGCAGAGCAAACCGCCCAGACACTGGGTGCCCGAGGTACACACGGAACCCAGGTCACCAGTCCCTGCGACGGCACAAGTCCCCGCAAGCCCGGTGCGAACGCAGGCCAACCCGGCCGCACAATCACCTTCGCTTGCGCAGGTAGCACCCGCCATCGCTGGCGTTGCAACGCGCGAGGCGCACTGACCGAGGGGTGAGCAGAAGAGAGCTGGCAAACAATCCGCGGAAACGATACAGGCTCGACCCGGGACGCCCATGCCGTCGGGCTGGCAGGTCTTGGTCGTCGCCGAGCAATCCAGTGGCGCACGACACTCAACGCGCCCAGTACAGGCAAGGCCTATCCCCTTGCCTGACGGAACCCCACCGCCGGTGCCACCGGTGGAAACACCACCCACGCCACCCGCGTTGCCATTTGCGTCTCCGTTGTTATCGATAAAACAGGCGTTGCCACCAAGGCCCGCCAAAATTACCGCTCCCGCAACATATGCCAGCTTTTTCATGGAATTAATCTCGTCCCTTTCGGGGGCCGATAGTACACCAGCGGACCCCGACATTGAACCCCCTTTCGGGGCCATCGAAATGTCTGCGAAATGTCACCGTTGTTCGCGCCCGCCGATGGCCGCATACTGTAGGAAACCCGCGATCTTCCGAGGTTCCCCATGACCAAGTCCCGCGCAGCTTCCTCCAAATCCAACCGGCCCCGTGTCTCCCTTGACGCGGAGGCCAAAATCCTGACCGAAATTTCCAGCGGCAAGCACGACAAGGTTCGGGTTGCTGCCTGCGACATCGATGGCGTGCTTCGCGGAAAGTACATGCACCGGGACAAGTTTCTATCGGCGGCGACCGGTGGGTTCGGCTTCTGCAACGTCATCTTCGGTTGGGACGCGGGTGACGTGTGCTACGATAACAGTAGCTACACCGGCTGGCACTCGGGATACCCCGACGTGAAAGCGGCCATCGACCGCAGTACGTTTCGCCGCGTCCCCTGGGACGACAACGTCCCGTTCTTCCTCGCAGATTTCGTCAACGAAAGCGGCGGCGATCTTCCGATCTGTCCTCGGCGCCTTTTGCGTCGAATCGTGCAGCGGGCCAACGACGCAGGGTTCAGTCCCAATGCCGGGATGGAATTCGAGTGGTTCAACTTCAAGGAGACGCCACAGTCACTGCACGACAAGGGCTTTCACGAACCGCAGCCAATCTCACCCGGCATGTTTGGCTATTCCCTGCTGCGCACCGGCCGCAACCTGCCCTTCTTCAACGCGCTTCAAGATGAAATGCAGGCGTTTCGAGTGCCCATCGAGGGGCTGCATACCGAAACCGGACCGGGCGTGCTCGAGGCGGCCATCCAGTATTCGAATGCGCTTGAAGCAGCCGATCGCGCGGTGCTGTTCAAGTGGGGCGCGCGCGACATCGGCGCGCGCTTCGAGATCATGCCGACCTTTATGGCCAAGTGGAACAATCAGCTTCCCGGCTGCAGCGGCCACATCCACATCAGCCTGGCCTCGGGCGAAAAAAACGCGTTCCACGATGCCAAGGACCACCACCGTATGAGCCGCGTCTTCAAGAGTTACCTCGCGGGTGTCTTGACCGCCCTGCCGGAAATACTTCCGATGTTTGCCCCGACGGTGAACAGCTACAAACGCCTCGTCGAAGGATACTGGGCTCCGACACGCTCCAACTGGGGCATCGACAACCGAACCGTCGCCATGCGCGTGATTCCGGGCAGCGAAAAGTCGACCCGCCTTGAACTGCGGGTTCCCGGCTCTGACTGCAATCCCTACCTCGCCATGGCTGCCGGCATCGCCGCGGGGTTGTGGGGCATCGAACAGGGACTGGAACTTGAACAACTTCCCGTGCGCGGCAGCGGCTACGCGGACAAAGCCAGCGTGCGTCTGCCCCGTGATCTCAACGAAGCGCAACACGCCATGTCGCAATCGGAAATTGCACGGACGCTATTCGGCGATGCGTTCGTCGATCACTTCACCGCCACCCGCGAATGGGAATGGCGGCAATACAGCAACGCGGTCACAAACTGGGAACTCAAACGTTATTTCGAGATCATCTGATGTCAGACAACACCATCGCCCGATACAGTTTTCCAACCGACATACGCTTTGGCATGGGGGCGCGCACCCTCTTGCCCGACATCTTGACAGCGGCCGGAGTGACCCGACCGCTGATTGTCACCGATGCGGGCCTGGCACGATTGCCCGTTCTCGGTGAAATTCAGCAATTGCTGGCAACGGGAAAGCTGGACGCGGCGGTTTTCTCGGGGGTTATCGGCAATCCCATGCTCTCGCAGGTCAGTGCCGGGGTGGCAGCCTTCCGTGCGCACCGTGCGGACGGCATCGTCGGGTTGGGTGGTGGCGCTGCACTCGATGTCGCGAAGGCCATCGCACTCATGGTGAACCATCCGGGTAATCTCTTTGACTACGAAGACGATCTACCGGGCGCACGACCTTTTGATCAGCCGATCCCTTATATCGTAGCACTGCCCACGACCGCAGGCACCGGCAGCGAGGTCGGACGCAGCGCCGTCATCTCCGACGACACCACCCACATCAAGAAGATCATTTTTTCACCACGACTGCTGGCCAAGGTCGTGCTGGCCGATCCGGAACTGACCGTGGGATTGCCCGCGCCCGTCACGGCGGCAACGGGAATGGATGCACTCACCCACAATGTCGAGGCCTTTTTGGCCCGAGGCAACCATCCGATATGTGATGGTATTGCCCTTGAGGGCGTTCGGTTGAGCGCGATGTACCTTGAACGTGCCGTCAAAAACGGGACTGATCTGGAAGCCCGCGGCGGCATGTTGATGTCGTCGATGATGGGCGCCATCGCCTTTCAGAAGGGACTTGGCGTCGTGCACTCGTGTGCGCACGCGCTCGGGACCGTTTGCGACACCCACCACGGACTTGCCAACGGCGTCATGGTCGACCATGCACTGGTCTTCAATGTCGAAGTTTCGGAAGCGCGCTTCATCCGACTTTGTGACACGATTAACCTTGGCAACCCCTCCCCAGGCGCATTTCTTGACTGGTTGCGCCGGCTAAAATCCGACGTGATGATTCCTGCCGGCCTCACAGGGCTTGGCATCAGCGCAGAAAGCATTCCGCGTCTTGCCGATGTCGCCATCGCGGACGCTTGCCACTCCAACAACCCAAGACCCTGTGCACGCGAAAACTTTGAACGCATCTTCCAGAGCGCTCTATGATTTCCGCTGACTTTTCCGATATTCGAGTCGGTCTTTCCGCCTCGTTTTTCCACGCCGATCCGACCCGCAATCTGTTCAAGGGCAAAACCTTGACCTATCTGGAACAAGATCTGGCGCATTGGGTGCTGAGTGGAAACGCCCTGCCCTATCTCATCCCGGCCGCACCGCCCGCGCGACCCGATGCCCTGGATGCCTACGTTCGGGATCTGGACGCGCTGGTGCTTTCAGGTGGGGCAGACATAGCGCCGGAAACGTACGGCGAAACGCCATTGCGGCCCGAGTGGGCGGGCGATCGCATTCGCGATCTCTACGAGATTGAGCTTTTGCAGGCCTTCATGAAGCTCGGCAAGCCCGTGCTTGGCGTGTGCCGGGGGCATCAGCTTGTCAATGTCGCCTTCGGGGGCACGATGTTTCAGGATATCGGTACCCAGATGCCCAACGCCCGCGTCCATCGGAACTGGGACGTTTACGAACACAATCTGCACGAAATCACGATCGTCGAGGGCAGCGTTCTTTCCAAAGACCTGGGAGGCCAGACCCAGGCCCGAATCTGTTCCGTGCACCATCAGTGCATCAAGGATCTGGGGCGAGACCTGGTCGTCGAGGCCACCTGTCCACAAGATGGTGTGATCGAGGCCATTCGTTACACGGGCAACACCTGGGTGCGCGGGGTGCAATGGCATCCCGAGTGGCACGATCCGGGCGATGCGGGCATTGTATCCGGCACGCCCATTTTGAACGCTTTTCTTGGCGCCGCCCGTCAGCAAAAGGAACGCAAACCATGAGTCAGTCCCTCACAATCGTGAATCCCGCAAACGGCGTGACAACCGGAACGGTCCCGCAAGACGATGCCGCGTCCATTGCAAAAAAGTATCAGGAAGCGCGTGCTGCACAACCGACCTGGGCGCAAAAGCCATTGTCGGCTCGAATCGCAATTCTGACGCAGTTCAAATCGCACGTATCGGACGCGCTTGAGAAGCTCGCGCACACCACGACCGGCGAAACCGGCAAGCCCATCACGCAATCGCGCAACGAATTGCGCGGCCTACTGAGACGCATCGACTTTTTTTTGACAGAGACCGAATCGGTCTTGCAGACTGCGGAGGTTCACACCGAAGCAGGACTTGCGGAGCGTATCAGCCTTGAACCGCTTGGCGTCATCGGCAACATTTCGGCGTGGAACTATCCCTACTTTGTGGGATCGAACGTGTTTATTCCGGCGTTGTTGACTGGCAATGCGGTTCTATACAAGCCTTCTGAATACGCAACACAAACGGGATTGGCCCTGACACATTTGTTGATCGAATCGGGTGTGCCATCGGAGGTGTTTGCGCCCGTGATCGGACGCGGTGACGTCGGCGCGTTGCTGTTGCAACAACCACTCAATGGCGTCTTCTTCACGGGATCTTACGCAACCGGCGTTCGCGTGGCGACGGCAGCTGCCGGTCAGCTGATGAAGGTTCAACTGGAACTTGGCGGCAAAGATCCTATCTACGTCACCGACGACGTTGATATCGCCAACGTGGCGGCGGCGACGGCCGACGGTGCATTTTACAACGCCGGTCAAAGTTGCTGCGCGGTCGAACGCATCTACGTCCATGAAGCCATCCATGACGCTTTTGTCGAGGCTTTTGTCGATACGATTCGTGGTTTCGTCATCGGCGATCCGCTCGATGATGCCACCTACATTGGGCCTCTTACGCGCGCAGAACAACTTGCCGTCCTGGCGGATCAAGTCGCGGACGCGGTGAACAAGGGCGCGACACTCCGCATCGGCGGCAATCGCATCGAACGTCCTGGAAACTATTTTGCGCCTACAGTTCTGACCGACGTCGACCACCGGATGAAAGTCATGCGCGACGAATCCTTTGGTCCAATCATCGGCATTCAAAAAGTGCACAGCGATGCCGAGGCGATGGCATGTATGGCCGATACGCCCTACGGACTGACGGCAGGCGTATACAGCCGTACGGTTGAGCGCGCACAACCGATTCTGCAAGCGATGCAAACCGGTTCGGTCTACTGGAACTGCTGCGACCGCGTGAGCCCAGGTTTGCCATGGTCAGGTCGAGGCCATTCGGGCATCGGTTCGACTTTGGGCAAAGCAGGCATCGCGGCCTTCGTGCAGCCCAAGGCCTGGCATCTCCGCGGCTAATCAGCGCGTCTTGATGCGCATCTCGTTGGGAACGCCGTAAAACGAATAGATGGGATCGCGGCGAAACAGGCCATTTGATTCGCGCTGCGTGATCAACGCGGCAAGGTGAAGCGTGGCGCGGGCGCGTGCGTGGCGAAGCTCGTCTTCGCGGGCCCGTTGCTGGGGCCAGGAGAGAAATTCTAGTTCGATCTCAAGGCGCCGGTAGGCACCCAAGCTTTGTTCGAATCGATCGGCCGTCCTCGCCATCGCCGCCGCCCGCTCGGCCGCCCATTCGACCATGAAGGCCTCATGTACGTTTGCGAAATCCATCTGCGTACTGAAACGCAGTGTATTACATGTCGGCGCGCGCCAGTGAGAATTTGTTATTCTCCGAGAAGACAACGGTGAACGAGGGCTGCGCCTCGGGTGGGAGCAGGCTTTTCAGCTCGTTTTGCCGCCCGCGGTCATAGAGGAAAAAAGCCCGTTTGCCCCGGTTGCGCTCGATCCAGATCTTCAGTTGATCATCGGCATTCTCGTTGTCAAAAACGGTCCGATCCTCGCGGGGACCCTCGTAGATGGCGTTCTTCGTATAGAAGGTCTCACCGCGCCAGTACATCATGTACGCCACCAGTTTTTCGTCGGGCGAGGCACGCTCGCGGTAGTAGACCGCGAGCGGATGTTTCTGAGTCCATTGCGGCGTGATATCGCGCAGGACCACGTCGAGCAGGTAATACGAAAACACGACGGACGAGACGGACAGCAACGCCACGCCCGCGCCGACGCCGCGGCGGAATGCGAAGAGAAGCGATGCCACCGCAAACGTGACACCAAATCCCAACAAGGGTTTGGTGAAATCAAGAACGGCAGGCCACGGGCGCCCCGACGGACTGTGAACGTAGTCGTAGTTAAAGAGCCACAAAAAGCGCTCTGCCGAATGGGGCGCTGCGGTGAAATCGGCCAGCACCAGCAACAACAACGGCACACCGCTGCACACGACCAGCCAACCCACCTTGCGACGCAAGCCGACGCCCGCGTCGGAGTTTTTCAGCAATCCATCCAGAAAACAACCGATCACAATCGCAAGACCTGGCAAGGCGGGCGCGACGTAGTGGTGGAACTTTGTCATCGACATCGACACAACGCCGTACCCCAGGACGCACCAGATCGCGCCGAGAGCGATCACGCCCGTTGATCTTGCATCGCCGTTGACCCCACGCGCACGAATGCGTGCAGCAAACGCAACCAGCGCGGCCGGCGCAACGGCCAACCACGGCCAGACCGCATAACCCATCTCTCGCAGAAAGTACTCAAACGAACCTCGATCGCCGTGGCGACCCATCACCAGACGTCGCCAGTGATTATCGCCAAAGAGCTCGTTCCAGAACGCCCAGCCGTGGCGAATCACCATGCTGTGGTGCCAGGGCACCGCGACAAGGGCGCACGCCAGGACCGAAATCAGCAAGGCTGCGGGCAACTGCGGTCGCGCGAGCCGTTTCCAGCTCCAGGTAAAGGCAAGATAGGCGGTAAAAATCACCACCGGAAACCCAAGACCGGCGAGACCCTTGGCCAGCACGGCGAGACCACACAACATGGCGGCAAGATACAAATACAGAGGCGCTCGAATGCGACTGCGGGCGGCAAAATAGAGAAAGGCCACCGACCCGATGTAATACGGTATCATCGCCAGTGCCCCATACATCAGGCGACGCTTGCCACCCCACGTGACGACAACCCGTAGTTGCAAGGAATCCACGACCAGCTGTGGCACCACCGTCAGCACAAACACGGCGAGCATCGTGTAGAAAAGCCGGTGGTGCGGCCAGCTAAACCGACGCCATTGTTTGCGCGGCAAGGCTTCGTCGGCATCGTCGAAGATTGCCATCGCTCCGGTACAAAGTGCCATCGTCATGGGACCGATGAACACCATGTCGGTCATGGCCTGACGGGTGATGAGGCCAAACATCGGAAAGGTCGCCAGCACCAGCGCCGACAAGATACCCGCACGACGGCTGACCAAACGCGACACCAGCCAAAACACAGCGCTGATGGCGAGCACGCCCATCAATATGGTGGGCAAGCGCAATGCCCACTCGGCCTTCCAGGTCAGGACCATCTCGGCAGGATCGCTGCCGCGCCCACCGACACCGAGCGCCTTCATCGACAGGCTGATAAGCCAAAACGTGAGCACGGGCTTTGACCAAAACACTTCTTGATCGCGCGGCGAACCGGGCCACCACAGGCTAATGTAGTCGCCCCGAACCGTCATTTGCCGGGCGACCTCGCCGTAATGCGTTTCCCATGGATCCCACAATCCGTAGGTCCCTGCAAAAGGAACGTAAAGCAAGAGAGCGCCGACGATGACCAGCATCGTCAGTCGACGGCCACCTAGCTGTTCCAGCCATTGCCCAATCACGGTGGGCTGACGTTTACCATTGTCAGCGTGGCCCGCAAAGCATGCATCGACGGGACATCTGCGCCGTGGCCAGATATGTTGGCGAGTCGGCCTCCCATGACCGGACCCTCTCTCGTCACCCATCGACCCACCTATCCGACCGTTGCGCTCGCAAAGGACGTGGGACGCGCAATCCGGCAGGGTCATCCCTGGGTGTACCGTTCGGCCCTTGTCACCGCGAAGACAGAGGCCTTCACCGACGGCCTGCTTGTCGCGGTCGCGGGTCGGAACGGCGCACCGCTTGGGTGGGGATTTTGGACGGCCGATGGACCCATCGCGATCCGAATGATGTCGACGCGCATTGACACCACCCGCGGCAAGCGCCCCAATGACGTGGTCAACAAGTTGATCGGCAAGCGGTTAACGCAGGCGATGAACCGCCGACTCGCGGCCCTCGACGTTCAACGGACCAATGCCTTCCGCTGGGTCCACGGTGAAGCCGATGGGCTGCCCGGGATTCACCTCGATCGTTACGACCGAATATGTGTCGTACGTTTTGATGGATCTGGCGCGCGGGCTTTCTATTCGCCATTGTTGCCAAAACTTGAACGCTCGCTTGCGGAACTCACGCCGACGCTTGCGATCGAAAAGTTGATCGATCGCGAGCAACCGGGCGAGGCGTCTGAACCCTTCGTGGTGCGCGAATGCGGACTTCAGTTCGAGATCGCTGCGGGCGGCGGGCAAAAAGGCGGGCTTTTTCTCGACCAACGGGACAACCGAACCCTCGTGGCTGAACACGCACGGGGCAAGAGCGTGCTGAACCTATTCGGCTACACAGGCGGTTTTTCGGTTCATGCGGCCGCGGCGGGAGCCCGTCGCACCGACACGGTCGACATCGCCGCGCCAGCCATCGCTTCTGCTCGGCGGAACTTCGAGCACAACGGCCTGCCCGTCGATCAACATGGCTTCTGGGCCATCGATGCTTTTGAATTCCTGGAAAACGCAGCACACAAAGGCCAGACCTGGGACATCGTTATCTGCGACCCCCCCAGCTTTGCGCCCCGACAATCAGCACTCGGCGCCGCCGCAAAAGCGTATACAAAACTTCACCGGATGTCGGCCGAGGTTGTCGCTCCGGGTGGGTTGCTATGCGCGGCATCCTGTTCCAGTCACATTCGACGCGACCACTTCCTGCAACTCGTGCAGGACGGTGTGACAGCGGCAAAGCGCCGGCACACCGTCCTCGACAACCGAGGCAGCGGCATCGACCACCCGGTGATCCCTGCCTTTCCGGAAGGCGACTATCTCAAGTTCGTGATGTCACGACTTGACTAGCGGCACTGTGCGTCCGTACAGATTCCGCCGTTGCTGCACTCCCGATTGAACTGGCATTGCGGCGACACCTGTTGCGCCGTCACACAATAGCCAAGCAAACAGGCACTGCCACTGCTACCGGGTCCGCACTGACTGGTCTCCCAGCAAGGCGTGCGGCAGATCGCATTGACACAGGCCTGGCCTGCGGTGCAATCGGCGCTGGCCTTGCACTGCGGAACCGGCCGAAAGTCAGGTTTACAGATGCCATGATCGCACATGTCGGCGTTGCAACTGCAATCCGCGTCGGCGCCACAACGGAGGTGGCAGGTCCCGTTGATGCATGCCTTGTTGGCGCCGCAGTCGACATCAAAAATGCATTGACCGCCCGACTTCGTATTTGTATCACAGAAACCGCTGCGACAAACATCGCCTGTTCCGCAGTTTGAATCTGCCACGCAGGCTCTGTGACACATGCCGTCCACGCAGCGACCCCCTTTTCCGCACTGGTGGTTGAACTGACACATCGGCGTGCTCCCCGATGACGACGGCGGTGTCGATGTCGACGGCGGTGTCGATGTCGACGGCGGTGACGATGTCGGCGACGCGGACGTAAATGGCGTTCCGCCGGCACCACCCGAACCTCGACCGCCGCTACCCTGGCTTTGCCCCCCACTACCCCCAAATCGCCCGCCTCCACCCGTGGGGCCCGATTCAGATGACAGGGTCGGTGGTACACAGGTGTTGCGCTGGTCACACACAAACCCTCCCTCGCAGTCACTGGATGTCTGGCAAAGACCCGAAACGACACATTGAAATCGAATCCGATCGCAATAACACGATGGGCCGCATTGCTCATTCGTCGTACAAACACCCGCCCTGGACTCGAACTCTACACCCGATCCGCCCTGCCACCCCTCACCAACAGGGTCATCCCAACCGGACTCCGCTTCCAATCGGCAAGCCCCCAGCGCCAGAGCCCCTAGCATCAATCCGACGTAGGCCTGCCATTTTCTTGTGTTGATTGCGTTCATGATCCCGCTCCTATGTGAGAGGCCCTGAAGTGGGCCCGCGAGATAGACGCTACCGATCCGGGACGTATTCGTCCTACACACAGAGGAAAATGCGCTGGTGAAAAGCTGTCAGGCGAAAACGCCCGGCATCGACAATGTGGTGAAGAATGGACAGCTCGACCAGCGAGGCTATTCAATTCCGTGCAAGGGACCGCCGGATGCGAACAGGCTGTCCACGCGCGCGGTCACCCTCGCATCCTCGACAAGCGGCGGCGCGTGATGCGGTTTGCGACGCGCATCGATCACGATCGCGCCACGACATCCCCAGTGTTTGTCTTCGACGAACGCGCCGATACCGCCAATATCGGCTGCGGGATTGGAGCGCGTAAACGTGGTCCACACGAAGTTGTCAATCGAGCGCGCCACAAACTCCGCATCATCGACCACCACCACGAGCGCAAAGCGATTGATCGAAGATTCGGTCGAGAAAGCCGTGCAAAATCGTTCGCGGGCCGCGGTGCCGGAGTGAACGTCGGACACGCTCGGGCCGCGCACGACCAACACGCCCGGCATGGCCACTCGGGCATCTGAAAAACCCGGAGGCAACGTCAAATCCGACGGCACACTTTCCGGTAGCGTTCGAGCCGGCGGACCCACCGCAGCGAGCACCAGCTTGGAACCTCGATTGAACCCGGAACCAGAATAGTCCAGGGTATCCATCGTGGTACGGGTATGAAAATGCAAATCGCGCGTCGGATCGAGGCGCTCCAAAACGTGTTGCAGAAAAGCACCCACGTTGTGAATGTCGGGTGTCGGCGTGTTCGAGTCGGCGGCGATGAAAAGATATTTCGCCAGCGACAACTGCCCTTGACCTAGGATCGCATTGGCTTGCGTCAACAGTTCACGGGGCTCGGATATTTTGTCATACGGTACGTAACGTTCGCTGCCGACCGCAAGCAACAAAGGGTGAACGCCTGCCGCATCCACGGCATGCACCGCACGAATACCCGGTAGCACGGTGGGAATGATGGGACCGGTTATCGAGTGGATGAGCTCGCCAAAAACCGTATCCTCTTGCGGAGGACGTCCGACCACGGTGAAGGGCCAGATCGCGTCGCGCCGGTGGTACACCCGCAGCACGCGCAGCACCGGGAAGTTGTGGCGGAGGCTGTAGTAGCCCAGGTGATCGCCAAACGGTCCCTCGGGTTTGCCGGCACCAGGCGCAATTTCACCAAGAATCACGAAATCAGCCTCGGCCGCGACGGGAATCGCCCCCTTGTGGGGTGCCATCCGAACCCTTCGGCGACCGAGCACACCGGCGAACCCAAGTTCGGAAAGACCCTCGGGCAACGGCATGACGGCCGCAAGGGTCATTGCCGGAGGACCACCAACGAAGATCGCAACCTTGAGTGATTCGCCGCGCGCAAGGGCTGCCGTATGGTGCACGCCAATGCCGCGGTGAAGCTGGTAGTGCAAGCCTACTTCTTCGTCGGGAACGTAGTCGTTGCCCTGAAGCTGGATGCGATACATCCCGAGATTTGAAGCCATGAATCCGGGACGGGTCGGATCTTCGGTATAAACCTGCGGCAGCGTGATGAACGGGCCGCCATCATCGGGCCAACACACGATCTTGGGCAAATCGGTGATGCGCGATTGAGCCGCAAAAACAGGGCCGCCATCCACGAACTTCGGACGCAGGTACCAGGCCGATCGCAACGCACCGGCGTGCCGCCAGGGCCGCTTCATCGCCGAAGCGGGATCGACCTTTAATTCGACCAAACGTCGCACGGGATCCAGTGCGTCTCGAAAAATGAACTCGGCACGCGCCATGGTGCCAAACAGGTTGCCGAGCAACGGAAAGTTTGACCCGCGCGCGCGGGTAAACAAAAGTGCGGGACCCCCAGCGCGATAGACGCGACGTTGTATCTCCGCGACCTCGAGGTGGGGATCGACGTCGGCCTTGATCTCCAGCAGATGTCCCGTCCGCCGGAGATCGTCGACGCAAGCCTGCAACGATGCGTAGCCCATGAATCGCGTTGTTACCCCGAATTGTCGGGCAGCGCCAACCCCGCCGCGCGGTGGACTGGAAAATTCCGGTATTTCCTAGCCCGGGACCGCAAACCAAAGGGTACAGAGCGGAGGCAACGTCAGGTTGAGCGAAAAAGGTCGACCGTGGTGCGGAACGGCCTCGGCCTCAAGGCCTCCACCATTGCCAAGGTTGCTGCCGCCGTAGATCGCCGCGTCGGTGTTCAAGATCTCCTCGTAACGACCTTGTACCGGTGCACCCAGACGGTAGCCATTTCGTGGTACGGATGAAAGATTGCACACGCACAACACCTTGTTTCCCGTCGAAGGCGCCATCCGCATGAAGGCCAACACATTGTCGTTGTTGGCGTGCGCCTCGATCCACTCGAAACCTGCCGGTTCGTGATCAGCTTCCCAGAGAGCAGGCTCTCCCAGGTAGCGCCGGTTCAGATCGCCAACCAAACGTTGCATGCCGGCGTGATCCGCGTGGCCGAGCAACTCCCAGTCCAGCTGACGCTCCTCGCTCCACTCACGCCACTGACCGAACTCACTGCCCATGAATAGCAGCTTTTTCCCAGGATGCGCCCACATGAAGGCGTAGAGCGAGCGTAGATTGGCGTGCTTTTGCCATCGGTCGCCCGGCATCTTATCCAGCATCGAGCCCTTGCCGTGGACCACTTCGTCGTGTGAAAACGGCAGGATGAAATTTTCGTTCCAGGCGTAGACCAGTGAAAAACTCAACTGGTCGTGGTGGTATCGACGATAAACCGGATCGCGACTGAAATACGCGAGCGTGTCGTGCATCCAACCCATGTTCCACTTGAAGCCGAATCCCAGGCCACCGGTATCGGTCGGGCGACTGACGGCTGGCCACGCCGTGGATTCTTCGGCGATCATCAACACACCCGGATGGCGCCGGTGCGCAACCGCGTTGAGCTCGCGAATGAAATCAATCGCTTCGAGATTTTCGCGGCCGCCAAACTTGTTGGCAACCCACTGACCATCCTGGCGGCTGTAGTCGAGATACAACATCGACGCCACGGCATCGACGCGCAGACCATCGATGTGGAACTCGTCTAACCAGCAAAGCGCGCTGCCGAGGAGAAAGTTGCGAACCTCGGTGCGTCCAAAATTGAAGACGAAGGTGCCCCAATCCGGATGTTCTCCCTGACGGGCATCGAGGTGTTCGAATAACGCCGTGCCGTCGAAACGCCCAAGTGCAAACGCGTCTTTCGGAAAGTGTGCGGGAACCCAGTCGACGATGACGCCGATCCCCCTATTATGAAGGTAGTCGACGAAATAGCGAAAGTCGTCGGGCGAGCCGTAACGCGCGGTGGGCGCATAGTATCCCGTGACCTGATACCCCCAGGAGCCACCAAAGGGATGTTCCATCACGGGCATCAACTCGACGTGGGTAAAACCCATGCCGGTGACGTAGTCGGCCAGCGCCGGGGCGAGATTTCGGTAACTCAGCGGCTCGCCGAGGTGGCGCCACGAACCAAGGTGCACCTCGTAGATCGACATTGGCTCTCGCCAGGGATCCGAGGCCGCGCGCGTTTGCATCCAGGCAGCATCGTTGAATTTGTATTGCGGTTCGAAAACGCGAGAGGCGGTTCCGGGTGACAACTCGGCCGCAGCTGCGAACGGATCTGCCTTGAGGCTGTGGTGTCCGTCGGAGTTCTCGATCTGAAACTTGTAGAGCGCACCGGACTCGAGGCCCGGTACGAAGGTTTGCCAGACGCCGATATCGCCCAGCCGTTGCATGGGGTTGGCATCGCCATTCCAACCATTGAAATCGCCGACCACGCGAACCGATCGCGCATTCGGAGCCCAAACCACGAAACGCACGCCACGAACGTTCTCCTGTTCGATCACGCGCGCGCCAAACTCTCGATAGATTTCTTCGTGCCGGCCCTCGCCAAACAGATGAAGATCCAGCGCACCAAGGCCGGTCGAGGGTTGCTTCTTTTGGGATTTCTTCATGCTGGGCAGATCGATCTGAGTGCAGTCGTGAGCGGGTCGGATCAAATGGGCGGCTTCACCCCTACTGCGAGTGCCAGTGGCCGCAACGCATCGATCCAGTCCGGGTACCGTGCGAACGCAGCATAAACCAACTCCTGCGCGCGGCCCAGATTCGGATCGAGGCCAAGGCGCGATCCAAGCGAAGCCAGTCCCGAGGCCGATGCCAATTTCTCGCGGGTCGGGTCTTGAAGTGCCGCAGAAATTGCGAGAGAGAGTGTGTGGGCGTAGAGACGACCGGGCCGGCGGGTGTCAATCTTGTAGCCGCGGCGCTTGACTTCAGCCGCGATCTCAATTGCGCGGTCGTAGGCTTCGGGTGCGAAACTGCCGTGGGCGCGCGCAATTTCGTCCTCAAAGCGTCGTCCGAGGGTGAACTCGGCGGCGCGAAGCAACTCTTCGGGAAGCTCAAGACCCGCTTCCTGCAACATTTCCAGCAGGCGCTGGTTGCTCTCGAACATATTAACAACTTGATCGGAGAAACGCGAGACCAGGTTGCCGTAGATGGCCTGTGAAACCCGTGAGTGGCCGTCGTGCAACAAGCCGTCCAGGCCGTATTCGTCGTGGCCAAACGCCTCGTCCGCAATGCGCAGGAGCTGCGGCATGGTTCCCGTTCGGAATTTGTCCCATAGCCGCTCGGACCCCGCGTCGAACGCAACGTCCGTTGTCATGGGACCGCAGGCACAGTAAAAATCGACACCGCCCATGTGCAGGGCCGCCACGGCAAACGACTGCCTGTGCAAGGTCGCCACATGTTCAAGCGCAACCTGCGCCGTGAACAACCCCAGCCGCCCATGGCGTTGTCGTCTGACCTTGCTGTAAGTGAAACGATAACCAGCCTCGACGCCACTCGAGCCTGCCTGCGTGGTCGGATCGGGAAGGTGGGGCGTGCCCTCGACGAGGCCCATGATGCCAAGGTGCGCTGCAACCCGCTTCGATTGCACCCGGCAAACTTCAGCTTCTTTCAGGAAGATGTCCGCGCCGGTACCGTGCTCGGGCCTGTTGCTACGAGCCTTGGCGAGCTCCGCAATAAACGCATCACGCGGAACGGGATACCCAAGCTGCTGCATGAGCTCCATCACGCGGGTCGCGTAGCGCATCACCTGGATCGTTTCTATTCCCGCGATATCCGAGAAGAACCACGCACAGCTCGTGTACATGAGGAGCGCGTTTCGCTGTAACTCAAGCAACGTCAGGGCGCGGTGGCGCTTTTCTTCGTCCCACGAGCCCTTTCCGTATTTATCCAGCCATTCTCGTTGGGATCGGCTCGGATCGATGATGAGATGCACGTAAGCATCGCGAGCGGCCCACGGATCCGAAAACAGTTCGGCGCCGTCCTTCTCGAAGCGCGACACATTTGCATCACGGAGGATATCGAATGCGGCTCGCAACGGTCCGCGCCAGGACTGGTTCCAACCTTCAAGTGCGCCCGTATGACAGCCGCAATCGCGAATCCATCGCCCAACACCGTGCGCGCAGCTCCACGCGGTGCCTTCACCGTCAGGCCCGGCCTTGATCTCGGCCTCCCAGGTGGGCGGATGTTGATCGAGGTAGGTCGCGTAGTTGGTCAGCGTAAAGCCGTTTTGCTGCGCTTCGGCCTTGACCGTATGGGCAAGCGAGAGATCACCGAAACGGGTGTGGTGACCGTAACTTTCGCCGTCGGTCGCAACATGCACAAGGCGATCGGGGCCAGAGCCCCCTTGTTTCAAGCGAAACACGAAGGACTGGCTGGATGCGAGCACCCCTTCGAACGCCAGCGAGCGCGACATCGGCCCATCGTAGAAGAACAGATCAATATGCCGCCGCGATCCATCTTTGTGAAAGTAGCGATAGGCGCGGGTGGGATCCACGTTGCCATCACCCGTGTTTTGCCACTCTCCGTGCGCCATCGGGCGAACGCGCTCGCATTGATGCGGCGACAGGATGAGGTAACGCATGCCCTCATCGATCAACGTGCCGAGGGTGTCATCGTTGCAGGCCGTCTCCGACAGCCACATCGACTCGGGCTTGCGGCAGAAGCGATGCTCGAAGTCCGCGATGCCCCAGCGCACCTGCGTGACGCGATCGCGGGGATTGCAAAGCGGAAGAATCGCATGACCGAAGGCTTGCGAAATCGCGTTGCCGTGTCCGAGCCGCGCAAGGCTGTCCCGATCGGCTTCGAGGATGCGGAGATAGGTCTCCGGATCCGCCTTTTCCATCCAGGACAACAACGTTGGTCCGAAGTTGAAATTGATGTAGGCGTAGTTGTTGACGATCTGATCGACGCGACCGTATTCACCATAGATGCGTGCGTAGGCATTGGGCCGGTAACACTCGCGATGGATGCGGGTGTTCCAGTCGTGGTCCGGATGCGCAGAAGGCTGCCGTTCCAGGACGTCGGTCCACGGGTTTTCGCGCGGCGGTTGGTAGAAATGACCGTGAATGACAAGAGAGGTCATCTGCAAGCAAGCTACTGACGCGCTGCCCATGCTGTCAAGGAAAGTAAGCAAGCTTGCAACGATCGTACGCGGTGAAAACGTGCCAAAATGCGGACACATGTCGGACACGAAACCACTCACCGGTAAAAAGGCGATTGTCACAGGGGCCAGCTCCGGCATCGGCCGCGGCATCGCCGTCGCTCTCGGCCAGGCCGGAGCCGACGTGGCGATTCACCATTTCGGCGATCTTGGTGGGGCCGAGAAGACCGCCGCTACCATCGCAGAGTTTGGTGGCAAAACAACAATCGTCGATGGCGATCTCCGGGTGGTTTCCCAGATCGAAACCTTCGTAAAACGGGCCATTGCCGATCTCGGCGGTTTGAATGTTTTGATCAACAACGCCGGAATCACGGGTTGGAATGCAGCGCTAGATGTGGACGAAGCACTGTGGGACACGGTCATCGACACAAACTTGAAGGGCACCTTCTTTTGCGCGATCGCAGCCGCCGGTCATATGCAAACGAACGGTGGCGGATCGATTGTGAACATCTCGAGCGTGCTGTCCCACTCGGCCATGCGCAACTTGACCATCTACGCGGCGAGCAAGGCGGGCATCAATCAGATGACGCGACAACTTGCACTCGAACTGGGGCCCCTTGGGATCCGGGTCAACGCGATCGCCCCCGGACCGGTGGTCGTGGATCGAACCCTGGCCGACGATCCCGACTACGAAAAAAACTGGGGCGACATGACCCTCGTGGGGCGGGCGGGAAGGCCTGCCGACGTGGGCGCGATGGCGGTTTTTCTGAACTCGGCTGCGGCCGACTGGGTATCGGGACAGATCCTGACGCTCGACGGTGGACTCACGGTGGCCGCACGGGTACCCGAAACGTCGATGGACCTCGGCCTAAAGCGCAACCGCTAGCCCCTTGCGCTCGGTTGGCTCGTCGAGGCGTTGCAATTCCACAACCGTCTCAATGTGGTACGTCTGTGGAAACAGATCAATCGCCTGGACCCTGGTAATCCGGTAGCCGTAAGGCTCCATCTCCTTGAGATCGCGCGCCAGTGTCGTGGGATTGCAGGAAACGTAAACCACCCTGGGCGCCTGGGTTCGGGCGATCCGCCGCATCACCTTGCCACCGGCACCGCTGCGCGGTGGATCCAGCACGACCACCGACGGGACGCCGTGCTTTTCAATGGCGGCGGGAACCGTATGACGGGCATCCCCTGCATAGAAAAAGGCGTTTTCGATCTGGTTCTGGCCCGCGTTGACCCTGGCCGCGGAAATCGAGGCCTCGACCAGCTCCACACCCATTGCCAGCCGCGCTCGACGGGCGAGTGCCAGTGTGAAAAAACCAACGCCACAGAAGACGTCGAGCACAATCCCATCGCTGCCGCCGGCGGGCAGATCCGCAAAGGCACACACCGTGTCCAACATCCGCGCCGCCTGATTCGTGTTGGTCTGGAAGAAGGTCTGAAGGCCCACCCGAAACTCCAGCCCCGAAACGCGTTCCACGATCGCGTCTTCGCCCCAAAGCGCGGAAGCGGACTCGATGGGCGAGCCGTCGTTGACGCCGTCGCGAATGCCACGGACGATGGACACGATACCCGGATCGAGCGCACGCAATTGCTCGACAAAGTCGGCGCTGGCGGAAAAATCACCCGACGTCGTGACAAGGCCAACCATGGTCTGACCCGTCCCCGTTCCGTGTCGGACAATGAGTTCCCGCAAAAAGCCCTGGCTACTCGAGGGATCCCAGAGCGGCAAGCCGGATTTTTCGGCAAACGTGCGCACACAGGCAACGATGCGCATCGCGAGTTCGGATTGCAGCTGGCAGGCAGTCACCGGGATCACGTCGCTCCATCGACCTTTGGGGTGAAAGCCCAACCCGTCGCGCGCATTGAACGCGAACTCCATTTTGTTGCGGTAATAAAACGGATCGTCGGCGGTTATGATCGGCAGAAAGTTTAGATCTCGATAGCCACCGATGCGTTCCAGACTGTCGCGAACCATCGTCTCCTTGGCGGAACGTTGGGTCGCATCATCCAAATGCTGCCAGGAGCATCCCCCACAACCTTCTGCGAAATGTGGACACGGCGTCTCGCGTCGGCCGGGACCCGGCTGTTCAATCGCGATGACCTCGGCCTCGGCGTGACGCCTTTTTACCGTGTGCAAACGCACGAGGGCCGTATCGCCGGGCGCGGTCCGGGGGACAAAAACCGCCATGCCCCCACCTTCGGAGGGCTCACCGGGGAGGCGACCCACCCCTTCGCCGCCATAGGCGAGTCGGTCAATCACAACCCGATGTTCTTCTTTCAGGCGCTGTCGGGTCACGCGATCACGCAATCCGGGGCTGTGCCCCGTGGGATAATCGATTCTTCAGGCAAGACGGGCCCATCAGCGGCTAATCTAGCAGGCGAAGGGATGAAGCTGTGACGGACACTCGGGCATTTTTCGAGCGGGCGCGGCAGGAGGCCGATCGCTACGGGCCCGACGATTGGGTATTTGCCCGCGAGTTGCTGCAAAACGCACGGGATGCGGGCGCGACCAGGGTTGGGTTTGAAACGGAAGAACCTGAAGGAAAAACCCTCCTTCGTTGTCGCGACGACGGCAGCGGCATGACCCTCGAACATGCGCGCCGATATTTGTTTTCGCTTTACACTTCTAGCAAGGACGGTCAACCCAAGCAGGCCGGCCGATTCGGCGTCGGGTTCTGGTCCGTGCTGCGATTCTCCCCAAATCGCATCACAATACGAAGTCGAACCCACTCAGATGCGGGATTCGGAATATGTCTCGACCTTGATCGCAATGTGGCCCTCCCCGCCTCTCCACTCGAACAAGTTGGAACCGAAATCGTGCTTGAGCGCGACGGAAGCCCAGATGGGCAGCTCGAACGGCGGACCACGGACGCAGTGAAACAGAACGGACGTTTTCTCCGAACGCTTGACCGACAACCGCTCTATATTCTCGTCAACGGTCGTGCGGTCAACGGGCACTTCGCATTGCCGGCACCTTCAGTCACATTCGAAGGCAAGGGTTACCGTGGGGTGGTGGGCCTTGGTGCCGCACCCAGGGTCGAGTTGTTCTCGCGCGGGCTCAGGGTTCGCACGGCGGCAGCGCTTGATAACCTGCTTTCAACCTCACATCAAACCAATCGCACCCGTGTCGTCTTCCCTGAAATGCCGGGGGGATTGGCGCCCCAGGCGATCCTCGATTCCGAGGATATCGAACTGCTTCTCGATCGCTCGGAGGCGAGGGAGCAAAAGAGCCTCATTGGACTCGTGAAAACGGCCGAGCGTCACCTCGCGCAGCTGGTCGAGCGTCAACTCACGCTGTTGCACCCTGAACCGTGGTGGCAACGATTCCGCAGCATCACGGGGACTGGATTGCGAAAAGGCGCACCGGTCATGACCCTTGCCGTCGTGGTGGTGGCGGCGTTCATGTTGGCGCAAAGGCTAACCGCCGGTGAGAACACGGAAACGTTCCGTAGCACTCCGACGGCTGCAAACAACGAGTTTGCGTACCGTGACCTCGCCCGTCACTATCACGGACCCCGCGTTGATCGCCTGGGATCACCAGAAGATGAACGCATTTCGCTGGCTCTGCATTATCAGCCGGGGGAAACACTCCGCCACTTTGCAGCCTTGCGATTTGATCGATTTGAATCCGATGGAAATCCCATCAAGCCGGAAAGCTCGACCTTGCCGTCGGCGTTCCCGGTGGAAACAAAATGCGAACACGACTGCCTCCACATTGCGCTGCAGCTCGCGGCTGAACCGGGTCCATTGCGGCTGCCGCTGGCAATCAACCATACGCTTGTCGGCCCGGTGGAAATCGACGGCAAGGCGCATTCTGTATTTCAAACGGCAGAGGGACTCCCGGCGCTGTGGCTCAAAAAGCCGACACGCGGAACGCTAACCTATCGTTCGACGCTGGTACAAACGCCCCGCGACAATAGCCGACCATCGAGCGTGCAAGGCATCCCGACAAATGTGCTGCGCATCGTCGCGCGTTCGAGACGCCTTCCCCCCGCAGAACGCGTGGCATTGCTCGTGGGTGCCGTACAGCATCACATTCGCTACGATCGTTCGAGTGCAATCGCAACCCGGCATCTTGACGCGCAAGCCGGCGGCACGGGCTTTCTCGAGCGAACCTTTGCCATTGGCGCCGGCGACTGCGACGTACAAAACGCTGTCCTCGCCGTGTTGTTGCAAAAAGCGGGGCTGCGCTCGCGGTTGTCGGCGGGGTACGTCGGAATCGCTGGACAGGCGGCCCCGCTTGCGCACGCATGGGCCGAGTCTCTGTTCCCCGATGGAAAGTGGCGTGTTGCGGATGCAAGTCTGCGGTCCGTGGCAACTCCGACGGCACGAGGTGCCTCCCGCGGAACAGGCGAGGCCGAAAAGGCGGACGTTGAAACCGAAATGGCCGCGCCAATTGCAGCGGACCGCGTCGTCACCATCCCCACACCATCCACTGCCGCCGAGGCTCGTCGACTCCCCGTCGTTCCATTGGCGCTCGGAATCGTGGTGCTGACGGGCACCGCAATGGCCTGGCGACTGCGACCGCGACGCGCGCCCCAGTTTGCGCTCGATTCCGACAGCAACCTACCCGCGCTCATCGCCGCGGCCCTGGCCGAACCACACCTTTTCCGGCGGTTCGAGGGGCTTTTTCACCACCATCTTGTGCCCACCATCGGCGGGCCGGACCTTTCCATCGACGAGGCGAGGCAGCTCGCAAGTCAAAGTCGGCTGTATTGCGCAACCGCAGACAATGCGTTCATGGATCAGAAAGGACACACCCGTCACCGCGTGGTCGATGCGGATGACGCGATCGGCGCCCGCGTTGCCAGGCATCTGGGTGCCATCGATCTCGACGGTTGGCAAAGCATCCTTGCCAACTTCGTGTCGCATCCCCTTTTGTCACGGGTCGAAGAACTGTTTGCCGACCAAAACGTGCCGATCCGGCTTGGCATCGCCGACAGTGCGTCCACTCCAGAGATCACCTTCATAAACGGCATCGCAAAGTTACCAGCGCTCAAAGGCAACCAATCGCATCACGCAATGCTCGTCGCACTCGACGCGCGTTCGAGTTGGGTCCCGCTATTGCAAAGTCAGTTCCATCTGTTTCCGGATACAACGGTCTTTACGCTGGTGGATCGTATTTTGGCGGTGCTCGGACTACCCAGGACGGTGGCATCGACATTGCTGGCGACAAGCGCGCACCAGGCCGTCATCGGCGCGGAACCGGTTCAACAGGAGGGCCGTTCATGAAGCAGGCAGACGAACAGATTCCCATTGCGCTTTCGCTGTTGCTCCGCATCGATGTGAGCGCCGAACAACGAAAACTGGGAAGATACACGCTGCAGGGCCCATGGGCTCTGCCATCGGAGCTTGTGCGGATGCGATTCGGCACTGGCGTTCGAGAGGTTTCGATTCGGTTCAAGCGCCATGGCTTCGAGCTGACCGACAACGGGTCTCCGCTTGACGATGCAACCCTAGCTTCGCTGCGACTGCTACGCGATCCGAACGCCAAAGACGATCTGCGCCACGCGGCCCTGCTGGAACTGGAACAGCGAGACCATCGGGCTCTGATTTCGCTTGCGACCCTGGACAACGTCCAGTTCGAGATACCCACGGGCACCGCGCATCGCTTCGTTTTGCGAGTGTCGAGTCCGGAGCTCGACGAACGTGCCCGTCGCTTCACGGGCTTTGCCCTGCGCTTCGCCTCGTTGACGAATCGGATCGTCACGATTGACGGCAAGAACACCTCGGACAATCTCGAAAATCTGCTCGTCTCACGACGACTGTGTGCCCCTCTTGTGGGCGCGATTGGTCTTCCGGCGGTCGGGCGGGATGGCCAGCTCTGGCTGTTGCAGCATGGTGTCCTGTCGACCCATCAATCGTTCACGACGGCGCCCGCATTTCACTGCGCGCTGGAAATATCGGGCAACGCCAGCGCCGCGGTCCTCCGATCAACCGCAGAGCGCATGCTGCCCCGGTTGGCAGAGCAGTTTCAATCGATGCTGCTCTCGGTCGCCGCCCGCGATGATCTGCCTGAAGTTTCCCGATCGGCGCTAGCGACTTCGTTGCTTGAGATCGCCCGCGACGCGCCCCCTGCCATCAAAAACGAGATCAGCGCACTCCCGTTGTTTCGTCGCATTGATGTCGAAGGCAAAACCATTCGCCGCTACCGGGTATCGCTCGGTGCGATGGTTGACGAGGCGGTGCGCCAGGGCGGACGACTCACCGCAATCGACGTTGGGTCGCCTCTGCCCCGCACGGCAGACGGTATCGTATCCGTGTTGGTGCTCGGACGTGCAGAACGCGCGTTGCTTGTCGAAGCCTTCGCGTTGCAATTCGTACCACCCACAATGCCCTCCAAAGAAAGTCCGTTCCCGTTTCGATGGCGCGACGGCCTCGGGAGGTTGACGACCTGGCTTGGCGCAATTGTAACACGTTCGATACCAGTGGCGCCCGAGACCCTGGCGCAAGACGAGATCCGATTCCTTGAAGGATTGTCCCGCATCCTTGGAACCAGCGCGGCCGAACTTTCACTACACGAAGGCAACGGCACGGTGCGATTGCGCGCCGATCACCCTCGACCACGCGTCGGCGAAACGGCACACCTTCCGAAAGAAAACGCGCTATTGCGGGCATCGATCGCGCGGATAAGCCGAGATGGGGACCACTGGCGTTACCCGGTCGCACTGGCCCTCGCGAACGGCCGGCTTCACCGAGGCGGACGCTCTGCCAAAGCCCGTCGCGACTGGCATCAGGCCACGGGTGCGACACTCGACGCACCCTCCGCAAAAGAACACTGAATTGACCCGGCCTGTTCCGGTGCATACTGGCATTCATGAATGCCGAACGCATCGACGCCCATCAACATTTTTGGCGATACGGTCCGGACTACGCATGGATCGGCGATCGGATGTCCGTGTTAAGGCGAGATTTCGTACCGGACGATCTGGCGCCACTCTTGCGTGGCTCGGGCTTGAGCGGTTCGGTGGCGGTGCAAGCCCGGCAGTCGATGACAGAGACACAAGACTTGCTCGCGTTCGCCAAACAACATGCTGCCGTTCGGGGCGTAGTCGGGTGGATCGATCTGTGCTCGATCGAAGCGGAACGGCAACTGGACTCGCTATCTGACGAGGCGGCGCTGGTTGGTATTCGCCACGTGGTTCAGGACGAGCCGGACGATCGTTTCCTGTTGCGAGAGGATTTTCAGCGCGGCGTGGATCTGCTCGAGGCGCGCAACCTGGCATACGACATTCTCATCTACCCGCGACAGTTGCCGGCGGCCATTGAATTCGTACGACGTTTTCCCAACCATCGATTGGTTCTGGATCACATGGCCAAGCCCGACATCGCGGGCGGAGCACTCGAGCCATGGGCCAAACAGATTCGCGTCCTCGCCCGCGCCGAGAATGTCTTTTGCAAAGTTTCGGGTCTTGTCACGGAAGCGAACTGGTCGAGCTGGAAGCCTGGCGATTTTTCGCCCTATCTTGAGGTGGTGCTCGAAGCATTTGGACCCCGGAGACTGATGGTCGGCTCGGACTGGCCGGTTTGCACCCTGGCGGCGAGTTACGGGCAAGTCATGGGCATCGCAGCGTCGTTTTTTGCGCCCCTAAGTTCCGAAGAGAAATCCGCTGTTTTTGGCGGAAACGCCGCCGGATTCTATCGATTGCCGAAGCCAACTTGCCATCCGTGAGGGCTTCAATCCAACCGCCCGAACGATTGGACCACTTGCGCCACAATGCCAGAAGCCTCTACGATGGAAGTCGATGCTCACGTTTAGCGAGAACGGCGAGACGGCTGACCAGCAATTGCGGGCCGTCATCTTTTACCTCACAACCTTTGGGTACATCGACGGGGATTTCGACGCGGCGGAAAAAAGTTACATTCGCGGATTCATCGAAAAATTGGTTGCCCATAGGGTGGAGGGTTCCATCCCGGCCGAGCAGATGGAATTGCGTCGCGAGCTGACGGAAAAGTATTCAAAACATTTCTGGGAGGTGTTTGAGGGCATCGACCTGCAGGTCAAAGAACTCTTCACCGAGGCGGTCGCAGAGGGCGAAGCGCAGGACACCTTTGTCCACTCGAAACTGAAACTCCGCTGTTTCGAGATCTTCAAAGGCTTCGACAGCAAGAATCAAGAAGCGCTCATGGCAACCGTTGACGATCTCGTCAATGCCGATGGACACGTCCACCCCGCAGAAGCCAAGTTCCGCGGCGAGCTTGCCGATCTTTTGCAGCAAGATCTTGGCATCGAACTCCTGGATGATCCCGGAACTCGACCACCGGTGAGTGTCGGGCAAGCAGCGACCTTGGTGCCGGTCACCGACAACCACCCCTTTTTCGATCAGTTTGAACGGCACTACACTGCCAATCCGGAAAGCCTGACGAAACAAGTCGAAGCCGACCGCGCACAGATGGATCAAGTGATCGGGATCCTCGACGCGCAACGCGCGCAAGGCGCAGGACGGCTGGCCGGAAAGAAATCCGTTGCCGAGTTGGCCGGTCAACCGAACTTTCTCGATGGCCATGTGCATGTGATGGCGCCGAAACCAGGCGAGGCTCACGAACTCATCGTCATCGGGGATTTACACGGCTGCTACAGCTGCTTGAAAGCAGGTCTCATGCAGTCCGACTTCTTCTCCAAGGTCAACCGTTGGAAGACCGCACCGGCGGACCATCCGCGACCCCACCTGGTGTTGCTTGGCGACTACATCGACCGGGGGATGTTCAGCTACCACGGCGTGCTGCGTTCTGCGATGGAGGTATTTTCGCGCGCACCCGACCACGTCTGCCTGCTGCGCGGCAACCATGAGTACTACATTGAGCATCAGGGGAAAGTTTATGGCGCCGTTCGCCCGAGCGAGGCCATGGATACGCTGCGGCCTCACCTGTCGATGGAGGTCTTCCACCACTACATGCGCTTTTTCGATGCGCTTCCAAACATCCTACTGTTTGATCGCACGCTTTTTGTCCACGGCGGGATACCCCGCGATCTCACGATGAAGGAAAAGTACCGCGATCTGTCGAGCCTCAACGACTGGGATCTGCGTTTCCAGATGATGTGGAGCGATCCCAGCAGTGCCGACGTCATTCCAGCCAGCCTGCAGGAGCAATCTGCTCGATTCTCCTTTGGTCGATTGCAGTGTCAATCCTTCTTACAACGCCTGGGATGTCATACCCTTGTCAGGGGCCATGAAAAGATCAACGAAGGATTCCGCCGCATCTACGACGACGAAAACCAGCTTTTGATCTCGCTCTTTTCTTCCGGTGGTTCCGACAACAACGACCTTCCACCCGACAGCAGCTATCGCTCGGTGACACCCATGGCGATGACCATCTTGTGGAAAGACGGTCAAAGCCAGATCACACCCTGGGCGCTCGACTACCGCCTGTTCAACGATCCATCGCGCAACAAGTTCTACCGGTCGAAACCGGAGTTACGCCACGCCTCAAGCTAGGCATCCGTTTTCAACGCAGGATCGACAGTACGCTGCTTTTGTCGTCGTACCAGCGTACCCCGGGTTCATCGACACGCCGACAACGCCCATCAAAAGGCGCCAACATCGCATCCGATGGCGACACGAGCATCCACCGCACCAAAACGTTGGACGGTCGCGGTGGTGCACCAGACGCAACGCCATCGGTCCGTGCGGTTTCACACAAACGGTGGAACAGGCCATGCGCCTCTGCACTGCCAAGCACCGCGCGCTCGATCGCCAGGTGACGGTTTGAAACGTTTGCGAGCAAAAGCCCGTTTTCGCCCAGGTGCGAACGATAAAGCGCGAAGGCTTCCACGGTGAGCAGATGCACGGGAACAGAATCGCTTGAGAATGCGTCGAGCACGAGCACATCAAAGTGTTGCCCGGGCTGCCGCGCCAACAACATTCGGCCATCTCCGACTTGCAGATCAACTTGGGCCCGCGCCTCGCGCAGAAAGCTGAACTGCTGCTGTGCCATTCGTACCACATCGCGATCGATCTCGTAGAACTGAAACCGATCCCCCGCGTTGCCATACGCCGCGAGTGTTCCGACCCCAAGTCCAAGCACCCCCACGTGTTTCGGCGATCGCAGCGACGACAGCACGGTACCGATCGCCGTTTCGCGTCCGAAGTACAACGTCGGCTCACCACGTCGGGCAGAATCGTTCCATTGCAATCCGTGACGGATCCGGCCGTGGGTCATGACAGTGAACGTTGGAAAACGGGTCGCCTGCACCAGGCCAAAGAAGTTTCGCTTTCGTTCCAAAACGGTTGCATCGCGTACCGTTCGCGCACTCTGGATCCATACGGTTGCGAGAAGCACGGGCACCGCGGCCCCAAACCCCAGCCACAGCAAACGCCGCGTGGTACGCACCTCCCCCGCCACGCCCCGGGTGCGAATCGCAATGAGCAACAACCCGAAGATGCCGATGATTCCAAGTTGCAACTCGAAGAATCCTCCAAAGACAAGCGGCGCCAGGATCCCTGCGGCAAGACTGCCAAGCGCCCCCCCGGCTGCGATGAAGAGCATAAACCTAGAATTGTCCGCGAAACCTGGCCGCCTGCGGACGAGTTCCCCGTGGCACAGCATGGCGCCAAAAAACAGCACTGCCAGCGAAGCGCCAAGCTGCGCGTAAAACGTGGCACGGGCAAACAGAAACAGATTCGCACCCATTGCAACGGTGGCCACTATCCACCCCAGCAGCCAGAGCGATCGACCCCGATTCCCCAGTTGACCGAAAACCAAAATGAACGAGACGAGATAGGTCGCAAGCGGGAGAACCCACAGCAGCGGACCACCCGCCACATCGAGCGTCAAATGGTGGGTGATTGCCACCAGTAAAAGACTCGGCAAAGCACTGAGGCCAATCCACATCCAGTGTGTGCTTTGAGCGATCGTCGCCGCTATCGGTCGTTCAAACACAACAACTGGATGGCGAAGTGTCCGGAAGCCCGACCACGCCACCATCCCGGCAAAGACGACAAACCCATGGCGAAACAACCCGCATTGCTGCTGCACCGAAAGCCAGGGCTCAATGCCAACAGGATAAACGAGCAGCGCCAACATCGAGCCTACGTTGGAAATCGCGTACAACGGATGCGCTGCTGCGCCGGTAGAGACGGCATACCATCTCTGCAAAAGTGGAGCCGTTGCCGACAGTACAATGAAAGACGGTGATACCCTGAGCGTCAACCACCAAAGCACCGCAAGCGAGGATCCCGAGCCCACATCCGCGTGCGGCAAATCGTTGTGTGCGATCGGCAGGGTCATTGCGGCCAGCGCGAGAACCGCGGTGTGCGCCCAAACCTGCATCCGTGTTCCACCGCGCGAGACGATGAGATGCGCCCACAGATAGCCCAGAAACAAGGCGCACTGGAAAAAGACAAGACAGGTGGTCCAAACCGCGGGCGCGCCACCGAAACGGGGCAACAGCAATCGGCCGACCACAGGCTGAATCACAAAAACCAGGAAGGCACCCAGAAAAACCGCAAAAAAGAACAGCCCGAAGCGTTTCACTTTCGAGCCATCGTACCTTGTATCGATGGTCGCGTCGCGGCCCAATGCAACGGCTGTCGAACCTCCGATTCCGTCTGGTGGAATCTGGATCGAGTCCCTTGATCTCTCGAAGATGGCAAGCGGATTCGGGCGAGGGACCCCCGCCAACACGGTTGCCGGAAATCCGATTTCGATCGGCGGTGTCGCCTTCAAACATGGCATCGGCGCGCATGCGAACTCAGAATTGCATCTCGATCTCGCCGGCAAGGCAACGCGTTTCTTGGCTGACGTTGGCATCGACGATGATCATGGAGAAGGCACTAAGTGCTACGAATCGAGACATCGTCTACAGCCTTTGCCAGTACGGCATGGGCGAGGTTTGGAACTGGGGCCGAGAGGTTGCTGGTCAGCTCTGGCGCACGACCGGCGACATCGTCGACACCTGGTCGAGGCTTTCGGAGATTGGCTTTGCACAGGCTGGAAAAGGAGCGAAGATCGGTCCCGGCGGGTGGAATGACCCGGACATGTTGATTGTCGGCAAAGTGGGCTGGAGTGCCAACATTCGCAACACCCGGCTCACGCCGAACGAACAGGTGCTTCATGTGACCTTGTGGTCGATGTTGGCGGCGCCACTTTTGTTGGGGAACGACCTGACGCAACTCGATGAATTCACACTGGACTTGCTCCTGAATCCCGAGGTCATCGACATCGACCAGGATCCGCTTGGGAACCCCGGCGTCCGCAAGTCGACAGACGGCGCGATTGAGACCTGGACACGAAGGCTTCACGATGGCACCTCGGCCGTTGCCGTGTTTAACCGCGGACAGCTGCCCGCGCAGGCGACCGTCCGCTTCACCGATCTCGGACTGCCAGCAGAATTGCCGGTTCGGAACGTTTGGTTGCGCAAGGATCTGGGGCGGCAGAAAGACAGCTATTCAAGCCGCATCCCGACCCACGGCGCGATCTTGCTCAAGTTGGGGACGCCCAAACCGTAAGGAAAATCCGCGCCGATGCGCTGGGAGCGGATGACTCGCCGCGAAAAATCGACGCAAGCACCACCAAATGCCCTGAAAACCGATGTACAATTTCCGCGGATATTCAGGGCTCTCCATCGAATGAAAACAATCCTACTACTGATCTCTTTTTTGACAGTGGGTTTCTCGACGGAAACAGCGTGGGCAGAAACCGACTCGGATGCAGCCAAGCGCCATTTCCGCGAAGGCACCAGCCACTACGATCTGGGTGATTTCAAACAGGCAGTCGATTCGTATAAGGCAGGCTACCGAATCAAACCGGATCCGGTGTTTCTCTACAATATCGGGCAAGCGCATCGCATGCTGAAGGAATACGACCAGGCGATCACGGCCTACAAGGCGTATCTGCGGAATCGGCCCCAAGCGCCCAATCGCGCCGACGTCGAGAGCAAGATCGAAAACATGCGGGCCGAGCGCGCTGCGGGCGTCGTAAAAGCTTTGCCCGTCGACAAGCCCAACACCGCTCCGCCCCCCCCGTCGGACCCACCGCCTATCGTCGCCGTTCCGTCGAATCCACCGGCGGACGCACCAAACCAAACAATGCTGACAACCAGCCAGCCCGATGCGGAACTGTCGCAACATCTGGGCGAGCAGGATTCGCAACACACGATGAAGCGCGTGCCCTGGATGGTGGCTGGCGCGGGCGGATTGCTGATGGCGGGAGGCGTGGTGACGGGGCTGCTCGCCAAGGGCAAACAATCGGATCTGGAAAGCGAGTGCCCAACACGGCAAGCCTGTTCACAACGGGCCGAGGATCTTCGCGACTCCGGCAAGACACTGGCGTTGACGACCGACATCCTTTTTGTCGTCGGGGGCGCGGCGGTTGCAACAGGCGTCATCTGGTGGGCACTCAAATATCGAACCCCTTCCTCGGAAGCCAGCACCGATAGCCCGCAAAGCAAGCCTCCACTGATGGTGCTGTCTTGTGTACCCGGCAGCTGCGGCGCTGCTGCAACTTTCGCGTTCTAACGCCCGGACTGGCCTACAGATGACGACCATTTCATACAAGCTCGCTAGGATCCCGATTGGCCGACTGCTCCTGGGGGTGACCCTGGGTACGGTCATTTCGGGCTGCACACTGTCCACTGATTTCGGCGGGTACACGTTCTCTCCGTCAACGGATGGCGGTAGTCCCGATGCCTCCGAAGGCAAGAGCGACACGGGACTCGAAGTAGATTCGCTTCCGAGCTGCACGCCGACTACCGAGATGTGTAACGGATTGGACGACGACTGCAACGGTGCTACCGATGAAAACCTGGGCACCACCACCTGTGGTATGGGCTTATGCGCCCGTACCGTCGACAACTGTTTTGCCGGCGCTCCTCAAACTTGCACCGTCGGGACGCCGGAGGCAGCCGAAATGTGTAACAGCCTTGACGACGACTGCAACGGTACTACCGATGAAAACCTGGGCACCACGTCCTGTGGCATGGGCATATGCGCCCGTACCGTCGACAACTGCATGGATGCGACACCGCAAACATGTACGGCCGGTATGCCGATGACCGAAACGTGTAACAGCCTCGACGACGACTGCAACGGTGACACCGATGAAAGCCTGGGCACCACATCCTGTGGCACGGGCATATGCGCCCGCACGGTCAACAACTGCGCCTCTGGGACGCCGCAGGCCTGTACACCTGCACCAGCCATGACCGAGACCTGCAACGGTCTCGACGACGACTGCGACGGCGAAACTGACGAGAACTTGGGCGTCACCACCTGCGGGTCCGGTTTCTGCTCGCGAACCGTTAACAACTGCGAACGAGGACAACCGCAAGCGTGCGCGCCGGGGCAACCCACCCGTGAAATTTGCGGCGATGCGATCGACAATGATTGCGACGGCAACGCCGATGGCGTACCGCTTTTGCTGCTGGGCGACCAGAACGCGCTGAACAACGCGACCCTGCTTTCGCAATTCAATGCAGCGGGATTCGTAACCACGGTGATTGAGAGCGGTTCAGGCGGCGTTTACGCGGGAACTCCCCCAGCCTCGGCATTCCGAGCCGTCGTCATCACGCCGGGTAACACCTACGGACAAGACATGCCCGCGACCGGACAACAATCGATCCTCGACGCCTTCAACGCCGGGCAGCTGGGTGTGGTGCTGACCGAATGGGCGGCGTATAAAGTCTTCGAAGGTGCCCAGTGGACGACGATGGGATCCGCCCTGTCCATCCTGAGACGAACCTCTTCGAAAAGCGGGCGGCAGACCTATACGAATATTGTTTCTCACCCCGTGACGGCCGGACTGCCGGTCACATCGGCAATCAATGTCGATGTGGTCCACAACGTTGGCCCCGCGATAAATGGTGGCGTGGTGATCACCTCCGACGGAACCGATCCGGTCATCGTCGTCTCCGGTGACGGCGCGAAACGCATCGTTCACTTTGGCCATGCAGCCGGTTACACCGACCTGCTTTGGACCAACGAACCATTCTTGCAGCAGTCGATGATCAACGCGGCCCGATGGGCAGCGAAGTGCGAACCCTAGGTTACTGGTCCCCGGCGCGCGGGTACGCTGCTCTCAAAACCCCCGTCCGATCCCCAAACCGATAGCGTACCACAGTCCGCCCCGTACGTCTGTCACCCGGTCAACGACGCGACCCCGGATCGATGAGAGGTTGTATGCAGCTCGAATCCACAGATCGATATCCCAGTTCCGGCGCACCGAGAATCCTGTCGCCAGCTCTACCTGCGGACCACCCCAGAACCCATAAACGGCTCGACCCTCCACCTTGTCAGGAATACCCGATCGTCCCCAAAGAGATCCTGCGCCTCCGGTCAACCCGATCTGTGCACGCGCGTGGACAAATGCAGCGCGCAATTCATAAAACGCGGTCGGCCCAAGCGCGACACATCGAAAAACTGCGTCACCAACGTTGACGGTCGCTATCGACGTTTCCGTGACGGAATGAATGCCGTCGAGAGTCAAACCGAACCCCACGTGCTGGCCGATTCTCCCGGCAATCTGTGCGTTCAGTATGACGCCCGACGAACCACTTGAAAAGATGACCGGGCCGACAGCAATGCGAACCCATTTTTCCGGTGTCTCCGAAATGTTCGTAGCTGTCCGTGTTGCGGTTGACTGACCCACGGCCACGGGAACAAGAACCACCGATGGCGTCTGGACAGGTTCGGTTTGCGCAGGAGGTTCCGGCAACATCTCGGCAATCCCAATCGCAAGCAATCGAGCACGCGCCTCGGGCTCGACGCGTTGCCAGACGAAGTGTCGTTCCGCGTGTACGGATTGACCACCCGGATCGGTGCCGACGAGCTCAACCATGACGTCGCCATCTGCGGCGCAATGACCTGTCAGCCGAACATTCGAGTATCCATTTTCATTCGAATGGGTGGATCGGGCAGCGATCTCAAGGTTCAATAAACGCGCGACTTCGACTGCATCGACTTCAATGCAGGCGTCGAAGTTCAGATTCTCCGCCCCGACCTGGGCGTGAGTCGAAGGGATCCAGGATAAAACAACGGTGGCGAGCGCCGCCACCACAACGAACAAACGCATCACATGCTGCCGTAACGGCGTACAGACGGAGCGCGACGGCCCGACGGATAGAGTTTCAGGTATTGTTCGGCCATGCGACGTGCGTTGCCACTATCGCCGCTGCGAAACAAAGATTCAACTTCGCGGGCCCAGGCGTCCTCGACCAAATCCCCGCGCGGCGCAAGCTTGCGGGACAACGCAAAAGCCGGCCCGGCATCCCGAGGCCGACCCAGTTCATCCAGCAGCACCACACCGAGCGTAAACGCGCCAAGGCTTGCTCGCGGGTCGCGCGGATAGCGGCGCACGAGTTCGCGCAAATGCGGAACGGCCTGCGTCGGATGACCCGATAAACGGGCGGTATCGGCCGCGAGCAACAAGGCTTCGGCACCGTCGACAACCGAGGTGCCACCGAAGTGGCGTACACTCTTGGCGAGTTCCACAAAGGCCTCTTCGTATCGGCCACTCTGCGCCAGCGATTTCCACGCAACACGGTTCGCGACCGACCGCGAACGAACCGCCTTTACGGGCGTTTCGGAATTCGATTCAGCCGAAACAATCGGTTCCGTCGTTGGAATAATCTCTGGTTGTACCGCGCGTGTTTCGCGCGGCGGAAACGTACCCGATTCGCCATTGACGAGAATTGCGTTGCCGGTCGACCATCGTACCCGAACCCGACCGTGTTCCACCGCAACTCGGGTTCCGGAAGAACCGGGAGAGACAGTAAAGTCGGTACCAAGTACCTCAATCAGCACCGGCCCCGCATCCACGTAGAAGATGCGCTCCGGATTCGGCGTGACGGCGAAATGGACGGCTCCGCCCCGGATGCGCACGCCGACCCGTGGATCGGTGCCCTCAAGGCGTTCCACCCGACTCGCAACCGAAAGCGGCGTCACCACCGAGCCATCATCGAAGCGCAACACGGTTTCGGCAGGACCGCGCAAGGTTCCCACCGCAAACCCAAAAGCCAAGGCGCCCACGGCCGCCAGACCAAACGATAGCGGGAACCAGCGGCGCAACGGCGACCGATTCAGTCGCCGATCAATTCGACTTGCAATGCGCGCGCTGCGGCCGGGGCTCCAGTCGGGCTCGACCGGCGCAAACAATATCTGTATCTTGTTTTGTTCATCCGACATTGACGATTCCCTCCTCCGCCAGACGATCTTGCACGCCGCGAATCCAGCGTTTGACCGATGGCAACGAGGTCGAGCAAACCTGTGCTACAGTTTCCAGAGATTCTCCTTCGACAACCCGCAAAATCCAGGCGATCCGATGCCGCGCGGGTTCTTTTTCAAGGCGGCGGTAAACCCGAGCGAGCATTGCCGATTGTTCGGGACTGGCGCCGGGCCATGCCACTTCTTCCACGGGCGCATCAAGGTGCAAGGCCAATCGCAAACGACGCAAACGAAGCCTTCGGGTGGCCATGCGTACGGTTACAGTTGCCAGCCAGCCCTTCGCAGCGGCTGGCTCACGGAGTTTCTTCAGACCCGAAACCGCCTCGCAAAACACGTCCTGAACCAGATCATCGATGTCGTCCTCGCGGCCGAGAATTCGCGTCGCGATGTGGGCAACGTAGGCCGAAAAGTGGCGAAAGGCCTCGGCAACGTCATACCCACCCGAGGCGTTATCGCCGGGGCCGATCAGCCTCAATTGCGGCTTGAGCGAATGCGGCGCAGGGGTTGCCATCTCTATATCGGTGGGAGCAAAGGGTGAAAAACGGCTCATGGATTCTTTAACCCGAGTGGATTCGTCGTCAGTTGCTGCCGCGCCCCCGCAAAGGCTGCCCAGTAAACTTGCGGATAGGACGGTAGAACCCCCACCTGGGGCCAAAACGAAAACAATTCAGCCCGCAACCAAACAACCGACTCACTGTGCCGCATTGCGGCTGCAATTGTATCCGCAAGCCGAGCAGGCTCAAAAGCTGTGCCTGACAGGCCCACCGCCGCGAAATCGAAATTGATCTGGTCGTATTCGGGCAGAATACCAAAGCCGATCCGCGTCGGAACCGAAAGACGCTGCGAGGTTGCGTCATCGCAGGTCCGACTGGGCGCATCGGGCCAGCGTCGGGGCCCATTGTCCGGACCCGTCCCGTACCAGTGTGTTACGATTCCGGGGCGCCACGACCGTTCCAGGGCATCGCGCCGTCCCGCAATGAGATGCGACAACGTCTCGAAGTCGTGTGCGTCGCGCGCGGGGTAGGCTGGCAGATATCCATCGACCAGCGCATCCGACGGAAGGACCTCACGCATGCCCTCAACGAAGGCGGGGTAAAGTCCATAGGGATGGGTCGCGAGCGCTGCACTTTCGTAGCACACTTGCCGCCAGAGTTCGCTTGGCCCCCATGCAAGGATCCATTCTGCACCAGGAAACCCGCGCGCAAAGGCCGCCACCAATCCTCGCGCACGCCGCCGAATCAGCGACTCCATCGCAACCAATGTGGATTCTGGTGATTGATCTGCAAGCGACCACGCGATCCGGGCACCGGTAGCCTGATGATCGAAAAACACACCCTTCATTCCCGCCGCCTGGATCGCCTTCCCAGTCGCCTCGAAAGACCGCTCTGCCTCGACAAACAACGCATCATCGGACCAATCCACGAAATCAATGGCGGGACGAAGGACCTGATAATTTTGGAAAAGTCCGACGCTCGGAAGCTGTGCTGCCACGACAACCGCGGCTGAAACATCGGGGACGGCACCACGGCCTATCCCCTGAAAGCCAAATCCCAGATCCAGGACGACCCCATCCAAAAAGCCAACCGGCGCAGTCCTCTGGGCGGCGAGCAATGCGCCTATCCCACTCTCACCGACAGGTGCAACGCCATAAGCGATAAGGGTGGTCCGCAGGGGTCGCGCCACAAAAATGTCGCCCGACTCGCAGCCTGGGCCGAGCAAAAGCCCAAGCAGGCCGACCGGAATGGCGAGACGAGCCGTCATGACTCGGGCAGAATAAATGGATTCCGGAAAAATCCGTGAGCTGATTCCGCAAAGGATCGCCACTGATTGAGACGACATGACTTCTGACACGCGCAATCGATCGTTTGGAGGAGCCCTGTGGTTCGGCTTTGCGATGCTTGCGATGGCCTGTACAGGAACAATCGAATCACTCGAATCCGCGCGCGCCAGTAAGGGCGGCTCCGGGTCTGGACCCGGAGGCTCGCAAGGAGGAGGCATCAACAATACCGGCGACAACTCGGGTGGCGCTCCATCGGAATGCAATCCGCCCCATGAAGGTGCACGCCTGCGTCGCCTGACACAGAACCAATATCGCAATACGATTTCCGACCTCGTGGGCATCACCGGACGCGGCGCCGACTTTGAAAACGACAGCCAGAGCTCGGGCGGTTTCTTCGCCAACAGTCAGTCCCCCGCGACCCGACTTTCCATCGATGCCTACGCAGACGCTGCCATTGCCATCGCCGCCGCTGCCGATCTGACGAAACTCGTGAGCTGTCCGCTTGCGACCGGAACCGAAGACTGCGCGCGCAAGTTTATCGAAACCTTCGGACGAAAAGCCTTTCGCCGACCACTCACAAGCGATGACACCAATGGATTGCTCACGCTCTTCAAAAGCAAACGCGGACGTTCGGATTTTACAGGTTCAATCCGTCTGGTCTTGAATGCCATGCTGCAAGCACCTTCGTTCATGTATCGCGCAACCGTGGCCGTGCAAGGCACGAATCCCAGCGCATCCTCCCTGTACAGCCTTGCTTCCGAACTCTCATTCTTCATCTGGTCGACAACACCTGACGACGAACTCCTCAACGCCGCAGACTCCGGAGAACTTGCCGTTCCGGCCGGCGTCGAGAAGCAAGTGCGACGGTTGCTTGCCAGTCCGCGCGCACTCGATTCGCTCGAGTCCTTCCATGAACAGTGGATGGGTCTGACGCGCATCGGGGCCGTTAGCAAGAACTCGGACATCCACCCGGAATTCACCGCAGACATGCGCACCTCCATGCTGGAAGAACATCGGCGCTTCACAAGACACGTATTTACCGAAGGAGACGGAACACTTGAGACCCTCTTGCTCGCACCGTACTCCATCGTGGATGCACGACTCGCAACCCACTACGGCATCACCAAGGGTGCACCGACAACAGGATTCGCCCGTACCAATCTTCCCGCAGAACAGCGGTCGGGTCTGTTGACACAAGCCGGTTTCCTGGCGGTTCAATCTTTGCCCGATCAGCCCTCACCCATTCATCGCGGTAAATTCGTGCGCAGCCGCCTGCTTTGCCAGGAAGTTCCGCCGCCACCCGATGGCGTCGACATTGCGATCCCCAAGGTCGATCCGACCCTGCCCACAAAAGATCGCTTCGAGGCCCATCGCAACGATCCGTCCTGTGCCAATTGCCATTCACTGATGGACCCGATTGGCTTCGGCTTTCAGCACTACGATGCCACGGGACGCTGGCGCGAGCGCGATGGCAACTTCACGGTCGACGCCAAGGGCGAACTTTCACACACCGACAGCATCGACGGCCCCTTTGACGGTGTTCTCGAGTTAAACCAAAAGTTGCTGACGAGCAACCAGGTACATGCCTGCGTCGGTCGGCAATGGGTCCGCTACGCACTCGGCCGACATGAAACCGACGATGAAACCTGCTTCATTCAGCACCTTCAAAAACGCTTTGATGGCGCAAACATGGACGTACGCGAGCTTCTGCTGACAATTGCCACCAGCGATATTTTCCGAACTCAAACCACCGTCGACGAGGCAGTCACCCAATGAGTTCACGATCGCGCCCCGTTTCCCGCATGACTCGGCGTGAACTCTTGCGTACCACGAGTGCAGGCATGTTGCTCGCGCCGTTTGTCCCGATCTTCGACGCCGAGGCACAGCAAGCGACGGCCAAACGCCTCGTTTTCATGTATTCCTCGAACGGCATGGTGCACGAAAAGTGGTTGCCCACAGTCTCGGGTGGAAACCTTTCGCTATCCCCAATCCTCTCCCCCCTTGAGCGCCACAAAAGCAGATTGGTGGTGGTAGATGGCCTTGCGTACAACCAGCCCAAATGGTCTGGACACAACGTCGGCATTGTGTTGACGGGCTCGGCCGCCAGAATCGTCGGAGAGGATCAACTGGCAACGGGAATCAGCGTCGATCAGTTGATTGGCGAAAAGATCTCGGCGGGGAAAAAATTCCGAAGCGTTGAATTCGGGGTGCAAGTTGATCAATACAACGACCAACACAACGCTCTTTCCTACACTTCCGCTGCGGCTCCAATCCGTTCAGAGAACAGTCCCTACAAGATTTTCGACCGTGTATTTTCCGGTTTGATGCCAGCGGGGAAACCGGCAGTTGATCCGGCAAAGATCGATCACCAGAGTGTTATCGATTTTGTCAAAGGCGACCTGGCCCGACTACAAACACGCATCGGAACGGCCGCGAAATGGAAGCTCGACGCTCATCTGCAACAGATTCGCGAGATCGAGCAAGGCCTTATCGTCGGCGTTGGAGGCGCCTCCACCGAGTCCTGTGCAACGCCTGCCACAGGCACGAAACTCGACTTGTTCGCTAACGACAATGTTCCCGCCATCGGGCGCTTGCACATGAAGCTTGCAACCATGGCGCTCGCCTGTGATCTCACCCGTGTTGCGACTGTGCAGTACGGCCGCGGTGGCGCCCAGCACCGGTTCTCGTGGTTGGGTCCCGAGTTTCAGTCCGATCCCGACAATGGTCCCAACGATTCAACATCCGGCATACACGGCCTCGCCCACAACGAGGCGAATCCTTCGTCGCGAGAAAAGCTTGCGCGTTGTCACACCTGGTACGCCGGAGAACTCGCCGCTTTCGTCGACATGTTGAAGGCCGTCCCCGAAGGCAACGGCACCATGGCTGACAACACGCTCGTTGTTTGGATGAACGAGCTTGGCAAAGGAGGCAACCACACCTTCCTTCAAACCCCGTGGGTGTTGATTGGAAATCTCGCCGGGACATTGAACAGCGCCCGATTGATCTCTGCGCCCCGAGCGTCACACAATCGACTGTTGTTGACGCTCTGTCACGCATTTGGCCTGGATAACAAGACGTTTGGTAGCGCCGAGTTCTCCACGGGCGGTGATTTGCCGGAGATTCTTGCCTGATTCGTGAGACAGACCCTACCCCAATGGCGCTGCTGCCCTTGCCGGAGGCCTGCTTCCGTGGCAGAGAGGGCCGTGACTTTCGAACAGCTTGGCTTGTCCGCCCCGATTCTCCGCGCCATACAGGAGACCGGATACGATACCCCGACACCGATCCAGCGTGACGCAATTCCGCCTATCCTGGAAGGGCGGGATATCGTCGGATGCGCCCAAACCGGCACGGGCAAGACCGCAGCATTTTCGCTGCCGTTGCTGCAACACGTTGATCGCACCGCAGGCCGTGATCCCCAGATCCGAGCACTGGTGGTGACGCCTACGCGTGAACTGGCCGCCCAGATCGGCGAAAGCGTCGCGACCTATGGCAAACACCTCAAGGATTTGTATCACACCGTTATTTTTGGCGGCGTGAACGAGACGCCCCAGATTCGTGAGATCCAGCGCGGCGTGGACATCGTCATCGCAACTCCGGGCCGGTTACTCGACCTGATGAATCGCAGGATCATCAACCTGTCTCACGTCGAGATTTTCGTTCTCGATGAAGCGGACCGAATGCTGGACATGGGCTTTCTCCCGGATGTGAAACGAATCGTGGCCGCGCTGCCCAAGAAACGACAAACGTTGTTCTTCTCGGCAACGATGCCGTCTGAAATCCGTACCCTGGCCGAAACCTTGCTACACGATCCCATCTCGGTGGCGGTTGCGCCGGTCTCCGCACCGGCCGAACGGGTCGATCAGAAGCTCTACTTCGTCGACAAAACTCGCAAGCGAGATTTACTCGTGGATCTCGTCACCAACAATAACCTTCAGCGCACACTGGTATTCACGCGGACCAAGCACGGAGCAAACCGCGTCGTGGAATACCTCGAAAAGCGGCGCATCGTCGCCGCAGCCATTCACGGCAATAAATCGCAAGGCGCCCGAACGCGCGCACTCGATGGCTTCAAACGCGGCGACGTGCGGGTTTTGGTCGCAACCGATCTGGCTGCCCGTGGCATCGATGTCGATGGCATTTCGCATGTCATCAACTTTGACTTGCCGAACGTTCCAGAAACCTACGTTCATCGCATCGGCCGCACCGCCCGAGCGGGTTTGTCAGGCGTGGCACTATCGTTTTGCGATGAAGAAGAGCGCGACTTCCTCGTCGACATCGAACGTTTGATGGGTCGACACCTCGACCGGGTCAGCGACCAAACCTCGATCTCAAGCCGGCAAGATCCACCCATGACGGATCTCAAGTCCAAGGCGCGGACCTCGCTGTCTCCCAAGCCCCAACCCCATGGACGGGGTGGCGGCGGCCGCAGGTTCGGCGGCGGAGGCCGCAGTGGTGGTGGTCGTCCCGGCGGCCGACGCTAACCCGTTTAACGTCGCCGCAGAATCACTGGGTAGGTGAATTTCTGCGATTCGGTCGTGAACTGCGGGAAGCGCGCCTTGCGTGCCACGTCGAGGATGCAGCTACCAAGCGCAGTGCCTTCAAGGCTACCGTTCATCGCAACCGATAACGGGATTCCGTTCGAGCCGGAAACAACAAAGTTGAGGTTGGCACTGCCGCGCAAGCTGAACTCGCCGATGCACTTGTCGATGAGCGGGGCGACATTGGTCATGCCGCGGTTTATCTCCACCGCGTTCAGCATCGCGGGCAAGTTGCGGCTGGCGTGTACGCGACCCGCTGCGCCGCCCCGACAAGATCCGTCGTTGTCGAAACGTTTCGCCGGCTCGCTCGACGGCGGCTGCGAAAAAACCACTTCGCCGGTGCAATGATTAAACACGCGAGAGCCCAAGAGCTTGAATGCAAACCCGCGAGCCGGACCAAAGCTCCATTCCTTATTTTCCGGTTGAAAGACAAACTCGGCGCGCAGATGCGGGCGCACCTGGTCCAGCCAAAGCTTCGATTCGGGAACACCTCCAAACGATAACTCGGCGCTGGCAATCTCGACACCTTCGGCGAGCGAGTGACCGGTCTTGTCCGGGGCGCGCAGCGTGACCAGGCGCCGGTTGCTTGTGGTACCAATCGCAACCGGTCGCGTACAGGCCAAACATCCCACGACGCCAAGCTGAACACCCTTGATACGACCGTCGTAATCAGACACACGAACGGACGCCACGTCGTCGACCACCATTGAATACGAACGACCGGGTAGGTGCTGCTTCAAAAATCGCGTCATCGCACCACAACGAGCCCGATCCTCGGAGCGAACTATTGTCGAACAATCGTCCAGAAAAGGGGTGGCCAACGTGGACAAGTCCACCGCAGGTGACGAGCTCTGCAACAAGGTCTCAAAGGTTTCCGGCGCCTGCGCCTCCGCTCGAACCGGCACGCCACCTGTCAGGATGAAAAGCGTCAGCCCGACCAAGAACCCCTTCCGGCGAAACATCGATGCAAACATGAGTGGTGATTCCTATCTGAAACCGGAGCCTTTGCAAAGGACTCTCAGCGAGTGGCCGGCGCAATCAGTTCAAGGCCATCGAGGAGATTCTGCGTCTGAACCTGCAGGTTGTTGAGATTGTGACAGTATCGATTCGGATCCTGCTGGAATTCGACCCTCCCGATGACGGCCAAGAGCGATCCCTGGCCCCGCACGCCCACGACGATCGTTCGCCAGCCAGGCCATTTGACCAGATCCACCGAGGCCAGCGTCTGGCCGAGGTGGCGATACTTGCGCTGCAATTTACCGCATTCAAAAGGTGTGGTCGCGACCACCGAATGTTCGGACAACTGCAACTCCCCCCCATTTCGCAGCAGGCGGAGGGCGACATCGACCGCCGGTATTGCCGAATCGGCATCGGGCCAGGCGTAGACCCGCGCATCGACCTCGGCCGTCCGGCTGTCATACACCGCGCCGGAGGTGGCTCCCGAACCGTCGTCAATCACGGCCCCGCTGTACTGACCAATCGTGATCTGAGAGGCCTCGCCGTCTTTTAGCCCGACCTTTTTCACGTCCCAGAAATCGATCGCCTGGATTCGGTAGCGGGGCGTGACGACAGGTTGTGTTACGGAACATGCCGATGCGCCCATCGCTGCCAACAACGCCAACATGGTTCCGACGGCTAATCGACGCACGCAGTTCGAGGTCCCCATGGCCCCGGTTCTACAACGGTCACATGCCGCTTACAAAGCGCCAATCGGCATCGAGGTTGGTGCGCACCATGATGAAGCGGTGGTTGTCGTTGACCCTGCGGTACCGCTCACCCACTTCGGACGACCCGATCTCGAAGGAACCGTCGATGTAGACATCCACTTCGACGTTCTTGGGCGTCAACATTCGCACTGTGTAGTAGCGAATCTGATAGCGAAGGTTCTTCAGCCGCGCGAGCCTGCCCGCAAGCACAATCTTCAAGCCCTCGTAGCCGTAGTCATCGTCGGCGCGGGGCGTTCCGGAGTCTTCAAAGTAGTCCTTCGAGGCAAGCACGAGCAGGCCCTCAATGTTGCGGGCCATTATGCGCTCCCGATACTTCTCGATTGTCTCGAGCACGGCGCGATTCTCGGGCGTGTCCTGCACCGTCGTCCCGGGCAAATATTGTTTGCGGGCGCATCCTGAGACGCTGGCGGCAAGAGAGCTCAAGAGCGCGGCACCCAAAAGATATTTTCGGTTCTTCATCGTAACGGGTGACCTTCTAGCATCAAACGATCCATTTCATTCGGCCAGCACCAATGACGCTAACCCATTGAAATTACTAATGCTATCTGGATGGAGCGCGCCAATGCGACACGGCAGAGGCTCTATTCCCTGCCAAAATGGCAACGGTGATGCACCAGCCGCCTCACGAATGGGCGAGCAGACGGTGCATGTACGTGTCTTCCCACGCCTGCGCTTTCTCGAAGTGCTCGTATGAATGCTCCTCGGCGACGAAAGCGGGCGTGTGGTAGCAGCGTCGAGATCCCTGCTGTTGCGCACCGTGCTTGCCGTGCAGCATTTCGTGAAAAACGATCCAGCCCACGAAATACTCCGGAACGCCTTTGCGATCGAGGATCGGGTTGATGCGAATCGTTCGATCGTCGATGGCAAAGCTACCCAGCTTGATCGAGCGCGGCACCGTCTTGCCACGTGCGCCGCGCGCACCCCAGGTGATTCGCGCTTCGAGCTTGCCTTCAAATCGTTCGCGGTTGAGGCGATCAAAAATCTGTTGCAGATCGTGGACCGCGCCCCTCGGGCGTAAAACGACGTTGCGACGGCGGCGAGGCTGCTCACGAATCACGGATTCGTTTTTGCGAATGAATTCGCCGAGGGTTCGCGAGGCCCGTGGATCATTGTGGACGACATAACGGCAAAGCGATCGAACCACCCGGGGCTCGGCGCCGAGGAACATGCGGTGGATTCGCACCGAATAACCCTCGGGATGGCGGCGCACGGTGACCATGGAGAATCGGTTGTTGGTCAACGTCAGGTTGAGTCGCCGACCGGGTGGCATGTGTGCTGCCATCGCGTGCTGCAACCGCAATTCGTCGGTCGCAGGCATGCCGGCGTCGAGCGACATGCGACGAGCCGCTACGGCGGGTGAGCGACGTCGTGAACTGCTGTCGGGCAGTACCGCCGAATGCGCTTCGCGGGCAAAACCGAACGGTAGTTGTTCGGGTTCGCGAGACGCAATCGCACGCGGAGGCTTCCGCGACTGGAAGAGAGCAAGCAAGGCAGCAAGCGGTCCTTTTCGCCGCGGGCTATTTGCGCTGTTGCTCACGTCCTGAGTATCCACCATCGCGGGGCCGCATTGCGCTTTCCCGGACTGGGGAGTCATTTCTGAGCGGTTGTTGTTGGGTCGTTTCGTCATCAGGTGTGCCAATGTGGACATATGTAGGTTGACGCGGTGTACGACAGCCATAGTAGCCACGCTTCTGCCTGTGGGCAAAATTTCTATCACCTTGTCTTTGTTTATTTTTTCCTGTGGATAAATTTGACGATCCGAAAGGAGCCAAGATGCTGCGTCGCGTTGTTATTCGACCTACCCCTACTGCTTTCTCGCCGACACCCTGATAAAACACCGACGTGAAACTCCAACTTCTCTACTTCGCCGCGGTGCGCGATAGGCTCGGTCGTGAAGGCGAATCCATGGTGCTGCCAGATGGAATTAGCGTCGCCGCTGCCCTGGATGCGCTGGTACGTCGCTACGAAGATCGCGACTTCGCTGGCATGGTGAACCGCCTCCAGATCGCGGTGAATCGCAACGTCGTGACACGAGAACACCCACTTTGCGACGGCGACGAAGTGGCACTTTTACCTCCGGTCGCAGGTGGGATGGACCAACCAAAACGCCTCGCAATTCTCGACCGAACACTTTCGATCGATGCCGTTGTCCGTTCGGTTTCGGGCCCGGCACAAGGAGGAATCGTCACCTTCACCGGCGTGGTTCGACGTCATGGTCAACTGCCCGAGGTGGAACGTCTCGAATACGAGGCCTTTGTTCCCATGGCCCTTTCCGTACTGGCCGAGATCGCACACGAGATCGAAACCGAGATTCCGGGTACGCAAGTCGCCATTCACCATCGGATTGGAAACCTTTTGGTTGGCGAGACCGCCGTCATAATAGCCGTAAGCGCGCCCCATCGGGCCGAAGCGTTTTCGGGATGCCGGACCGCTATCGAAGCGCTCAAGCAACGGGTTCCGATCTGGAAAAAAGAGATCGGACCCGACGGCAACGCCTGGATCGGCATGGGGCCCTAATCGCCCATGCGACTACGGAACGACGAAAATCGTACGACTGGGACGACCCAATACGCGATCGATGAGCGTCCTGCCCGCCTCGGACATCTCAACGAACTCAACACCCATTCCGCGTGGATTTTCACTGACACGAACCACAAGTGCGGTGCCTTCGAGGATCTCGGGATCTGCCGCCAAGATCGTAAATTTAAGTCGAATCCGGCTGCCAACGGGCCAGGGATCTCGCGTCCTAATAAATGCACCGGTGTGCGAGATGTTCGAGACATATTCGGTCAAGAACGCCTCGATCTCGGCGAATTCTCCGTTGATGTCGACGCGACGTTCGCGCAGCAGTGTGCTCGAATCCGTTCCGTCATTCCCATCAGGCGGTTTCGAGGCGGCCATCCCGATATTGTATCGCAAAACCGAATGAAGGTTTAGGGCGTCTCTGCCACGATAAACTCCACTTAAATCGCAATGCCCAACTTTTACCGATTCTCCTCCCGATTCCGACTCAGTCTGGTCGCGGCCGCGCTGCTATGTACCTGCGCTTCCACACAACACCAACCGACGGCGGTCAAGGACGTCTCCTTTACCAGGGCAACCGCTTCAACGGCGGATCCTGCGGATGGAACCCACGAGCACAGGCCTCCTTACGAACGCCCTCCGGACAGTCACGTCGATCCAGCGGTTCCCCGAGGCCGCCTCCTTGAAGGACGGTATCTCAGCCACATCTACGGGTACGCGTTTGATTACTGGCTTTATGTGCCATCGCAATACAACGTCGGCTCGCCCGCAAGCATCATGGTGTTTCAGGACGGCGGCAAACACTATCTTGGCTTCGATCTGAAAACCCACTTCGAGGCTGCCGTGGTATTCGACAACCTGATCGCACGCGGCGAAGTGCCGACCACCATCGGCCTCTTCATCGATCCCACGCAAAACCGCAACAAAGAATACGACTCGATGACCGACAAGTACGGTCGCTTTGTGATCGACGAAATCGTGCGCGACGTGGTCACCCGGCACTACAACATCAGCCGAAATCCCGACGATTGGGCCATCGCCGGATTCAGCTCGGGTGGGCTTGCTGCGTTGACCGTTGCCTGGCATTTCCCCGATCGGTTTCACCGCGTCCTGACACACAATGGTTCGTTTGCGCCGATCGCCCGCGTCCGACTTGGCGAAGCAACTGGCGGAGACACCTACCCCGCGCTCATTCGCAACACGGAAAAAAAGCCGCTTCGGATCATGCTTCTTTCAGGCACCAAGGACCTGGATCTCAACGACGTTGGCAACTGGCTACTCGCCAACCAAAAGATGGCGGAAGTCCTCTCGGAGAAACACTACTCGTTTCGATTCATGTCGGGCGAAGGTGGCCACTATCCTCCAGAACAAGCCGTGGCCGATTTCCCGAACGCGCTGCGCTGGCTGTGGAAAACGGCCAAACCCTAAGTTTCGGGCCGCAGCACCAGATTGGTCGGGCGCAGCGACTTCGCCCCCGGGTGAACTTCGATCAAAATGGCGCGAATGCTGTCATACAAATCGACGGGGTTTAGCTCGGCCTGCTTGCCAATCACGGACGCGATGTCGGCGATGCTGTTGTCGCCATTGAGTCGTTCCAGCACCCGGCGAAAGACCAGATGTGGATGGCTCAACAGGGTGCTGCCCGCAAAGGTCGGGATGGGTAAATGGGGAAGCACCAGCCAGGACGGCTGTCCATCCGATGTGACACGAACGTTCTTGATCGAGGATTTCGTCGCACAGAAGGCGAACGAAATCTCGTACCTTCCGCGTATTTTAAGTGGTGAACACAAATACCGCCCCTCGCCGTGCACAGTACGTGCCACGTCGAACCCCGCAAGTTCAGCCAGCGCCATGATTTCTTCAATTGTGAAATGCTGCGATAGCTGCATTCGTTTTCGGTAGATGAGGGGCCCGTAGTTGATCCAGCGGCCGCCCGGTTTCAATACGCGGTGAATGACGCCGAGCAGATTGCGCAGATCCGGTGGCACCTGATCGATGAACCAGGGGGTCAAAACCGTATCGAAACTTTCGTCCGCAAACGGCGGATTCAATCCATCGGCAAGCAACACGTGAAAATCCGTCACCGCGCCGTGGGGCGCGCACAACGTCCGTTCCGCACTCAGCCGGGCGCTCTGATTCGCATCCGAGGGCGCTTCGGTAAATTGCAGGGACTGTCCACGAACCATCCGCTCTGCCACCGCGGAGAGCACAAGATCGATGTCGAGTGTGGTGGTGCTGCTTGGCCGATGGGCGACGTGGAGTTGATACGCAAGACGGCCCGCTCCCGAGCCCAGCACCAGCACATGGCCAAACGTCGCGTTGGCATCGCCAGCTTTCGCGACCACATCGTCAATGAGTGCCAACGCACGCTCATTTTCGTCGTTCTCGGCAGGGGACCACCCCCAATCGCGCAGCAGCAACTCGAAATACGCAATGAGAGGCTCAACCTCTTCGGGACTGGGTGCAGGCGCCGATTCGGGGACACCGGTCGCGTCCTCGGCCAGCAAAGGATCAATGAGCGCATTGATCTCGGTGATGTTGGATCGTACGGCTGCAAGTTGCGTTTCCATCCGCAAACGTGTTTCACCCAGTAATGCTGGCTTGCGCAACTCGCCCTCGTAGATCGATTCTGACTCCTGCCCTTGCAGATTGAAGACGGCCTGCTGCACCCGAAAACGCTGCACTTGCAAAGTCGGATCGGCGAACAGGCAAACCATCCCGCCAAGGCGAGGAAACGTCTGGTGGCAGACCGAGCATTCGATTCTCGCAACGACGAGATCGAGCTTGGTGCGACAACGCGGGCACGTCGCCTGGGGCTTCTCACCAAGGGTATTCATGCACAGTTTGAAGGTGTTATATATAACACGCATGTCGCGCTCGGGAGAACTTAGAAAACTAACGCTGGAAGCCAAGGGCCCACGCCCCGCCAATGCCGCGAATCCAAACAGCACCGTGGCAGATGACGGTGTTAATCGTGTTACGCTTACTGACCAGGTTCACGAGATCCTCAAACGGCAAATCGTACAGCGGCACCTTGTGCCGGGTGCCAAGTTGGACGTGGGCGATCTGGCCACACGCCTCGGCACCAGTCGAATGCCGATCGTGGACGCGCTGAACCGACTCGAGATGGAAGGACTCGTCGAGCGCCGAGATCGCGTTGGCACTTTCGTGACCCCTTTTTCACCCGTCGATTTTGATGATCTCTACGCCGCTCGATTGATGGTTGAACAATGGGCGATGGAACCGATTGTGGCTTCGATCAAGGATACCGACGTCGAACGACTGACGATGCTGTTGCGGGATAGCAAATCCCTCCTGAAGGACGTATCCGACGAAACCTTTGATTACCGACGGTTTCTCGAACTTGACCAGGACTTTCACGTCAACCTGATGGGTCTTTGCAAGAACCTCCGCATCCTGGACTGGTACCGCTCGCTCAACGCCCACATTCAGGTTGGGCGGGTCTATTCATTGCGCGCGCTTAAACGCTGCAAGGGAGCTCAAGCGGAGCACGAAAAGATCCTTGCAGCGCTCGAAGCGCGCGATGCCGAACGTGCGCGCGATGCCGTGAAGGAACACCTCTCGGTGAGCCAAAACGGTATCCTTGGGATCCTGAACGCCCGCGGCGATCTGTAACGATTGCGGTCTACGAATCGTCGGCTTGAGGATCCCTACCGGCTGTAGCGGCAACCGATTCTGCCACGACGGTTTCGCCGGAAGTGGCTTCGTCCTCCCCATCGAAACTTACGTCGACGTCGAAACTCTCTTCACCAGCGTGATGATGGTTGCGCGTGGATTCCGCACGATCCCGCTCGGCAACGCGGGCTGCCTGTGCTTCCGCTTCGGCAATGGCTTCGTCCGCCATGGATTCTGCGTTCACAACCGCTGCGGCTTCGTCTGCTTCAATCTGCGCCATCACTTCGTCGGGCGAACCGCGACGCTTGCGTTTCGTCTTGCGAATCTCATTTTTATCGACGACGTGGGCCACCTCAGAACGGCCAATCACCTGATTGTCTTTGGCGGAACGAATCTCGAATTCGTCGACGGCAAAAGCACCGCGAACTTTGACGACAACCTGTTTTTGCAGGCGTTTTTCGACATCATCCAAAAAGTCGCGATCCGGTCCTTGCAGGCGCTTGGCGACCTCGGCGTGAACCTCAATCAGGATGGTGTTTCCTTCAACGATGCTGCCTTGACGGCGCAACTCCCGCAACACCTCGAAGGACACCGTCTGGCGTGACTTCGTATAACCCTTGCCTTCGCAGTGCACACACGGCTCGGTCAAGGTGTGCAGCAACGACTCTCGCGTGCGCTTGCGCGACATCTCGACCAGGCCCAACTCGGATATCCGCGTGACCTGCGCTCGATTGCGATCGCCTTTCAAGGCATCGTTGAAGGTTCGCATCACGCGCTCGCGATTCGAGGCGCGATCCATGTCGATAAAGTCGACGACGATCATGCCGCCGAGCGAACGGATCTTCAGCTGATCGGCAATTTCGTGACACGCTTCCAGATTGGTCTGGGTGATCGTGTCTTCTAGGCTCTTCTTGCCAACGAAACGACCCGTATTGACATCGACGGCCGTGAGAGCTTCGGTCTCATCGATGATGAGATATCCACCCGATTTCAACCAAACCTTGCGCTCGAGCGCACGGTCGATTTCCATCTCGATTCCCATGCCATCAAAGATGGGATCCGGAGTATCCGTCAACTCGATTTGTCCGTGGAAATCCGGCATGAACGCCGAAATGAACTTCTTGACCCGATCGTACTCTGGACGTGAGTCGATGATCATCCGCTCGACATCCGCCGTGAAGAGATCACGCACGGTTCGCAACAAAAGATCGAGATCGCTGTAGATGAGCGAAGGACAACGGCTCTTTTCAGATCGATCGACGATCTGATTCCACAACTTGATGAGGAACCCCATGTCCGCGCGAAGGTCTTTTTCCGGCACGCCGGCCGCAACGGTGCGGACGATGAAGCCCGATCCAGGTGGCCGCATATCATCGATGATGCTGCGCAAACGGCGACGCTCTTTTTCGGACGCAATCCTTCGGGAGATACCGACGCTATCCACCGTGGGCATGAAGACCAGGTGCCGCCCAGGCAACGAAACGTAGCGCGTGGTGCGCGCCCCCTTCGTGCTGATGGGCTCCTTCGTGACCTGGACGACGATCTCTTGGCCTTCCTTCAGAAGGTCTTCGATCCGATGACCGCCACCATGGGAAGCGCGAGGCTGAGGGGAACGATTCCGCTCTCCCCTACCCTCGTCTACAGGAGAACCCGCTGCCCGTTCAAGCGCGTCCACCTGCGACTCGTCGGGCACCTCGCTATTGGCGTCGCCAGAGTCACCCGCGAGTAGACTTCGCAGGTCATCGGGAGTTCCACGCACGTCAGAGACGTGCAGGTACGCCGACTTGTCGAGTCCAAGGTCAACGAAAGCCGCCTGCATGCCCGGAAGGATGCGTTCGACTTTTCCCTTATAGATGTTTCCGGCGATCCCGCGATCCCGCTTGCGCTCGATATAGAGCTCGCCAAGCAGACCGTCCTCAATGACGGCTACGCGTATTTCAGGTCCGTCGGCATTTACGATCAGAGTTGATTTCGGCATTCACGAAGTACATCGAGCAAAAAGGTGGGGCCAACCGCCCGAGTCCGGTGGCGGACGACGCCAATGCCGACGACGCAAACGTCGCAGGTGAAATCGGCTGTGACATGAAAGTCAGGGTTTCTTGAACCCGCGTGAGGGCGGCCAACATGAAGTACAAAGTTTCATAACACGGAACCCTTTGTTTTCCAAAAGGATCCTGGTTGTGATAATTCCAGAATGGAAACTCGGCACGGTCGTTGCATGAGAGACAAAGTGGCGACGACGAACGGGCAACCGGGCGAAGTTGTTCCTCCTCCCACCTTAAAGTTTCCGGGTCGCAAGACCCACATAGTCAAGCTTACTTTTTCTTAATCTGGATTTCGGTCCAGGCACTTAGTTCTCTTAACCATATATAATTGCAGAGTTTTTCGGGCGAAGGCTTGAATCTATCCTCGGTTCCGCCGCACAGCTCAGGTGGTTAACCTTCATAAGCCCCCGTGGATTCCCGCGGGGGCTTCTTATTTTCCACATTTCGTTGCACGAACGCTTTCATTCAAGCACCTCAGGAGGTGCCCTGACACAAATGTCGCAGTCCCAAAAAGGGGCTAGAATGCAGAAGCTCAGCGCAGATGACCGGCGTAGAGAAAGACGAACGCTCCTACAAACAGGAGCGCGTCGACACGGTCCAGCATGCCGCCGTGGCCTGGAATCAACTGTCCGCTGTCCTTCACGCCCGCGGAGCGCTTGAGCAACGACTCGACGAGGTCTCCGATTGGACCGAGTACGCTCGCCCCAATCCCGACGATCCCGACGTCACGAACTTCCAGGGCCGTAAAGAAGGTCATTCGGGCCACGATGCAGAAGACGAGTGCGCCAAGTACACCACCCGCGACGCCCTCCCAGGTCTTGCCGGGGGAAATCTTGGGTGCGAGCTTCCGCCGTCCAAAGGCACGGCCCACAAAATAGGCCCCGGTGTCACAGCAGAAGGTGGCGCCCATGGCCAACAGTACCCACAGCGATCCGTCGGCGACATCCCGTTGCAGAATCGGCAATGCCGCCATGGTCGGAGCCAGGTAAATAATGCCCGCAAGCGACACTCCCGCGCGCTGACCAGCCCCATGGATGTCATCGGCGAAGAACACCTGCGACGCCATGATCACAAGCGTTGCGGCGATCACTGCGGGTAGACCCAGCGCAGGCCACGCATACAACGCGACGGCGAGGCCGGACCCCGTCCCCACCATGAAGGCCCTCTCAACCGCGCTCCTTCCACGAAGGGACATGTTTGCGAATTCTTTGAGCGCAATGGCTGCTGCAACCAGGCTGAACACGGCAAAACCCAGGGGCTCGCGCCACAGAACGAGACCGATGACGAGCGGGAGTAAAACCACCGCCGATACGACTCGCAAGACAAGGTTGGAGGCTTTACCCAAGACGAGCTCCAGCTTGCCTACCCGGCCAGTTTTCTAACTTGTTCCTGGGTGCGACCGAAGCGACGATTGCGCTGCGCATACGACGCCAACGCTTCGAGCAAGGCCACCTTGCCGAACTCGGGCCACAAAATGCCGGCGAAATATAGCTCGGCATAAGAAGCCTCCCACAACATGAAGTTGGAGAGACGTTGTTCGCCTGACGTTCGAATCAGCAAATCGAGTTGGGGCAAGTCGCCGGTCGGCATCGCCCGGGCGAAGGCGTCTTCAGTGATGTCACTCGCGCGAAGGGTTCCATTCGCGACCGCCTCGGCCAGTGCCCTCGCAGTCGAAACGATCGATTCCTGCCCACCGTACGAGAGGGCGAGGCAAAGGGTCATCCCGCGATTCGGAGATGAGTCCCGAATCAAGGCATCCAGCGGATCGCGGACGAAACCAGGCAGTTTGTCCACGTTCCCGATGGCAATCAGCCGAATGCCATTCTCCATGATCTCGGCACGTTCCTCGATCACGTAGTCTCGCAAGAGCTGCATGAGGGCTCCCACTTCTTCGGTGGGGCGCTGCCAGTTCTGCGAGGAAAAGGCGTACAAGGTCAAGGCGCCCAGACCAACTTCGCGGGCTGCCCGAACCACCTCGCGCACTGACTTTGCGCCCTGTCGGTGCCCTTCCACTCTCGGCAATCCACGCGATTGTGCCCATCGACCATTTCCGTCCATGATGATTGCCACGTGGCGCGGCAGGATGGCAGATTCGGGCGCGCTCAGGGCGACCGGTGCGGGGGCAGAAAAATTGGTCAATTCGACGGCCATTCGGGCGCTTTCCGGGTACCACAGCACGGGCGCCTCGGCAATACAAACGACCCGGCTCCCGGCCGTATTCCCGTCGATTTGTAGGAATGGAAAGGATCGACTACGCTGGCCCGGGGCTTTAGCACCGTGAATTTCCAGGGGAAATCAGTATGAAGGAACGACAAGACATCGAATCGTATCTGGGCCAGATGGGTCTCGAATGGGAGACCATCGCCGAGGATATGTGGCGGGTCGCCGTGCGCGACGAGGAAAACCTTGTCGTTTCCCTGAGTGGCCCGGTCGTGGTCCTGCGAATCAAGGTGATGGAAGCGCCCGCTAAAAACCGCGAGGCGTTTTTCGAGCGGCTGTTGTCGCTCAATACGACCGATCTGATGCACGGGGCCTTCGGCCTCGAAGGTCAAAGTGTGGTTGTTGTCGCGGCTCTGGCACTCGAGAATCTCGACTTCAATGAGTTTCAAGGTGCCATCGATGACATCTTGCTTGCGATTGGCAAGCTGTATCCGGAACTCGAGAAGTTTCGGGATGCTGCTTGATGTTGTGCGCCGCCGGGCTCAATTCGAATTAAACTGGAGTCGATCGTCATGGGATTCTTCTCGCGCCTTGGAACGCTAATCAAGTCCAACCTCAACGACCTCATCTCGCGGGCTGAAGATCCGCAGAAGATGTTGAACCAGCTCGTCACCGACATGCAAAACCAGCTTGTCGACGCGAAGAAACAGGTGGCGATGTCGATCGCCGACGAGAAGCGGTTAAAGAAACATCTAGAAGAACAGATCGAACTTGGATCCGAGTGGGAGCGGAAAGCGATGCTCGCCATCAAGGCTGGAGACGATGTGCTCGCGCGCGAGGCCCTCAAGCGCAAGGGCGAGCACGACGCCCAGGTGGTTGAATTCACGAAGCAGTGGGAAGCCCAGAAAGCCGCAGTGGAAGGTCTCAAAGGCCAGCTTCGATCGCTGAACGACCGCATCGAAGAGGCGAAGCGCAAGAAGAACGTACTCATTGCCCGGCAAAAACGCGCCGAGGCGCAAAAGGCAATTCAGGACACGATGCGCGGCATGTCGGACGGCAGCGCCTTCGACGCCTTCGATCGCATGGCCAACAAGGTTGATCAGATCGAAGCCGAGGCTGAGGCCACAACCGAGCTTGCAGGAGAGATGACTGGCGACACGCTGGCTCAGAAATTCAAGGCACTCGAATCATCGTCCGCGGGCACCGACGATGCCCTCTCGGCGTTGAAGGCTAAGATGGGTCTGGCAGCAGCGCCCGCGCGGGCTGCGCTTCCGGAATCGAGCCGTGTGGCGCTTGCCGAAGACGAAGTGGAAGATAGCGTGGCGGCACCGGTGGCTGCGGGACGTAAAAGCGAGTAATCGGGCCAGCCCCTAATGCCGGACGCTCCCGAGCACCGAATCAACATTCTCCTGGTTGACGACGACCCCGTCGTGCGGCAGGTGATCGAGCGCGGATTACTCAACGATCCACGCTTGCAAGCAATGGGCGTGCGAACAACCCGGGCCGGCGACGGCAAACGTGCAATCGCCCAGGCCAAGAAAGAGCCCCCCGAGGTTGCTATCATCGATCTGTTCATGCCGCGCATGGACGGATTCGAGCTTTGTCGTACGATTCGCGCCTCGGAGGACCTCTCCGACACCTTCCTCATCGTGGTCTCCGGCGTTTTCCCGGAAGACGCCCAGGTCCAGGCCCTGTGCGCCGAAGTCGGGGCCCGTTTTCTTGCCAAACCCTTCCTTCCCGAAGCGCTCGCCGACCTCATCATCGAGGTCCTCGATTCGGGGCCAACTGTCCCCGCAAAGCCTTCTTCATGGCCAATCGCAACTGCGCCACCGGCGCGAAATCAGGCGACGATTCAACGAAGCACGCCGGTAGAACGGGGTCCCTCCTCGGTTCAGACTGGCACCGCCCCGGGAATTGGACGAAGCGAAGCTCCGCTCGTGCGGCACAACACGGCGATTGGCATTCCGCAACCCGAAGAAAGTGGTGAACTGCCCAGCGCTGATACGCCATTCAAGCGTACGGCGATTCCCCCCGCCCCCGTGCTATTTCGCCATACCGGAATCATCGCGGATTGCCCGGTGGGACACGTCATGATGGAGCTGCTTGACGCCGCCAAAACGGGCACGCTCATCATTCAGCGTGGGCAGATGCGCAAGGAGATTTTTGTTCACGACGGGCGAGCAGTTGGCGCCGGATCGAATCTGCGGCAAGAAGCGCTCGGATCGTTGCTGGTTTCTCGAGGCGTTCTTGACGAGGAGCAACTGACACTGCTGCTCGGTGAAATGAAAAAGACCGGCGACAAGATGGGCGCTGTGCTGGTTCAAATGGGGTGGCTGACCCCCGACGATGTGTTGCGCTTCCTGACAGCTCAGGCCCGCAAACGCATCGTCGATTGCCTGCGATTTCCCGATGGAACCTACGAATTTCAAGAGAACCCAGAATTTCTTGAACGCGAAATCGAACACGATCTCGACATGCCACGACTGCTCTTCGCAGGGTTGCAGAAGTCGGCGATCCCCGACCGTTTGATCGAGACACTGGTTGAAAAATACAGTGGCAGTACCGTCAACCCTCGCATCTTGCTCGAGCGACACAGCGGACCTTTCGAAGAAGTCTTTGGGACCGCCGCCCTGCACTTGATTCGCGACACGCCCACGATCAGCAGGATCGTCATGGACCCCGCGGCCGCAACGATGATCGTCGCCGTCGATGCGGCCATATTGTGCGGCCTGGTGGCGCTTGAAAGCGCCCGAGCGGGTACCCCGGTCGAAATGCCTTCTGTCAACGAGCTCGCCGGCTCATCGCTATCGCTCGAACAGCTCAGCGTCAACTCGACGCCCGCGATGTCGTCCGAAAGGTTGCCGGCACTCGACATGGATCTTGGCGCCAATCCCATCGGAATCGTTGGAGAAGACACCGCGCCCATTGCGCTGTCACGAGATGACGACGAGGGCGCTGCGCCGATGATGCCGATGTCGGAAATGGACTCGGGTGTCGTCAACGTCGATCACCTGGCGGCGATTGGCCTCATGCAGGCGAACGAATCGGGGTCGATGCCTGCGGTACGCGGCAATGATCCGAACGCGGTCGTGCTGAACGCCTTCCTGCAAATTCATGGAAAAAACCTCTATCAAGTACTTGGCGTCGAGCCCGACGCAACGATCGACCAGATCGTCGTTGCCTACGAAGTACAGACCCGCAAGTTTGCGCCGGACGCCTTCATGGGCATCAACCTGGGTGCCAACGCAACGAAACTCGAAAACATTCGGGGCGCATACAACCGCGCTTTCAAGGTACTGACCAACCGAAAACTCCGATCTGACTATGATAGCGATCTAGGCAAACGCGCACCCGAGGACGATTTACTTGGTGCCGAGCTATTGTTCGGAGAAGCGCGACAACTGATCGACGACAAACACCCGAAAGAAGCGCTCGCGAAACTTGGAAAGGCGATCAAGGCGGCCCCCGAAGAGCCTGCGTACCACGCTTTTATGGGATGGGCACTGTTTCTTGCAGGTGGAAAGGACGAAGCAAACGCAGGACGCGAACGCATCGAACATGCGTTGACTCTCAATCCAGACCACGTGGACGCACACGAATTTCTGGGTCGAGTTGCGTTTGCCACGGGCGACGAGGAAACGGCGCGCCGCGAGCTGGAACGGGCGCTGGAACTTGACCCGAAGCGGGTGGATTGCCTTGTCCCTCTGTCCGAGATATTCGCCAACACCAGCGAATTTCACGCCACCGAACGGGTGTACAAGCGTACGCTGCGCGCCCTTGGCGATCGCCACCTGAATTTGCGGCAACGACTTTGGAAAGAACTCGCGCAACTGTACGACGGCGAGTTCGACGATCCGGCGTCGGCGCGCATCGCATACGAGATGGCGGCCCGTTTGTCGCCAGAAGACATCGAGCTGCAACGCAAGGTCGTGCAACTGAATGCCCAGGATCTCAATCGCTGGAAAGACATCGCGCGGGCCATCGCTGCCGAGTGGCGAGTTCGGCCCTTTGATGCTGAACTCGGATCTGCGCTGGTTGATCTCTTTCTGCGTGTCGGCAAGAACGACGCCGCGACCATCGCAGCATCGGCCATGGTCCTTCGGGGACTTGCGACCCCCGAGTATCGCAACATCGCCGACCGCAGCGCACCCCGACTGTTGACACGGTTATCGCAATCGATCGATGGCGCCATGTTGCAACGCATTCGCCATTCCGGTGAAGACGTCGAGATGGAGTTCTTGTTTGCGACGCTGTCGACCCGAGGCATCTTGCCTGCCTTCACCGACGCGGAAGTTGGTTTGTTCGGTGAACAACCCATGCGAGACAAAGATCTGCCGGAGGTGTTCGCCCGAGTGCTCGAATACGTGTGTGGCGTCTTGAAAGTGAAAGTACCACCGCGAATCTTCAACGTTGACGCGCTCGATGGTGATGCCCGTCTGGCGGATACGCGGCCTCAAGCGCTCTTCGTTGGGCCAAAGCTTCTCCTGTCGAACGACACAATTGAACTCGGTTTCCGTCTCGGCAGGGCGATGTCATTTGGTACCCCAGGACGGCTCACCGGTGCGTCGCGCTCGGGACGACAGCTCAAGCCCTACCTGTTGGCGTGCATGGCCTTCGCACGTCAGGCGCTTTCCGGGGGTGAAATCGAGGTTGTCCCCATCGTCGAACAACTGGAAAGCTGCGATGACCCGATACGACAGCGATTGAAGGATCTGGGAACGAGGCTCATCCGGGATCGTTCGGCAATCAATCTTTCCGCCTGGTCGAAGTCACTATCGAGGACGGCAAATCGGCTGTCCCTGCTTGTGTCGGGTGATTTGCTACGGGTCGGACGCGCAATCGGCGAAGAGGAAGGTGGAGAAGCCGTCGAGGATTTGCTCGAGTTTGCGCTTTCGGTTGAGCACTTCGATCTGCGGGAAGAGCTCGGAATTTCCTCGGTGGTTTGAGCGGTCCGCCTGCTGCGCTTGCTTGAGCGGCCCGGTCTCCGGGTCGGGTGCAATCAAAGGCATTGCCGATTGCCCTAAAAGGCTGCTATACGGAGCCCTCTCCCCCAGGAATTTGTGAGGGAGCTAACAGATCTCTACCAGGACAACTCGCAGATATGTCGCAAAACCAGAACAGCACTATGGCGCGTTTCAACGGCGTCAAGATCTTCTCGGCCACGATGGCTCAGGAGCGCGAGCACCTCGGCGAGAAGGTAACTGCCTGGATTCGGGATAACCCGAACGCCCAGATCGTCGATACCATCGTAACCCAGTCGTCGGACGAGGCCTTTCACTGCCTCGCCATCACCGTGTTCTTCTGGGAAGAACGCAAGTAGCCCGTTCCGGCGGGCTTTAGCCGCCCACGAAGACGAACGGATAGCTGACCGAACCGCCACCTTTTTGCGACTTCGGGAACGACCATCGGGCAACATGCGATGAAACGCATTTGGACAGCGACGTTCCCGCAAAGTTCGGCGCATCCACCTTGACGGCCGAGACCGCACCATCGGCACCAATGCCGAACGTCACGATTGCCTTGCCCGATCGGACAGGACCCGAGCGGCTCATCGACATGTAGCAACCCTTTACCGCCGACATCTGACGTCGGATAACTGACTGAACCAGCGCACCGGGAGGGACATCAGGCAGCGTCGCCTGCTCGACAGCCATCGCTTCGTCCCTCGCAGGGTCAGGACGCATATCGGATGCGCGTCGTACGTTTCCCATCAAGCCTTCGCCGTTGTCGTCCTCGATGTAAAGAGCCTCGACGCCTTGCTGCGCGAGATCTTTCCATTTGGAATCAAACGCGGGATCGGCGGCTGGCGCCGGTTCAGACGGCGCGCTCGCAACAGGCGTTGCGGCCTGCTTTTCACACGCCGACACTGACAAGAGTGCCAGCAGACTTGCCCCGAAAACACCCCGATACAGAACGTTTCTATTCATTGCCTCGATATTGTACCGCAAAAAATGCTGCGACCCGCTACCGTTTTCGCCCGGGGTCGGAATGGACAAAAGGTGCAATGGTTCTCGGACGATACGGCGACGCCCGTTGTGCCCGGTACACCCGGCGCAGAACAAAAAGCCAAAATCCAACCGAAAGCAGCACCACGGCGGCCCAGATTTTCCAGTCGAGTCGGTGCCCCAAAGCGTAGTTGTAAAGGCCGTGAAAGAGCACGGGCAGACCGAGCGCCAAGCCTCGGTTGATCCACGGGATCAGCGGTCGACCCGGTTTCGGGAATTTAACCTTGCCGAGGTAGTACCCCATCGTGCCACCGAAAAGTGCGTGAGCGGGAACAGCAAAAACCGCGCGTTGCCAGGCTATCGCAAGGCCGTATTTCTGCAGATAAATGAAGTTTTCAAGGGTCGCAAAGCCGAGCGCAATCGCAACACCGTAAACCAAACCGTCGAGTCGTTCGTCGAATTCGTCCCAGTGGTAAACTGCCGCGGCCAACACGACGAATTTTGAGATTTCCTCGACAGATCCGGAAAGAACGAACGCGTCAAACAGACGTGTGAACTCGGTACGGGGTTCAAGCCACAATTGCGGAACCACGTCTGCGGCCCAGAACGCGATGCCCTGTGCGGCAATCATCGAATACATGCCCAGCAGGTAGGCCGCTACGACGTGATGCAAGGGTTCGCGCTCGTAGCGATCGCGCCAGTAGAAGTAGGTCATCAACCCCATGGAGGGGGCGGACGCGACGAGGATGATGAAGAGAAGCGACATCCGACGTGCCAGGGTACCCCAGGCTTGCTATGGTTGGCGAGTGCGTCTCGCAAGGGCCGTGCAAACTTGAAAACTGAATATCTTTGGGGGCGAATTAGTTTCGACGGGAGATCGGAAAGTGTGTGTTGCGTGTCGAGGCGCCCATGGCCTCGTAAAAATGGGCAAAAAACGAACAGCGAACGATAACTCGTTTGCTCTGGCAGCCTAAAAAACTGAACCAGACCGCGAACCTGGGAGTTGCCTGCGGCCCGGGGAAGCGGACAATTAGCGGGCTTGGTTTGCGTCGGTGACCTTCTGACGACGTAGACGACTCTTTCGGAGGGATAAGCTTTGGGATGTTGGCCAGCGAGCGAACCCGAGGACGAAAACCTTATCGCCGGATACACACGTAGTAATGCATATAGACCGCTCGCGGACCCGGGTGCAATTCCCGGCGCCTCCACAACACAGTCAAATCGATCCGGTGCGTTGTTCAACCGCCCCTAGCATCGCGACCGTATCTGCGTGTAGCACACCGTTGCTCGCGATGATTCGGCCCGTGCGGGGATCGAATTTCCCGCCATCGTAGTCGGTCACCTGACCACCGGCCGCCATCACAATTGCGGCGCCACCGGCGATGTCCCACGGGCCCACGTTGCGCTCGAAATGCACGTCAAACCAGCCGCAGGCGAGAGCAGCGAGATCGAGGGCAGCAGAACCCAGGCGGCGTGGACCGTGGGTTTGCTTCATACACGCCACCCACTCGGCGACGTTCGCGGTTGGATCGTCAGGAACGCTTGGAAAGCCGGTGGCGATCAGGGCGCGACCGAGCGTGTCTTCACGCGAAACAGAAATCACTTCACCGTTACGGGTCGCCCCTACGCCGACCGTTCCCGAGAACGTCCAGCCGAGCACGGGAGCCACGACGACCCCCACGGCGGGAACACCGCCGACCATCAGACCCAATTCAGCCGCGAAGAAGGGCAATCCGTGCGCGAAGTTCATGGTGCCGTCGAGCGGGTCGACGTACCAGACACACTCGCCTTTCGTATCACCAACAGCAGCACCCTCTTCACCCACGATCGAGTGGGTCGGAAAAGCAGAACGCAATCGTGTGACCACCAGTTCTTCAGCGCGCCGGTCGTAATCGGTGACGATATCGTTGTGTGCAGCCTTGGTCTTCGAGACCGGCCGGCTTTGCCAGCCGGATAGGAGCAATGCACCCGCCTCTTCGGCGATTCCAACGGCAATGCCGCGAATGCGCTCGAGTTCTTCGAGTTTCATTTTACCTTCTCGAAGCGCGCCTTCTTCGGATCCCGCCGATACACCAAAATGGCACCACCCATAATTTGCGCAAGCGATGCGCCCGGAATCGTCGCCAGCTGTTCGGCGACCTCAAAACGCGACAACGGACATTCGCTGTTCACCTTGACCTTGACGAGCTCGTGCACGGTGAGAGCGCCACCAACCTGCTTGAGCACGCCTTCGTTGACGCCCAGCTTGCCGATTTGTACCACAGCCGACAGGTCATGCCCGGCTGCCCGCAGGCGTTTGCGCAGGTCCGTGGCGGGCATCAAGTTCTTGGTTTTCTCGGACCGGATGGACGTCACGAAGGACGGTTAGCACGGGCACTCAGACGCTGCTATCCTCGGCCTCCGGTTTTCCACTTTTCCATCACTCTTTCGAGAAAAGGACCCCCTACCATGGCATTCGAGCTTCCCGCACTTCCCTGGGCCAAAGACGCCCTCGCCCCTCACATCAGCGCCGAGACCATCGAGTTTCACCACGGCAAACACCACAACGCTTACGTCACCAACCTCAACAATCTCACGAAGGACAAGCCGGAAGCCAGCAAGTCCCTCGAAGACCTCATCAAGACCAGCGAAGGCGGCATCTTCAACAACGCCGCGCAGATCTGGAACCATACCTTCTACTGGCACTCGATGAAACCCAATGGTGGTGGTCAGCCGACTGGCGCCTTGCTTGAAGCCATCAACCGGGACTTCGGCTCGGTCGACAAGTTCCTGGCCGAGTTCAGCGAGGCCGCCAAGACACAGTTCGGCTCGGGTTGGGCCTGGTTGGTATCGGACGGTGGCAAGTTGAAGGTGACGAAGACCGGCAACGCCGATTGCCCTCTGCGCACCGGCCAAAAACCGCTTCTGACCTGCGACGTGTGGGAGCATGCGTATTACATCGACTTCCGCAATGCGCGACCGAACTACATTGAGACCTTCGTGAAGCATCTCATCAACTGGGAATTCGCAGCGAAAAACCTCGGCTAATCCTGATCGCGTCCTCATGAACGGCAGCGGTGGTGCAAACCCCGTTGCCGTTTTGGTTTTCGAGAATCAGTCCGGGATCGCGAAGTCTGAAGGATCGTAGATCGCCTTCGGTCGCTCCACCTTCATCGATTCAAGTTCTTGCGCGACGGCGGCAGCAATCAGTGCGTTTCGGTACCACTTGCGATCGGCTGGCACGATATGCCACGGCGCGGTCCTGGTTGAGCAGCGTTGCAACACGTCCTCGTAGGCCGCCATGTAATCGTCCCACAGCGCTCGATCTTCGAGATCGCTCGGTCGAAACTTGTAGTGCTTGCGATCGTCGGAAAGCCGCTCTTGCAGGCGCACCTTTTGTTCTTCGCGGCTAATGTGCAAAAAGAACTTCAACACGCGATACCCCAGGTCGTTCGCAAGTTGTTCGAACGCGTTGATCTGCTCGAAGCGCGGACGCCAGACCGACTCGTCTGCCAGCTTTCGAACGCGCACTACCAACACATCTTCGTAGTGCGAGCGGTTGAAGACACCGATGTTGCCGTAGCGCGGAAACTTCTTGTGAATGCGCCACAGGAAATCGTGATCCGTCTCTTCCTCGGAAGGGCGAGCAAATGAAGCGACTTCAAGGCCCGTCGGGTTCACGTCCGCGAATACGGCGCGCACGGTGCCATCCTTGCCGCTTGTATCCATGCCTTGCAGCACCACGAGCAACGCTTTTTTGTCCTCGGCGTACATCAAGGTTTGCAACTCGGCGATGCGGGCGGCGTCTTGCGTCAGCGTTCGCAACGCATCTTCCTTGTTCAAACCCTCGGTCGAGCCGGGATCGATCTTGGAGAGCTTCACGGACTTATCGGGCTTGACCCGGATGGGAAGCGGTGCGCGGACGGTTTTGGCCATCTTGCCATCCTAACAGCGTTGCGGCGCTTTACCCGCGATGACACAGCGCGCACTCCGATGGGTGCTTGACAGTTGGCGCCACGTCGCGCATCTTGCATATGAGCGTTTCGCTCACATATGTTCACAAACGAGCGTCAGGAAAATATCGTCGTCCTCCTTGAGAAAAAGCGACGCCTATCGAACGCCGAACTTCTGGCGAGCCTCGAGATCTCGCCGGCGACCTTGCGCCGTGATCTTGCCGAGCTTGAGGGCGTCGGGCGCGTGGTTCGCTTTCACGGTGGTGCCGTGCATCCGGCCTACCTGAAGGGAGAGCCGACTCACGAAGAGAAGAGCAAGGCGTCTCGATCAGAGAAACGCGCGATTGCTGCCGAAACCGCAGCACGAATCCCCGACAAGGCCACCGTCTTTCTCGATTCGGGAACCACATGCCTCGAGGTTGGCCGGGCGTTGATGAGCCGAGGAGATCTCACGATCCTCGCAAACTCGATCGCCTTTGCACAGATGGCACGCCAGGCTGCGGCCCGTGTCATTTGCCTCGGCGGTGAGGTGCGAGGGGTAACCGGTGCCCTCGTCGGATCCCTTACCTTGGCCTGGCTCGAACGCATGTCCGCGGACTACGCCATCCTGGGCGCATCGGGATTGGACGATTCGGGGCCAAGCACGACGGAACTCTCCGAATCCGAAATCAAGCGTGGGCTGATTGCACACGCACGAACGCGGATCCTGGTGGCCGACGCCTCGAAATGGGCGCGCGCCAGTCTCATCCGCTTCGCGGACTGGCGCGATTTTCAGTTCTGGATCACCGCAGGTTCGGTCGATCGCAACACCGTATCCACAGTGAATAAGGCTGGGCCGCAGGTTGTGCGCGCCCCGATGTAACCCGCCACGTTTAGGAGAAATTCAGTCATGAAACAATACCGCTTGAATCGATTGTTCAATCCACGCTCGCAAAAGTGCTTCGATGTTGCCGTCGATCACGGCTTCTTCAACGAACTCGCATTCCTGCAAGGGATCGAAGACCTCGGAGCCGCCGTCGAGAAACTTGTCAGTGCCAACCCCGACGCGATTCAGTTGACCGTGGGCCAGGCAGAGCTCCTGCAGAAAATTCCCGGGAAGCAAAAACCCGCCCTGGTCCTGCGCACCGACGTCGCCAATGTTTACGGCAAGGAACTGCCGAAGGTTGCCTTCACACGCATGATCGAAGAGCCCGTGATGCAGGCCGTGCGACTTGACGCAACCTGCGTCGTCATCAACCTGTTCCGCATTCCCGGTGTACCCGAGGTAACAGACCAGTGCATCCAAAATATCTTGCGGCTGAAGCCCGAATGCGATCGCTACGCGATGCCGCTCATGATCGAACCTCTGGTATTCAAGCCGAATTCAGTCGCCGGTGGTTACATGGTGGATGGCGATATCGATAAAATTTTGCCGCTCGTTCGTCAGGCGACGGAGCTGGGAGCCGACATCATCAAGGCCGATCCGACGGACGACGTGTCGAATTACCATCGCGTCGTGAAGACCGCCCGCGTTCCGCTTCTGGTTCGGGGCGGCGGCAAGGCGTCAGACCAGGAGATCCTGGATCGCACCTTCGCCCTCATGCAACAAGGCGCTGCCGGAATCGTCTACGGTCGCAACATCATTCAGCACGCGAATCCTGCGGGCATGACCCGCGCGCTTATGTCGATCGTGCACGAAAACGCAACACCGGAAAAAGCGGCCGTATTTCTCTCTCGCTAGGGCAATGAACATGTCGGAAAAAACCGTACGAATTGGCATCATTGGTGGCGGCCTCATGGGACGAGAACTCGCAAGCGCTATTGGGCGCTGGTTTGTGCTTGAGCCCTTGCCAGACCGCCCTGAACTGGTCGCGGTATGTGATGCCGTGCCGGGCGTGCTCGACTGGTTTCGTCGCGTTCCCACGGTTACCCAGTTCGCAACGGACTATCGGGCGCTGCTCGACAACAAGAATGTCGACATCGTCTACATCGCGGTGCCGCACGATCTTCATGAACGCATGTACATCGACTGCGTCGACGCCGGAAAAGATCTGCTTGCCGAAAAGCCCTTCGGAATCGATCGACAGGCGGCCAACAACATCGCCCTTGCCGTCAAGAAGTCGAAGCGGTTTGTGCGGGTGAGTTCCGAGTTTCCCTTCCTGCCCGCGATGTACCGCACGTGGCAATACGCTGCATCCGGTGCGCTCGGGCGACTCATCGAGGTGCGATCGGCGTTTAACCATTCGAGCGACATGGATCCGAGCAAGCCCATCAACTGGAAACGTCAAGCCAAACGCTGCGGTGAACTCGGCGTACTGGCCGATCTCGGATTGCACCCCTTGCACGTGCCGGTCAAGCTCGGCTGGCGCCCGGTCCGAGTCCATGCGCAGCTGACAAAGATCTATGACCAGCGTCCCGATGGCAAGGGCGGCATGGCTGCCTGCGACACCTGGGACAACGCCTTGCTCAACACCGACATCCGGGTGAGTGGTCACGAGGTGCCCATGCGCATCGAAATGAAGCGCCTATCACCGGGTGATACGAATAACTGGCTCTTCGAAGCCTACGGCACCGAAGGCGCAGTCAAGTTCTCAAGTAGCGACACCAAGGCCTTCCGAACCTTCGAACGGCGCGGCACCGATCAATCGTGGAGCCGTATCGACATGGGCTTTCAAACGCCCTTCAAGGTCTCGACTGGCGGCATCTTCGAGGCGGGCTTTCCAGACTGCTACCAGCAGATGTGGGCGGCCTTCCTTGCGGAACGTGCGGGTGTCCTTGGCGACCGATTGGGCTGTGTCACGGTTGAAGAGGCCTTGTTCTCTCACGATCTGTTCGCAGCTGCGATGCAGTCGCACCGCGAGAAATCGGTCGTGGCGCTCGAAACGCTGGCAGGAGTCTCCGCGTGAAGCGCAGTGAGGTAAACCAGCTACTGGCAGAGGCGGAGACTTGCTTCCGCGCCAATGGCTGGGTGCTGCCACCGGAGCCGCAATGGGATGTCACCGACTTTGGGCTCGGTGACCATCGACGCCACGGCCTTGTGCTCATCAATCTGGCGGTCGAGCCGGAATACTGCGAGAAGCTGATGTACGCACAGGAAGGCATGATCACCCCCTGCCATTGCCACGCCAGAAAAAAGGAAGACATCATCTGCCGCAGCGGTGCCTTCGTGATCCAGCTTTGGCCGGGACGTCCGGAAAAAGCACAAGATCACCCGTTCACGGTGCGCATCGACGGCAAGCCGGTGGCGGCGTTCGGTGGACAATCGATCCCGATCGCAGCGGGAAGTCGTATTACAATCGAGCGGGGCATGTTCCACGCCTTCTGGCCGGTTTCTGCCGAATGTGTAATCGGCGAGGTCTCGACGGCCAACGACGACGACAACGATAATTACTTCGCCGATCCGAACGTGGGTCGCTTCCCGCCCATCGAAGAAGACGCCGAGCCCCGCTACCGATTGATAGGCGATCGTGCATGAAAACCGCCACAAAGAAGCAAGACAAACGCCAGGGAATTCTTGCCGCTGGCAACTTCATCATCGACAGGGTCGCAATCATCGATCGCTATCCGCCGCAGGATGACTGCGCAGCGATTTTGTCGACGAAACATGCGAATGGCGGTGCGCCCTTCAATGCGCTCTGTGACTGGGCACGGATGGGCGTGAAATTTCCGATCGCGGCGGCCGGATGTGTCGGACGGGACACCGACGGCGACTGGATCTTCGCCGAGTGCAAGCGGCTCAAGATCAACACGAAGCAACTGCATCGTGCGACGAATAAACAAACGTCATACAGCGAGATCTTGACGGAGAGCGGAACGGGACGTCGAACCATCTTTCACCATCCGGGGGCCAATGCGGCATTTGCACCGAAGGTTCTGGATCTGAAGGCGAGCGGAGCGAAGATCTTTTTCCTGGGATTCATCGGATTGCTGGCGTGTATGGACGCCGCGGATTCCCGATTCGGAACCAGGGGAGCCAGGCTACTGGCCGAGGCGCGCAAGCGGGGAATGTGCACGGCGGCCGACGTGGTCACCGATCGAACGGGCGCTTTGCCGCGGCTTACGAAGGCAGCGTTACCGTACCTTGATTACTTCTTTTGCAACGAGATCGAACTTGAGATCCTGACGGGCGTTCCCACGCGCTCCAAACAAGGGAAGCTGGACAAAAACGCGATCGAGAAGGCTGCCGCCAAAATGCGAAAGATTGGCCGCGGGTTGTGCATGGTGGTTCATGCGGCGGAAGCAGCGGTGGCACTGACCGCCGATGGCCAGGTGCACTGGCATGGCAGCGTGCGCGTGCCGTCGGAAAACATTGTGGGGACCAACGGCGCGGGCGATGCGTTTCTTGCCGGATTTCTGGCGGCAACCCACGACGGAAAAGCGCCTTCGGCGTGCCTCGAGCAGGGAGTCTGTGTCGCTGCGGCGTCGCTATTCGACAGCACGCCGTCGGCGGGCGTTCGAGATTTGCGGTCGTGCTTGAAGCTCGGGCGGCGGTTTGGGTTCAGGGCGGGGTAGCACCAGGCTGCTAAACTCCACGCCGATTGACACGCCCCTCCCCCACCCCTGTGTCCGCCATCGAGACCAGCGATCCCGCCTACGCGGAACGCCTGATGCGTCTAGGCGACGTCTGGTGGAAGCGGTTGTTGGATGTGCAGCGGCCTTATCGCTGGCATCTGCAAAAACTCGAACTTGGCTTTGTGCTCGATCTTGGATGTGGTGTCGGACGCAACCTGCGCCACCTGAAAGGCAACGGCGTCGGCATTGACCACAGCAGCGAAGCGATTGCCCGTTGCAAGGAACGGGGTCTCACCGCCTTTACACCCGAAGGCTTTAAACAATCCGAGTACGCCACCCTCGGACGATTCAATAGCCTTCTCGTCGCCCACGTCATCGAACACATGACCGGCGCAAAAGCACGCGAACTGTTGCGCGAGTATCTGCGATACGTACGACAGAATGGTCGAGTCGTCTTGATCGTTCCGCAAGAACGAGGACAACAATCCGATCCCACCCATCGCGAGTTTGTGAGTCTCGGCGGATTGCATCTACTTGCCCGTGACCTAGGCCTTGTCCCCGAAAAAGCCTACTCGTTCCCCTTCCCGAGGCCCGCTGGACATCTGTTCGCGCACAACGAATCGGTGGTAATCGCCCGCCATGTCATCACCGGCTGATTTCGTCCGACAGGAGCGCAATGTACCGATCCGGCTTGTGGCCGGAAGTGGACACACCGACGCCGTCGTCGGAGCCATCGCCGGCGCCAAGACCAGCGTCTGGATTGCCACCGCCAATCTCAAGCAGTTGATGGTCGCCATCCCCGGCGTCTTGCCCGGCGTCGGACGTGGAGGCCGCGGTCGAAACAATTTCGCCTCCGTGCTCGTACTCTTTGAGAGGCTCATCGCCAAGGGCGTTGAAATACGGCTTCTACACGCCTCGCCGCCGTCACGCCCCCTCGCGGCCGATCTCAAACGACGCACAGGACTTGCCGATCCTCCGCGCGGCATCACGGGCCGATTCGAGATGCGCATGTGCCCGCGAGTCCACCTGAAAACCGTCATCGTCGACGGACAGAGCGCCTACATGGGCAGCGCCAATTTCACCGGTGCCGGACTTGGCGCAAAAAATGAGAATCGGCGCAACTTCGAGCTTGGTATCATCACCACGGACGACTTGATGCTCGACGAACTGCAGTCGCTCTTCGATTTTGCGTGGCGCGGCGCCTCCTGCAAGACCTGTCGCTTGCACGCCGAATGCGCCAATCCGATCGATCCGGAGGCAAAATCCGCCGCTAGCCGAGTCGAGCCGCCACCCGCCCGCGCAGGTCGTCGCAAACCTCGTCCAAAATTTCAGGTTGAACGTTGAGGAGATTGGCGCCAGCCACGATGATTTGTTCCTCGCGTGCCATATCAACCGCGCCGCCCGCGAGACCCTGACTTTTGCAGAGCGCATTGGCCAATCGCACCACGTTTGGGACTGAAAAAGGTTCTTCGGTCTCAAACGTTTGGTTGTCGCTGATGGCGCGCCTTACGATCGAGGGGAACTCCCACTTCGCCGCGACCAGCAGGCCCACCGTTCGATGTGCAGACGAAACGAGTTCGACGAAGTCCGCCGTTCGCAGCCACCCCTGCGAGGGGTTGTCTTTCCGAACGCGGCGCTCGACGTCGAGGAGCATTGAGGCGAGCACCGGCTTGCCGATGTCGTGAATCAAACCCGCCAGGTAAGCGGCTTCCGCAACTTTCTCTTGTCCAGATCTGGTCAAACGAATCACAAGGTCGCGAGCCACCATTCCGGTCGCAACAAGGTGCTCCCAGTAGCCCTGGGCGGCTTCGTTGATGCCACCATCGTGAGAAACAAAAACGGTCTCGGCGGCTACCTCATCCACAAACGCGGCCAGCGTGCGTTGACCGATCCGCCGAACAGCGCCAGGCAAATGAATGACCGGACCATTGCCCGCATATGCCGAACTACCCGCAAGTCGCAGCAACCGCGCCGCCACCAGCGGATCGGCCTCAAGGGCGTGGGCAGCCGCATCGGGGTCAAACCCGCCCGATTGAATCACGCGCCGGGCAGCCGTTACCACCGAGGGCAACGGGGGCAAAATCAGATCATCGTCCGAGATCCGTTGCAGCACGATCGACTTGAGCTGCTCGATGAATTTCGGGTCCGCCATGAATTCATCAGCTTAACGCATCTTCGCGCACGGTGCCGCTCAGGGTGTTGAGGAAATCGCAGCACCAGCATCGGTGGATTCGTCATCGGCGTTCCGACCGGCGATTCCCGCCACAAGTCGTGGTCGAACGGTCAACGTGAGTTGTTCCGGAATCGTTTCCTGACTTCCGGCGCCCAGATCTTCCAGCTTGCGGGCAGCAGGAAGGACGCGTTTTTCAAGCGATCCAACCGCCGCGTTGTAGGTATCGTTCACCTTGTTGATGGTCTTGCCGAGCGTTGCCCAGTGTTCGGCGAAGGTCACCAGATTCTTGTGCAGGATGCGGCCCTGTTCGCTTATCTTCTGCGCATTTTCGGCCAGACGCTCTTCACGCCAACCAAGGCGGATCGTCTGAAGCAACGCAATCAAGGTGGTGGGTGTCGCTATCAAAACGCGCTTGCCGACGCCTTCTTCGATGAGCGTCGGCGCCGATTCGAGCGCAGCGCTGTAGAAAACCTCGCCCGGTAAAAACAGAATTACAAACTCCGGCGCACCCGATAGCCGTTCCCAGTAGGCCTTTGCGGATAGCTTGATCAAGTGCGCGCGAACCTGTGCTGCATGATCGCGCAGTCGCAACTGTCGGGCCTGTTCGTCGTCGCAGGCCATCGCATCGAGATATGCCTCAAGCGGTACCTTGGCATCCACCACGACGTGGCGACCACCCGGCAAGTGCACCACCATGTCGGGGCGTTGTCGGGCATCGTCAATATCGGGACCTGCAAGCGTCTGTTGTTCGGTGAAATCGCAGTGTTCAAGCATGCCGGCCAGCTCGACCACGCGGCGCAATTGGATCTCGCCCCAGCGACCGCGCACGGCGGGTGCACGCAACGCCCGGACCAGTCGTGCGGTCTCGCCTTCAAGGCGCTGTTGTGTGGCCGACATGCTTTCGACTTGCGCTGTCAATCGACCATAGGCGTGCTGACGATCTTTTTCGAGCACGGCGATCTTGCTGTCCACAGCCGCGAGGGTTTCACGCAACGGACCGACGATCTGTTCGATCGCGTTCTGACGTTTTTCCAGATCATTATCAGCGGTGTTGCGCGCGACCGTCATGGATTCGCCAGCAAGTTTGAGGAAGCTGTCGTTGTTCCCCGCGAGCGCCTCGGACGCCAGCGCACGGAAGGTTTCTCGGAAACGGATCTCAGCTGTATCCAGCAACTGTTGTTGGTCGGTGAGGTTCTTTTGCAAAAGTTCCGCCCGCGTCGCGAGTGCCGATTGCTCGCGTTCGAGCTCGATCCGAAGTTGTTGCTGGGCGGCGAGATCGCTTCGAGCCATCTGCAACATCGAGCGGTGATCCGACAGCGAGGCTTGCACCACGGCAAGCTGTTGTTGCAACGGACCCACGGTGGCGCGCATCTCATCTGCGAGGACCTGTTCACGTTCGAGCAACCGCAAGCGAGCGCGCGCGCGGAAAAACCACCCAAATCCCAGAGCGCCAAGCGACAAACCCAAAACGCCCGAAACGAGCGCCCAAATCAAGGTGGATGTCGACATTATCCCAATCCTATTCACCTGTTCAGTAGAAGGCAAGATAGACTGGCAAAACCCAATGCCTGAAGAAGGAATCACGCAGCGCAAGGCCGACCACCTCGCAATCGCTGTTGTCGGACAAGGTGCCTACCTCCGCCCGACGCTCCTCGGCGACGTTCACCTTGTCCACAACGCGCTTCCGGAACGGGATCACGGAGACCTGCAACTAGACACCGCTTTTCTGGGACAGACCATCCGGGCGCCCTTGATGGTGACCGGGATGACCGGTGGCACCGACGAGGCGGCGTCGATCAATCGCGACCTGGCCCGCGTCTGCGGTGAACTCGGGATCCCCTTCGGCCTTGGCAGCATGCGCGCGATGGTGGTTCGTCCGGAGACGCTTTCCACCTATGCGGTTCGTAAATCGGCGCCCGATGTGTTTCTGCTGGCGAACTTCGGGGTGATGCAACTTGCCGAAATGAAAACGGCTGACGTCCGCGCCGCCATTGATCGCGTCGAGGCCGACGCCCTCTGCATTCATCTCAATCCGGGACAAGAACTGGCGCAACCTGGCGGCGACCGGGATTTTCGCGGTGGCCTCGAGACGGTCAAGCGAATCTGCGGCGAGCTCGGCAAGCCCGTCGTTGTGAAGGAAACCGGGTGTGGGATCTCGCCATCGGTTGCCCGCAGCCTGGATCGCGCCGGTGCTTCCGCCATCGACATCTCGGGCGCGGGTGGGACATCCTGGATTGCAGTCGAAGCGCAGCGCTCTGCAAATTCAACGCCCGAAAACGCCGTAGGCAAGGACTTGCGTGAGTGGGGCATTCCAACCGCTGCCGCGCTCGCATGGTCCGCAAGCTTGGGGCTACGCGCAAGCCTGGTGGCGTCGGGCGGCATCCGCACGGGCCTCGACGCCGCGCGCGCGCTGGCACTGGGGGCACACGTCGTGGGCGTGGCTCAACCCGTGTTGCGATCCCATCACGAACAGGGTGCGGACGGCGCGAAAACCTATTTGACGGGACTCATCGCCGGCATCCGGGCTGCGGCCCTGTTGTGCGGCGCGGATGGCGCTGCGGCGTTGCGGACGGCCCCGCGGGTGATCACGGGTGAGCTCGCGTCGTGGCTTGCGCAGGCGCCGGGTGCATCGACATCGCCATGACGGAGGCTATTCGTAGCACACGCGGATTCGGACATGGCAAGGTTATCTTGCTGGGTGAACACGCCGTCGTCTTTGGACAACCTGCGCTCGCTGCCGGACTTCGCAGGGGCATCGTGGCCGAGGCAACGCCAGGAGTCGGTCGCATCACGATAGCCCCCTGGATGGTGTCGTTGCATCGAACAGAAATGCATCCGGTTTGCGATGCCGTCAATGCCATCGCGCAGAGCCTGGGAGCCGACAACTTTGATCTGGATATCGTCCCGGATCTACCCGGAGGGGCTGGACTTGGTAGCTCGGCCGCGATGGCTGTCGCCGTGGCCCGCGCACTGTCGATCGATGGAGACGGCGGGCGCATCGACGCCGCAATCCTCGCCTCCGAACGTATTTTCCACGCCAACCCATCTGGAATCGATGCGGCCGCTGCGACATCGGGAGGCGTGGGACGATTTTCCCGCGAAACCGGCTGGCGTCCGATTGCCGTACGTCAACCGGTCAAGCTGTGCGTGGGATTTTCGGGCGTCAAACGGCAAACTTCGACCCTCGTCGAATCTGTCACACGCTTGTGTCGCGTTACCCCCGTGGCCAATCGGATGATCGAAACACTCGGCGCGCTGTCCGAAGCTGGCGTCCAGTGCCTCGAAAACGGCGACGTCGACGGACTTGGACGACTGTTCAACATGGCGCACGGCGTGTTGAGTGGCCTGGGTGTTTCAACGACCGAACTGGAAGCGCTGGTGCGAAGCGCCCGCTCGGCGGGTGCCATCGGCGCCAAGTTGACTGGCGCGGGCGGTGGCGGAGCCGTGATTGCGCTTGCGCCGTCCCATCGTCAGGACGTGCTTGCAGCCTGGCAGAGCGAGGGATTCGAGGGTTTTGCGACTGAAATCGGGTTTTCAACATGAGCACTGCAACCGTCGGCCGCGCGCGCGCCCGCGCAGGCACCAACATCGCCCTCGTGAAGTACTGGGGAAAGCGTGACACGGAGTTGAACCTACCATCTGCGGGTTCGCTATCACTGACATTGGCGGAGCTTGGCACCGAAACGCAGGTCACTTTCGTAGCACGAACCGACGCACAGCGAGAAGACATCGTGTTGCTCGGCGGTAAATCTGTCGACGAAAAATTCCGGACGCGGGTCAGCCGCTTTTTGGACCGGGTCCGAAGCCGTGCTCAGCTCGATGCGACGGCACTGGTTGAGACAAGCAACACCGTGCCAACGGCCTCGGGGTTGGCCTCGTCGGCATCGGGATTCGCAGCACTTGCGGTGGCCGCGAGCCACGCAGCAGGCCTTCGCCTGAGCGATCACGAGCTATCGCAACTCGCCCGTCTCGGCTCGGGATCGGCAGCGCGCTCTATCTTTGGAGGGCTCGCGCTCATGTCGGCGGGGCAAGCCGAAGACGGCCATGATGCCGTTGCGAAACCAATCGTCGGCGCCGAGGACTGGCCGCTTCGTCTCGTCATCGCGATGACCAGCAGCGCAGAGAAATCCTTGTCCTCGACGGCAGCGATGACCCAAACCGAAAAGACCTCGCCCTACTACCCGGCCTGGGTCGCTTCGGTCGATGCGGATCTCGAGGCTGCGTGTGCTGCGATTTCCGCCCGCAATTTTCACGAACTCGGTCGCACCACCGAGCGCAGCTGCCTGCGCATGCACGCAAGCGCACTCGCCGCCGACCCCGGGATCCTGTACTTCAATTCGGCCACCGTGGCGGCCATCGAAACCGTCCGCACCCTACGGCAGGACGGCGTGCCCGTTTATTTCACCATCGACGCGGGACCCCACGTCAAAGCCCTTTGTCTGGCGCAAGACACTGACCGCATTGAGAAAAAACTCGCGACCACACCCGGAGTATTGCGTACGATGGTGGCCGGACCCGGACCGGGCGCCGAATGGTTGACCACGACCCCATGAATACCCGAACCACCCTTCCAGGCGCCCCGGTCGTTGTTGCGCCAGGAAAACTGTTCCTCTGCGGAGAATACGCGGTGCTTGAAGGCGCACCGGCCGTCATGATGGCCGTGAATCGGCAGGCCGTTGGGCAATACATCCCGGGATGGACGGCTGCTTCCCGCGTCATCGCCGAGTCCGTTCGCCGCTGCGCCGAGCACCTTGGTGAGCTCGCCGTCGCATTGCCGGCCGGATCCGTCATGGTAAACAGTGAGCAATTCCAGGGACCCGACGGCAAGCTCGGCCTTGGATCGAGCGCCGCCACCGCTGCTGCCACCGTCGGCGCGATCTTTGAATACGCCGGCTACGGCATCGAAGACAACCGAGACGCGCTTTATGTCCTTGCTGATGATGCACACCGTGCGGCCCAGGGCGGACTTGGCTCCGGCGCTGACATCGCAGCAGCGGTTCACGGCGGATTCGTCCGCTTCGAGCGACCCCAGAGTCTGCGGGATACCAACGCAGCCTTCGGACCTCCCTTGTTCGAGCAACTGGCACCGCCCGAGGCCCTGGAAATTGTGGTTTTCCAGGCCGGTTTACCCGTCGCAACGCCAGAGATGATCGAGGCTGTACAAGGCCTCGCCCGCCGACAAAAACAACTCTATGGATGGATGCAAGACGAACTGGGACTTGCGGCCCGCCAGTTCGCCGAGGCATTCACCATGGGGCGCTCGGCCGGGATCATCGAAGCTGCCGGAGCGGCACACGATACCCTCTTGGCGCTGGGCAATGCAGCTCACGTGCCCATCGTCCCTGCCTCGGTGACGGCGGCCTCCACCCACGCTCGCCGCATGGGCGGCGCAGCAAAAATTTCGGGCGCGGGAGGCGGCGACGTCGGCGTCGCGTTTTTTCCCGGCAAAGATGCGGCCCGTGAGTTTGTATCAACCTGCCCGAGCGGCATCAAAGTGCTAGACGTTCAGGTGGATATGCAAGGGATTCGGCGTCGGCGACCGGCTGGGTTTCCGTACGACGAATCCGCCGGCAAACGACTATGAGAATTCCTGGGTTTTACAAGCTCCCGTTGGGAGCGCGGCAAGACGAGCTGCAGACGCGCCACGATCTGACAGAAGCAGATGCGCACACCCTGAATGCCGGTGGCCTCTCGACCCATGACGCGGATCGCCTGGTAGAAAACGCGGTGGGCATTTACAACTTACCCCTCGGCGTCGGTCTGAATTTTCTCATCAACGGACGTGAATTTGCCGTACCCATGGCCGTGGAAGAACCCTCGGTCATCGCAGCCGCCTCCAATG
>Ga0105046_10000124_pt1 | contig 87031 bp, 62 predicted proteins | sample MAT03_FD_78385 | JGI IMG/M metagenome (GOLD analysis project Ga0105046, IMG submission 78385) | Freshwater microbial communities from Lake Fryxell liftoff mats and glacier meltwater in Antarctica - MAT-03 (megahit assembly) | ecosystem: Environmental > Aquatic > Freshwater > Ice > Liftoff... | reverse complement strand
GCTCATGTTCCTGATGCTGTCGGCGCAGATGTTCCCGTTTGCGATGATGCTGATCAGCCTGTACCCGCTGCTGCAGTGGGCCGGCCTGCTCAACACCCATCTGGGGCTGATCATTGCCTACATCATCCTGGCGCTGCCCAGCGGTACTTATATGCTGTACAGCTACTTCGTGAACATTCCCACCGAGATCATCGAGGCGGCCCGGGCCGACGGTGCGGGCGAGTTGTTCATCCTGCACCGCATCGTGCTGCCGCTGGCCATGCCGGCGTTGGTGACGGTAGGCCTGTATTCCTTCATGTGGGCCTGGAACGACTTGCTGTTTTCGCTGACCCTCATCACCAAGCCGGAACTGCGCACCGTCGGCCCGGGCCTGCTGTTGAACTACATCGGCGAGAGCAAGAGCGACTGGGGTGGCGCCATGGCGGCGTCGATCGTGAGCTCACTGCCGGTGGTGATCGGTTTTGCGTTCCTGCAACGCTTCTTCATCCAGGGCCTGACCGCAGGCGCTGTCAAATCATGAGACTGCTTGACAAGGTATCCATCGTCACCGGTGCAGGACGCGGCATCGGCGAGTCGATTGCCACGCACTTCGCGGCCCAGGGCGCGACCGTGGTGGCGCTGGAGCGCGACCTGGAGGCGGTAAAGGCCCTGCGCGCGACCCTGCCCGGCGCCTGGGTGGAGCAACTCGACGTGTCCGACCGCGCCGGCATGCGCGACTTGGTGGCGCGCGTGGTGCAGCGCCACGGCCGCGTCGATGTGCTGGTCAACAACGCCGTGGCCTACACCGAGCGGCCGGCCCACGCGTGCACCGACGAGGAGTGGGAGGACACCATCGACTCGGCCCTGTCCTCGGTGTTCCGCGCCTGCCGTGCGGTGTTGGCGCCGATGATGCAGGCCCGCAGCGGCAGCATAGTCAACCTGGCCTCGGTCAACCAGATCGTGGCCAACCCGAACTTGGCGGCCTATACCGCGGCCAAGGGCGGCATCCACGCACTGACCAAGCAGCTGGCCATCGAATACGGGCCTTACGGCATCCGCTGCAACGCGATCTCGCCCGGCCTCGTCATGACCGCGCGTACGCTGGCCGGGCGCTCCCCCGCCGACCTGCGCCTGGATGCCGAGGCCTACCCGATCGGGCGCGTCGGCCGGCCCGAGGACGTGGCCCATGCGGCCGTGTACCTGGCCAGCGACGAGGCCGGCTTCGTGACCGGCGTCGACCTGCCCATCGATGGCGGGTCCACCTCGCTGGCCGGCGGCGCACTGGTCTCGCCCAAGATCCGCGGCTGGTGGGGCCGCAAACCAATTCAGTTACCGGATTGACACCCACACCATGACCACCACCCGACACGCCGCGATCACCGGGGTCTTCCCGGTCCTTCCCACCCCCTTCGATGCTGCCGGTGCGCCCGACGCTGCGGGCCTGGCTACCCTGGTGCGCTACCTGCTGCGCAGCGGCGTCGACGGCATGACCTTTCCCGGCGTCGCCAGCGAGGTCGCCACCCTCAGCGAAGCCGAGCGGGCCGAGCTGACCGGCCGCGTCATTGCCGAGGTGGCCGGCCGTGTGCCGGTGGTCGCCGGCGTCAGCAGCAACGATGCGGCGGTGACGCTGCGCCTGGCACGGCTGGCAGCCGAGCAGGGCGCTGCGGCGCTGATGATCGCGGCACCCGCCCACCTGAAGATCACGGCAGAACAGATAGCGCATTTCCAGGCCATCGCTGCCGCGGTGCCTGGCACGGCACTGATGCTGCAGAACGTGCCACCGCCGGCCGGTGCCGGTCTCGACCCCTCCGTGTTGCTGGAGATCCTCGTCGCAGTGCCCGAGATCCACTACATCAAGGAAGAAGCCCTGCCCAGCGGCCAACGCCTGACCGAAGTCCTGGCCTATGCACCTGCCACCTTGCTCGGCGTGCTCGGTGGCGCGGGCGGACGCTACATCACCGACGAGCTGCGCCGCGGCGCCTGCGGCACCATGCCGGCGATCGAGCTGGCCGAGGTGCACGTGCGTCTGTTCGCAGCCCACCGCGCGGGGGATGCCGCCGCGGTGCGCCAGCTTTTCACCCGAATGCTGCCAGTGCTCAATATCCAGGCTGTGTTTCGCTGGTCGCTGACCAAGCAGGTGCTGCAAAGCCGCGGCCTGATCCGCCATGCCGGGCAGCGCACCGCCGGCCCTTTGCTGGATGCGCTGGACCGCCAGGATGTCGACGCCTTCATGGGTGATCTGGCCGACCTGCTGTTGAGCCCGGCCGAGCTGGCCGCCCTGTTGCCGGAAGGTGCCCATGGCCCGGCTTGAGTTGCGCCAAGTCACCAAGACCTTTGCCACCACCACCGTCATCCACGGCGTCGACCTGGAAGTGGCCGACGGCGAGTTCTGCGTGTTCGTGGGGCCATCGGGCTGCGGCAAGTCGACACTGCTGCGCATGATCGCCGGCCTGGAGGAGTGCACCAGCGGCCAGGTGTTGTTCGACCAGGCCGACGTGACCGACGCGCAGCCGGCGCGGCGCGGTATCGCCATGGTGTTCCAGTCGTATGCGTTGTACCCGCACATGACGGTAGCGGCCAACATGGGCTTCGGCCTGAAGATCGCCAAGGCGTCCCGGCAAGAGATCGACGCCAAGGTGGCCGCTGCCGCCAAGACGCTGCAGATCGAGCACCTGCTGGAGCGCCGCCCCAAGGACCTGTCAGGCGGCCAGCGCCAGCGGGTAGCCATCGGCCGCGCGATCGTGCGTGCGCCTCGCATGTTCCTGTTTGACGAGCCGTTGTCGAATCTGGATGCAGCGCTGCGCGTCGAAATGCGGGTCGAGCTGGCCAAGATCAAGTCGCAACTCAACACAACGGTCATCTACGTCACGCACGACCAGGTCGAGGCGATGACGCTGGCCGACAAGATCGTGGTGCTGCGCGATGGCCGCGTCGAGCAGGTCGGCCGGCCGTTGGACCTGTATGCCCGCCCGGCCAATCAGTTCGTCGCCGGCTTCATCGGCTCGCCCAAGATGAATTTTCTGCCGGTAAGGTTCTCGGCGGCCAAGGCGCAGAGCCTTCAGGTGGCACTCGAAGACGGCACGACGCTGGTCGGGCACGGCGCCGAGCCGCTGGCCGCCGGCACCGCCCTGACCCTGGGGGTGCGACCCGAACACCTGCAAGTGGTGCCGGCAGCTGCAGGCCTGCTGCGCGCCGAAGTGCTGGTGGCCGAGCGGCTCGGCGGCGAGACCTATTTTCATACCCGCGTGGCCGGCCGCAACGTGATTGCGCGGGTGACAGGCGATTCGGGTGTGGCAGTCGGTGAAACCGTGGGTTTGTCCTTCGATCCGGCGCAGGCGCACTTTTTCGTGCCCGACGGCCGCCGCGTGTCCTGACGCCCTTCGGCCACAGACCCTTCTTCCTGCAACGAGAACACCATGTCCAGCTTTCCCCTGATACGCAGCGTCGAGTCGTTCATCATCTCGATCCCGCGCGACACGCCCTACCTGGGGCCGTTGGGCCCGGGCGAGTCTGTCAATGCGCGCGGCTACCTGATCCGCCAGGGCAACCGTTCGATCTACCCCAATACCGACATGTCGGTGCTGGTCAAGATCACCGCCGAGGACGGCACGGTCGGCTGGGGCGAAACCTACGGCATCGTGGCTCCCAGCGCGGTGACCAGCATCATCGACGACGTGCTGGGGCCGGTCATGGTCGGCCGCGACCCGCGTGACGCGGTCGTGATCCAGGAAGACCTGTACGACCTGATGCGGGTGCGCGGCTTCTTCGGTGGCTTTTATGTGGACGCCATCGCGGGGGTCGACATCGCAGTGTGGGATCTGTTCGGCAAGCTGCTCGGCCAGCCGGTCGTGAAGCTGCTGGGCGGGCAGCGTATGGCACAGATTCCGGTCTATGTGTCGGGCTTGCCGCGTGCCACGTTGGACCAGCGCCTGGAACTGGCACGCGAATTCCGGGCGCGTGGCTTCGACGCCTTCAAGTATGCCGCCGCGGTGTCGCAAGAGGGCATCGTGCGCGAGATGCGCGTGCTGCGCGAAGGCCTGGGCCCGGACGTGAAGCTCATGGTCGACCTGCACTGGAAGTTCACTGCGCAAGAGGCGATCCAGCTGGTCGAGCAGCTGGCACCTTACCAGCCGTATTTTGTCGAGGCGCCGTGCCAGCCTGAGGATATCGAGGGCCAGGCGCAGGTGGGCGCTGCGATCAAGGTGCCGCTGGCACTGGGCGAGGAATGGCGTACGGTGTTCGAGGTACGCCCGCGCCTGGAGCGGCGCAGCATGTCGATCATCCAGCCCGAGATGGGGCACACCGGCATCAGCCAGTTCATGCAGATCGCGCGCATGGCGAATGCCTTCCACGTGAAGGTGATCCCGCATGCGAGCATAGGCATCGGTATCTTCCAGGCGGCGAGCCTGCATGCGGCGGCGGCCTTGCCGAACTGCCCGATGCACGAGTACCAGCATTCGGTGTTCGACCGCAACCTGCGCTTTGTCAACACCACCATGCGATGCGAGGCGGGCGTGTTTCACCTGCCCGAGGGGCCAGGGTTGGGCGTGGTGCCGCGTGACGACGTGTGGCAGTATCTGCGCCCCAAGGAGTCTGTATGACGCCGGCTTTTTCCGGGGTCTACCCGATCCTCTACGCCTTCTACGACACCCAGGGCCGCATCGACGACGGCCTGATGCGTCTGCAGGTCGACAAGTGCATTGCCGCGGGCGCCCAGGGCATTGCGGTGCTGGGCCTGGTGACCGAGGTGCACAAGCTCGATGTGAACGAACGCCAGCACCTGGTGCAGGTGGTCGGGCGCGCCATCGACGGGCGCGTGCCGTATGCGGTGACGGTGGGCGAGCAGTCGGTGCATGGGCAGATCGCGTTTGCGCGCATGGCGCAGGATGCAGGTGCGACCTGGGTGATTTTGCAGCCGCCGTCCGTGAAGGGTTACCCGGAGGCCGAGTACGTGCGGTTTCTGGGTGCCGTTGCCGACGGCCTGGACCTGCCGGTGGCGGTGCAGAACAACCCGGTGAACATGGACGTGGCCCTGTCCAACGCCAGCCTGCTGCGCCTGCGCGAGGAACATCCCAACATCACCATGCTCAAGGGCGAGGGCCCGGCGGTCGGCGTGGCCGAACTGGTGCGCGCCGCAGCCGGCCGTTATGCAGTGTTTGCCGGCCACGGTGGCAAGGAGTACATCACCAACATCCTGTCGGGCTGCGTGGGCCTGATCCCGGCCCCGGACGCCCTGGACCACCAGTTGGTGCTGCACCGCCTGCTGACCGAAGGCCGGCTGGCCGAAGCCGAGGCCCTGCATGCGCGGCTGTTGCCGCTGATCCTGTTCATGACGCAGTCGATTCCGCACCTGCTGTGTTACGGAAAACGCCTGTTCGCGTCACGCATCGGAATCACCGAGGTGCATGCACGCGCGCCGGAGTTGCAAGCCAGCGCTTTCGGGCTGGACGAGGTTCGTCGGATGACCCAGGGATGGGGTCCGCTATGAGGAGTGTCGTTGTTTCACAAACCGTGTTCTTGTTAAGAAAGAGGAACTGACCATGCGTAGAAAACTGCTTGCCTTCCTGCCCGCTCTGGCCCTGGCGGCCATCGGGCTCACGCCCGCCGTACAGGCCCAGGAGGCGGCCTACCCCAACAAGCCGATCCGCCTGATCGTGCCGGTGCCACCCGGTGGCGCGGCCGACGGCATGGCGCGGCTGGTGGCCGAACACCTGCAGACCAAGTGGGGGCAGTCGGTCTTGGTGGATAACAAGCCCGGCGCTGCCTCGGCCGTGGGCTTGGGCCTGCTGTCCAAGGCGCCGGCCGACGGCTACACCATCGGCATGGGTAATATCGCGGCCAATGCGATCAACCCGGCCCTGCAGCCGGCTAATTTTCCGTTCCATCCGGTCAAGGACTTTGCAGCGATTTCACTGATCGGTGTGACGCCACTGATTCTGGTGGTGAATGCCGAGAAGATACCGGCCCGCACCGTGCCGGAGTTCATCGCCTATCTCAAGGCCAACCCGGGCAAGATCGCTTACGGCTCGTCGGGCACGGGGTCGTCGCTGCACATCGGCATGGAGCTGTTCCTGCAAAAGACCGGCACCAGCATGCTGCACGTGCCCTACAAGGGCTCCGCTCCCATGATGACCGACCTGCTCGGCGGGCAGGTGCTGGCGGCCATGGACGCCGCCGCCACCTCCTGGCCGCAGGTGCAGGCTGGCAAGCTGCGCGCGCTCGGTGTGGCCGGGCCAGAGCGCGCCTTCTTTGCGCCCGAGCTGCCACTGCTGCGCGACATGGTCAGCGGCTTCGACGTCAAGCCCTGGCATGGGCTGATGGCGCCGGCCGGCACGCCGCCAGCCATCGTCAACAAGATCTCGGAGGAGGTGCAGAGCTTTTTGCGTACACCCGCCGCGATGGCCAAGCTGCAGGCCATGGGCGTGATCCGCGTGGGCAACAGCGCCAGCGAATTCCAGGCCTTCATGGGCAGCGAATTCGAGCTGTACAAGAAGATCATCCAGGAAGCCGGCATCAAGGCCGAGTAAACGCATGGCTGCTACCGATCCCCTGCAGATCGTCGGCCTGCGCCACTGGAAGGTGGCCATGCCGTTTGTCTCGGCACTTGAATGGGGGTCGGGCAAGCGCCCGGCGGCCACCCGCTTGATCGTCGAGCTGACCCTGGCCAACGGGCAGGTGGGTTACGGCGAGACGATATGCCTGCTTGAGTTCATCGAGCCGGTGCTGGTCCACACCATCCTGCCGATCGCGCAGCAGTACCGGGCGTGTGACGTGGAACACTTCACGCGCCATGTGTTCGGCGCCGGCTACTACCACCACAAACGCGCCGCTGTGATGGCGATGGCGGCGGTCGAGATGGCGATGTGGGACGCGCTGGGCCACAGCACCGGCCAGCCGCTGCATGCTCTGTGGGGCGGTGCCTACCGCAAGACGGTGGCGGTGGCCGCCTACCTGTTCGGAACCGACGCAAACGCGCTGCGCACGTCCGCGCAGCGCTTTCTGGACCAGGGCTTCACGTCCTTCAAGGTCAAGATCGGCATGACGCCCGAGAGCGATATCTCCAACGTGGAGGCGGTGCGCTCGGTGGTGGGGGGCCGCGACCTGCGCGCCGACGTGAACGGCGCCTGGACGCCAGGCACCGCGCGGCGCATGCTGGAGCGGCTGCGCGCCTACGACCTGCAGTACATCGAGCAACCGCTGGAACTCGACGACCTGCAAGGCCATGCCGACCTGCGGCGCATGCAGCCCGTGCCTGTCGCGCTGGACGAGTCCGCCTACACGTTGGCCGACGTCGGCAACATCGTGCGCGCGGGTGCTGCCGACGTGATTCTGCTGGACCCACACGAGATCGGCGGCCTGTGGCAGACGATCAAGGCCGCGGCCGTGGCCGAGGCGGTCGGCATTCCGGTGACGCTGCACAGTGGCGGCGAGCTGGGCTTTTCGCAGTTGGCCTATATACAACTGGCTGCAAGCATTCCCAATTTATCGATCTCGATCGACTCGGAGCGCAGCTACCTGTCGGACGACGTGGTCACAGACCCGCCGCAACTGCACGAGGGTCATTTCACGGTGCCCGAATCGCCAGGACTGGGTGTAGTGCCGGACCTGCGCAAGATCGCACACTATCAGGTGGAGCGTATCCAGGGTGCCTACCTCGACGCATCCCGCCCAGGATGGTTTTCGAGCAAGCCAGCGTATTGAGGTAGCAGGCATCGGCCCTGTTGCCGGCCCATTGATCGCCAGCGACATCGCAGCCGAAGTGGCCGACGGCAGTTGCACGGGCCTGCCGCAGCGGGCAAGCCACGGCTGTCGCCCAACTTTACAGGGGCCGTCAGAAAGGCGCATCGAAGTCTCAAATTTTTCTTTGAAATCAACCATAGACAGTTTGTGGCGCAGATTTTGCATGTAGGAAACATCCAATCTGGATTCAAATTTGGGAGATCCCTCGATGAAGTTGAAGTCACTCGCATCTGCAGCGCTCCTTTCGTTGAGCCTGGTCTCCGCATCGGCTCAGGCACTGATGGTCACTCCGCCAGTCGCCAGTGCCACCTTCGATTGGGCCAGCTTCGAATACCAAGTCTTGAGTATCGGGGGGCCATTGGATGGGGGACATCAGCTGACTTGGCTGAACCAGTCCACGGACGTCTCCGCAGATAATTTCGAATTTGTGTCCGACGGGTCCGCGGATTGGGAGTCTTTGCTGAACGTGGTGGTTGGCGTGGCGGCAGCAGGAGCGAGTAATTCTGGTTTGTCTGCCGAATTCACACAGATTCCTACCAGTCTGAATGCCTACGCCCAGTCCAACCGGTATGGGTCCTTCACCATAAGTGCCAAGTCACTGGTGACATTTTCGGTCAATGCGTCTGTGTCCATCGATATGTCCATGCCCCTCAATGGCAATGCCTACGCCTGGGCAGTGCTTGATGTCGACGGTCCTGGCTTTGGTGGCGACGAGAACAGTCCACAACACTCCGGTACTCAAAAGCTCACCTTTGCACAAGGGTTGGGAATGCCTCAGGCCCAGTCTGGCAAGCTTCTGGCTTCTTTCATCAATACCACCAACGAAGACATGTCAGGCACATTGCGTGCGTTTGCGACCGTCAGTTCCTACGGTTTTATCGCGGTGGTGCCGGAGCCCGAATCCTATGCGCTGATGTTGGCTGGGCTTGGCCTGATGGCCTTCGTCGCACGGCGCAGGAAGACCCAGTTGTAGCTTCAAAGCCAGAATTGCCGCAACTCGCCTTTCGAAATTAAGGCCAAGATCCGCATTAGCGGATTGTGGGCCGTAATGCGAGGGATTCTTGGGACGGACAGAATATGGGCAAGCACCTTCGCCCATCGGAGTGCCCTCTGCCCCCGGTGTTGACGATTTGCCGGCGCTTGCCTCTAGCTGTGGTCCTTGGCTGGCCATGTCGGTCCCCCTTGCATATCGTTTTGCACAATTCAAGCTGGCCGCGTTGAGCCAGTAAACCGCAGGAAAGAGCGGTTGAATGCCCGCTCCCCCCGAGGCGGCAACTCTGCGGCCGACGCACTTGCGAAGGCCCTTAGGATGGAGACGCATTGGCTCACGCCAGATTACATGCCTCATTACCGATACTTCACGCACACTTCACCGGGAACCTGCTTTGACAACTCCGACGCTGATCGCCCTGGACTGGGGCACTTCGAACCTGCGCGCCAGCCTGCTGGATGGCGGTGGCATCGCCCTGGAGAGCCGCAGCGCGCCCGGCGGCGTGATGGCGGTTGAGGGCGGGCGCTTCGCCGAAGCGCTGATGGGGCTGTGCGGCGACTGGATCACCAGCACCGCCTGCCCCCTGATCGCCAGCGGCATGGTGGGCAGTCGCCAGGGCTGGAAGGAAGCCCCGTACCTGCCTTGCCCAGCCAGCCTGGCGGAAGCCGCGCGGCGATTGACGACCGTGGCGGTGGAGGGCGCCACCGGGCGCCAGTTGCATATCGTTCCCGGCCTGCAGTGTGTGGACGCGCAAGGCCAGTTCGATGTGATGCGCGGCGAAGAGACGCAGATCTGGGGTGCGGACCTGGCCGGTGGCAGTTGCTGTGTGCTGCCTGGCACGCACAGCAAGTGGGCCTGGCTGGGCGCTGCCGGCAGCATCGGCGCCTTCCATACTTTCATGACCGGCGAGTTGTACGGTCTGCTGACGCGCAACGGCATCCTCGGGCGGTTGATGGTCTATGGCCATAACCGGCCGGAGGCGTTCGACGCCGGTGTGCGCCTGGGCCTGCAAGGCCATGGCGCGTTGTCGCACACGATCTTTGCAGCACGCACAGCGGGCCTGATGGGGCAGGTGGCGCCCGAAGGTCTGCCGGACTACCTGTCGGGTATCCTGATCGGCGGAGAGGTCGGTTCGGGATCAGCGGCCATGACGCCGGCCCAACGCGAACAGGGGGTCTTGCTGATTGGCGACGATGATCTGTGCGCAAGGTATGCGCGGGCGCTGGTTCTGCAGGGCGTGGCCTCGCAGCGAGCGCCCGAGGGCACCACCACCTCGGGGCAATGGCGCATTGCCAGCGCGGCTGGCCTGCTCCGGGGAGCCTGACAGGGCGGTGCGCATCTCCACGGCACCGCTTCCATCCTTGGCACGACTTTGATCGAACGCATCCTCACGCAGCTGAGGCAGCTTACCCGTTCGGCGTCCCGGTCACTGAAGCTGGTTGTGCCCGCTGAAGCACATGCGCTCCGAAAGGCGCCCCGCGATTTCACGCAAGTGCTGTTCGACGTCAGCAATGGTGGGACTTTGGGGCCGGTCCAGGCGCTCCATGTAGGGGACGGTGAGCGCGGCGATCGCCTCGTGGTTGACGCCGAACACCGGGCGCGAAACATCAATGGCGCCACGCACGCGCCGGCTCGGCCAGGTGATGGACGCGCTTTCCCGCGCGGTCTCGATCTGGCGCAGAAGTTGTGCAGCATCGATCTCGAGCTCTCCAAACGCGCGAATCTGTGCGGCGATCATCCGGGTGCGCTGCGCTTCATCGCTGAAAGCCAGCAAGATCGTCCCGGAGGCTGAGTCGCTCAGCTTGCCGGTGGCCCCGACCTTGGAGCCGGAGGTGAAGGGCCCGGGGCTGTCGACCTGCGCCACGACCAGGATCTGCCCGTCGTGGTACACGGCCAGGTGGCAGGACTGGTAGGCGCGACCGGCGAGCTCACGCATCAGGGGCGCTGCGGTCATGACCAGCGACTGCACCGGGTGCTGGCGATGCGACAACTCCAGCATCTTCATGGTCAGGCTGTAGCGATCGCTTTCGTCGCTCGCGATGTAGCCGCGTTGCTGCAGCGTCAGCACCATGCGGAATATCTCGCTCACGGTGCGCTGGCTGGTCTTGGCCAGTGCATTGAGTGTGAGCCCGCGCGGAGCGTCGGCCAACAGTTCCAGAATGTCCAGCCCCTTGTCCAGGGCTGGCGCGGCGTACTTGGTAGCGGAACCCTGAGGGGCCATGGAGCGTCTCCAGACAAATCACCAATAGAAAGACTTTTTATCAGCGAATAGAATTTTCGCGAGTTTTATGGTAAGCCAGAGAATTCTCCTCGCCCTTGTTTCATATTCAGGGTTTGTACTACCTTTGAAAAAAGAATTCCTTCCTATAGTAATACAACGATAAATCAATGGAAATTCGTTTTCATTACTGAAATGGCGTACAAGTTTCAATTCCGCGACGTCTTCGCCCAGCAGGACGCCATTGCGGATGGCCTGGTGCTGACCTTGCAGTTGAGCGCCACCGTCATCGCACTCGGCTTTGTGATCGGCACGCTGGTGGCTGCGGTGCTGGTGTATGCCAAGCCGTGGGCGCGCGGGCTGGCCCATGCCTACGTGGAGGTGATCCGCAACACACCCTTGATCGTGCAACTGTTCCTGATCTTTTTCGGTTTGCCCGGTATCGGCATTCGGTTCGACGTGGTGACCGCCAGCGTTCTCGCGCTGACCATCAACCTGGCAGCCTATACCGCTGAGATCGTGCGCGCGGGACTCGAGAGCATTCCCAAGTCGCAGATAGAAGCCGGTGTTTCGCTGGGGCTGACCGGGCCACAGGTATTCCGGCATGTGGTCTTGCTGCCGGCGCTTAAAAACGTCTACCCGTCGCTGACCAGCCAGTTCGTGCTGATGATGCTGGCCACCAGTGTGGTGTCGCAAATCTCCGCGGTCGAGCTGTTCCATGCCGGCTCCATTATCCAGTCGCGCACCTTCCGCGACTTTGAGGTCTACACCGTCATCGCCGTGTTGTACCTGGGCCTGTCGCTGGTGATGCGCGCGGGATTCAGTGTGTGCTACCGCATCTTCTTTCGCCGCTCATGATCCGCGAAGTGGCCTGGCAGGATGTCATGTACCTGGTCTTCGCGATCCGGTGGACCCTGCTGCTGACCTTGCTAGCGTTGAGCGGTGGCAGCCTGGTCGGTCTGCTGGTTGCGGCCGGTGGTGCTTCCGGGAGCCTGGTCTTGCGCAATCTTGCGCGCGCCTATGTGGGCCTGGTGCAAGGCATTCCCTTGCTGGCGTGGCTGTTCATTTTCTATTTCGGGCTTTCGATCGTGGGTTTCAACGTGCCACCGTGGGTGGCGGCCACGGTCGGGTTCTCGATCTACGCTGGCGCGTTCCTGGGGGAAATCTGGCGCGGTGCGCTCATCTCCATTCCCAGGACCCAATGGGAGGCCGGTCTGGCGATCGGCCTGACCTACCTCGAGCAGCTGCGCCACGTGATCATCCCGCAGGCGGTGCGTGTAGCAATTCCTCCCACAGTGGGCTTCATCGTGCAACTGATCAAGAACACCTCGCTGGCGTCGGTGATCGGTTTTGTCGAACTCACGCGCGAAGGCCAGTTGACCACGGCCGCGACCTTCCAGCCCTTCACCGTTTACCTGCTGGTCGCAGCACTGTATTTCGCCCTGTGTTACCCGCTCACGCGCTACAGCAGGACACTCGAAAGGAAGCGCCGTGTCGTTCATTGAGCTCAAGTCCGTGGTCAAGCGCTATGGCACCAACCAGGTGCTTCGAAATGTCGATCTCACGGTAGAGAAGGGCGAGATCATCGCTGTCATCGGGCGCTCCGGGTCTGGCAAGAGCACCATGCTGCGCTGTATCAACGGCCTGGAGCCGGTGCAGGGCGGTGAGGTGTGGGTCGATGGGGTCGCCGTGCACGACGCATCGGCCGACATGCGCGCCTTGCGTGCGCGTGTGGGCATCGTGTTCCAGAGCTTCAACCTGTTCCCGCACCTCACCGTCGAGCGCAACATCACCCTGGGCCCCATGATCGTCAAGGGCATGCCGGGCGAGCAGGCCGCCGCGCTGGCGCGAGACGTGCTGCGAAAAGTGGGGCTGGAAGAAAAACTCAAGTCCTACGCCGACCAGCTGTCAGGCGGGCAGCAGCAACGCGTGGCCATCGCCCGCTCGCTGGCGATGGCACCCCACCTCATGCTATTCGACGAGATCACCTCGGCGCTGGACCCAGAGCTGGTGGGCGAAGTGTTGCTGGTGCTCGAAGGCATGGCGCGCGAAGGCATGACCATGCTGCTGGTCACGCACGAGATGAGCTTTGCACGCCGGGTGGCGCATCGCGTCATCTTCATGCACCAGGGCAAGGTATGGGAGCAAGGGCCGGCGAAGGACTTCTTCGAATCACCCAGGACCGATGAGCTGAAGAACTTCTTGCGTGCGGTTCTTCACTAGTCAGGCCAGCATGTCCCGGCACGATTTCACCGCCCAGGAGTTTGCCGATCGCAGGTCGCGCGTGCGCGCCGCGCTGGTGCAGGCAGGGCTGGACTGGCTGGTGATGTTCCACCCGGTGTCGATCCATTGGTTGACCGGGTCCGACGCCAAAAGTTACCAGGAGTTCCAGTGCCTGCTGCTGTCGGCCGCCGCCGGGCCGGTGCGCATCCTCACCCGCGAGGGCGAGCGCAACGAGTTTGAACAGGACGCCCTGGTGGACGAGGTCACCACCTTTGGCGGTGGCGAGAACGAAGACCCGATTCCCATCTTTGAAAGGCTTGCGAACGCGCTTGACCTTCGCAATGTCCGCGTGGGCATGGAGGTGCCGGCCTATTACCTGCACCCGCACGACTACCTGCGTCTCCGGCAGTTCCTGGGGCCGGCGCTCCAGGCCGAGCCGACCCATCTGGTGCACGACCTCAAGCTGGTGAAATCACCGGCCGAACTGGACTGCATTCGGGCTGCAAGCCGTAAGGCGGATGCCGCCATGGCGGTCTTCGCATCCACTCTGAGGCCGGGGCGTACCGAACTCGCGGTGGCGGGCAAGGTCATGGAGTCACTGATGACGGCTGGCAGCGGCCTGGCCGCAAGCCCGATCAACCTGGTGTCGGGCGAGCGGTCCTGCTTCAGCCATGGCGCGCCGACCGAGCGGTTGCTGCGCCAGGGGGATTTCGGCAGCGTCGAGTTCGGTGCCACGCACCGACGCTACACCGCCACCATCGGCCGCCAATTCTGCATCGGCGCGCCGACAGCACGCATGGTCGAGCTGCATGACCTGGTGCGCCGCGCCTGCGATGCCTGCATTGCCGAAATTCGCGACGGTGTGCCGGCCGCGCGCCCGCACGTAGCAGCCCAGCACGTGATTGCGCAGGCCGGGCTGGAGCACGGTCGCGTGCATACCTCGGGCTACGGCCTGGCACCCGGCTTTCCGCCTAGCTGGGGCGAACCCCTGCACATGATCGGCGCCAGCCGCTACACGCTGCGCACCGGTATGGTCGTCAGCGTGGAGCCACCGGTTTTTCTCGGCGAGGAGCACCTGGGCGCTCGCATCATCGACAACGTGCTCGTCACGCCTGACGGCGCCGAAGTCTTGTCGCGCTTCAGCCGCGATTTGATCGTGGTGGCTTGAAGATGGAATATGCCGCAACCTCCCGGCATGGAAGCAGCCCGCGCTGTGACCGCAGTTGGAGGAATCGGGGTGTCTTGGCAATTCTTTTTCATTAACCAGGAGTCAATCATGTTCAAAAAATGGACGCGCTTCCTTTGCATCGTCGTGGCCTCACTCGGTTTCCTGAACACCGCGTGGGCCGACAAGCTCGAGGACATCATCACCAAGGGGGTGATACGCATCGGGGTGCCGCTGGACGTGCCACCGTTCGGTTCGCAAAACGTCAACCGCGAAGCGGAGGGCTTCGATGTGGACATGGCCAACATGGTGGCCAAGGCGCTGGGCGTCAAGCTTGAACTCACACAGATCACCGGCGCCAACCGCCTGCCGTTCCTGCTCACCGACAAGGTCGACGTGGTGATCTCGGTGATGGGCCTGACGCCGGAGCGCGCCAAACAGATCATGTTCAGCGCACCCTATGCCAACACCTCGCTGGCGGTCTACGGCCCCAAGAACATCAATGTCAAGTCGCCCGCCGATCTGGGCAAATTCAAGGTGGCTGCGGCCAAGGGCACGACCCAGGAGCTCGCGCTGTCGGCCGCCAACCCGAAGGCCGACATCATGCGCACCGAGGACGATGCCACTGCAGCCGCTGCCTACCTGTCCGGTCAGGCGCAACTGTTCTCCACCAACAGCATCGTGGCCGTCGATCTCGCCAAGAAGAATCCGAAGAAAGAATTCGACCTGAAGTTCAATATCCGCAAGAGCCCGGCCCACATGGGCGTGAAGATGGGCGAACACAACCTGGCGCGCTGGCTCGACTCGTTCATCTTCTTCAACACCATGAACACCGAGCTCGACAAGCTGCACATCAAGTGGCTCGGGCGCCCGATGGACGCGATGACCGGTCTGTGATGAAGGCCGACGCACACACCGAGGTGCGCTGGGACCGCATGACGGCCCCGGCGCTGCGCAAGGCGGCCCGGCGCAAGACCGTGGTCATCATTCCGCTGGGCGCCACCGAGCAACATGGGCCCCATCTGCCAACCCAGGTCGACTGGCGGCTGGCGATGGAGGTGTCGGAACGGGCGGCACGCCTGATGGGCACTCGGCAACCGGCGCTCGTCACGCCGGCCATTCCGTTCGGCATGTCCGAGCACCATATGTCGCTGGGCGGCACGATCACGCTCAACTACGCGACCATGGCCGCGGTGGTAGGCTGCGTGGTGCGCTCGGTGGCACGGCACGGATTCAAGCGCATTTTCGTGCTCAACGGGCACGGCGGCAATACTGCGGCGCTGGAGACCATCATCACCGAGCTGACGGTCGAGCTCAAGCTGCCGCTGGCCTGCGGGACCTACTGGCAGATCGCTGCCGAATCGATCAGCCAGATCCTGGAGCAGCAGCGCGTCGTGCTGCATGCCTGCGAGGCCGAGACCTCGATGCTGCAGGCGCTCTCACCCGAGATCGTGCTGCCGCTGAAGGCCTCGTACAAGACTGCACTGATTCCTGGCCTGTCGGCCATCGCGGGGGTCAATCCGGGTGTCTACCGATGGCAACAGCTTGGCACGCGCTCGCGCATCGGCCTGATCGGCGAGGCCTGGGCGGCCAGCCCCGAGAAGGGAGCGCGGCTGCTCGAAGCCTGTGCGCGCGACGTGGCCGATGCCCTGTCGAACCAGACCCTGTGGGAAGCACCCATTTGACCCTTCCGAGACCCTCCACATGACTACAACTGTCTTCAGCGATATCGACTGGAACGCGCCCGGCAAACAGGTGGGGACGCTGTCCCTGCCCCATTCTCCGGACGACGATGCCTGGGGTGTGATCCCATTTGCCGCGGCCTCGATCAAAAACGGCGAAGGGCCGGTGGTGGTGGTGTCGGGCGCCGTCCATGGCGACGAGTACGAGGGGCCGGTGGTGATCAGTGAACTACTGCGCCAGACCCGCGTGGAGGACGTGCGCGGTCAGCTCATCCTGCTGCCCGGCTTCAACGGCCCCGCCATGCGCGCCGGGCGACGTACCTCGCCGATCGACCACCTCAATCTCAACCGGGTGTTCCCGGGCGATGATTTTGGTGCGCCCACGCAGCAGATCGCGCGTTACGTCGCCGAGCACCTCTTCACGCGGGCGGATTTCTATCTGGACTTGCACGCCGGTGGCCGGTCCTTGTTCATTCAGCCCAGTGCGCATGTGGTGATGGGCGAGAGCATGGACCCGGCGCTGGTAAAGGCGAATGCCCAGCTGGCCGAAGTGTTCGGGGTCGGCATCACGGTGCAGACCAGCAACATGGGGGACTACCGCACGTCGGCGGGCTACACCAGTTTCAAGGGCATTCCCACGCTCGCGGCCGAGATGGGCATGGGTGGCTGGGTGACGGGGGACTCGGTGCAAGCCACGCGCGAGGCCACGCACCGGGTGCTCAGGCATATGGGGGTCTTGCCCGGCCTCGCCACGGTGGCGGGCGTGCCGACCCGCTGGACCCGCATTGCCGGCCCGAGCGCCTATTTGTTCGCGCCCTTCGACGGCTACTTCGAGCGCCGCTTTGCGCTCGGCGACCCGATTGCACCCGGACAGCTCGCCGGCCTGATTCACCAACTGGCGCGGCCCGATCAGGAGCCCGAGCCGATCTACTTCAAGTCAGGCGGCACCCTGTACGCCCACGGCCTGCTCGGCCAGGTGCGTGCGGGGCAGAACCTGGCGGTCGTGACCGAGGACGTCGCCAGACCATGCTGACCGACGCCACGCGGTCGCGAGACTTCCCGTCGCTCAACGGCATCGCCTACCTCAACAGCGCGGCGGAAAGCATCCCGCCCCTGTGTGTGGGCGACGCCCTACAGGAATACTGGCGCGACAAGACGCGTGGCATGCGTGGCCGTGATGCGCACTTTGCGGCGGTGGAGGCATGCCGCGAAATCAGTGCAAAGATGCTCGGGCTGCTGCCGCAGGAGGTGTCGTTCTGCTCGTGCAGTTCGGAGGCGTACAACCTGCTGGCGTCGGCGCTGCAACTGGGCGCAGTCGACGAAGTGGTGGTCACCGACCTGGACTTTCCAGCCGGCGTCACCCCCTGGTTGCGCGCCGCCACGCCGCCACGGACGCGCTTGTGGTCGAGTGCGCATGGCGAGCTCGATGTCGCCGCGCTCGTGCCGCTGCTGAATGCCCGCACGCGGCTGGTGCAGGTCTCGCTGGTGAGCTTTTTCAACGGGCACCGCATCGACTGGAAGCCGCTGCATGACGCAGTGCGCCTTTGCGCCCCCAACGCGGTGATTTCGGTCGACATCACCCAGGCCTTCGGGCGCGTGTTGCTGGACTGCGCGGGCGCGGACATCCTGATCAGCAGCACGCACAAGTGGACGCTGGGCGTGCACGGCGGCTGCGTGATCGGCATCCCGCAGCGTAACGCGGATCGCCTGACGACCCGCGCCGGCGGCTGGTACCACGTGCGCAACGTGTTTGATGCCGACCGTTTCGAGCGTGCCGAATCCCAGGCGGGCGCACGCAGCTTTTCGGTCGGCATGCCCAACTTCGCCGCGCTGTACGCGCTCAATGCGGCGCTGCGATATGTCGACGCAGTCGGCGTGGAGGCGATACAGGCGCAAGCCGATCCGCTGGTACGCGCGGCACATGAGGGCTTGTGTGCACTGGGCCTGGAGCCGATGTGCCCGCTCCAGCCAGATCGCCCGAGCGGCATTGTGGCCTTCATGCATGCGCGCAGCGGCGAGTTGCATGCCGCTCTGGAACAAGCCGAGGTGCATGTGATGCACAACGCCGGCCGGATCCGGTTGGCCGTACACGGTTACAACACGGCCGCCGATGTGTCGCGTGCGCTCACCATTCTTCGCGGCCTGGCGGGGCTCAGCGACCGGTGAACTGATCATTGGTCTTTCATGGCCGCCTCGTGCCCAGCTGCACGCAGGTCGGTTACCGCGGACGCAGGCCGGCGTCGGGTCGCCGCCGGCCCGGAACCCGCCGCCTACTGCGGCTCGATGCCGACCTTCTTGACCAACGCGGCGTATCGCGTCAGTTCGCTCTGGAACATGCGCTGGGCCTGCTCGGTACTGCTGATGGCAATCGTGTTGCCTTGCTTGGCCATGGTGTCCTTGACCCCCGCATCGTTGAAGGCGGCAACCACCCCGTCGTGGATGCGCTTGACGTCTGCGCCGCCCATGCCCTTGGGACCGATCACTGCAAACCAGGCTTCCATCACGTAGTCGGTCAAACCCTGCTCGACAAAGGTCGGCACCTCGGGCGCAGCAGGCGTGCGCTTGTCGCCGCACATGCCGATGGCCCGCAGCGCACCGCTCTTGATATGCTGCTGCACGCTGGGCAGGGCCACCACGCCAAAGTCGATCTGCCCGCCCAGCAGGTCGGTCACCATCGGGCCGACGCCCTTGTAGGGAATGTGCTTGGCCGACACCTTGGCCACGTCCAGGAACATCTCTGCTGCCAGGTGCAGGATGGTTCCCGTGCCGCCAGAGCCGAAGTTAAATCCGTCCGGCCGGGCCTTGAGTGCGGCGATGAAGTCGCGGCTGTTGGTGGCGCTGACCTTCTGCGGGTTGACCACCAGCACCATGGGCGTGCTGCCGATCACCGCGATCGGCGTGAAGTCGCCGGGCATGTTGAACGGCAGCCCCTTGATCACGCTGGGGAAGATCACGACATTGTTGGACACCACCGACAAGGTGAAGCCGTCCGGTGGATTCTTGGCCAGCGCCTGCAGGCCGATCACACCACTGGCGCCGGCCTGGTTCTCGACCACCACGGAATGGCCCAGCGACTTGGACAACGCCGGCGCGGCCGCACGCGTGATGGCATCCACGCCGGAGCCAGTCGCATTGGGCAGGATGAACTTGATGGTGCGTTCGGACTGGGCATGGGCACGCGTGGCCAGTGCGGCGCTGGCTGCGGCAACCCAGGCCAGGGTCTGGCGGCGGTTCAGGTATCGGATCATGGTGTCTCTTTCTGAAGTGGTAACAACAAGGGAAGCAATCGAGCGAAAACCGCGAAACGCGACCACGGGAAAAATTCGGGTGGGAGCTGTCTCATGCAACGGCCCTGGTGGCGCGCAACTGGCCGATCTCGTCGGCAGAAAGCCCCAGTCCTGTCAGCACGGCATCGGTGTTCTCGCCCTGCGCAGGCGGGTGCGAGCGCACGCCCAGGCGCTGCCCGTCCATCGTGAAGGGCAGCAGCGCGGCCCGGGCCATGTGACCCGCGCGCGGGCCATCGCTGATGCGCACGTCGGCAAGCCCGCCGGTGGCCTGCAGGTGCGGATCGTCGAACAGTTGCTCGGGTTTGACGATCGGCGCATACGGCAGACCGACGCGCTCGAAAATGGCCGACAGCTCGGCTGCGCTGAACGCAGCCAGGCGCTCGCGCAGCACCGGCAGCAGAGTGGGGCGCATCCGCACCCGTTCGTTGTTGTTCGCATACCGCGTGTCGGCCTTCAGGTCCGCAAAACCCAGCGCGTCGCAGAAGGTGGCCCACTGGGCATCGCTCACTGCAGCCAGAAAAATCTGCGCACCGTCCCTGACGGTGAACACGTCGTAGACCGACCAGGCCGAGATCCGGTTGGGCATCGGTTCGGCCGCAACACCCGTGATCGCGAACTGCATCATGTGCTGGCCGACCAGGAACACATTGTTCTCGTACAGCGCCGACTGCACCTCCTGCCCCCTGCCGGTGATGCCGCGCTGGACCAGTGCGCCGAGAATGCCGATCGCGCCGAACATGCCGCCCATGATGTCGTTCACGCTGGTGCCCGCGCGCAGCGGGTCGCCGGGCCGGCCGGTCATGTAGGCCAGGCCACCCATCATCTGCACCACCTCGTCCAGCGCAGTGCGATGCTCGTAGGGCCCGGGCAGAAAGCCCTTGAGGCTGGCGTAGATCAGGCGTGGATCGGCAGCCGACAGGCTGGCATGGTCCAGCCCGTACTTGGCCATGGTGCCAGGCTTGAAGTTCTCGGCCACCACGTCGGCACTGCGGCACAGGCGACGCGCGACGGAAGCGCCCAACGGGTGCTGCAGATCGATGCGGATGCTTTTCTTGTTGCGGTTGAACATGGGGAAGAAGCCCGCCCCCGAGCCCAGCAGATGCCGCGTACGGTCGCCCTCGATCGGCTCGACCTTGATCACCTCGGCGCCCATGTCGGCCAGCACCACGCCGCAGGTCGGCCCCATCACCATGTGCGTGAACTCGACCACGCGCAGCCCGTCGAGTGGCAGCGCACGGGCGGCACTCAAGCCACTGCCTCCGCCGCGCGCAGGGACTTCGGCAGACCGGCCCGCGCGATCGACCCATGCAGGGTTTCGCCTTCCAGCCATTGCGCCACCGTGCGGCGCACAGCCTGGAGGCGGTCGAAATCGATGCCGGTGGCGATGCCCATGCTCCGGAACAGATAGACCAGGTCTTCGGTGGCCACATTGCCGCTGGAACCCGGTGCATGCGGGCAGCCGCCGATGCCGGCCAGGCAGGCATCGAAACGCGTCTCGCCGGCCTGCAGCGCGGCCATCACGTTGGCCAGGCCCAGGCCCCGTGTATCGTGAAAGTGCCCGCAAGCCAGGCGGTCGCCTGCGATGGCGCGGACTGCGGCGAACAGTTCGCCGACCTGGCGCGGATCACCATAACCGACAGTGTCGGCCAGGCCGATGCGGTCCACGCCCAGCGCGAGCACGCTGCGGGCCAGCCGCAGCACTTCGGCCACTTCTACCCGGCCTTGCAACGTGCAGCCGAACGCCGTGCTCAAACCCACTTCGAGGCGGATGGGCGACCCGCGCTCGCGCCGCCGGGCGACGATGGCGGCAATCTCGTCCACCACCGCATCGGGGGTCTTGCGCAGATTGGCCAGGCAGTGCGCATGGCTCACCGACAGCGGCAGCAGCATCCAGTCGGCGCCGCTATCCATCGCGTTCTCGGCGCCCTTGAGGTTCGGGACCAGCACCGACACGGTCAGGCCCGGCAGGGTCTTGCCGAACGCCACCAATTCGGCGGTATCGGCCAACTGCGGCAGCAGGCGCGCCGGCACGAAAGAGCCGACCTCGATCTCGCGTATGCCGGCCTCCCAGGCGCCGCGGATCCATTCCCTCTTTTGCGCGGTGGGCAGGATGCGGGCAATGCTCTGGAGTCCGTCGCGCGGGCCCACCTCGCGCAACACGACTGCAGGCGGCCAGGAGTTTGAAGGCATTGGCTTGTCTCCGAAAAATGCAGACAGCACAGTTTAGATGGTCCCGCTGGTCTCGTCATGCCGCCCTGCGATCGGCGGCGCGCCCGCGTTCAGTCGCCGTCGCGGCGCAACACCACATCCTCGCAAGGATAGGCCACGCACGTCAGCAGATACCCATTCTGCTTTTCCTCGGCACTCAGGCCCGGCCAATCGACGGTGTAGCGCACGCTGCCGCTCACCAGTTGCCCGATGCAGGTACGGCAGGTGCCGTTGCGGCAAGAGCTCGGCCAGTCCAGGCTGCCCATTTCGAAGGCAGTCAGCAAGGTTTCGTTCGACCAGGCGTCGCATTGCAGGCCAGCGGGCTCGATGCGGGCGGTGAAAAGGGCGGGTGGGTCGGTTTCCATCAGAGTGCATTGTCAGGACTGCAACGCCTTTTCAAGCTGCTGGCGGCCCTGGGGGGTGGCCATTACCACCAGGGTGGCCCCACCGTTGACCCCATGCAGGCACATGCGAGGGAACGATGACTTCTTCCATGCGCAGGTTGTCATCGTTGTGCAGCATCTGGTCCATGAAGTTGACCACGTGCGGGCGAACCATGGCCGAGGCGATGCGCATGCCACCGGTGAAATCCGGCGACACGACTTCGTCCGCGCCGGCGCGTCGCGCCTTGGCGGCATTGCGGATGGGGCAAACACGCCGGCCGCCGACTGCACGCCGGCGAAACGCAGGGCATCGTCATCCGCCGCGTCGCCGTGCAGGTACCGCGTGGAGGGGTCCACTTCCAGCCACCGGTCCAGCGCCTCGCGGCTGGGTTCGATGACGACGATGGTGCGCTGGCTGATGATGGCGATGACCACGGTAAAGAGGCGACCCATGGGGTGGGCGGCGAGATCGATGGTCTCGCTGAAGCCGATCGTGGCCACGGTGATGAACGTGAAGTAGAAGGAGTCGATCCAGGTATCGTTGCGGGGAGCGGCAACCGCGCGTTTCAGGCGTCGACGCCTTCGAGCTGGGCCGACAGCCCGAGCCACTGGTCTTCCAGGTGCTTGAGTTCGTCGTTGACCATCTTGAGGCGCTTGCCGAGTTCAGCGATTTCGGACGGTCGCACCGCCGTGCTCAGATGGGATTCGACCGCTGCCCCCTCCTTGTTGAGCACCTGCATGCGGGCTTCGACCCGGTCGATGTCTGCGCGCAGCGTGCTGGGCGAACGCTGGGCTGATTTCGGGGCGCGTTTGCTGTCGGACTTGCCAGCCGCCCTGGCAGCGGGCATCGACGCCTGCTTGATAGCCTCGCGCTGGCGCTTGGCCTCGTCGAGCAGGTAGCGCTGGTAGTCGTCCAGGTCGCCATCGAAGGGCGCCACGCCGCCGCGCGACACCATCCAGAATTCATCGCAGACCGAACGCAGCAGCGCGCGGTCGTGGCTGACCAGCATCACCGTGCCCTCGAATTCGTTGAGCGCCATGGCCAGCGCCTCCCGCGTGGCCAGGTCCAGGTGGTTGGTGGGTTCGTCGAGCAGCAGCAGATTGGGGCGTTGCCAGACGATCATGCACAGCACCAGCCGCGCCTTCTCGCCGCCGCTCATGCTGCCGACGGCTTGCTTGACCATGTCGCCACCGAAATTGAAGTTGCCCAGGAAACTGCGCAGGTCCTGCTCGCGCGTGGCCTGCCCGGCGATCTTGCCGGCGGCCGTCATCTCGCGCACCATGCTGATCATGTGCTCCAGCGGGCTGTCGGCGGGGCGCAGCACGTCGAGCTCTTGCTGCGCGAAGTAGCCGATGTTCAGGCCCTTGCCTTCGGTGATTTCGCCACCGATCGGTGCCAGCGTGCGCGCCACCGTCTTGACCAACGTGGACTTGCCCTGGCCATTGGCACCCAGGATGCCGATGCGCTGGCCCGCCAGCACCGAGCGGCTGACGTCGCGCACGATCACGGTCGACGCGCTGCCCGCCGGCGCAGCCTCGGGTGGCGGGTAGCCGAAGCTCACGTGCTGCATTGACAGCATCGGATTGGGCAGGTTGGCCGGCTCGCGAAACTCGAAGCTGAAGTCGGCCTCGGCCAGCAACGGGGCGATCTTCTCCATGCGGTCGAGCGCCTTGACACGGCTCTGCGCCTGCTTGGCCTTGCTGGCCTTGGCCTTGAATCGGGCGATGAATTTCTGCAGGTGGGCGATTTTCTCCTGCTGCTTGGAGAATGCGTTCTGCTGCAGCTCCATCTGCTCGGCGCGCATGTCCTCGAACTTGCTGTAGTTGCCGCTGTAGCGCACCAGCTTGGCCATGTCGATGTGCAGTGTGACATTGGTGACCGCATCGAGAAACTCGCGGTCATGGCTGATCACCAGCAGCGTGCCTTCGAAGCGCTTGAGCCAGGTCTCCAGCCACACCAGCGCATCGAGGTCCAGGTGGTTGGTGGGCTCGTCGAGCAGCAGCAAGTCGGCCGGACACATCAGGGCGCGGGCCAGTTGCAGGCGCATGCGCCAGCCGCCCGAGAAACTGTTGACCGGGTTGTCGAGTTCGGTGGTCTTGAAGCCCAGGCCCAGGATCAGGGCCTGCGCCCGCGCCGGGGCGTCGTGCGCGCCTGCGTCCTGCAACTCCATGTAGGCATGGGCCATGCGGTCGCCATCGTCGCTGGCCTCGGCCGCCTGTACCTCGGTCTGTGCCGCCAGCAGCCGGGTGTCGCCGTCGATCACGAATTCGGTGGCGCCCTGGGTGGTCTCGGGCATGTCCTGGGACACCTGCCCCATGCGCCATTGCGCCGGCACGCTGAAGTCGCCGGCGTCCTCGTGCAGCGAGCCGTCGAGCAGTCCGAACAGCGAGGACTTGCCGGCGCCGTTGCGGCCGACTAGGCCGACCTTCTCGCCGGGATTGAGCGTCACGGAGGCGCTGTCGAGCAGGACCTTGGCGCCGCGGCGCAAGGTCAGATTTTTCAGGGTGATCATGGGGAGTCAAGCTGCCGGCGACGGTTTGCGCCGGACGTGGGGGACGACAGGGCAGCCAGGGCTGCACGGGTGATCACACAGACCTGGTCTTCGCCGGCACTGGTCTCTTGCCAGAGTGCCTCCAGGTCGGGAAAAGCACGCTCGAAGTGGGCACGTTCATGGCCGATCTCGAGCACCAGGACGGCCGGATCCGTCATGTGGGGCGCAAGGCCGCCGAGCAGGCTGCGCACAAGATCCATGCCGTCGCTGCCGCCCTCCAGGGCCAGGGCGGGTTCGGCCCGGTATTCGGCGGGCAGATCGGCCATGCTGCCGGTGTTCACATAGGGCGGGTTGCACAGCACCAGATCGTAGGCGCCGCCCAATGCCGCACAGCCGTCGCCCTGCAGCAGCCGGATGCGCTCGACCAGGCCATATCGCTGCCGGTTGATGCCCGCCACCGCCAGCGCATCGGCGGAGATGTCGGCAGCGTCCACGGCGGCCTGCGGCCAGTGCAACGCGGCATGAATCGCCAGGCTGCCGCCGCCGGCGCACAGGTCCAGAATGCGCTGCGGGGCGGCCGGCAGCCAGTGGTCCAGGGCCTGCGCCACCAGCAGCTCGGCGATCAGGCTGCGCGGCACGATGGCGCGCGCGTCGGCATGAAAGGCCAGGCCCTGCAGCCAGGCCTCACCGGTCAGGTAGGCCGCCGGCAAGCGGCTGGCGATGCGCTGCGCCAGCAGCTGCTGCACCGCGGCCTGCTGTGCGCGTGTCGGCGCGGCCTGCTGCGGATCGTCGAGCGCGGTATCGAGCGGCAGGCCCAGCCTCCACAGCACCAGCCAGGCCGCCTCGTCAAAGGCGTTGGTGGTGCCGTGGCCGAAGGACACCCCCGCGGCCTCCAGCTGCGCGGCAGCCGCCTCGACAAGCGCGGGCAGGTTCATGCCGGCCCGTCGCGGTGCAGGTTTTCGAGAATGCGGCGGTAGATGGTCTTCAACACGTCGACATCGTCGCGGCGCACATGCTCGTCGATCTGGTGGATCGAGGCATTCGGCGGGCCGAACTCGACCACCTGCGGGCAGATCCTGGCCAGGAAGCGCGCATCGCTGGTGCCGCCGGTGGTCGACAGCTGGGCGTCCAGCCCGGTTTCAGCACGTATCGCTTCGCGCACGGCCGTCACCAGCGAACCGCTGGGCGTGACGAATGGCTCGGCGCCCAACGTCCAGGCGACATCGCCCGGCACGGCATGGCGCTGCAGGATGGCCTGCACACGCTGCTGCAGCGATTCGGGTGTGGACGCGGTCGAAAACCGGAAATTGAAATCCAATGTCGCGGTGCCAGGCACGACATTGCCCGCGCCGGTGCCAGCATTCAGGTTGCTCACCTGGCAGGTCGTGGGCGGAAAGAACGGCGTGCCGGCATCCCAATTGGTGGCCACGAGCTCGGCCAGCGCCGGCGCCAACAGGTGCACCGCATTGCGCGCCAACTGCGGATAGGCCACATGTCCCTGCAGGCCTTGCACCGTGAGGCGGCCGCTGAGGCTGCCGCGGCGGCCGTTCTTGATCATGTCGCCCACCCGGTCGACCGAGGTGGGTTCGCCCACGACACAGTAGTCGATGGCTTCGCCACGTTCGCGCAGCATCTCGCACACGCGCACCGTGCCGTCGCGCGCGGGGCCTTCCTCGTCGCTGGTCAGCAGGAAACCGATGGACAGCGGAGAGCGCGGCTGCTCGGACAGGAACTCCTCGGTCGCCACCACGAAGGCCGCCAGCGAGGTCTTCATGTCGCTGGCTCCACGGCCGTACAGACGGCCATCCCGGTGGGTGGGAACAAACGGGTCGCTGTGCCACTGCGAGAGCGGGCCGGTCGGCACCACATCCGTGTGGCCGGCAAACACCACCAGGTGGCTGCGGCCGGTCTCCGGGGGCTGGCCGGCTCGCTTGGCCCACAGGTTGCTCACGCGCCATTCGGGCGGACCGAACATCAGCGGCTCGCAGGCAAAGCCGAGCTGCGCCAGCCGCCGCGCGATGATCTCCTGGCAGCCTGCGTCTGCCGGCGTGACCGAGGACCGTGCGATCAGCTGCTCGACGAGCTGCAGCGTGCGTGACATCAGTGCTTCACGTCCAGCGTGATCTCGGTGAACGAAGGTTCGTCGTCCGGGTCGTCCTGGGGCTGCGGCGTCGCGACCTTGGCAAAGTCGTTTTGCATGCGCCACATCAGGTTGGTGGGCGAATCGGCATTGGCCAGGCCCTCCTTGCGGTCCACCACACCCTCGATGATGAGGCGGGCGATGTCGGCTTCGAAGCACTGGGAGCCTTCGGCCATGGACTGCTCCATGGCTTCCTTGACGCCCGAGAAGTCACCCTTGTCGATCAATTCGGAAACCAGCTTGGTGTTGAGCAAAATTTCCACCGAGGGTGTGCGGGTGCCGTTGACGGTGCGCAGCAACCGCTGGGAGATCACCGCCTTGAGTGCGGCAGCCAGGTCTCCGAGCATGGTCTGACGCACCTCCACCGGGTAAAAACTCAAGATGCGGTTGAGTGCCTGGTAGCTGTTGTTGGCATGCATGGTGGCCAGACACAGGTGGCCCGACTGCGCATAGGCCAGTGCGGCCGACATGGTTTCGCGGTCACGGATCTCACCGATCAAAATCACGTCGGGCGCCTGGCGCAGGGCATTGCGCAGCGCGGTTTCGAGCGACTCGGTATCGGTACCGATCTCGCGCTGGTTGATGACCGCGCGCTTGTTCTTGAACAGGAACTCGATCGGGTCCTCGATGGTGAGAATATGCCCGGCCAGTGCCTCGTTGCGCGAGTCGATCATCGACGCCAGGGTGGTGCTCTTGCCGGAGCCGGTGGCGCCGACCATCAGCAGCAGACCGCGTTTTTCCATGATGAGTTCGCCCAGTACAGCCGGCAGGCCGAGGTTGCCCAGCGCCGGAATCTCGACCGCGATGTAACGGATCACGGCTGCGATCGAGCCGCGCTGGCGCATCGCACTGACCCGGAACCGACCGACCCCGGAGATCGGGAAACCCATGTTGAGCTCGCCGGTGGTCTCGAGCTCGACCATACGGTCGGCGGGGATCACCTCGGCCAGCAGGTTGCGCGGCGCATCTGGCGGCAGCACCTGGTTGTTGATGGGGATGCACAGCCCGTTGATCTTGATCAACGCCGGAGAATGCGCCGACAAATACACGTCGGAGGCCTTCTTGTCGCTCATCAGACGCAGGATACGTTCCATCGTTCCCGGTGCGGTGGTGGTCGCCATGGTGCTGCCTTGCTGGTGCGGTGGAGGAGGGTGCCCTGGTGCGCGGGTCAGTCGCGCAGCAGCTCGTTGAGGCTGGTCTTGGCGCGGGTCTGCGCGTCGACCCGTTTCACGATCACCGCGCAGTACAGGCTGTACTTGCCGTCGGCGCTGGGCAGGTTGCCCGACACCACGACCGAACCCGCGGGAATGCGGCCATAGGTGACGGTACCCGTGTCCCGGTCGTAGATCTTGGTGCTCTGGCCGATGTACACGCCCATGGAGATCACCGAGTTTTCTTCGACCACCACGCCCTCGACCACTTCCGAGCGGGCGCCGATGAAACAGTTGTCCTCGATGATGGTGGGGCCGGCCTGCATGGGTTCGAGCACGCCGCCAATGCCCACACCGCCGCTCAGGTGCACGTTCTTGCCGATCTGGGCGCACGAGCCCACGGTGGCCCAGGTGTCGACCATGGTGCCCTCGTCGACATAGGCGCCGATGTTCACGTAAGAGGGCATGAGGATCACGCCCTTGCCGATGAAACTGCCGCGGCGCGCCACCGCAGGCGGCACCACCCGTACGCCGGTGGCCTTCATGCCTTCTTCGTCGAGGTGGGCGAACTTGGTCTGCACCTTGTCGTAGAAACCGAGGTCGCCGGCCCGCACCACCGCGTTGTCCTTGAGGCGAAAGCTCAGCAGCACTGCCTTCTTGATCCACTGGTGCGTGGTCCACTGCCCCACGGCCTCGCGCGTGGCGACGCGCAGGCGCCCGCGGTCGAGGTCGGCAATCACGTGTTCCACCGCATCGCGGATCTCCTGCGGTGCGGACTTGGAAGAAAGATCGGCGCGGTTGTCCCACGCGGTATCGATGGTGTTCTGAAGTTGTTGTGTCATGACGGGAAAGATGAAACAGGGGTATCGCAGGGGTTTTCAGGATCTGGAACGGGCAAACCGGACGATGCGCCGTGCGGCTTCTTCGCATTCGGCGCTCTCCGCCACCAGCGCCATCCGAATACGGCCGGTGCCCGGGTTGTGGCCTCCGAACTCGCGCGCCAGGAAGCTGCCAGGAAGCACCGTCACATTGTAGAGAGCGTAAAGGTCGCGGGCGAATGCAGTGTCGCTGCCGCCGATATCGGCCCACAGGTAGAAGCCGGCATCCGGCAGGGCAACATCCATGACCTCGGCCAGCAGGGGCGTGACGCAGGCGAACTTCTCACGGTACTGGATGCGGTTGGCCACCACGTGGTCTTCGTCGTTCCATGCGGCGATGCTGGCCGATTGCACCACCGGGCTCATGGCGCTGCCGTGGTAGGTGCGGTAGAGCAGGAATTGCCGGATGAGGGCAGCGTCGCCAGCCACGAAACCGCTGCGCATGCCCGGCACATTGCTGCGTTTGGACAGGCTGGTCAGTGCGATCAGGTTGCGAAAGTCGGCCCGGCCCAGCGCCGCTGCAGCCTCCAGGCCCCCCAGTGGAGGCTCGTCGCGGAAATAGATCTCGCTGTAACACTCGTCCGAAGCGATCACGAAGCCGTGGCGGTCACTGAGGCGAAACAACTTGTCCCACTCTGACAGAGGCATTACAGCGCCGGTGGGGTTGCCGGGCGAGCAGACATACAGCAATTGGGTCCGGGCCCAGACGGCATCAGGTACGCTGTCCCAGTCCTGCGCAAAATTGCGCTGAGGGTCGGCCGCCACAAAATACGGCTGGGCTCCGGCCAGCAGTGCCGCGCCCTCGTAAATTTGGTAGAACGGGTTGGGACAGATCACCAGCGGGCCGGCTTCGGGGTCGCCGCCACCCGCTGAAAAGCGGGGGTCCACCACGGTCTGGGCCAGGGCAAAAAGCGCCTCGCGCGAGCCGTTCACAGGAAGGATCTGGGTCGCCGGGTCGAGCTCGAGCGCATATCGGCGCTTGAGCCAGGCACACACGGCCTGGCGCAGCGCCGGCTCACCTGCCGTCGCGGGATAGCCCGCCAGCCCGCTCGGGACGCGGGATACGGCTTCGCTGAACGCCCTTCCGATGAAGGGCGGAGTCAGGTGCTTGGGTTCGCCTATGCCCAGGCTGATGGCCCGCAGGCCGGCGGGTGGGCGCACGCCGGCGAACAACTGTCTCAATCGCTCGAAGGGGTAGGGCTGCAAACGGCCGAGAAGGGGGTTCATGGAGCACGATTATCCGGGCTCACGAGCGGTAGAAAGCTATCTGGCTGGGATTGCGCCTGCCCAACACTCGCCAGGCCGGGTGATTTCGCTCCATACGGGGGAATCCACGGTACCCAGCCGGTCGCAATTGCGCTAGCATTACTGCAAATTTGACGGTCCGGTCTGCTTGGCGATCGAAGTCTGGCGTGGCGTACCGGAAGCAACGCGTGATCACGGCCAGTCGGAGGAACCCATGCAAAAATCGAAGCACAACCAGCTGCCCCGGATCAAGGCCCTGGTGCTGGCGGTCCACATCGCCGTCGGAGGCAGCTGCTGGGCGCTTCCGCAGGGGGCCACGATCGTCAATGGCCAGGTGTCGATCCAGCTGCCGGGGCCGGGCAGCCAGGTGATCAACGCGTCCAACGGCGCGATCATCAACTGGAAGCAGTTTTCGATCGGGGCGTCCGAGAGCACGCATTTCATCCAGCCTTCCGCGGCCAGTGCCGTATTGAACCGGGTGACCGGGCCGGGTGTCTCGCAGCTAGTGGGCCAATTGAAGGCCAATGGGAATGTTTTCCTCATCAACCCGAACGGCATCGTGATCGGCGGCGCGGCACGCATCGACACCAACAGCTTCATTGCTTCGACACTGGACATCACCGACGCCGACTTCATTGCCGGCAAGCTGCGCTTTTTCGCCGGTTCGGGCGCCGGGCGTATTCGTAACGACGGCATGATCACCGCCGGCCCGGGCGGGCGCATCGCCCTGATCGCGCCCGACATCGAGAACACCGGCATCATCCGGGCGCCAGACGGGCAGATCCTGCTGGCGGCCGGCCGCAAGCTCGAGATCGCCAGCCTGGACCTCGACGGCGTGACCTTCGAAATCCAGGCGCCGACCGACTCGGTGCTGAACCTGGGTAAGCTGCTGGCCGAGAATGGGGCGGTGCAGGCCTTCGCGGGCAATCTGCGCCAAAGCGGCGAGATCCGCGCCAGCCGTCTTGTGCGCGACGCCGACGGCAGCATTGTCCTGGCTGGCAGCAACGATCTGGTACTCACCGCCGATAGTCTGACAACTGCCAACGGCGTGGCCGGCGGCAGCATCACGCTGCAAAGTGCCAACGGAACAGCGCGGGTCTCGGGGGTGGTATCGGCCTCCGGGTCGGCCGGCCCGGGCGGCGACGTGCGTATCCTGGGCGAACGCGTGGCGCTGGAGGGCGGCGCCCATGTCGATGTCTCCGGTAGCGCGGGCGGCGGGCAGATGCTCGTCGGCGGCGACTTCCAGGGCCGCAACCCGGGGGTTCAGAACGCTAGCCGCGTCAACGTGGCCACGGGTGCCCGGTTACGCGCCGATGCCACCGACATTGGCAACGGCGGGCGCGTGATCGTTTGGGCCGACGGGGATACACGCTATTTTGGCGATCTGTCTGCCCAGGGTGGCCCCCGGGGTGGCAATGGTGGTTTCGCCGAGGTGTCGGGCAAGGGCAACCTGCAATTTGGCGGCTCCGCCAGCCTGGGTGCGCCTGCAGGTGCCAGCGGAACCCTGCTGCTCGACCCGCTGGACCTGATTGTCTCCGCGACCAGCGGTCTGCTTCCGGTGGTGGCTGACGAGTTTGCCGATTTCGTCGGCAATGTGGTCACCGTGGCACCTGCCACACTGGCGGCGGTTGGCGCCAACGTGGAGCTCCAGGCGACGCGCGACGTGTACATCAAGGATGCCATCGCTTTGTCCACGCCGGGCGCCGGGATCCGCATCACGGCCGGCGGCGAGTTCTTCACCAACGGCTCGATCTTCAACAATGCGGGCATCAGCACAACAGGCGGCGCGGTGACGCTGCGCGGGCAATCCATCTCGGGCGGCGCCATCAGCACCAACGGCGGCGCCGTCGACCTGCTGACACCGGGCGCACTCAACTACAACGGCGGGATCACTTCCGGCGGTGGCATGGTCACCCTGGCCTCGCAGTCTGGTTCGGTGAACAACGCTTCGGTGCAGGCTGGCGCAGGCACGATCCAGGTCACGGGCCAGTCTGGTGTGTTCGGGGGCGTCTACACCACGGCCGGCGTGGCCAACATCACGGCGACGTCGGGCAGCATCTCCGTCAATGTGGTGACCGCGGGCACCGCCAATCTGACGGCCACCAGCAGCATCAATGGCACGGTAGACGTGGCCGATCGCGTCAATGCGACATCCAGCGGCTCCTACGTGCAGTTGTACGGCAGCAGCAGCGCGCCGTTGCGCCTGGGCACCTTGACTGGAAATTCCGGGATCTACCTGTACTCGCCGAACGGATTGGCACAGGCCTCGGGCGGAGTGTTGACCTCGTCGTATTTCGACTTCAATCTGGGTGGTGCTGGGGTGGCCGCGGGGTCCGCTGCGGCGCCGCTCCTTCTGGCCGCACCGTCAGCTCAGGTGCAGCCACGGATCGTCGTCTACGGAATGGCGGCACCGATCCATCTGGCGTTTTCGGGCAGCCCGACGCTTGGCGGGTTGTCGCTGGACGGCCCGGTTGCCGCTATTGGTGCCAGCACTGTGGCGGCGGGCGGAAGCGCCAACCTGACATCGCTCACGTTCTCAGCCGCCGCTGGGGTGCTCAACGTATCGGCAGCGGCCACCGATGGTTTTGCCAATGGATTCGAGCTCAACGTGAACGACGGCGCGATCAACGCGGGCACACTGACGTTCCCGGGCGCCCCGGTCGACCTCACGGCCACGGGCGCCGTCACGATCGGCACGATGACGGGCCGCAGCCTGTCCGTGCAGGCCCGTGGCGCGGTGAATATCACATCGGCCACGACCACCGGAAACTCCGGCATCTACGTCTATACCCAGTCGTGCAACTACGGTATGGCCGCGTGTGTCAACCAGAGCCCGATCACAGCCGGCACCCTCACCGCCGGCGGCTTCGGTGATGTTGACCTGTCGACCTACGACAACGGAGACATCACCGTCACCAATTTGTCCGCTGGCGACCGGATCTCGATCCAGGCCGGCGAGCAATACCGCACCTCGCCGTTCTTCGCCAACTACACCGACCAGCCCACCACCAACAACGTGATGCTTGGAACCGTCGTGTCAACCGGCCGGACAACGATCGACAACGTGGGTCAGGGCAACTTGACGATCACCAGCCTGAGTTCCGGTGACCGCGTGGACCTGCGCGCGGGCACCACCTTCACCCCGGTGGCGTTCACGACGCAACGCACGACCAACACCATCACGGTCAACAACGCGGAGCCGCTGGGCGCCATCAACGATTTCCGGGTGGCCAACAATGGCATCGGCAACCTCACCCTGACCGGCACGGTGGACCGCAGCAACTCCGGGGACATCGAGCTGTCGGCCGCCGATGGATCACTGACGGCGATGGGCAACCTCACTGCCCGTGACACGATCTCGGTCACTGCCTCTGGCATTGGCGCCGTGGCGCTGGGGCAGCTGGTGTCGGGCACGGCCAGCTCGAACGGAAACGTGACAGTCAATTCGGTCGCCAACCTGTCATTCGCGACGGTCAATTCCACGGCGCTCAGTGCCGGCTCCGGAAACGTCACCCTCAGCTCCAGCACCGGCTCGATCAAGACCACCGCCGACAACACCGGCGCAGACATCGTGGCCAGTGGCAATGTCACTGTCACCGCCAACGGCGCGGGCAATGGTGTCATCGGCGAAGGGGCGTTCACCAACCCGCTGGACATCCGTTCTGGTACCGGCAAAGTCGTCACTCTGTCTGCGGGTATGGACATCGGCAGTGCCGGGAAACCAGTGACGGTGGATGCCGACGGATCGTTGATTGTGTCGTCCACCGGCGGCCAGTTCCACGTAGCGGCCACCGATGGCACGGTCGAGAAATCGCTGTCCACCATCCGCCTGTCGGCGTCTGCCGCCGGCATCGGTGCCGGCAACGCGGCAACCTTCACTTCGCTCGACCTTGACGTGACGGCCAATAGCGACGCCAGTGTGATCACCATCGGCGACTTGGTACGTAGCGCCGGGGTGCTAAACGAGTTCAAGTTCGATGCCACCGGCACCAGCAGTGGGCTGAACTATGGCATCGTGAACTTTGGCACCGACGGTTCGAACCGGCTCGTCCTCAGCGCCACCAACGGCTTGAACCAGGCTACACCGCTCGTCAACAGCATCACTGCGGGCACCGTCAACCTGGGTGGCGGATCTGGCGCCGTGGCGGTCGGCAACATCAGCGCGCGTTCGGTGCGAATCAGCGCCGACAGCCTCGCTCTGCGCACGGTCACCAGTACTGGCATCACCCGCTCCAATTTCAATGGAGCATTGCCCGATACGCTCACGCTGTCTGCAGCTGGTGACATCGTGGCCACAGGCGATTTGAGCAGCGCCACCGCCATCGATGTGAACAGCAGTGGTGGCAACGTAACAGTGGGCGGCGCGGTTACCAGCTCCGGGGCCACGCGCAATACGTTTCGCGCAGCGCCCGACCAGGTGAGTGTGCGGGCGAGCGGGGGTCACATCAATATTGGTGGCGCAGTGGCCGGCCAGACCGCCACGACGGTAGTTGCGGGCGGCTCCATCACCGTCGGTGGCGCAGGCATCGACGGTGGCACCAGCGCTTTCTTTGGGAACAACATCACCGACAACCTGACGGTAACGGCGGGCGCGGCGCAGAGCATCACGGCGCAAGCCATTACCGACGGTTATTTCAAGACGGTCACGGGCGGCACCCTGAACGTAGCCGGTGGCATCACGGGCGCGGCGGCTGGCACGACCATCCAGGCGACCACGTTCAATACCGGCAACCTGACGACTGCCGGCACGCTCACCATCAATGCCACCGCGGCTTACACGCCGTTGGCGGCGATCGCGTTGGCCGGCTCTGGCGCCGTCACCATCGACGCGCCCGACGGCGTCGACCTGGTCACCAGCGGCAGCAGCCTGACGGCGCCCTCGGTGACCCTGAGCAGCGACCTCGGCAACATCGCGGCCTTGCTGACCGGCACGACCAGCCTCACGGTCAACACCGGCGGGAGGTTCGATCTGACCTCGGGCGTGGCACTCGGTAACCTGGCCATCACGGCCGACGGCGCAATGGCCGGTGCTGGTGCAGGGTCTCGCGTTTCCGCCAACAACGGCAGCCAGTTGACGACCTTTGTGGCGACTGGGCCCGCCCTTGCCATGGTCATGGGTTCCACTACGGGGCAAAACAACCGCTACACGGAGTCATCGATTGGGACCACGGACATCAGCGTGAATACCGCGGGTACCTTCGGTGCCTCTGGTGGATCCATCCAGGTGTTTGCGACAGCAGCGAATATCGACGTGCAGTCGGCCGTCACCGGCAACGCCGGACTGACGATTTCGACCGGCGGCAACATCGCCCTGACCTCGTTCACTAGCGGTGGCGGCGGGGTCAATGCGTTCAGTTCCGCGGGAGCAGTCACTTTGACATCCGTTGTCACTGGCGGTGGCTCCGTCAGCGCGACCACGGCTGGCGACGCCACCCAGCACGTCAACGTACGCAGTGTCGTGACGCTGGGGGGCAGCGTGAACCTGCAGTCCGCCAATGGCAATATCCTGCGCGTTGGCGCGCAACCGCTGCAGATAGATACCCGCAGCGCGGGCCTGGGTGCGAGTGGCACCACCACGCTGAGCGCCGCCAACGGCAGTGTCGGGTTCGCCACGACCCCGCTCCTGACCAGTGGCGCCGTCACGCTGACCGTGAATGCCCGGGACGACATTGCCGTCGACGTGGCCAACACCCCGCTGACCAACCTGAACATCACCACGGCCGCCAGCGGGCTTGGCGCGGTCACTGTGACCAATTCCAACTTCGCTGGGCTGAGCGTGACGCGCTCTGGCTCGGGCGCCAGCTCGGCGCTGGGCCTCGGGCCCTTGAGTCCTGTCACTGCTGGTGCTTTCTCGCTGACGGCCACCGATGGCAACATTCGCGTGCTGGGCGATCTTGGCAATCTGACGAGCCTGGGTCTGAATGCCGGCAGAGGCATCAATACGACCGGTGACTTGATCATCCAGGCGAATGCCGGCGCGCGCAGCGTCAGCGCGAACAATTTCACACTCCAGGCCGGCCGCGATGTGCTGATCGCCGGCGGAAGCGCTTCTGGCGACAACGTCGCGGTGGCCCAGATCGGCGGCGCAGGTAACACCAGCGTCTTGGCGGGTGGAGATATCACCGTGGCGGGAAATGCTGGCTCCGCGCTGCTGAGCCATTCAGCCCCTGGCAACACCCAGACTCTTAACGCTGGCGGCAACATTCGTGTGCTGGGTGGGTCGTTAGGGGTCGCCAACGCGTCTGCAACGGTCAACGTCACTGGGTTTCAGAGCCTCTCCGCCACGGGCGACCTGCTCGTGCAGGGCGGCGCATCGGATCAGGCCGCGGCCCGCATCGTGGCCACGCAGAACCAGTCCATCACCAATGTCCTTGGCTCGATATCGGTGCTCGGTGGCGCGGGCGCCGACGCGTTCGCAGAAATCCTCTCCAGCGCTTCCAGCCAGTCGCTCGGCACCACGTCTTCGGTTACCGACCTGGTGCGGGTGCAGGGCGGGACCGGGTCCAACGCGTATGCGTCGATCCGTGCCGCCACGGCCCAGACCATCCTGAGCTCCGGCGATGTCCAGGTGATCGGCGGCGTGGGGTCGGGCGCGAACGCCGAACTGAGGGCTGGGACTACCCAGACAGTGGGCTCCACTTCGGTTCCAAACTTCGGTTTCAATGACCCGACGAATGCGATCCTTGTCCAGGCGGGTTCCGGTGGCACTGCCCGCATCCTGGCCGGCGGCAACCAGACCGTGCGAGGGGGCGAAAGCATATCGGTGCTTGGCGGCAACGCATCCGGAATGTCAGCGTCGATCGAAACGACGGCGGGTAGCCAAACGATCGGCACTTCAAGCACGAACCAGAACGATCCGACCGCCAACATCCTCATCCAGGCCGGCACCGGCGACGGTGCGTTTGCTTCGTTCAAGGCAACCGGCACCCAGACCATCGATACCGGCGGGACCGTCCATGTGCTGGCGAACTCCGGCGCAGGCGCCTATGCCGAGATCCTGAGCACCACCGGTACTCAGACGATTGGCTCCACATCCACCAGCAGCAACGACGCGACCGGTTCCATCACGGTGCGCGCCGGCAGCGGCGGCAGCGCGCGTATTCAAGCCCAAGGCAACCAGACCATCCGCAGTGCGGGTGATCTGTCGGTGATTGGTGGCGACGCTGTCAACCTGACGGCGTCCATCCAGTCAGTGGCGGGCTCGCAGAATATCGGCCAGACCGGGATCTTCTCGAACGATGCTTCCGGCTCCATCCTGCTACAGGCAGGCACGGCCGCAGGAACGACCGCGTCGATCAAGGCCGCAGCCGGTCAAACCATCGACGCCGGCGGGACGATCATCCTCAATGGCACGCTGGCAGGTGCCTTTGCCGAGATAACGACCACCAGCGGCACCCAGATCGTTGGCAATGTCTCCTGCTGCTCGAACGACAACACCGACAGCATCACCCTCACCGGCGGGTCAGCCGCGGGGTCCTACGCGAAGATCACCACCGCCGGATTGCAGACCGTGTCGACCATAGGCGACATCTCGCTGCTGGCCGGCGCAGGCGACGATTCCGGCGCCATGCTGATGGCGGGGACCAACCAGACCGTGATTGCACGCGCCAACCTCCGCATGACCGGTGGCAGCGGCAGCGCAGCAGGCTTGAATCAGACAGCCATCCGCAACACCACCAGTGGCAACCAGACCATCACGGTAAACGGCAGTGTCACCATCACCGGAGGTGGTTTCGGATCGGACACCTGGATCAAGCAGGACGGGCCCGGATCGCAATCCCTGAACATCGGCAGCGACCTGAACCTGCTGTCGCCCTCGGCGACACCCAGCACGGGCGTGACCAGCATTGAGTCGATGGCCGGTGGCCAGACCTTGGATGTCGGCGGGGCGATCAGCCTCAACAACCAGGGCGGCTGGATGACCTACGCTGGCACCTCCGGTGGCCAGAACATCAGCGCCCGCTCGTTGGCGATCAGCCTGTCGTCCACCAATGGCGCAGCACCCTTTGCCGGTCTGTCGGCCAGCGGCAGCCAGTCGATCACACTGAACGGCGACGGCGCGACGCCTGGGTCGGCCACAGTGGCCGTGCTCAATCTGAGCAATGCGGCCAATTCGTCGGCTGCCATCAAGACGCTGGGCAACCTGGACCTGCAAATGGACTATGACGTTGCCGGCGCAGTGACGGTCGGCAGCACGAACGGGCAGGGTGCGACCCAGATTTCCGCGGGGGGTAACCTCACAATGGTCGCGGGTCAACTGCTGCTGCAGGGAGGCGCCACCACCGCTTCGGACGCAAAACTCCTGTCGGGGGCGCAGCCACCCGCTGCACCCACCGGAACTATGCTCATCAGCACCCTGTATGGGCCCGTCAACATGATCGGTGGCGCGGGCGGTGGCGCCTATATCGACCCCTTGGAACTGAGCATCGTCGCCAACGGGTCCTTGCTCATGGTCGCCGGATCCGGCCCAACCGCCAACACCAACATCACAGCAGGCCTGCTGAACCTGGCGGTTACGGCCGGCAACCTGAGTCTCATCAATTCGACAGTCGCCACGTCCACAATTACTGCGGGCACCTTCAACTATTTCAGTCCACCACCCGCGCCGCCGCCGCCGCCCACCAACTTTGGCGCCGAGGTCATGGCCGACTTGTTGTCTCTGGCAGAGCTGTCGAGCGGCATGTTCGAGTTGGTGTTTGACGAAAACGGCGATCCGGTGCTCAGGCCCCGGCGTCTGAATCAGTGTTATTGAACGAGGACGCGGCCATGACAGCATTCAAACAGTCGGTAATTGCTTCATCTGCGGCACGTCCACTATCGACCGATGCAAGTGGCAGGGTGCGTCGTGGCCTGGTCGGGCTGGGTATCGTGGCGCTTGCCCTGGCGGCGAACGCCCAGCAAAAAGCTGGTGAGGTCGCCCATCTGCAGGGCATGGCGACAGCACAGCAACCCGGCGCGGCCTTTCGATTCCTGGGCCGCGGCGACTCGGTGCTCGAAGGCGATGTGCTGACGACAACCGACAAAGGTTTTGCGATCGTGACGCTGGCCGATGGAACCAAGTTCACGCTGCGTCCCTCGACGAGCTTCGCACTGGAGCGTTTTTCGCAGACGCCGGGGGCAGAGTCGGCAGTGATGCGCCTGTTCAAGGGCGGGATGCGGGTGGTGTCGGGGCTGATTGCCAAACGCAATCCGGGGGGCATGGAGTTGCGCGTGAACACCGCCACCATCGGCGTGCGCGGTACCAGCTTCGACGCCCGGATCTGCGGAGAAGATTGCCGGGCCGAGAACGGGGCACCGACCGGCGCGGCAGCGCAGTCTTCCCAGCGGCCGGCGCCTGGGGCGCTGGGCCCGGTGGTGGCCCGGGTGGTGCAGACCAGCGGCGAGGTGGCGGCGAGCCAGCCGGGCCAGACGCCCAGACCGCTGACAGTGGGGGCACCGCTGTACGAGGGTGACGCGGTCCGCACTGGTACTGCTGGTGTCGCAGTGATCGGATTTCGCGATCAGACCAAGATGTCGGTCAACCCGCAGACGGCCCTGCGTATCGACGGGTTCGTCTACAAGAAGCCTGGGGCCAGCGACAGCATGGCCTTGTCGTTGCTCAAGGGGGGGCTGCGGGTGTTCACCGGCCTGATCGGCAAGCAGGCAAGCAATGCGTTCGCCGTACAAACGCGCACCTCGACCATCGGCATCCGCGGCACTGGCATGGACATCAGCTGCGAGGGGCCCTGTGTCGACGCCTCGATTGGTGAGGCGCCGGTGGCTGCCTCCGGAGACCCGGCAAATCCGAAGAAATCCGACGGAGTTTTCATTCTGACCTGGGAGGGCGGCACCTACTTCGTGCTCGGCCCGCTCGATGTACCACTGAACCGGGCCGGGTACATCGGGTCGGACCTCAGGCCGCAGTTGCTGGCCTCTATCCCGGAGTTCTTCACCGATTTCGGCTCCCCGCGCCCGGACGGCGTCGAAGTCGACTGGGAGAACCTGTTTGCGAGTGTGTCGCCGGACGGGTCCGACGGCCTGTACGTGCTGGTACGGGAAGGCCACGTGTTCCTGGCCGACCGGTCCCGCATCGACCTGGGAGTGAACGAGGCGGGTTTCCTGGGGCAGGATGGACTGGCCCGACGGATGTCCACAGTACCCGGCTTCCTTGCCAACGATCCCTACCCGCTGCCAGAGCTGTTCAGTGGTTCAGACGCACAGATATTGCGTCTGTTCGGCGTGACACTGGGTGTGCCCGGCCAGGAAATCTGCCGACTCTGAGGATGTGACCATGCCAATCGACCACAACGAATGCCCAGCCATGAAAGCAGTCGTTCTCATTGCATTGCTGCTTGTGCAAGGGGCGTCGGCTCAGGCACAGACCACTGCGCCTCCGCAACCGGCCGAACCGACGCTGGATATCCGTAGCTATGTGGTCGAAGGCGAAAGCCCTTTGTCCGAGGACGAGGCGCGCGTTGTGTTGGCACCTTTTGTGGGGGCCAACCGCAAGCTGAGCGACATCGAGACTGCAGCCACCGCGCTTGAACGCGAAATGCGGGCGCGAGGCTTCGCATTCCACCGGATGTTTGTGCCGGTGCAAAAACCGGTCAACGGCGTGATCCGGCTGCAGGTGATCGGCATCAAGCTGGGCAAGGTGGAGGTGACGGGTAACGAGAGGTTCACCACTGCCAACATCCGACGCAGCCTGACCAACCTGCAGGAAGGACAGATTCCCGAGGTCAAGACGCTGGGCCGCGATGTGACCGCCAGCAACACCAACCCGGCCAAGCAGCTGAGCGTCACCTTCCGGGAGTCGGCAGAGCCCGGCCAGGTCGACGCCTTGGTCCGGGTCAAGGATTCACCGACTCTTGTGTTCTTTGCCGGCCTGACCGGCAACCAGGGTGTTTCCGGCCACGCGCCAGCGCAAAACACCTACCGCCTGACGGGTGGTATCCAGCATGCCAACCTGTTCGACCGGGACCATGTCGCCACCGTCTCCTATACCACCGACCCCGGCAACCCCAGTGAGGTCAGCCTCTTTGGCGCCTTCTACCAGGTTCCGTTTTACGGCACCGGGTTCAACGCTTCGGCTTACTACACCAAGTCGGACATCAACTCCGGGCAGGTGCAACAAGGGGCGGGTGTTTTCGACGTCAGCGGCAGCGGGCGCTTCATCGGCCTGCGGATCAGCCGTGCACTGACACGCATCGACACTTTGCAGCAGACGGTTGCCATTTCACTGGACAGCCGTCTGTTCGAGAACACCACCACGTTCAACGGCGCATTGATACAGCCCGACGTAGGCTCGCGGGTTGCCAGCCTGCAGTATTCGTTTCGCAACGAACCCCAATGGGGCGAGTTGTCCGGTGGTCTCGAATACGCTGTCAACATCGGCGGTGGCAGCGCCAACACGGTCGCCAACCACGCAGCCAATGGCGGGGTCAAGAGCTGGGCCGCCTGGCGCTTCAACGTCGAGGCTGCCATGCAGGCGGCCGGTTGGCAACTGGCCGGGAGGCTCAAGGGCCAGTTCTCGAACGATCCCCTGGTGCCCGGCGAGCAGTTGGGTCTGGGGGGCACAAATTCGGTGCGCGGTTTCGCGGACCGGGTGGTGGCCGGCGACTTCGGGCACCACTGGACCCTCGAGGCTCACGGGCCGACCGTGGGTGGCTTGCAGTTGCGTCCGATCGTCTTTGTTGATCGGGGTCAGGTCCATGCGCGGGCGACTGGCAACAGTGAGACGCTGGCCAGTGCAGGCGTCGGCCTGCGGTATTCTCAGCAAAACCTGCAGTTGGCGCTGGACCTCGCACAGGTACTTGACGGCGAACGTGTCCGCGCCAGCGTCAAGCCGGTTCGCCTTCACCTGGCCATGTCCTACCGGTTCTGATCAGTACCTGTCCTGCGGCGCCGGCAATGCCAGCTGCGCCGCGAGTGCAACCCGCACGCAGTCCTTGAGGTGTTCCTCGCCCATGTAGCGCATGACTGAATACCCCATGACAGCGGACACGGCCTGTCCGGCCAGGGGTACAAAACGCGCCGCTTGCGTGGCGCCCATGCGCACGCCGATGGTCTGCGCCAGCCGCAGCACCACCTCCTTGCTGATGAACTTGCCGATCAGCGCCGTGCCGACCACGGTGACCGCCTTTTGTACTTGGGCGCGCTTGTGCGGCGGCAGGGCCTCGATCTGCGCCGGCGCCAAGCCAAAACGCGCATTCATGAGTGGCACCAGCCGCGCCAGCAGCGCAGCGTCGACCGCCCAGTCCAGGCCTGGCAGCGGCACCGCGCTGGCAGCGGCAGCCACCATCGCGCGCCTGTGCAGCAGCTTGCGGCAGCCGAGAACTGCCGCCGTCAGTTCCGGGTGGCCGTGGGCGAGTTGGAGGGCGCTGGGCATGGCGGGCGGTGCCTCGACGTGGCAGTAGTTGGTAATGCACCCACTGTACAGCGTGGCCCCAGACCTGCACCAGGTTGGGGAAATGGGCCACAGTGTGTGGACCAGCAGCAACGCCATTGCCCAAGCTCTACAAGCATGTCGTTCAAACTTGCAAACACAAGTTGCTTCTTCGTTACACTGATTTTGGTCTTGGTTGTGCCAATTCGATACCCAACCGGACTGGCCTGCCCGTTGCCTTGCTTGCCTTCGTGGGGGAGGTCAGACGCAACGCCCATCAGATAGTGAGTGATGAAACTGTGCCTGACTCCCGGAAGGTCCGCTGCGCCTGAAACTGGCGTTTGGCATGAACGTCTGCAGAACACACTGCGCCGGTTGCTTGCCTGGATGGCCCTGGCCCTGCTCGTACTGGCAGTTTGCCCTACTGCCCAGGCGCAGTCCCAGGTAGCAACCGGACTCACGCACTACAACACCGCCAATTTGCTTGGATTTACCCATGGCTCCTGCGCAAGTTGCCACTTTACCGGGCTTGCGCCCAACCGGACGCAGGCCGCGGAAGGTGCCGGGTCCCAGCATCCCGAGGCGGCCAACAACCTGGCCATGATCGAAACCGCATTCGCCAACGGTGGGCTTATGTCGAACTACCTCGGGGCCGTCCCCACGTCATCAACCGCCCGACGAGACCAGTATTTTGCTCTGGCCATGTATATCGGGCAATACAAGGCTCCCGCATTCATTACCCCGTCACCCTCGGTAGACAGCAACCTGGCCTTCTCGGTCCGCCCGGGCATCACCGCTGTGAAAGACATCTTCTCGCGCCTGGTGGCCGGCGGCGCCACCGCCGGCGACAACAGCCGCAGCGGCGTTGCATCAGACGCCGGCCTGACGATCAGCGGCACCAGTGCCAACGCCGCCGCTGTGTCGGCGGCGCAGGCAGCCGTGGCGGCCGCCGGCTTTCCCGTGCCGACCACGGCGCCATCGGTGCAGTACAACATCAGTTACCGATCGCTGGCGACATTTGCCGGCAACGACCAGTTCACAGTCAACGCCTCCAACCCCAGCGGCGCCGTGTCGCAGACCTTCCGGGTCACGGTGCTGGGCATCACCAACACCACCCTGACGGCCACCGCCTTCAAGGGAATGGCCTACGCGCAGGGGGTCAACCCCCTGTACACGGCGGCTTGCAACAGTTGTGCGGCGGCCAGTTTCTCGGTCGATCCGGCATTGCCGCTGCCGGCCGGCCTGAGCATCGACGCCACTTCGGGCCAGATATTCGGTACACCCACAGCGACCGGCACATCGACCGTGCGCCTACGGGCCACGACGTCGGGAGCCAGCCATGGCGGCGACGGCCAAGTCACCAAGGACATCACCATCACGGTGGCGGGCATCAGCAGCAGCAACCCGCCCACCTTCACCCAGGAAGCGGCAATCACCACCTTTGCGGTCACCGCCTTTCCCACGCCCATCACTTCTGCTCCCGGCACCTACTCCATGTTGCCCCTCGGCAACATCCCACCGGGCCTGATCTTCAACACCAGCAATGGCGAGTTGACGGGCACCCCGACCACCAGCGGTTTCTTCAGCGGCATCACTGTCGGTGCCAGCACGACAGCCGGCGCCGTGAGCCAAAGTGGCTTTACCATCACCGTGAACTCGGCCGGGCCGCCGACCTCGGTCACGACGACGCCGGCCTTGCCGGTCTCACCCGCAGTGCTGGGTGTCGTGGGCACGCCATTGGCACTAACCTATCAGATCGGCGCGAACCGGCTACCGATCAGCAGTTTTGCAGTCACCGGCCTGTCCGCCACCGGACTCAGCGTGAGCGGCGGCGGCCTGATCAGCGGCACTCCCACGACCAGCGGCGACTTCTTGCTGACACTGCAGGCCACCAACATCAGCGGCACCGGGACCGCCACCCCGGTAACGGTGCGGATCAACCCGAGCCTCGTGCCGGTGGTCACCGCCACGCCCGCGCTGACGGCGTCGCCGGGTGTCACCGGCACGGTCGGCACGCCCATCACGGCAATCCAGATCAACGCCACGCAGGCACCGATCACGGCGGGCGGTTATGTTGCCTCGGGGCTACCGCCGGGCCTGGCGGCCGATGCCAATACCGGCCTGATCACCGGCACACCGACGCTGAGCGGCGACTACCCCGTGACCCTGCGGGCCTCGAACGTGGTCGGCCAGGGCAGTGCCGCGGCGGTCACTTTGCGCATCAACCCGAATACCGTGCCGGTCGTGACCAGCACACCGGCGCTGGCGGCATCTCCCACGGTCACCGCCACGGTGGGCACGGCGATATCGGCGATCCAGATCAATGCCACCAATCTGCCCATCGTCACCGGCGGTTATGCGGCCACCGGCCTGCCTGCCGGGTTGTCGGTCGACGCCAACACGGGCGTGATTTCCGGCACGCCCAGCGCCAGCGGCGACTTTGCCGTGGTTCTCAGGGCCACCAATGCCGCCGGCCAGGGCAGTGCGGCGTCGGTGACGATCCGCGTCAACCCGAATGCCGTGCCGGTCATCACGGCGTCGCCGGCATTGCAGGCATCGCCCACGGCCACCGGCACCGTGGGAAGCCCGCTCACCGCGATCCAGATCCTGGCCAGCAATGCGCCCATCGTTGCAGGCAGCTACCTGGCCAGTGGCCTGCCCTCCGGCCTGAACCTCGATACCAACACCGGCCTGATCACCGGCACCCCGTCCCTAAGCGGCGACTTTGCCGTCGTCTTGCGCGCGACAAACGCGGTCGGGCAGGGCAGTGCGTCCTCGGTCACGATCCGCATCAACCCCAACGCTGCGCCTGTCATCACCTCGACACCGGCGCTGGTCGCTTCGCCGACCGTCACCGGAACGGTCGGTATCGCGATTGCGACCATCCAGATCAACGCCACCAACCTGCCCATTACGGCAGGCAGTTACACGGCCAGCGGGCTGCCTGCGGGCCTGGCGGTGAATGCCATCACCGGGGCGATCACCGGCACCTCGACCCTGAGCGGCGACTTCGCCGTGGTGTTGTCGGCCTCCAACCCGTTTGGAACCGGAAGTGCGGTATCGGTCACGATCCGCATCAACCCGAACCTGGTGCCAGTGATCAGTGGCAGCACCAGCATCACCGCCAACCAGAACCAAGCCTTCGCCGGTTATCAGATCACGGCCAGCAATGAACCGATCACCGCCTATGCGGTGGTCGGCCCCAGCGTGTTGCCGGCCGGCCTGACGCTCAACACCAGCACCGGTGCCATTTCCGGCGCACCGACCACGAGTGGCACCACCCCCACCACGCTAAGCGCCAGCAACTTGGTGGGTGCCAGCAGCGGCTTCGTATTGAACTTCACCATCACCCCCACCACGGTGCCGACTGTCACCGCTCCCCTGGTGGCCTCACCCACGGCGACCGGTGCGGTCGGCGCAGCCATTACCCCGGTTCAGATCACGGCCACCAATCTGCCGATCACCAGCTACGGCGCGACCGGGCTACCGGGCGGACTGTCGGTGAACGTCTCCGGGCAACTCGTCGGCACGCCCACCGTCAGCGGGGACTTCAGCATCACGCTGACAGCCACCAACGCGTCCGGTACTGGCAGCACCGCAGCGACGACGATCCGCATCAACCCGAATGCCGTGCCGGTGGTGACGTCGACACCCACCCTGGCCGCTGCACCCACGATGACCGGCGTCGTGGGCTCGGCCATCACCCCGATACAGATCAACGCCACCCACCTGCCGGTGGTGGCGGGCGGGTTCTCCGCCACCGGGCTGCCAACCGGGTTGACGGTGAACGCCAACAGTGGCGTGATCAGTGGCACGCCCATACTCAGCGGCGATTTCAGCGTCGTGTTGCGGGCCGCCAACCTGGTGGGCACCGGCAGCGCCGCAGCGGTCGCCATCCGCATCAACCCGAATGCGGTGCCGGTGGTGGCTTCCGCGCCGGTGTTGTCTGCGTCGCCAGCAGTCACTGGCACGGTCGGCACGCTTATCAGCACGATCCAGATCACCGCCACCCATCTGCCGATCCTGACCGGTGGTTATTCCGCAACCGGGCTGCCAGCCGGCTTGACTGTCAACGCCAACAGCGGGCAGATCACGGGCACACCCACCGCAAGCGGCGATTTCGCTTTGGTCCTGCGGGCCGCCAATACGGTGGGCACGGGCAGCGCGGCCACGGTGACGATCCGGATCAACCCGAACACGGTGCCCCTCATCTCCAGCAGCGCGTCGGCAACGGGCACCGTCGGCACTGTTTTTGCCGGCTATCAGATCCTGGCCGGCCAGCCGCCGCTGACCGGTTTTGCCGTGGTGGCACCCAGCGCCTTGCCGGCCGGTCTGAGCCTGAACACCACCACCGGTGCGATCACCGGCACGCCGACGGCCAGCGGCGCCTTCAGCACATCGCTGACTGCCAGCAACGTGGCTGGCGCCAGCGCACCTTTTGCATTGAGTTTCAGCATCGTGCCCAGTAGCTTCCCGGTCGTGACGGCCACGGTACCAGCGGTGGCCGGAACGGTGGGCGCGTTGATCACACCGATCCAGATCAACGCCACGCAACCAGTCATCACCGGCTACGGCGCCACCGGTCTGCCGGCGGGCTTGTCGGTCAACAGCAGCGGGCAGATCGTGGGTAGCCCGACACAAAGCGGCGTGTTCACCGTCGTGCTGAGCGCCACCAACGCCGCCGGCACCGGCACCAGCAGCAGCCAGAGCCTGCGCATCAACCCCAGCGCCGTGCCGGTCATCAGCAGCGCGACCACGGTGTCGACCAGCGTGAACCAGGCGTTTGCGGGTTACCAGATCACGGCCAGCCAGCCCCCGATACTGTCTTACGTGGTGGTGGCACCCTCGGCGCTGCCACCCGGTCTGGCACTGGATACGACCGGCGGCGCCATCACCGGTACGCCCTTACTCAGCGGCGCATTCAGCGCCAATCTGAGCGCCACCAACGCAGCGGGTACCAGCGCATCGTTTACGCTCGTGTTCACCATCGTGCCGACCTCCGTGCCGGTGGTTGCCGCTGCCTTCCCGGCGGTGGCTGGTTCGGTCGGCAACCCGATCTCGCCGATCCAGATCAATGCGACCAATGCCACCATCACCGGGTATTCAGCGTCTGGCCTGCCGGCCGGCCTGTCGGTGAACGGCGCCGGCCAGATCGTCGGCACGCCCACGCAAAGCGGCAGCTTCGCGGTTACCCTGAGTGCCACCAACGCGGCCGGCACCGGCAACAGCGTGGCCCTGGCACTGCTGATCAATCCCAGCACCGCGCCCACCATCAACAGTGCCGCGACGCTGACTGCCAGTGCGGGCACTCCCATCACCCCGTACCAGATCACAGCCAGCAACGGCCCGATACTTTCACATGCGGTGGCGCCGGGCAGCAGCCTGCCCCCAGGGCTGTCGCTCAACACGGTCACTGGCGCGATCACCGGGACCCCCGCCACCAGTGGCGCCTTCAGCACCAATGTGACCGCCACCAACGTGGCGGGGACCAGCGCGTCCTATGCGCTGGCCACCACCGTCAACCCGAGTACCGTTCCGGTGATATCCAGCCCGACCTTCGCCACAGTCGCGGCAGGTGCGGCAATCACACCGATCCAGATTGTTGCCACCAATGCGCCGATTCTTTCCTACAGCGCGACCGGCCTGCCCGCGGGGCTGGTCTTGAACACCGGCACCGGTCAGATCACCGGTACGCCCCCCACACCGGGGACCGTCTCGGCCACCTTGGGCGCGACCAATGGGCTTGGCTCCGGGACGCGGGTGGTGCAGTTCACCATCGGAGTTCCTGCGCCAACGGCCTGTGCCATGTCGGTACCGCTCAACACAGCAACGACGCTCAACCTGGCGACTTGCCTGTTCAACGGCTTCTTTCCGACCGGTGTCACGATCGTGGCGACGCCCGTGCATGGCACAGCCTTGGCCAACGGCACCAGCGTCACCTACACCCCGACCACCAACTTCTTTGGCTCCGACAGTTTCAGCTTCGTCGGCACGGGCGCGGGTGGCACATCGCCGCGCGGCACGGTCAACGTGACCGTCACCGGTCGGCCTGACCCGCTGCGGGAGACCGCAGTGACCGCCACCCTGACGGCGCAGGCGGAAACCTCGCAGCGCTTTGCGCGTGCCCAGGTGTCCAACTTCCAGCGCCGCATGGAGGCACTGCACCGCGGCGCGGGCACGGTTGCGCCACCGGCCGGCGCCTTGCAGTCTGGCGCGCCGGTCCCGGTGGCCCTGCCTGGTCTGGCCAGTGGCGGCTTTGCAAGCGCGTCGGCTGCCGTCTCGGCGCCGGGCTTCACCAACGCAGCCGGATCCTTGCCGACATCCGCGGGTGGTGCCAGCGCGGCCGCAGCAACCGGCATGGTTCCGCGCACCGCAGTCGCAGCACCGGTCAGCAGCACCACCGGTGCTGCGCTGGCACTGGCACGCACCATCGGCAGCGAGATCATGGCGCAGGGTGGTGCCGGACCCCTCGGCCCGCTGGAGCAAACCGGCCGTGCAGCCCGCGAGTCGGAAGTGCTGCAGGCGATTGCACTGGGCACTGGCCTGCGTTCGCTGCCATTCTCTGAAGGCGTGATCTCGCTCATCAGGTCGCGCTCGCTCGATCTGGCGGGCATCGGTGCCGGCATGGGCCTGAACACCACGCCTGACGCCTCGGGCAACACCAGCTACTGGGTCGAGGGCGTGGCCAGCTTTGGCACGCGCGATGCCAGCGGCGGCTTCAGCGGCACCGAGTTCAGCTCCAACGGCATCAGCGTCGGCATGGACCGGCGCCTCAACCGCCAGCTGGCCGTGGGCATCGGCCTCGGATACGCCCGCGACAAGTCGCTCATCGGCACCGATGGTTCGGTCAACCGCTCCAAGGGCTACTCGGTGGCGGGTTATGGCAGCTACCAGCTGTCCGCCAAGACCTCTCTCGATGGTCTGCTGGGCATCGGATCCATCGATTTCGATACGCGCCGCTTCGTCCAGCCGATGAACGACTTCGCGCTGGGCCAGCGTGGCGGCAACCAGGTCTTCGGTTCCCTGACCGGCAGTTATGAATGGCGCGAGCGTGACCTGCTGGTGTCGCCCTATGCACGCATCGACTTCTCGGTCGACAAGCTGCGCTCCAGCACCGAGACCGGCGCTGGCGCCTTTGCGTTGACCCATTTCGGCCAGACCAACACCTCGGTCCAGGGCGCGCTGGGTGTGCGGGCCGAGTCGGCCCACGCGACCCGCTTTGGTTATGCCGTACCGCGCGTGCGTGCCGAACTGCGCCACGAGTTCAAGGGCAATGGCGACGCCTTCGTTGGCTACGCAGACCAGCCCGGCGGGCCGCGCTTCGCGATGATCTCGCCGGGCAGCGCGCGCAACACTTTGGTGCTGGGCCTGGGCAGCGACTTCCTGATGCGTGACGGTCTGACCCTGTCGATGGAGTACCAGCTCAGCCATTCCTTCTCGAACGACTCCAGTTACGCGGTACGCCTGCGACTGAGCAAGGACTTTGACGCCCGCGGTCGGCCCAAGATGCGCCTGGCCGAGCAGGAGGCCGACGAGGAGCCGCTGAACCTGCAGTTCGATACGGGCATCACCAGCGACAGCAATGTCACGCGCGCCAAGGCGGGACCGGATCGCCTGGGTGACCACTCGTATAGCGTCAACATCGCCAAGACCTGGGATTTCAACCTCACCGAGCAGTCCCGCATCCTGGTGACCGGCACCGCGGGCGGCGAGAAGTTCCACCGCTACAACGGCCTGAGCCGGGTGTCGGCCGGCGTCGAGGGCGAATACCAGTTCCGCCGGTCGTCCGAGTTCAACGAGCCGACCCTGGGCGCCTTTGCGCGCCTGACCGCAGATGGTTTCGAGTCCGACCTGCGCGACGGCTACCGGGTGGCCTTCGGCCTCAATGTGCGCCAGGCCCTGACCGACCGCATCGGCTTCTTCGGGGCCCTGTCGCGCAACCAGCGCAACGCTGCAAGTCCGGTGTTCGACACGCGCGACACCGCGGTGCGTGGCAACCTCGACTACTCGGTGAACAACCGCTCCACGCTGTACCTGAGCGGAGAATTCCGCCGGGGCGACTTCGTCTCGACCGGCCGCGCCAGCCTGGAAAACGTGACGATTGCCAAGCAGTTCACCCAGGACGATGCGTTTGCCGGCGGGCAACTGTTCAGCTACCGTGTCGATGGCAACACGGCGCTGTTCACGGTGGGCTATAACCTGACTTTCGGCAACAAGGATTCGCTCGATTTCTCCTGGCGTCATGTCCGCTCGAAGCCGGGTCTGCGGCCGGCGTTCGTCACGTCGCCGCGCAATTACAAGGCCAACCAGTGGTCGGCGGTTTACCTGCTCCGGTTTTAGGCGAGGGTGTGAAGATGGTCTGGTTTTTGCACATACGTTCTACCCTGGCGGCGCTGGCCGCCGGTCTGTTGCTGACCGCCTGCGGTGGGGGCGGTGGAGGGACGACCGACGGCGTCGTGGTGGTGCCCGGCGCACCGCGCGCAGCCGCTTTGGCCACCGGCCTGGACCGCTTCCTGCTGTACCCGAACCCGGTGGTGCGGGTCAGCGATGGCCAGTTCGAGGTGGGCGCGGTCGAGTATGCGCAGGCCTATTACGAGGCCATCGACCCGACCAACTCCCGGGACACCCTGGCGAAGTTCAAGGCGGTCAACAACATCGGTGTGACGACGAGCGGCCACACCGAGTACTACATCACGGTGGGCGACCAGCGCGACCTGGGTTATGGCCGGCGCATGACGGCCCACCAGAATCCCGACGGCACCATGGCCTTCGTGGTCGAGAACTACCTGGTTGGCGGCTACGGCGGTTATTCGCCGCTGAACCTCGAGGCGGCGATCAACCGGGTACCCAACTGGCACCTCGGCACCAACGCCATCGAGTTCAGCCCCGGGCCTTTGGCTGGCACCGGCGGGCGCCCGGCCGATGGCAGCTTCGTGAAGTTCTATACCTACGACCCGGTGACTGGCGCGCGCGTCAACATGATCAGCCTGGACGGCCGCCCGGCCAAGGCCATGCCCACGGTGTGCACCTCCTGCCATGGCGGGCGCGGCGACCCGCTGACGCCGCCAGGCCCTGTGACCGGCAAGCAATTGTTCTCGCTGGTGATGAACGCGTATTCGCAACACCGCGGCGATGTCCAGGGCCGCCTACACCCCTTCGAGCCTGCGGCCTTCGACTATTCGACCATCCCCGGTTTCTCGCGTGCCGAACTCGAGCCCGCCATGAAGGCCATCAACAAAATGGTGCTGTGCTCGTTCCCGCTGCCCACGGGCACGGTGGCAGCTTTCGCCGAGGACACCTGCCGGCGTGTCGCCACCCGCAATGAATACCAGGGAACCGCGGCTGCGCACCTCAAGGCGATGTACGGCGGAGACACCCTGCCCAGCGCCAACTCCGAGCTGATAGACACCTATGTCGAACCGAGTTGGACGGCCGCCGGGCAAGACTCACTCTATCTGGATGTGCAAGGCGCGGCCTGCCGGGTATGCCATTTGCTGCGGGGTACCGGCAACCAGTCGGACATCAGCTTCGACACCTTTGCCAACTTCGATGCCTACAAGGACCGCATCAAGGTCCATGTGGCAGACCGCGGCAACATGCCGCTGGCCAAACTGATCTACGACAAGTTCTGGAGCACGCTGGCGATCTTCCAGACCATGGGCCGCTATCTGGTCAGCGACCTGACCGGCATCGGTTTTTCCGCCGGCTTTGCCGACGGCGACAAGATGCCCGGCAGGCCGATTGCCGACCCCGGCCCGGACCGCGTCGTACGCCCGGGCGCCATCGCACTCACGGCAGCGATGAGCCTGTATTCCGACAGCTACCAATGGGCGCTCGTCAGCGGCCCGGCCGGCGGCGCTACGCTGACCCGTGCCACCAGCATCACCCCGGGATTCTCCGCGACGCTCAACGGCACCTATGTGCTGCGCCTGGTGTCGGCCTATGGCGGCACCAACAGCAACCCGGCGCAACTCACGATCGTCGTGGACAGCACCCTGCCGTACGACCCGGCGGCACTGCGTTTTGCCGACATCCGGAGCAGCCTGCAGGCCGGCCCGGGCCAGTGCACGACCTGCCACCAGGCCGGTGGAGACGGCAACGTGATCCCGCCCGTCTGGTATTCCACCTTGGACCGCGCCGGCACCGGCAATGCCGGTGATGCGACCAACGACACCTGGTTCTATACCGAGCTGCGCGGGCGCATCAATTTCACCGACATCGTTGCCAGCCCGCTGTTGCGCAAGCCCGCCGGTTACCACCACAATGGTCTGCGTCGGGTCGGCTTTGACGATACCCAGGTGCCTGGCGACCCAGCCCGGCGCGAGTACGACAAGTTCCTGAACTGGATTCTGAACGGCGCACTGCAGTAGTGGGTGGTTTACCGCGGGTGGGTGCTCCTGCTGTGGCGTGGCCCTCCGCATTGGCCCAAAACGCACCAGCGCCAGGAAGGATGCCTAGGCTGAATTCGCGCGAGAGTTGACCCAGCAAATCATCGAAGGACAACTGAGCCTGACCGATCATTGCCAGCAGCGGTAGGGCTGCCTGCGGGTTGGTGGCGACCATCGGCTGCTGGCTCAACTGATTGACATTGAATTAGCTGGCGACACGGGGCTGGGCTTTAGACTGTTTCACGGTGGCTGAGCTTTCTTGGCTTTGCGGTTGTTGATGTCAGAACCCGCATTCTGCGGGCCCTGACGGCTCCAACCTCAACCGTCAACTGTGAACGGGAAATCGACACCGAAGTTGTTGAAGTTCGGACCACTGTTGGGCGAGTGAGACAGGTCAAACCTCCCAAGTCAGGTGTGTTCTGTGGCACGTTTGGTGGAGATTGAAAAGTTGGCAACCTCAAAGTTGGAACGACCACCAAAATTTGGTTTGGGAACTGCCGAGCCGTTAAGGTCTATTTGCTGCTACTGAGTCTGCTCGCAAAAAAGTTCGGGAAATAGCTACTTCGCCACCTCGATGAGCTCGATATCTTTCTTGAGCAGATCGTTGATCAATGCGGAAAAGTCCACGCTTCTGGCGATGGCCAAGGCGGCCAGAGTAGCCTGTACCCGCTGCTTCAGGTAGACCGGCAAATTGAGCTGTGCGCCTGCCTTGTGGAACCGACAACGCCTGCCCCCGGAGAAATCGATCTCGGTGGGCATATCGTCATCGTCGTGTTTGGTTTGTGCGTTCATGGTGTTCACCAATCGGGGTTCATTCTCATATTGCCGACGCTCGCGGCTGGTTGCCTCGCGCGCTGAAATCATGCGTACCTTCACATCAATGGGCCCGGTGTGTTGGTAGGTGTGGGACAGCGCCAGCAGCCGGCCCCCGCTGGACAGGCCCAGCGTAAACCAACGCTGTTCGTGCTGGCCGTGTACTGCATCAAAAACCGTAAGCGCCAGCGCATCGAGCAATACGGTGGCCGCCTGCACGAAGGACACGCCGTACTTGGCGACATGGGACTGCGCCTTGATCGGGTCCCATGTGAACGCCAGTGGCGCGGCGCTGCCATTGTCGCCCGTGCTCAGGCGCAACTTTCCAACTTGCGTTTCAGTTGCCCGCGTTCGATGAAGGCATCGATGAGCTGCAATACCTGTCGCTTCTCGGTGGTGCCCAGCTGCTCCACCGCCAGCAGGCGCCGGTGCAGCCGGCTGTTTCCCTCCTGAGCGGGCAGCTTGCGCGCTGGGGCGCTGTGGCCATACAGCGCGCCGATCGACACCCCCAGCGCCTTCGCGATCGCGGGCAGCAAATGTGCAGGCGGCGTGGCTTCAGGGCTCTCGTAGCAGGCCACCTTGCGCTGGGGGATCTCCAGCTCCGCGGCCAGCTCCACCTGCGTAAGGCCCGTTGCCTTGCGCAACGCGGCCAGCCCGACAGCCGCGTGAGCGCGCTCGGGAAAGCGCACGAATCGTAGCCATTTCTGGTACTGGGTAATAGGGGCATTTTTCATTCAAGAAGGGGGTACAGGCGCGGCGCAGCCGTGCGCCTGTGGTCACGCCGCCAGTCAGTCCGCAGGGCTGCAGGGCTTGTCCACATGGGCAGGCGCCACACCGCGCACTGTTCGGCAAAGGTAGACAGCCAGGATGAATCCAACTGCAGCCTCTGAAGAGGACTCAAGGGCTCGATACGCGCGCTGTCAAGTGGCGCATTGTCGGCGCCGACGATCGGCGGCAAGCCGCCAAGTAAACGGATTGTCAATATGTTCGGCGCGGCCCCGTATAGATATCGTTCGAAAACACAAACGGCGTCTTGCGCCCCACCAGCGTCTCGATCAGCGCCAGTTCTTGGTCGGTGTGGTTCACGAACGGCGCGTTTCGGATGTTGTTGCCGGAGCCGCCGTCGGTCACGATGTATACCGGGCGGTCGTGGTGGCGTGCCGAGATGCTTTCCCGGCTGCTCGGGTCGGCCGTGGCTTGCACCTCGGTGGCGCCATAGCAGGTGCAGAAGTAGGTCCGGTCGGGCTCGGACTCGATATAAAAGCCGGTGCCCCGGATACCGATGGTGGCGGTGGACGACGTCAGTTTCATGGGGGAGTTGCGCGAGACCGACAACAACTTGCCGCTGATCATGCGCAGACCCGCAATGATGAGCGAGTCGGCGCTGCTGTTGCCATCGGGCGGTTCGATGAGCAGTTTGCTGTCGCCGCGCAGGATCATGGAGTGGGTATTGACGACGAACACGACCTCACTGTTCTGGCCGGTCTGCACCGTGTCGCCGGGCTTGATGGTGGTGGCCAGCGTAGCCTCTTTGTCGTTGACGGCCACCTGCCCGGACAGACCGTAGATCGACTGGCCCGGGGGCAACTTGCGCGGCCGGCTGCCGAAGATCCCGAAGGTGACGGCCTGGGCGCTGGCATGGGTGGCCCCGAAGAAACCTGCTGCAAGGGCCAGGATCAGCCATTGGCGCCGCGGGTCGTCGATGTCTTCAATGCGTTTCATGGTGGCTCCGGTGAGGCCGGGGCGCCTGGACTGAAGGCACCCTTCATTACAGTCCCTAATGGCTTTTTATGCTACCACGCGTGCCACAGCGCGCGAGCCGCCGCGGAGCGCCTAAGCGTGTAATTGTCACGGGCGCTCGGGGTATCATCGCAGCGCTGCATCCGGGCTGCACCGCCGCCGGGCTGCGTGCCTGTCCCGCTAACCTGGTGCCTGTTTTCCGTGCGACTCAACTCGATCAAGCTCTCCGGATTCAAGTCCTTTCCCGAGCCCACCAACTTCATGCTGCCGGGTCAGCTGGTCGGCGTGGTGGGGCCCAATGGCTGCGGCAAGTCCAACATCATGGATGCCGTGCGCTGGGTACTGGGCGAAAGCCGCGCCAGCGAGCTGCGCGGCGAATCGATGCAGGACGTGATCTTCAACGGCACCACCAGCCGCAAGCCGGCCAGCCGCGCCAGTGTCGAGCTGGTGTTCGAGAACGCCGACCACCGCGCCGGCGGCCAGTGGGGGCAGTTTGCCGAGATCGCTGTCAAGCGGGTGTTGACGCGCGACGGCACCAGCAGCTATTACATCAACAACCAGCCGGTGCGCCGGCGCGATGTGCAGGATGTTTTTCTGGGCACCGGTCTGGGCCCGCGCGCCTACGCCATCATCGGCCAAGGCACCATCAGCCGCATCATCGAATCCAAGCCCGAGGAGCTGCGCCTGTTTCTGGAAGAGGCGGCCGGTGTCTCCAAGTACAAGGAACGCCGGCGCGAAACCGAGAACCGGCTCAGCGACACCCGCGAGAACCTGACCCGCGTCGAGGATATCCTGCGCGAGCTCGGCAGCAATCTGGAGCGGCTGGAAAAGCAGGCCGAGGTCGCGCAACGCTACAAGGCGCTGCAGGCCGACGCCACGCTGCGTCAGCACCAGCTCTGGGTGCTGCGCCTGGGTGAGGCGCAGGCTGAGCAGGCGCGCGTCCAGGTCGATGCCGAAGGCGCAGTGCTGGCCATGGACAGCCGCATGGCCGACCTGCGCCGCATCGAGGCCGACCTCGAGAGCGTGCGCCAGGCCCACTATGCGGCCGGTGACCAGGTCAACCAAGCGCAGGGCCTGCTGTACGAGGCCAGCACCGAGGTCGGCAAGCTCGAGGCCGAGATTCGTTTTGTGATCGAGGGTCGCCAGCGCGTCGAGCAACGCCTGGTGAGCCTGAAGGACCAGATCGCCCAGTGGGACACCCGCCGCCAGGACGCAGCCACCGAAATCGTGCAGCTGGAAGAGCGCGGTGCGCAGGCCCGGGAAGACGGCGCCGTGCTGGCAGCCCAGGTCGAGGACCACGCCCAGCAGTTGCCCGAGCTCGACGACGCCTTGCGGCTGGCCCAGTCGGCGGCCAACGGGCAGCGCGATGCTGTGACCCAGGTGCAGCAGCAGATCCAGGTGCTGGCCGCCGAGCAGCGCAGCCTGCAGGAGCAGCTGCGGCAGTTCAGCATCCGGCGCGAACGCCTGGGCGCAGACCAGAAGGCGCTGGAGACACCCGACGAGGCCCTGCTGCTCCGGCTGCAGACCCAGCTGGAGCAGGCCGAGGAAACCGCCGCCATCGACGAAGCCCGCCTGCACGAATTGCAGGAGGCGTTGCCGGGCCTGGACGACGCCCGGCGCACCCAGCAGCAGGCCGTGAACACCGAATCCTCGCGCCAGGCCGCGCTGGCCGCTCGCATGGAGGCCCTGAAGGCGCTGCAAGAGAAGGTGCGCACCGACGGCAAGCTGCGGCCCTGGCTGGCCCGCCATGGCCTGGAGCAGATGGCTGCGCTGTGGAGCCGGTTGCATGTCGAGCAGGGGTGGGAGGCCGCCCTCGAAGCCGCCCTGCGCGAACGGCTCGGTGCACTCGAAGTGTCGGTGCTCGAACGGGTGCGGGCTTTTGGCATGGATGCACCCCCGGCCAAACTGACTTTCTTCAGCGCGCCGCAGGCGGCCACCCCGGCACCGGCTGCGCGCTTGGCGCGGTTGTCCGACCTGCTGCGCCCCCAGGATGCCGGTCAGGCCGCGGTGCTGCGCGACTGGTTGCAGGGCTGCTACACCGCGCCCGACCTGGACGAAGCCCTGGCCCGGCGCGACCAGCTGCAGGCGGGCGAGGCGATCTTCGTGCCCGCCGGCCATGCGGTCACGCGCTACAGCGTTAGTTTCTATGCGCCCGACTCCGAGCAGGCCGGCCTGCTGGCGCGCGCGCAGGAGATCGAGAACCTCGACAAGCAGTTGCGGGTCCAGACCCTGATCGGTGAGCAGTCGCGCCAGGCCCTGGCACGCGCCGAGGCCGCCTATGCCGAAGCCTCGCAGACCCTGGTGCAGCTGCGCCGGGACGCGTCCCAGAGCCAGACCAGTGCCCATGCGCTGCAGGTGCAGGTGCTGCGCCTGCGCCAGTTGGCCGACCAGGCCCGTGCACGCAACGCGCAACTCAGCGGCGAGATGGCCGAGCTCGATGCCCAGCTCGAAGATCTGGAGCAGCGTCGCACCACCGCCGAAGCGCGTTTCGAGGCGCTCGACATGCAGCTCGCCGACACCCAGGAGCACCATGCCCAGCTCGATGAACGCGTGCTGCAGGCCGAGCGCCGCCTGAACGACAGCCGCGAGCAGCAGCGCCAGGTCGAGCGCCGGGCCCAAGAGGCCGATTTCGCGCTGCGCAGCCTGCAGGTGCGCCAGGCCGAGCTGCAGCGCGCGGTGCAGACGGCTGTGCAGCAGTCCGAGGCGCTATTGCAAGAGCAGCAGCGGGCGCACGACGAGCTGATACGCCTGACCGACGCCGCCGCCCAGGCCGGGCTGCAGAGCGCGCTGGCAATCAAGATGCAACGCGAGCAGGCGCTGGGCGCGCGACGCAGCGAGTACGACGACCTTACCGCCCGGCTGCGCGCCAGCGACGAACGCCGCCTGCAGCTCGAACGCGAGCTCGACCCCCTGCGCCAGCGCATCACAGAGCTGCAGCTCAAGGAGCAGGCCGCGCGGCTGGGCTGCGAGCAATACCAGCAGTTGCTGGATGATGCCAAGGCTGAGCTCGAGCCGCTCGCGGCCTCGATCGCACAAAACACGGTGCGCCTGGCCGGCCTGCAGTCGTCCATCGACCGGCTCAATGCCGAGATCCTGGCCCTGGGGGCGGTGAACCTGGCCGCCCTGGACGAGCTCAGCAGCGCACGCGGGCGCAAACAGTTTCTCGACGCGCAAACGGCCGACCTCAACGAGGCCATGACGACGCTGCAAGACGCCATCCGCAAGATCGACGGCGAGACCCGCGAGCTGCTGTCGGCTACCTTCGACATCGTCAATACGCATTTCGGCAAGATGTTCCCGGAGCTGTTCGGTGGCGGCAACGCCCGGCTGGTGATCACCGGTGACGAAATCCTGGACTCCGGCGTACAGGTGATTGCCCAGCCGCCAGGCAAGAAGAACCAGACCATCCACCTGCTGTCGGGCGGCGAGAAAGCCCTGACCGCGATTGCCCTCGTGTTCGCGATCTTCCAACTCAATCCAGCGCCGTTTTGCCTGCTCGACGAGGTGGATGCGCCCCTCGACGACGCCAATACCGAGCGCTATGCGAAGCTGGTCACGGCGATGAGCCGGGAGACCCAGTTCCTGTTCATCAGCCACAACAAGATCGCGATGGAGATGGCCGAGCAGCTGATCGGTGTCACCATGCAGGAGCAAGGCGTCTCGCGTATCGTCGCGGTCGACATGGACGCAGCGGTCACCATGGCCGAATCGGTTTGATACGCCGGCGCAGACCGCATGGACGATGTACCGTATCGCAGGGAGGTTTTTGAATGAGCACGCTGCAAATCGGGCTGGCGGTGGCAGGGGGGGTGTTGCTCGCGGCTGTCGTCGCCCACGAGGCCTGGAAGGCGCGCAAGTTGGCCCCACGCCAGCCCGCACGCACCGATATGCCACCCTCGGATCCAGCCGGAGCGGTCGAGCCGCATCTCGATGGCGACCCCTTCACCCAGGAGGCGTTTCCGCTGCCTGCACTCGAAAAGAAAGCGGGCCTGGACGGCCTGATCGACGTGATTGCGCCGGTTGCCCTGGAAGACCAGGTGTCGGGCGATGCGGCATTGGCCGCCATGCCGTCTACTCGGCGTGCCGGCAGCAAGCCCTTTGCCGTGGAAGGCATGAATACCCAGACCCGCATCTGGGAGGTGCCGGTACCCGGACAGCGCTACGAAGCCTTCCAGGTCGGTGTGCAACTGGCCAACCGGCTCGGCGCCCTGAACGAGATCGAGTTCTCCGAGTTTGTCGTCAAGGCGCAGGAGTTTTGCGACGCCATCAACGGCACGCCTGATTTTCCGGACATGCTCGAGCAGGTGGCCCGCGCACGCGAGCTCGACCAGTTTGCCAGCGAGCACGACGCCCAGCTGGGCTTCACGCTGCGCGCCCGCAATGCGGCCTGGAGCCCGGGCTATGTGCAGCAGCACGCGGCGCGTCAGGGCTTCGTTGCCGGCGCGATGCCGGGACGCATGGTGTTGTCGGCCAGCGAGCCGGGTCTGCCGCCGGTGCTGGGCTTGAGCTTCGACACCCAGGCGGCACTGGCCGAAGACCCGGCCCAGGCGGCGATCCGCGAGTTCGCGCTGTCACTGGACGTGGCCCAGGTGGACCGTGGCGAGCAACCTTTCGTTCGCCTGCGCGAATCGGCAGTGGCGCTGGCCGCCGCGATGGACGGCACCATCACCGACGACAACGGTCAGATGCTGCCGCGCGACGCCATGGACCTGATCGGCTCCGAACTCGAGAAGATCTACGACACCCTGGAACAGCGCGACCTGCCAGCAGGGTCGCCATTGGCCCGCCGCTTGTTTTCCTGAGTCGCCGCTGACCTGCTGCGATGGTTTCCCCCCCAGCTCGCGCGTGACCCCCGAATCGCCCTCCATGCCGACGCCCCTGGCACAGGCCCAGTCCCGCATGGCCTGGCTGCGCGAGACCCTGCACCTCCATGCCCACCAGTATTACGTGCTGGATGCCCCGCAAGTTCCCGATGCGGAGTACGACCGCCTGTTCCAGGAACTGCAAAGCCTGGAGTCGCAGCATCCGCAATGGACTACCGCGGATTCGCCGACCCGGCGCGTCGGGGGCCAACCGCTCGACGAATTTGCCAGCGTTCGCCACCGGGTGCCGATGCTCAGCATACGGACCGAAACCGACACCCTGGCCAGCGGGGCCGAAAACTTCAATGCACGGGTGCGCCGCGAACTCGGCTTGAGCCCCGACGCCCCCGCAGTGCACTACGTGGCCGAACCCAAGTTCGACGGCCTGGCAATGAGCCTGCGCTACCAGGGCGGCGTGCTGGTGCAGGCGGCCACCCGGGGCGACGGCGAGTTCGGTGAGGATGTCACCCACAACATCCGCACCATCGGGCAGATCCCGCTGCGGCTGCCCGCCGATGCGCCGGCGGTTCTGGAAGTGCGCGGTGAGATCTACATGCGCCGCGACGATTTCGAACGCCTCAATGCCTCCCAACGCGACAAGATCGCTGCCGGCGCCAAGGGCGAGAAGACCTTCGTCAACCCGCGCAATGCGGCGGCCGGCGCCGTGCGCCAGCTCGACCCGGCGATCGCCGCCCGCCGCCCGCTGAGTTTTTTCGCTTACGGACTGGGCGAGATCACGCCGCCTGACCGGGGGGGCCCGGAGTTCCAGACCCATTTCGACATGTTGCAGCAGTTACGCGCCTGGGGCCTGCCGGTCTGCGACCTGGTGCAGCAGGCACACGGGGCCAGCGAACTGGCGGCCTACCACGCGCGCATCGGAGCCCTGCGCGACAGCCTGGGCTTCGACATCGACGGTGTGGTCTACAAGGTCGATGACCTGTCTCTGCAGCAACAGCTGGGCTTCGTGACGCGCGAACCGCGCTGGGCGGTGGCACACAAATACCCGGCCCAGGAGCAGCTGACAACGGTGTTGGCCATCGATGTGCAGGTGGGGCGTACCGGGAAGCTGACGCCGGTAGCCAAGCTTGCGCCGGTGTTCGTGGGCGGCGTGACCGTGACCAACGCCACCTTGCACAACGAGGACGAGGCTCGTCGCAAAGACGTGCGCATCGGCGACACCGTCGTGGTGCGGCGCGCCGGTGATGTCATTCCCGAGGTGGTGGGTGTGCTGCTCGACAAGCGCGTGGGCGCGCCGGAGCCCTTTTCCATGCCGCGCATCTGCCCGGTGTGCGCTTCGGCTGCGGTGCGCGAGGAAGGCGAGGCGGATTACCGCTGCACCGGTGGCCTGTTCTGCAGCGCCCAGCGCAAACAGGCTATCCTGCATTTCGCCCAGCGCAGGGCGGTCGAGGTCGAGGGCCTGGGTGACAAGCTGGTGGACCAGCTGGTCGACGCGAACATCGTGCGCACCTTGCCCGATCTCTACCGCCTGGGGCTGGTGGCGCTGGCCAGCCTCGACCGCATGGCCGGCAAATCGGCCCAGAACCTGCTGGATGCGCTGCAGAAGTCACGCCAGACCACGTTGCCGCGTTTCCTGTTCGGCCTGGGCATCCGCCACGTGGGCGAGGCCACCGCCAAGGAGCTGTCACGCCACTTCGGCAACCTGGACGGCATCATGGACGCGGGCGTCGAGCAACTGCTGCAAGTGAACGATGTCGGCCCCATCGTGGCGCAGAGCATTCGGCTTTTCTTCGAGCAGCCGCACAACCGCGAGGTGGTGGCGCAGCTGCGAGCCTGTGGCGTCACCTGGGAGGAGGGCGCGCCAGCGCCCACCATCCCCAAGCCGCTCAGTGGCAAGACATTCGTGATCACCGGCACCCTGCCGCAGATGGGGCGCGACGACGCCCGGGACCGCATCGAGGCGGCTGGCGGCAAGGTCGCCAGTTCGGTCAGCAAGAAGACCCATTTTGTCGTGGCCGGCGCCGAGGCCGGATCGAAACTGGACAAGGCGCTGGCCCTCGGCGTGCCGGTGCTGGACGAAGCAGGATTGAAGGAGATGCTCGATGGCAGTGCGTAAGATTCTCAAGATGGGCGATGCGCGGCTGTTGCGCGTGGCCCAGCAAGTGGTGCAGTTCGATACCGACGAGCTGCACCTGCTCATCACCGACCTGCTCGACACGATGGCCGCCGCCAACGGCGCAGGCCTGGCCGCACCCCAGATCGGCGTCGACCTTCAGCTGGTGATTTTCGGCACCGGCGCGGTCAGCCCGCGCTACCCCGATGCCGCACCGATTCCCCGCTCGGTGCTGATCAACCCGGTCATCACGCCGCTGCCCGGGCCGTCTGGCGCCGTGGAAGAGGCCGAGGACTGGGAGGGTTGCCTCTCGGTGCCGGGGCTGCGCGGAGTCGTGCCGCGCCATGCCCACATCCGCTACACCGGGTTCGACCAGTACGGCGACCCGGTGGACCGCACCGTCGACGGCTTTCACGCCCGGGTGGTGCAGCACGAATGCGACCACCTGATCGGTATGCTGTACCCGATGCGGATCCGCGATTTCAGCCGGTTCGGGTTTACCGAGATCTTTTTCCCGGGGCTGGAGGGGCCGGTTGAGGACGACTGATCTCGCTTCCTGGCGGCTGCTTTTGGCGGAGTCTGGCTGCCTCGCAGGCTGACAGGCTGACACGCTGGCGTGCTGCTTGTCCGGTTGTCCTGCAGTTCGGTAGTTCGGTAGTTCGGTAGTTCGGTAGTCCGACCACAACGCGCGCGAACCACGTTGGCTGCCGGTGAGGCTGGGGCAGGCGCCTGCCCCAGCCTCACCGGCGTGCCCACCAAGTGCCGTAATGTGCCCAAAGTGTGCCCACAATACGCCCACCACGGACACGAACACACCCAGAGCGAAAAAAGTCAGCCCAACACCTGCAGCAGTTCCGTCTCGACCTCGATCTGCGCCCGGTTGTGCTGCAACTCCGCGCCGCTGATCAGGAAGGTGTCGTCGACCCGTTCGCCGAGCGTGGCGATCTTGGCCAGTTGCAGATGGATGTTGTGGCGTGCCAGCACCCGGGCCACTGCGTACAACAGGCCGACCCGGTCGCTGGCCGAGATATTCAGCAACCAGCGCTGGGCCTTCTCGTCGGGCCGCAGGGTCACGCGCGGGGCAATCGGGAAGCTCTTCACGCGGCGCGACACCCGCCCGCGGCTCGGCTCGCGCAACGGGCCGGTTTCGGTGATGGCCGCCGGTAGACCGTTCTCGACCATGCTGGTGAGCTCGCGGTACTGATCGGGCAAACTGCCCGTGACCACCTGGAACGTGTCAAGCGCGTAACCGTTGCGTGCCGTATGGACCCGTGCATCCAGGATACTGAATCCGCCGTGGTCGAAGTAGCCGCAGATGCGGGCAAAGAGGTCGGGTTGGTCCCGCGTGTAGACCAGCACCTGCAGCCCCTCACCCACGGGTGAGCGGCGCGCCCGCACCACCGGCTTGTCCGAACCCACGGCGCGTGACAGGTGGCGCGTGTGCCACGCAATGTCTGCCGCGTCGTGGCGCATGAAGTAACCCACATCCAGCGTGTTCCACAGCGGCTTGTGGGCCTCGAAGGGCAGGGCGTACAGCGCGATCATCACCAGTGCCTCGCGTTTGCGCGCCTCGACCTCGGCGTCCGGATCCGGCGCACCGCCACCCAGCGCGCGCAGCGTCAGGCGGAACAGGTCCTCGAGCAGCTTGCCCTTCCAGGCATTCCAGACCTTGGGCGAGGTGCCGCGGATGTCGGCGACCGTCAGCAGGTACAGGGCCGTGAGACGCCGCTCGTTGCCCACCTTGGCGGCGAAGGCGCGGATCACGTCCGGGTCGGACAGGTCGGCCTTCTGGGCCGTGTTGCTCATCGACAGATGCTCCTGCACCAGGAACTCGATCATGCGGGTGTCATCGCGCTCGATGCCATGGGCACGGCAGAACTTGCGCACTTCGCGTGCACCCAGCACCGAGTGGTCGCCGCCCCGGCCCTTGGCGATGTCGTGAAAGATGGCCGCCACGTACAGCACCCAGGGCTTGTCCCAGCCGGCGGCCAATTGCGAGCAAAACGGATATTCGTGCGCGTGTTCGACGATGAAAAATCGGCGCACGTTGCGCAGCACCATCAGAATGTGCTGGTCGACCGTGTACACATGGAACAGGTCGTGCTGCATCTGGCCGACGATGCGCCGGAACACCCACAGGTAGCGACCGAGCACCGAAGTCTGGTTCATCAGCCGCATGGCATGGGTCAGGCCGTCGTGCTGCATGATGATCTTGCGGAAGGTGGCGCGGTTGACCGGGTCGCTGCGGAAACGGCCGTCCATGACCTGGCGTGCGTTGTACAGCGCGCGCAACGTACGGCTCGACAGGCCCTTGATGCCTGGCGTGGTCTGGTCGAGCAGAAACGTCTCCAGGATCGCATGGGGCTCGCGCAGGTACAGGTCGTCGTGCACGATGTCGATCATGCCGGCCTTGTCGTTGAAGCGCTCATTGATGGGCAGGGGCTCCTGTTTGGACGGATACAGTTGCTCTTCCAGGTTCAGCAGCAGGATCTGGTTGAGCTGCGTCACCGCCTTGGCAGCCCAGTAGTAGCGGCGCATCAACAACTCGCTGGCACGCACCGCTGCCTTGCCGGATACATAGCCGAACGACTCGGCCACGGCGGTCTGCAGGTCGAACACCAGCCGGTCTTCGCGCCGGTTGGCCAGCAGGTGCAGGCGTACCCGTATGAGCCGCAGCAGGGCCTCGTTGCGCTTGATCTGCTTGGCTTCAAAAGCGCTCAACAGGCCCTTGCGGGCGAGTTCATCCCAGTTCTTGCCCAGGCCCGCCGCCTTGGCCACCCACAGCACCACCTGCAGGTCGCGCAGACCGCCGGGCGATTCCTTGCAATTGGGCTCCAGGGCATAAGGGGTTTCCTCGAAACGGCTGTGGCGTTGGCGCATCTCCAACGTCTTGGCCACGAAAAAAGCCTGTGGATCCATGGCCAGGCGCAACTTCTCGCGCATGCGTCCGAACAGGCGCGCATCGCCGGTGATCAGGCGCGATTCGAGGATCGCGGTCTGCACCGTGACATCCTTGGCGGACTCGGCCACGCACTGCGAGATGGTACGCACACTGGAGCCGATTTCGAGGCCGGTATCCCAGCAACTGCCGATGAAGGCCTCGAGGCGGGCCTTGAGCAGCAGGTCCTGCTCGGGGTCGTCGTGGTCGGGCAGCAGGACGAGCACGTCCACGTCCGAGTGCGGAAAGAGTTCGCCGCGCCCGTATCCGCCCACGGCGACCAGAGCGTACTGGCTGGTCAGGCCGGCACGCTCCCACAAGGCCTGCAGGCTGCGGTCGGCCAGGGCGGCCAACCGGTGCAGCGCCCCGCGGACGCCCCGGGTCGATGCGCCGCTGGCGGCCATGGCGGCCTGCAGGGCAGCCTTGTCGCTGCGGTGGATCTCGCGCAGCTGTTGGAGGGTCAGGTGGGCCACGCAGGCGCTCTCAGGAGACGAACGAAGCCCCGCCGAAACTCAGACGGCGCCGACGAAGGCCGGGGTGGCCGGGCTGCCGATGGACAGTGTGAGGACCTCGTAGCCGGAATCGGTGACCAGCACCGTGTGCTCCCACTGGGCGGACAGCGAATGGTCCCTGGTGACGATGGTCCAGCCATCTTTCTCGGGGCCATCCTTGATGTCCTTGCGGCCAGCATTGATCATGGGCTCGATGGTGAAGGTCATGCCGGGCTTGAGCTCCTCCAGGGTGCCGGGCTTGCCGTAGTGCAGCACCTGCGGCTCTTCATGAAAGATGCGCCCGATGCCGTGCCCGCAGAACTCGCGCACCACGCTGAATCCGTGGCCTTCGGCGAACTTCTGGATCGCCCAGCCGATGTCTCCCAGGCGGGCCCCGGGCTTGACCATCACGATGCCCTTCCACATGGCCTCGTAGGTCAACGTGCACAGGCGCCGGGCCGCAATGGAGGTTTCGCCCACGATGAACATGCGACTGGTGTCGCCATGCCAGCCGTCCTTGATGACCGTGATGTCGATGTTGACAATGTCGCCGCGCTTGAGCAGCTTGTCGTTCGGAATGCCGTGGCAGACCTGATGGTTGACCGAGGTGCAGATGGATTTGGGGTAGGGGGTGTTGCCGCCGCCGCGGTAGTTCAGGGGCGCTGGGATGCAGCCCTGGACCTGCGTGATGTAGTCGTGGGCCAGTTGGTCCAGCGCATTGGTAGTCACGCCGGGCAATATACGGGGGGTGAGGTAGTCCAGCACTTCGGCCGCCAGTCGGCCAGCCACCCGCATGCCGGCTACGCCATCGGCATCTTTGTAGGTAATTGTCATCCGTCAATTATCCCATCGGGGCGCCGCTAAAATGCTCCGACCCGTGTGGCGACCCCGGCTGTTGCCGCTCCCGGGACGCTACCGCCCGACCCCCCGCCCCGTTTCCAGGCCCCTTCCGTGACCCCCACCACCCAATTTTTTGCCGGCTCCAACGCGCTTGGCGCTTTCCGCGCGCGCCAGGCGCTGCCGGCGCTGCAGGCCGTTCACCCCCGGATCACCAGCGTGGCGGCCCGTTTTGTGCATCTGGTAGCGTCAGACCGTGCATTGGATCCGTTGGCGCAGCAGCAACTGGCGGCCCTGCTCGACTACGGCGACCCCTATGCCGGCCCACATGACGGCGCGCTGGTGGTGGTCACCCCGCGCATGGGCACAGTATCACCCTGGGCCTCCAAGGCCACCGACATCGCGCACAACTGCGGCCTCGCGGTGCAACGCATCGAACGCATCACCGAGTACCGCCTCACGCTCAAGCCCGGCCTGCTAGGCAAGACGCTCGCCCTTGACGCGGCACAGCGCGATGCCGTGGCCATTCTGCTGCATGACCGGATGACCGAGAGCGTGGTGTTCCAGCGGGAGGAGGCCGCACAGTTGTTCGCCAGCGTCCCTGCCGCAGCACTGCAGCGGGTCGATGTGCTGGGTGGCGGCATGGCCGCCCTGCAGCAGGCCAACACCGTCTTCGGGCTGGCGCTGGCCGACGACGAGATGGACTACCTGGTACAGGCTTTCACCCGGCTGCAGCGCAACCCGACCGATGTCGAGCTGATGATGTTCGCCCAGGCCAACAGCGAGCATTGCCGCCACAAGATCTTCAACGCCAGCTTCACGATCGATGGGGTGGACCAGCCGGACTCGCTGTTTGCGATGATCCGCAACACCCACCAACGGCATCCGCGGCACACGGTGGTGGCGTATTCGGATAATTCCTCGGTCATGGAAGGCGGCCGGGTCGAGCGTTTCGTGGCGCGCACCGTCGCTGGCGGGGTGCAGTCACCCGCCTATGCCGCCGAGCCGGCCCTGGAACATGTGCTGATGAAGGTGGAAACCCACAACCATCCGACGGCGATCTCGCCGTTTGCGGGCGCCTCGACCGGATCGGGTGGCGAGATCCGCGACGAGGGTGCCACCGGCCGCGGCTCGCGACCCAAGGCCGGGCTGGCTGGTTTCACGGTGTCGCGGCTGCAGTTCGACGATGCCGCCCGTGCTTATGGCCGACCGGACCATATCGCCAGCCCGCTGCAGATCATGGTCGAGGGCCCGTTGGGTGCGGCGGCCTTCAACAACGAATTTGGGCGGCCAAATCTGCTGGGCTACTTCCGCGAGTACGAGCAGTCGGTCACCTCCGATATCGACACGCTTCAGCGCGGCTACCACAAGCCCATCATGATCGCCGGCGGTGTGGGCAGCATCGATGCCGGCCTGACGCACAAGATTCCCTTTCCTGTCGGCAGCCTGCTGGTGCAGCTCGGCGGCCCCGGCATGCGCATCGGCATGGGAGGCAGCGCGGCCAGCTCCATGGCCACCGGTGCGAATTCGGCCGCCCTGGATTTCGATTCGGTGCAACGCGGCAATCCCGAAATGCAGCGCCGGGCGCAGGAGGTCATCAACCACTGCGCGGCGCTGCAAGCCGGCAACCCGATCCTGGCCATCCACGACGTCGGTGCGGGCGGCTTGTCCAACGCCTTTCCGGAGCTGACCAACGACGCGGGGCGTGGGGCGCGCTTCGATTTGCGCGCCATTCCCCTGGAAGAAAGCGGCCTGGCACCGAAAGAGATCTGGTGCAACGAAAGCCAGGAGCGCTACGTGCTGGCGATTGCGCCAAAGGCGCTGCCGCTGCTGCAGGCCTTGTGCGAGCGCGAGCGCTGCCCGTTCGCCGTGGTGGGAACGGCCACCGAAGAGCGTCAGCTGGTGCTATCCGATGGCGAACATCCGGCGGCGGTCGACATGCCCATGGACGTGCTGCTGGGCAAGCCCCCGCGCATGCACCGCGACGTGCAGCGCCTGGCGCGGCGCTTCCGGGTGCTCGACCTGGGTGGCGTCAGCCTGCAGCAGGCCGCGATTGCGGTGTTGTCGCACCCGACCGTGGCCTCCAAGCGCTTCCTGATCACCATTGGTGACCGCACCGTGGGCGGCCTGAGCCACCGCGACCAGATGGTCGGGCCCTGGCAGGTGCCGGTGGCCGACTGCGCTGTGACCCTGGCCGACTTTGCCGGGTTCCGCGGCGAAGCCATGGCGATGGGCGAGCGAACGCCGCTGGCCGCCATCGACGCACCGGCCTCAGGGCGCATGGCGGTGGCCGAAGCCATCACCAACCTGCTCGCCGCACCGATCACGCTGGGGCGGGTGAAGTTGTCTGCCAACTGGATGGCGGCCTGTGGCGAGCCCGGCGAGGACGCCGCCCTTTACGACACGGTACGCGCCGTCGGTCTGGCGCTGTGCCCGGCACTGGGCATCTCGATTCCGGTCGGCAAGGATTCGCTGTCGATGCGCACGCAGTGGTCGGAGGGCGGCACACAGCGTAAAGTCACCGCGCCAGTGTCTCTGATCGTGAGTGCCTTCGCCACGCTCGACGATGTGCGCGGCACGCTGACCCCCCAACTCGACGCGCGCGAGCCCGACAGCACCCTGGTGCTGATCGACCTCGGCCGGGGTCGCCGGCGCATGGCCGGCAGCATTCTGGCACAGAGCCTGGACCAGGTCGGTGATGTGGTGCCGGACCTGGACGACCCGCAGGACCTGGTGCACCTGGTCGACGCCGTCAATGCACTGCGTCAGCAGGGCCTGTTGCTCGCCTACCACGACCGCAGCGACGGCGGTCTGTTTGCCACCGTGTGCGAAATGGCTTTCGCTGGCCATGTGGGTGTGGCGATCAACGTGGACATGCTGGTGACCGAGGGCGACGGCATCAGCGACAGCCGTGCCGAGGTCGGCGACAGCAAGAACTGGGCAACGCAGGTGCAGGCGCGCCGCGACGAGCTCACGCTGCAGGCGCTGTTCAACGAAGAGCTCGGCGTGGTGCTGCAGGTGCGCACCACCCATCGTGACAAGGTCATGCAGGTCTTGCGCGCGCACGGTTTGAGCCGGTACAGCCATGCCATCGGCAAGACCCGCCCGGCCGGCGGCGCCATTGCCACGGGTGTCGGCGAGATCCAGGTCTGGCGCGATGCACGCCAGGTGTTTGCGGCCAGCCTGCCCGACCTGCACCAGGTGTGGGACGCCGTGAGCTGGAAGATCTGTCAGCGGCGCGACAACCCGGAGTGCGCCGATGCCGAACACGCAGCCGCCGGCGCGCCGCACGACACCGGCCTGCACGTGCACCTGAGCTTCACCCCCGACACCACGCCGGCAGCGCCGGCACTCGCGCTGCACCGGCCACGGGTCGCGGTGTTGCGCGAACAGGGCGTCAATTCGCACGTCGAGATGGCCTATGCCTTCACCCAGGCCGGTTTCGAGGCCTGCGACGTGCACATGAGCGATCTGCACGGCGGGCGCACGGCGCTGGCAGACTTCCAGGGCCTGGTGGCTTGCGGCGGATTCAGCTACGGCGACACCCTGGGCGCCGGCATTGGCTGGGCGCGCTCCATCACCTTCAACCCGCTGCTGGCCGACCAGTTCCGTGGCTTCTTCGCGCGTGGCGACACCTTTGGCCTGGGCGTGTGCAATGGCTGCCAGATGTTCGCCGAGTTGGCCGACATCATTCCCGGAGCGCAGGATTGGCCGCGCTTCACCACCAACCAGAGTCAGCGTTTCGAAGCCCGCCTGTCGATGGTCGAGGTGCTGGAGTCGCCTTCGATCTTTCTGCGTGGCATGGCCGGCAGCCGCATGCCGATCGCGGTGGCGCATGGCGAAGGATTTGCCAACTTCCGCTACCGCGGCAACGCCGCCCAGGCCCTCGCCGCGATGCGGTACACCGACAACCAGGGCCAGGCCACCGAGGCGTATCCTTTCAATCCCAATGGCAGCCCGGGTGGGCTGACCGGCGTGACTACAGCCGACGGGCGGTTCACGGCCTGGATGCCGCATCCGGAGCGCGTGTTCCGCAATATCCAGATGAGCTGGACCGACCAGCCCGCAAACCGCGCAAGCCCCTGGATGGGACTGTGGCACAACGCACGGCGCTGGGTCGGTTGAGCGCGCGCCATCTGCGTATTGAGGTGTCAGCGTCCTGCGGTTGGCACGGTCGGTGGCCGGTCCAGAAAGGCATCGAGTTCTGCCCGTGTCGGGCAACCCAGGCGCCCGCCAAAATGCGTGCACTTGAGGGAGGCTGCGGCACAGGCGATGTGCGCTGCCTGCTCGATCGGCCGGCCCTCCACCAGGGCCAGCGCCAGGGCACCATGGAACACATCCCCCGCAGCCAGCGTGTCGACCACGTTCACGGTGGGTGCGGGGGCATGGCGCAGCGAGCCGCCCTCCAGCCACCAGTAACCCGCGGCGCCACAGCTCGCGCCGACGTGCCCGTCGTGCGAACGGGCGACTGCGCGCAATGCGGGTTCGAGCTCCGACAGGCCGGTGTAGGCAAACAGTCCGGCATCGGAAAATACGGCGTAGCGCGCCAGCGGGAGCAGTTGCGCCAGAACCTCGCGCGGTGCCACGTCGCCGTCGACCATGGAAGCCATACCCAGCCGGCGCGCTTCCTGCAGTGCCGCCAGCGACCCTTGCAGCCAGCGTGCGTCGCAGTGCACGAAGTCGGCGTCGCGCAAGGATGCCAGTGGCAGCCAATCGGCCGACGCATCGGTGCGCGGATCATGAAAGGGCACGACCAGGCGCTCGCCGCGGGCGTCCACGATCACGGCGGCACGGGAGGAAGCGCTTTGCGGCACCGTGCGCAGCGCGGTGGTATCGATATGTTCTGCACGCAGGGTGTCGCGCATCGAGCGGCCCAGGGCATCGTCACCAATGCGTGCCCAGATGGAGGCGGTGCCGCCCAGCTGGGCAAAAGCGCAGGCTGCCGACAGGGCCATGCCGTCGACCAGTTCGCAGATCTCGGTGGCGATCACCTTGGCCGGGGCCGGCGCAATCTCTGGCACGCGGTAAACCGTCGTGGCACAGATTCCGCCGACAGCGATGATGTGCTTGCGCATGGAGGCCTGATGCTGTGGGCGGTGGCGGAATGTCTCAGGCCACGCGCATCGCGCTGGCCTGGCGCGCCAGCGCTGTGATGGCTGACCAGTCGCGCCGCTGCACCAGTTCGGGCGGCGCGATCCAGGATCCGCCGACGGCGACGCAGTGGGGCAGCGCCAGATAGGCCGGGATATCCGCCGCTCGGATACCGCCGGTGGGACAGAAGCGGATTTGCGGAAACACCGGCCCGATCGCCTGCAGCCACGCGACGCCTTGCCCGCCGTGCGCGGGGAAGAGCTTCTGGGTGTCGAATCCACGCTCCCAGGCCGCCAGTACTTCGCTGGGCGTACCCACTCCCGGCAGGAACGGCAACCCGGCCTCCAGGATGGCGTCGGCGAGCGCGGGGGTCAGGGCGGGGGAGACGCCGAAGCGCGCACCTGCATCGACCGCACGCAGCACATCGTCGCGGCGCAGCAAAGTGCCAGCGCCGATGCAGGCCTGCGGCGCAGCGCGCACCATGGCGGCGATGCCGGCGACGGCGGCAGGCGTACGCAGCAGTACCTCGAACACCGTGATACCGCCCTCGATGAGCGCGAGCGCGAGGTCGCCGGCAGTGTGCGCGTCATGCACGGTCAGGACCGGCATCACCGCGTGGCCTTTTAGAATCGTGCGCATGGGGGTGAGCATCTGGGGCATCACCAGCGGTTCAGGTCGTCTTCGGCGGTCACCTCGATGCGTGCGTTGGGGCGCGCCATGAAACCATCGCGCAGACGTGTGCCCAGGCCCGGCTTTGCGGGAAGCGAGAGGTGGCCGTCTGCAATCGGAATCCGGTCGGCGAGGACCTCGTCATACCAGCCCTCCACGTAGCCGCGCACGGTCTCCATGATCAGCGCATTGGGAATGTGCAACATCAGATGGGCCGCCGCCCACAGCGCTACCGGCCCGATCGTGTCATGCGAGGTGACGGGTAGAAAATAGGTGTCCGCCTGGCTGCAGATTTTCCGGCCCTCTGTAATGCCGCCGCCCCAGGTGAAATCCGGCATCACGATATCCAGCGCGCCTTTCTCCAGCCAGGGGCGGTAGTTGAACCGGGTGAAGACGCGCTCGCTCTGGCAGATCGGAATCGTCGTGGCGGATTTCAGCCTGACGAACGCATCCACGTTGTCCGGCGGCATGATTTCTTCCAGCCAATAGATGTCGTAGGGCTCGAGCGCGCGCGCGATGCGGATGGAACTGGGCAGATCCCAGCGGGCATGCCCCTCGATCGCAACGGCCATGCGGTCGCCGACTGCGCTGCGAATGTCCTGCACGATGGCGACACCGCGCTTCAGATCCTCGTTGCTGATCGAGTGGCCCAACACGCCCGCCGCCGTCGTCGCACCCCACACCGTGTAAGGTTCGCCCAGTTTCGACGGGCCAGAGAGCGTGGGGCCGAATTGATCAAAGGGCCAGACCTTCATGGCCTTGATTCCCTGGCCCAGCAGCGATTGGGCGAGCTCACCCGCGCGGCCATGACTCCAGGCTTCGAGATCGTCGTATTTGCCGAACCCGACGCAGGTGTTGTAGACCGCAATACGGTCGCGGCTGCGCCCGCCCAGCAGGTTGTAGATGGGTTGCCCCACGTGCTGCCCCACGAGGTCCCACAGCGCGATGTCCACGGCGGAAATCGCCCGCATCTCCGACCCGGCGAAGCCGCAGAAGTTGACGAGCGAAAACATGTTGTTCCAGTGGTTCTCGATGTCCATCGGATCGCGCCCGATCAGCAGTGGCGCCAGCACGTCGTGGATCACCGCTGCCACGGCGCGCGGGAGGTAGTAGGTTTCGCCTAGACCGATGAGCCCGTCGTCGGTGTGGATCTGCACCCACACGTTGTTTGGCAGGGCCTGGCGTGAGCTGGCGTTTTGTTCACGCCACCGGGCTTCCGGCAGGGCCTGAAACCAGACCGTTTCGACTTTGGTGATTCTCATGGACTTGCTCCCGTGATGTTGGTAACTGCGTCAGACCGCGTGTGCCCCCGTCGATGACCCACGCCGCGCCGTTGACGCAACTGGCAAGACGGGAAAATCCCTGATGTTCAGGCGCTCTGAAAAGAAATCTGTACCTTGAGTGACTGGCGCTTGTCGGCGGCCAGGTCAAAGGCTTCCAGGGCACGTTCCAGTGGCAAGATGGCGGTGATGACGGGCTTGCCGTTGACCAGGCCTTGGTTCAAAAAGTGCACAGCGGTGGCAAATTCGGCATGGGATCGGAAGGTGCCGCGCAAGTCCACCTCTTTGGCCACCAATTGCGTGATGGGCAAGCTGATTTCGCCGCCTACACCCACGGCGATGAGCACGCCGCGCGGAACGATGGTGTCCAGGCCTACGCGCAGCGCGGCTTCGCTGCCCGAGGCCTCAAACACGGCATCGAACTGGCCTTTGTCGGCTTTGTACGGGTCCATCACCTCGGCCTGGGTTTGGAGGTTGATGGTTTCGTCGGCACCCATTTCGCGGGCACACTTGAGCGGTAAATCGGCAATGTCGGCGGCCACAATGCGCGCGGCACCGGCGCGGCGCAAAGCGCCAATCAACAACGAGCCAATCGGGCCGCAGCCCGTGACGAGCACCTGCTTGCCCAGCACGCTGCCGGCACGCTGGATGGCGTGCAAGCCTACCGACAGCGGCTCGGCCAGCGCGGCCTCTGACAGGCTCAGGTGGTCCGCAACCGGGTGCGCCTGATAGCCCTCGATGATGAGCTGTTCGCTGAACGCGCCCTGAATGTGCGGGAAGGGCATGGCGCTGCCGTAAAAACGCATGTTCAGGCAGTGGTTGTGCTGGCCCGCCTGACAGAATCGGCAATGCCCGCAGGGACGCGAGGGCGAAATGGCAATGCGCTGGCCCGCGGCGATGCCCGTGGCCTTGGCCCCCAAAGATTCGATCACACCCGAAACTTCATGGCCCAGGGCGATGGGCTGCCTGATGCGAACCGTGCCAAACCCGCCGTGCTGGTAGTAGTGCTGATCCGAGCCGCAAATGCCACCGTAGGCAACATTCACGCGCAACTGGTGTTCGCCCAAAGCGGGCAGCTCGGTGTTTTCGATGCGCAGGTCTTTGGCCGAATGGCAGACAACGGATTTCATGAAGTTTTCCTTTGGACGAATATCAAAACACGGGCACGGGCATGCGCCAGTGCCCTGGCTAAAGCCAGGCCAATGCCGGCCGCCGAGCCGGTGATGAGGGCGCAGCGCCCTTGGAGTTGAAAGGTATCCAGAACGTTCATCGGGTCAGCATCCATGCGAGAGGCACCATCATCAGGCTTGGAAAAGCGTTCAGCACGCCCATGACGAAACCCTGCGACGCCAAGCAAGGCGCGGCATTATCCAAGCCGGGTTTGGCAGGATCTGGCAAGACACCCTTATGTTATTATAATAATGGACCCGGCTTCAGGGAAAAAAGAGGAGATTTGCCGTGACCGCCCAATCCGGGCCCGACATCCTCGATCTGGTCGAGGGCAGGGCCGACGATGCCATGCCGCCCGATGCGATCGGCCGCCGCGCGGTGCAGCTGCGCCTGTGGTTCGACGCCTGGCTGAGCCATCTGGGCGCCGCACTGCTGTCGGCCATCATCCTGGTCGTCTTGGGAGGGGTGATCTCGCGTTACGTGTTCAATGCTTCCTTCAGCTGGACGGAGGAGGGCGGGTTGTGGCTTTTCACCTGGCTGATCTTCACGGTGCTGCCGATCGCCACCCACCGCAGCAAGAACATCGCCATTCCGATCCTGCGCGACATGTTGCCTGGCGCTGGACAAAAGGTGGTCCGCTTCCTGGCAGCAGCAGCCGTCACCTACACGGTCATCCGGCTCCTGACCGCGGGCTGGACCATCGCCGGCATGACGTCTGGCACCAGCCTCACGCTGGGCTTGCCGTCGTGGTGGCAGTACGCGGTCATTCCAATATCCGCGTGCATTCTGCTGCTCTACCAGTTGCTCGCGGCCCTGAGCGTCGCCGAAAACCGCCGGTCGGAACTGGCTGCCATCGGGTTTTCGGTGCTGGTCTGGCTGCTGCTCGACGTGTATGAACTCACCGGCATCCAGAGCAGCAGCCCCACGTTGCTGCTGGCGATTTCCTTTGTGGTGACCCTGGTGATGGGTGTTCCGGTGGCTTTTTGCATGCTGTTCGCTGCCTTCGTGGCCAGCGATGCTGGCGATTTGCTGCCACCGGCGGCGGTGGTGCACAACATGGTGGTCGGCTCCTCCAAGTTCGTGCTGCTGGCGATTCCGCTGTTCATCGCGGCAGCGCAGATGATGACCGCGGGTGGCCTGACGGTGCGCCTGATCGGGCTTGCGCGCGCGCTGGTCGGGCACCTTCGTGGCGGCCTGGCGCAGGTGAACGTGCTCACCAGCGTATTGTTCGGCTTCGATTCAGGGTCGTCGACCGCCGACGCCGCGCTCTTGTCCAAGATGATGGTTCCCGAAATGAAGCGCAACGGCTACCCGGCGCCATTCTGCTGTGCCGTCATTGCCTCGTCTGCAATCCTGCCCAACGTGATCCCGCCCTCCATCGCGATGCTGCTGTTTGCCTCGATTGCCAATGTGTCGGTCGGCAAGCTGTTCCTGGCGGGTATCCTGCCCGGCTTGCTGATCGCCATGCTGCTGATGGGCACGGTCTACGTCATCGCCCGGCGCAAGGGCTACGGCCAGGCCACGGCAGCGCCGTCGTGGGCCGCGGTATCCGGCCCGCTGGTGCAGGCGGTTCCGGCGCTGATGCTGTCGGTGCTCATCATTGGTGGCATCCGCTTCGGTTTTGTTACCGCGACCGAGGCCGGGGTAGTGGCGGTGGTGTATGCGCTGGGCATCGGAGTGTTCTTCTACAAGGATCTGAAGCTGCCCGAAGTCTGGCGTGGCCTGCGTGAGTCGAGCATCAATGCTGCCATGGTGGGTTTCCTGATCGGAGTGGCAGCGCCGTTTGCCTGGGTGCTGATTTCGGGCCGAGTGCCGCAGCAATTCCTGCAGGTCATGCTGGACCATGTGAGCCAGGGTTGGGTGATCCTGCTGATCCTCAATGTGCTGATGCTGGTCGCCGGCGCATTCCTGGACCTGACGGCCATCATGCTGATCGTGGTGCCGTTGACGCTGCCACTGATCATGCAGCTCGGTGTCGACCCAGTGCACTTTGGCATCATCGTGGTGGTCAACCTGATGATGGGCGGGCTGACGCCGCCCTACGGCCTGCTGGTTTTCATACCGTCGGCGATCACCGACACCCCGGTGCAGGCGACGTTCCGTGCGGTGATGCCGTTCTTGCTGATTCTGGTGGTAGGCCTCATGATGATCACCTACATACCAACCATCTCGCTCGCTTTCGTCCGTGCATTTTTCTAGGCGACCTTCACTTTCGTTCACAAGGAGACATCACCATGCAGATCCGCAGACTGGCAACCACGGCGGCAGCCCTTGCCGCACTCGCACTCGCAAGCCTGGCCCCGCCCGCGCAGGCGCAGGCCAAAATTGCCTGTAAGTTTGGCGTGCTCGGCGCGGCCGACACGCCACCGACTATCGCCATGCAGCTGCTGGTCGACCGCATGAACAAGGACTCCAACGGCGCGATCGAGGCCCAGCTGTTTCCCAACTCCCAGCTTGGCGGCGAGAAGGAATTGGCTGAAGGCATGCGGCTCGGATCCGTCTGCGGCGCGCCGATCAATGTCTCGGTGCTGGGCATCTGGGTACCCGAGGGCGCACTCTTCGACATGCCGTTCCTGTTCCGGGACGACGGGCACGTCGCGAGGGTCCTGGCAGGAAACGTCGGAAAGCAACTCGCCGCCAAGTACGAGCCGCATGGGTTCAAGGTCGTGGGGTACTACAACAATGGCGGCCGCCACCCGATGGCCAAGAAGCCCATCCTGACGCCCGACGACGTCAAGGGCCTGAAAATCCGGGTAATCCAGAGCCCGCTGCACGTGGAACTCTGGAAGCTGCTTGGTGCCAACCCGACACCGATTGCGTTCCCCGAAATCTACAACTCGGTCCAGACGGGGGTGGTCGATGCACTGGATAACAATAAGGTCAGTTTCTGGCTTGCCAAGTTCCATGAAGTCGCGCCGCACCTGACCGACCTGGGCCACATTTATTCCATCTCTGCGGTCGTCTTTTCGACCAATTTCTGGAAACGGCTTTCGCCCGCGCAGCAGGCGTTGGTGCAGTCGGCAGCTTCCGATGCCATCAAACTTCAGGACAAGTTGAATGCGCAGGGCGAAGAAGACGCCGTGAAAAAGGCGGTCGCGGCCGGTGCCAAGTACCACAAGGTCGACAAGGGGCCGTGGCAGAAGGCCATGCAACCCATGTACAACAGCTGGGCCTCCAAGGTCGGCGGCATGGAGATGATCAAGGCCGTGCAGGACACGCCGTGATGGAGGCATCGAACGTGCACCAGGGCGCAATCGATGCCCTGCGCAGCCGCTTCGGCGAGCGGTTGTCCACCAGCGCCGGCGTACGCGATCACCACGCCAAGGACGAGTCCTGGCACAGCCCGCACCGGCCCGATGCGGTGGTTTTCCCGCAAAGCACCGAGGAGGTGGCCGAAGTGGTGCGTATTTGCGCCGCCCACGCAACTCCCGTGATCGCCTACGGCACCGGCACCTCGCTCGAGGGCAACGTCATCCCCCATCTGGGTGGCGTGGTGGTGGACCTCTCGCACATGAACCAGGTGCTGCGCGTCGGCGCAGACGACCTGGATGTGACGGTGCAGGCCTGCGTCACGCGCCTGCAGCTCAACGAACATGTGCGTCACATGGGCTTGTTCTTTCCGATGGACCCGGGCGCCAATGCATCCATCGGCGGCATGGCCGCCACGCGTGCGTCCGGCACCAACGCCGTGCGTTACGGCACCATGCGCGAGAACGTGCTCGCGCTCACGGTGGTGCTGGCCGACGGGCGCATCATCCGCACCGCACGGCGGGCACGCAAGTCGGCGGCGGGCTACGACCTGACACGCCTGTTTGTCGGCTCCGAGGGCACGCTGGGCATCATCACCGAGGTGACCGTGAAGCTGTATGGCATTCCCGAGGCGATGGCGGCGGCGGTGTGCTCGTTCGAGGACATCGGCGGCGCGGTGAATGCAGTGATCCAGACCATCCAGCTGGGCATCCCGGTGGCGCGCATCGAACTCATCGACCCGGATGCGGTGGACGCGATCAACCACTACTCCAAGATGAGCCTTCCGCTCAAGGACACCTTGTTCATCGAGTTTCACGGCAGCGATGCCGCGGTGAAGGAGCAGGCGGAGATGGTTCAGTCGCTGGTCAGCGACCACGGTGGTGGCGCCTTCACGTGGGCAACCCGCCCCGAGGAGCGCAACGCGCTCTGGAAGGCCCGCCATGATGTCACCTACGCGAGCAAGGCCATGCGCCCCGGCTGCGAGATCTGGGCCACCGATGTATGTGTGCCGATCTCGCGGCTGGCCGAATGCATTCTGCAATCCAAAGAGGACCTGAAAGGCAGTTTTCTCAAGGCGCCGCTGGTCGGCCATGTCGGGGACGGCAACTTCCACCTCGGCTTTCGGGTCATGCGTGACGATCCGCGCGAGCTGGCCGAGGCCGAGCGCCTCAACGAGCGCCTGATCCATCGGGCACTCGCGATGGACGGTACCTGCTCTGGCGAACACGGCATCGGGCTGGGCAAGATCAAGTACCTGGAGGCCGAGCACGGGGAAGGCGTAGACGTCATGCGCTTGCTCAAGCAGGCGCTGGATCCTGGCAACCTGATGAACCCTGGCAAGATTTTCACGCTGCAACGACCCGACTGAGGGGGCTCCTGCCCTGCTGGTTGCGGCACGATAGCCCGGGGCCGCGCCTGGCATCGCGGATACTTGGTGTTCCTTTTCAGTGCACAGGAAAGATATGGTCATCGACGCAGCAGCGCTCGACGCATTCTCGCGCGACGGTGCCGTCGTGTTGAGAGGCGTGCTGACACCGCCCGAAGTCGTGCAACTCGCGCGGGGCATCGAGCACAACCTGGCCCACCCCAGCGCCCTGGCTCAGGTGGCCAGCCAACGCGATGACCCTGGGCGCTTTGTTGAAGACTTCTGCACCTGGCGGGGCAACGCCGACTACCAGGCCATCCTGTTCGCGTCAGCGCTGCCGCACCTGAGCGCGCAGTTGATGCGCAGCGACACGGTACGCCTGTACCATGACCATCTGCTGGTCAAGGAAGCCGGTACCCGGCAGACCACACCGTGGCATCAGGACCAGCCCTATTACAACGTGGCCGGTCGACAGAACGTGAGTTTCTGGATCCCGGTCGATCCCGTGCCGCTGGCCAGTACCCTGTGTTTCGTGGCCGGCTCGCATGCGGGGCCGTGGTACATGCCGCGCACCTTCCGCGACCAGCAGGCGAAATGGTTCCCGGCGGGCGCACTGGCCGAACTGCCGGACATCGACCGGCACCCGGAGCAGCACCGGCCGGTGGGCTGGGCGCTGGAGCCGGGCGATGCGGTGGCCTTTCATATGCTGGCCCTGCATGCCAGCAGCGGCACCGGCCAGGGCCTGCGGCGGCGCGTGTTCTCCGCGCGTTACCTGGGTGACGACGCCCGCCACGCACCCCGGCCCTGGCGTACCTCACCGCCGTTTCCCGGGCTGGAGGAACGGCTGGCGGACGGTGCCCCGATGGACGACATTTTGTTCCCGCTGGTCTGGACCCGCGATAGTCCGGCAGGGCGCTACACCGGCTGCCTGGCCCCATGACAAGGGGCGACAGCCGGGTCAGTATCCTGGCCGGTATCGGCCTGATGGCATTGGCGACCCTGTGTTTTGCGGTGCTCGACACCAGCGCCAAGTACGCCATGGGCACGGTGCCGATGCTGATGGCGCTCTCGATGCGGTACCTGCTGCAGGCGGTCGTGTCGACCGTGGTCCTGCTGCCGATGCACGGCCGGGCGATTCTGGTACCGCGCCACCCGCGGATACAGTTGCTGCGCGCTGCCGTGTTCGCCATCACCACCCTGTTTGCGATGTGGGCCCTGAAATACATGCCGGTGGGCGAGTTCGCGGCCATCGTGATGCTGGTGCCGATGCTGGTGACTGTGCTGGCGGTGGTGGTTCTCAAGGAAAAGGTGTCCGGCTGGCAGTGGTTGCTGATTTGCGGCGCACTCGTTGGCGCCATGGTCATCATCCGCCCGGGTGGGAACATCGGTTTGCACTGGTGGGTCGTGTTGCCGATCGGCTGCGTCGTGTTCAGCAGCTGGTTCCAGCTGATCTCCAGCCGTCTGGGACGCATCGAGAATCCGACCACAACCCATCTGTGCACGGTCTGGATGTGCGCCGCCCTGGCTGTCATGCTCTTGCCCTGGACCTGGTCAGCGGTCGATTCGCCCCGGGTCTGGCTGGCCCTGATACTGATGGGCACGGCCAGTGCCATCGGGCACTTCCTGCTGGCACAGGCCTACCAGCGGGCGCCTGCCTCGACGCTGATGCCCTATATGTATTGCCAGATCGGTTATGCGGTGCTGTTCGGCTGGTGGCTGTTTGACCATGTGCCCGATGCGTGGGCCTGGGCCGGCATTCTGCTGATTGCCCTGTGCGGCATGGCCAGCGCATGGTTGACAGCGCGCAGGCACCAGCCCGCTGCGGTGCTGCCGGAGACTTGAGGGCAACCCGGACATCGATTTCGATGTCGCGCGTGCCCCTCGGTACGACCCCAAGGCGAACCTCGCACCAGGTGCCGCGGTACGCGGATTCCACCCAGTCTTGACACGCAAGCCAGCCACCCGCTGAGACTCGCCGGTGTTGTGCGTCACAAGCGTTGCATTTTCAGCCAGCGCGTCCAGCCGGCGCAAGACTGCAGGTTTGCGTGTGCTGCGCTCGGCGCCCTGCGGCAGTTCCGCCCACGTGATGAAGGACATGCACAACCGGTCTGCTTCGGGCAGGCTATCGACGCGTTGCGCGACGGCCGATGGCTGGTTCTTGAGCCGAATGAACAGGATGCCGGCGTTTAGCAGGTAGATCAGAACGCGTCCCGCTCCTGCAGGGCTAGCACGGCGGACTGCTCGGCCTCAAGGGTGGCACCGAAGGCATCGTCCAGCTCGTTCACAGCGCGCAAGGCCGCCCCAAGGCCATTCCCGCAGTGCGCAGCACGCAGGTGGCGGGAACCCGGGTGGGAAAACGATCTGCCCTCAAGACTTGCCCCGAAGGCGGCGCTTTCACGGGTCACATCGCCCGCACCGCCGGGCAGTCGCAGCGTTTCCTTCGTTGACTATTGTTCCGCAACCAATGCGCATTGACGCAATTGGTGAGCCGCCCGTCACGCAGGTAGTACAACACCATTTCGGCGACTTTGCGGCGGATGTCGAGATTTGTGGGGGGGGCTGAAGAAGGCGGCGTGGGGGGGGAATGAGACGGTCCTTGATCCATGCTTCACCGGCTCGCAGGGCCTGGAAGAGCGGATAAAGCGGCATGGGCGGTTCGGAGGGCAGCAAACGTCTGGAGCGGCGCCGGCGATGCGGTTGGATTTGAGGGCGTCGTGCAGCGCGTCGATGTCGATGAGGGGGCCGCCGGCGGTGTTGACGAAAATGAGAATGTATTTGGCCCAGGAGAGACTTTCGGCATTGATGTTGTGGCGGGTTTGTTGCGTTGTCGGCGCGTGCAGGCTGATCGTGTCGCAGGCTTCCATCAGGTCCTTGAGGCAGCGGGCGCAGCGGTAGCCGACCCAGAGTTCGACGCCGTTGGGCAGGTCGGCGTCGTAGAACAGGATGTCCATGTCAAACCCTTTGGCGCGGCGGGCGGCGGCCATGCCGATGCGGCCGAACCCGACGATGCCGAAGGTCTGGCCGCGCCGGCGGCGCATCAGCGGTGTGCCGGGGGCCCAACCCCGGTTGCCGATCGGGTCAGCGGCGAGTCGGGCCCCGTATAGTGGGTGCCGCGGGCCAGCGTGCGCATGGGGGCGACGGCGTGGTCGGCAACCTCGGAGGCGCCGTAATCCGGCACGGTGCAAACGGGACCGCCGCGCTGGTGATCCTTCACGACGCCAACGGTGGCACCCCTTTCGACGATGCGGCCGGCGGTGTCGACCCCCATGGCGACGATACAGGCGTCGGTGGCGACTATCATAGGATTATAATAGCTCTACGCCAATTGCGGGCAAATGCACAACGCAGTTCCCTGCCCACTACAGGAATCAACATGAAATTCGTGACTTTCAAGTCCGGCGCCGAACAGCGCATCGGCATCCTGGATGACAAGAAGGGCATTCTCGACATCGTCATGGCGGGCAAGGCCACCCTTGGGCGCGACCTGCCGACCGACATGCTGTCTTTCATCGCCGCCGGTGAATCCGCCCTGGCCGATGCAAAGAAGCTCGCCGCGTCGGCCGATGGCTGGGTCGCCGCAGCGTCGGTCAAGCTGATGGCGCCCATCCCGCACTACAAAAAGAATGTATTTTGCGTAGGCCGCAATTACAAGCTGCACATCGAGGAGGGCGCACGCGCCCGTGGCGTGGCTGTGTCTTTCCCGACGGTCCCGGAATTCTTCTCCAAGCCCCCCACCACTGTTGTCGGCCAAGGCGACGACATCCGCTGGGATAGCCGCACCACGCAGCAGCTCGACTATGAAATTGAACTCGGCATCGTGATGGGCAAGAAGTGCACCAATCTTGCCGAAGACGAGGCCCTGTCGGCGGTGTTCGGCTACACCATCGTCAACGACGTTTCCGCACGTGATGTACAGAAGGCGCACGGCCAGTGGTTCAAGGGCAAGTGCATGGACACCTTTGCGCCGATCGGCCCGTGCATCGTCACCGCCGACGAATTCGGTGACACCGCCGGCCACCAACTGGTGCTGAAAGTCAATGGCGTGGTGCGTCAGGACTCCAATACCTCGGACATGCTGTTCAACTGCGCACAAATTGTCTCGAGCCTCTCCACCGGCCTGACACTCGAGCCGGGCGATACGATCGCCACCGGCACGCCTTCCGGCGTGGCGCTGGGCATGGAACCGCAGGCCTGGCTCAAAGACGGCGACACCCTGGATCTGACGATCACCGGCATCGGCACTCTGAGCAACCAGGTCAAGCAGGTCGCCTGAGGCCAGCCTGGCGATGAATGCCGGTGTGACACCTGGCCCAGTGGCCTGCAGGCAGGGCTGCCGGATAGATCCATTTATTACGATTCCTTGCAGGACTGCCAGGAAGAGCGCCTGGGCCAGCCAGCCAACCGGAGAACCGCATGACCCGTGTGCCGCGTATCGTTGTCACCGACTACACTTTTCCCGACCTGGACCCCGAATCTGCACTCGTGCAGCAAGCGGGTTTTGAACTGGTCGGCCACCAGTGTGAAACGCTGGACGATCTGATCGGCGCAGTTGCCGACGCCGACGCGGTGATCACACAGTTTGCGCGCATCACGCCGGCCGTGATTGCCGCGATGACCAGAGCGCGAGCCATCGTTCGTTACGGTATCGGCGTCGACAACGTCGACCTGGATGCGGCACAGGCGCATGCCATCCCGGTATCGAACATCCCCGACTATTGCATTGACGAAGTCGCCGACCATACCTTGTCTTTCATACTTGGCTTGACGCGCCAGGTGGTAACCCATACCCGCGAGATGCAAGCCGGCCGCTGGGGTATGGCGGTGCCGGTTCACGAGATGCGGGTGTTGCGCGAACAAACCGTGGGGGTGCTGGGGTTCGGACGTATCGGCCGCGAGGTGGTGCGCCGCCTGCTGGCTTTCAAGTGCCATGTGCTGGTGCATGATCCGCTGGCAGCCGCTGCTGACATTGTCGCGCTCGGTGCGGTCGCTGCCAGCCTGGAGCAGGTGGTGGCAGCCGCCGACGTGCTGACCCTGCACTGTCCTTCGACGCCTGACACACGCAACCTGGTGGGCTCGGCGCTGCTGGGGCGCATGAAAACAGGCGCGTTGCTGGTCAATTTGTCGCGCGGTGATCTGGTCGTGACCGATGCCCTGGTTGCGGCCCTGCGCAGTGGACAGTTGGCTGGCGCCGCGCTGGATGTGTTCGACTCTGAGCCACTGCCTGCGGTGCATCCGCTGCGCACCCTGCCCAATGTCATCATAGCCCCGCACATCGCCTCCGTCAGCCCGACGGCAAGGCATGCCTTGCGCGAAGGTGCCGCGCGCCGCGCGATTGCGGCGGTGCGTGGCGAATTGCCTGCCAATGTGGTCAATGGCGTCACGGTCCCACGCAGCGTGGGCTGAAACCCGCGGCCATTAGCGGCGGGGCGGCACAATCCCCTTCTCCAACGTGAGGTGCCCCATGAAGAAGAAGCCAGCCACCCCCAGCACCCCTGACAGCGATCTCGACGAAGCGGCGCAACAGGACATTGCGCTGCAACTACTCCAGCCGGTGACGCTGGTGCGTGAGCAAGGTCCGCTGTACCGGCAACTGACGAACCGCCTGCGCGCCCCGATAGAGAGTGGTGCACTCGCGCCCGGCCATCCGCTGCCGCGCGAGGCCGACCTTGCCACGCGGTTTGGCGTGAGCTTGATCACTGTGCGCCAGGCGCTGCGCGACCTGGAAGGCGAGGGACTGATCAAGAAGCGCACCGCCAAACCGGCCATTGTGGCCCTGCCGCAGCCGCGCAACGAAGCACGGGAGTTCCAGAGCTTTTCGGCGATTGCGGCATCCACGCTGGACCGGCGCCTGGTGATCAAGAGTTACCGAAAGGAGCGCTCGGCACTGGCCTGCGAGGTGTTTGCGTTGCCGGCCACCACTGCCTGTTATTGCCTGCGCGCCGTGTTGCAGGAGAAGGATCAACCCGTTGCGCAGACTGCGTTCTACTTTCCGCCAGCGATTGGCAGCCGGCTCAAGCGTGCAGATTTCGACGATGTCGTGGTGTTTCGCGCTGTGCAGCGCCGACTGGGCATCACGTTGTCGCGGGCGCAGATCAAGGTGCGTGCGGAGATCGCCGACGAGGCGCTGGCGCGCATGCTGGCCTATGACCTGGGCGGCCCGATCCTAGCCACCGAGATGTCGTTTTTCGGCGCCGCAGGTGAGCCGGTGGAACTTACCGTGTCGCGCTGCCGCGCCGACTATTTCAGCATCACCTACGACGCGCCGAACGACATGTTGTAGCCGCGCGCGCCGGCAAGAGGGTAGGGCCTGGCAAAGTGCGGGTGTGTTTGTAGGCAACCCTAAGCGACAGATGACGCCGGAGTCACTGGCCGATAGTCCTAAGGCGTTCTCCTGATTTATCAAGATAAATCGGTAGATTGGTAACGAAAAATCGCCATGAATCGTTACCTTTCGAACCTGATCGCCAGTGACCTGGCCAAAAAAATGGTGTTGGTCACGGGTCCCCGGCAGGTGGGCAAGGCCACCTTGGCCCGCGGCTCGGGCGACCAATTCAGCAACCCGCTGTATCTGAACTACGACCAACTCGCAGACCGTTTGCGCATCCAGAACTCGGATTGGCCGTCCACGCATGGGCTGGTAGTCCTGGATGAGCTGCATGCCATGCCCCAATGGAAGGCTTACCTCAAGGGGATCTTCGACACCAAACCCGCGACCCAGGCGCTGATGGGTGACCGGCAGCGCCCGGCTCGACACTTTTCGGCAAGCCGGCGAATCCCTGGCTGACCGGTTTTTCCGCTGGCGGCTGCATCCTTTTTCGGTACGTGAATTCCTGCCACAGGTGTCTGGTCCGGATCAGGCTCTTGGGACACTGATGCGCTTTGGGGGCTTTCCCGAACCCCTTTTCGATGGCACCGAGAGTGGCCGGCGGCGCTGGCAAAATCAGTACTTTACCGACCTGGTTCGGGGGGATGTGCTGGAATTCAGCCGCATTCACGAGGTGCGCGCCATGCGCCAACTGGTGGAACTGCTGCGCAGCCGCACCGGGAGCCCGTTGTCCTTCGAGTCGCTGGGTCGCGATCTGGGCATTGCTGCCAAAACAGCGCGCAATTACGTCCAGATTCTCGAGGCCTTGCACATCGTTTTCCTGATCGAGCCCTACCACCGAAATGTCGCGCGCGCATTGGCCAAGGCGCCCAAGCTGTACTTTTACGACTGGGCTTAGTTGGAGGACTCGCAGGCCGATGCCACCACCTGCGGCGCGCGTTTGGAAAACCTGGTCGCCAGCCACCTGTTGAAACACGCGCAGTTCCTCAGCGACATCGACGGTACGCCCATCGCGCTTCATTACCTCAAGACTACCAGTGGCAAGGAAATTGACTTTGTGTTGGCCAACGACAAGGGGGAGCCAACCCATTTCATTGAAGTCAAGATGAGTGATGCGGTGCCGGGCTTTGCGATTCGCGAAATGAGGCAAGCCCACCCCCAGGCAAAGGCCGTTCAGTTGGTGATGCGACCGCCGCACGGCTTTGGCTCCCTGGGTATCGAGGTGCGGCCAGCCGCAAAGTGGTTGGCGGAGTTGACGGCCTGAAGGAGCGAGAGGCAACGACATGCTTTTTGCGCTGCGTTCCATGCTGCAGCACTACGTTGTGGACCCATAAGGTAGCAATTTTTCCTTGCTTTTTGGCATCGATAATCCCTACTGTTAATGGATTTTTAGAGCATAATCTCCGCCTGGAAATGACTGCCACGGAAGGTTCTGCATGGAGCTGGCGCAAAAAATCTCTGTCTCGATCGACCCTGCGGTCAGGCGCTTTCTGGAAGGCTATCTGGCCAGCGGCCGCAGCAAGAGCCGCTCGGCGGTCGTCAATGAGGCGCTACGCCTGCTTGAGCAGCGTGAAAACGAGCGAGCGCTCGAACTG